>Ga0209172_10000811_pt1 | contig 78925 bp, 64 predicted proteins | sample LarsenN4metaG_FD_184113 | JGI IMG/M metagenome (GOLD analysis project Ga0209172, IMG submission 184113) | Hot spring sediment bacterial and archeal communities from British Columbia, Canada, to study Microbial Dark Matter (Phase II) - Larsen... ... | reverse complement strand
GGGGGGGGGGGGGGGGGTGGGGGGGGGGGGGGGGGGGTTTGGGGGTCAGAAGATAGTAATCAGAAGTCAGTAGTCAGTAGTCAGATTAATACACCCCACGCCCCACGCCCCACGCCCCACCTTTCATCCTTCATCCTTCATCCTTCATCCTTTACCTCCTGGTTCCTCTACATCCTCCTCACCCTGACCTGTTTTTACATTCATTACTACACCGCTTTTCTAATCTTGTTTCATGGTTTGTTTGTTCTGGTCAATCTGCGCCGGTTTTGGGGTTCCAGGTGGCCGTGGCTTGTCTCGCAGCTTGTCATCGCCTTGCTGATGATTCCCGGCCTGCAACTGGCTTACAATTTTATGGGCGAGGCCGCCGGAGGGATTGATAAAATTGCCGTTCCCGATATTCTCCGGCTGGCTTCGACCTCATTATTGACTGGCTTTACCCTGGCCGATAGTTTGGGGCTGGCGGTCAGTCTCCTTTTGCTGCCGCTCTGGCTGGTGGGCCTGCTCACCTTATTGCGTTGTGACCGCCTCTCCGGCAGCTTCTGGACGCTCTTTTTTGCCATTCCCGTTCTCAGCGTGATTGCTTTATCTATTGACCGGCCTTTCTTCAAAGAACGTTTCTTGGTCCAGGCCCAACCTGCTTTTGAGCTGCTGCTGGCTGTTGGTTTTCTGGCATTGTGGAGATTGGAGATTAGAGATTGGAGATTTTTAACCAAAATATCCAGCACCTTCAACAAACCCTATAACCTCAATGACATTCACAATTCACAATTCACAATTCACAATTCACAATTCCTTGGGGTAATTCGCCTCCTCGTTTCCTCCCTCCTCGCCTTCCTCCTTCTCACCAACTCCGTCGCCTTGACCAACTACCTGACCAACCCGGCCTATGCCAAAGCCCCGCCCTGGCGTTTTTATCATGATTATGTCAGCGACCACGCTCGCCCTGGCGATGTGATGCTGACCAACTTCCCCGAAGCGGCGGTCAGTTATTACAGCCCCAACGAACTCCCTTTTTACGTCGTCCCGGCTGAACGCGACCGTCCTACCGCCGAGCGGCTGGAACAAACCGAACAAATTGCGGGAGCCTATCAACGCATCTGGTTTTTGCCCATGCTGCGCCAGGGTTTCGACGAGCAGGGCGATGTGCTCACCTGGCTGGACCGCCACGCCGACCGGGTGCATCAGATTTTTTTCCCTGATTACAACCTTAACCTCTATCTCAGCCCGCCGGCCATCGAGGCCGCGCTCGTCAGCCAGCCGGTTGTCTTTGCGCACGGTCCCCGGTTACGCGGCTATCAAATCTTTGACAAAGAAGGCGATTCACGGCTGACTCCTGACGCAAGCGGAACGGGGTATCGTCTGAGCCTGAAGCCGGAAGATAAATTTACCGTTTCGTTGTATTGGCAGAGCAACGGCCCAACCGACGCCTCCTACACCGTCTTTGTCCATCTCATCGCCGCCGATGGCTTCAACCGGGCCGGCCAGGACAACCTGCCGGTGTGGGGCAGTTACCCCACCACCGCCTGGCAGCCCGGCGAAAAAATCACCGATAAATACACCCTGGCCGTCCCTCCCGGCACGCCCCCCGGCGACCACCGCCTGCGCCTCGGTTGGTACAACTCAGCTACTCAGGAAAGGGTGCCGGTTGTGAGCGATAACAGCCAGCCCACCGGCGACTCTGCGACCTTGAATGTCACTATTCGTGTCGAAGCGGCGAATGGCGAATGAACAAACTGCGAATAAGCGAATGGCGCATTATTAAATGTTGAGCAATCACGCCTCACGCCTCACGTCTCACGTCTCACGCCTCACCCTCTACCTCATCCTTCTGCTCCACCTGGCCCTTTCTCTCACCTACGCCCGGACCATCCCTCTCGGTGAAGCGCCCGACGAGCCAGCTCATCTGAGTTACGCTCAATTTATCGCCCGGCATGGTCGCCTGCCAACCACCCTGGCTGAACGCCGCGAAGCCGGTTATCGCTCGGCCTGGCCGCCGCTTTACCATTTTCTGGTCGCTGGCCCACTGCTGGTCGTGGGCGACGCCCCACCCACCCGGCTCAAAGCTGTGGGTGACACGCCCCGCCGGCTCATTCCCACCAACGGCCAGACCATCGCTGCCTTTATTCACACTGCCGACGAAGCGCCGCCCTGGCGCGGTTTGCCTTTAGCCTGGCATCTGAGCCGCTTGATTTCGGTCGCTTTAACGCTTCTTTCCGTCTGCCTTACCTACGCCATCGCCCGGCGGCTAACCGGACAAAGAATGCTGGCAACCGCGGCCGCCGCGCTGCACGCCTTCATCCCTCAAGTTCTCTTCATCGGCAGCGTTGTCAACGACGACAACTTGCTTATCTTTCTCTCCGGCCTGATTTTTCTGAGCCTGCTCACCTACCCTCCTCACCCCAGCCCTCGCCGCGCCTTCTTGCTCGGCGCGCTGCTCGGATTGGCTACAGTCGCCAAATACAATGCTCTGCCGTTGTGGGGCTTGGTTGCCTTGTGGGGCTTAGTCCGAATTTGGGAAGGCTGGAAGGCTGGAAGGTTGAAACTTGCCAATCTTCCCACCTTCCATTCTTCCATTCTTCCATTCTTCCTTGGCCTCCTTCTCACCGCCGGCTGGTGGTTCATCTTTATCTGGCTCAATTTCAATCAAATTGACACCCTGGGCCTGCTGTCCGGTTCCATGGCAGCCCTGACTGCCGGAACCAGCGACGCCTCCCTCCGCCAGTTGTCCAGTGCTCCATCTCTCACCTTCCCTGCCTTAACTGCCTGGCTCGAATGGTTCACGACCCTCTTCGAAACCTTCTGGGGCAGCTTCGGCGGCGGCAGCACCATTGACCTACCCGTTTGGGTCTATTGGCTCCTCGCTCTTTTTTGCCTGCTGGCCATCGTTTTACGTCTCACGTCTTACGTCTTACGTCTCTCATCCCTTCCATCCCCCATCCACCAGCAACTATCCTCTATTTTCTACGCTTTGCGTCCATCTTCCTCTCTTCCGTTCCTCCTCTCCCCCTTGCTCTTCCTCCCTCTCCCCCTGCTCCGCTTCATCCTCTCCGGCAGCATCATCGAAACCGCCCAGGGCCGCCACCTCTTCCCCGCGCTTCCCGCCATCATTCTGGCCCTTGTCTGGGGAGGGTCAGGGGTCAGGGGTCAAATGTCACGTATCACGTATCACGTATCACGTTTCGCCCCTTCATTCACAATTCACAATTCACAATTCACAATTCACAATTTATTTCCTCTCCTCGCCTTCTGTCTCAGCCTTTACAGCCTCACCCTCATCCAAAACAGCTACCCTCCGCCCATCCCCCTCCGCACCACCACCGAGGCTGCTACTGCTGCCACGCTTGTACAAGCTAAAGTAGCAAAAAGTATCACCCTGATCGGCTATGAGGTAGGACAGATCGCTCCCGGCGTTCTGCCGCTGACCCTGGTCTGGCAGGCCGACGCCGTCCCGCCTGATGATTACCTGATCGAGCTAACTGTAACCGGCGCTGACGATCAACCGCTTGGCGGCTGGCGGGGCCACCCCCTCGGCGGGCGCTACCCCACCCGCGCCTGGGACAAAGGCGACATCCTGCGCCATACCATCCCTATCCCTGTCTTGCCCGCTTCGTCCACCACCCCCGCCACCCTCACCCTCCGCCTGCTCGACTCCTTCAACCAACCGACTCTTCCAACCCCCTTAACTCTCACCCTGGCCCCTCCAATCCTCCAACCCTTCGACTTTGCTCAGGACACGCCTTCCAACCTTCCAACCTTCCAACCTTCCAACCTCCGCGCCGACGCCCTTCCCCCCGACGCTCCCTTCACCTACCGCAGCACCCTCAGCTTTGTCCTGCCAGACTCAGCCCCGCCGGCGTTGATCGCCCCCACCGGCCAGACATTTTCCCCTACCCAACTCATCTCGACCCCCACCGGCAGCATCGCCCACTTCATCGTCGCTGCTACCTGGCCAAGTGGAGATTATCAATTCACAATTCACAATTCACAATTCACAATTCACAATCGTCCTCGTCAATTCGACCCGCCCCCGATCCAGCACCCCCTCAACGCCAACTTTGCCGACACCCTGACCCTGCTCGGCTACGACCTGCCCCAGAATCGGGTGCAGTCAGGAGCCGCTTTTCCCCTTACCCTCCACTGGCGGGCCGAGCGGCCTATCGGGCGCCACCTGATCGTTTTCAATCACCTACTTGATGCCAATGCTGCCCAACGCGGCGGCGCAGACCGCATACCGCAGCTTTACTACACCACCCTGCTCTGGGTTCCCGGCGAAATCGTCTCCGACGCTTACAATGTGCCCGTCGCCGCCGATGCCCCCCCCGGCGTCTATTGGCTCGACGTTGGTCTCTACCCGTCCGACCAGCCCACTTTCTCCCTGCCCCTATTTGAACAGGGCCAGCCCGTTGACCGCAACAGTGTCCGCCTCGGCCCCCTCAAAATCGGCGGCCCCCCGCCCGATATCACCGTACCCGCAGCCCACCCGCAAAACCCGCTCAACCTCTCTTTTAATAATCAGATCACTTTGCTTGGCTTTACCATGACCGGGGATGAGGATCAAATCGTAAATCGTAAATCCAAAATCGTAAATCTAAAATTGTACTGGCGCGCCGACTCCACCCCCTCCACCGATTACACCGTCTTCATCCACCTGCTCGACTCGGCCGGAAATTTGACCGCTCAATTCGACCGGCCGCCGGCGCATGGTGCTTACCCTACCAGTCTGTGGGACCCTGGCGAAATCATCGCCGACGAACATCCTTTGACCGACCTGTCCCCTGGCCATTACACCCTCCAAATCGGCCTTTATAATCCCACTACCGGCGAGCGGCTGGCCGTAGCTGGGTCGCCGGAGGGAGCGGTCAAGCTGGCGGAGGTTGAGGTGAAGTAATTAGCCTTTCGAGAGATTTCGAGAGTGTAAGACAAAATACGCAAAATGTGGTATGATCATACTGAAGTTGTTCACCCAATGAGGTTAAAAAAATTCAAGGTTGGCTGAATGTCCTGCTCATCTCTTCCAAACTACACTCTAACCAATCATGCTCTTTTAGAAATGCAACGACGTGGCCTCACCGAAGCTGATGTAACCACTGTTTTGGAAGCGCCGGAGCAGAGCGAGGAGATACGCCCCGGACGTTGTGTGTACCAATGCCGGTTAAACTGGGGCGACCCGTCCAAAACCTACCTTCTGCGTGTGTTTGTAGATATTGACCGTGACCCGCCTGAAGTCGTTACACTTTACCGTACCAGTAAAATTCAAAAGTATTGGAGATAAAAAGATGAGAGTTATTTATGATGCAGACACAGATACGCTGACAATTATTCTAAGCGAAGCGCCGGTTGCGGAGAGTGACGAGGACAAGCCGGGCATTATTCTGGATTATGACGCCGGCGGCAATGTGGTTTCTCTTGAGATTTTGGACGCCTCACAGCGAGTCACGCAGCCTACGCAAATGATTTATGAATTAGCCGGACATCCTTCGATAGCTGCCTGAAATTGACCAGTGCGAGATGTGTCAACTCCTCGACATCGAACAACCCGACGCCCTGCTGGCTTACCTGCGCGATCAGGGCCACATCGCCCCAACTGAACAACCCCTCATCCGTACCCTGGCCGGCGGCGTTTCCAACCGGACGGTCTGGGTGGAACGGCCCAATGGGGAAGCCTGGGTTCTCAAGCAAGCTCTGGCTAAACTGCGGGTCAGCGTGGATTGGTTCAGCAGCCCGGAGCGGGTTCACCGTGAGGCGTTGGGGCTGCGCTGGCTGGCTGAACTCGCTCCCCCTGGCGCAACGCCCCGCCTCATTTTTGAAGATCACAGCCATCACCTGCTGGCCATGCAAGCCGTCCCCCAACCGCACGACAACTGGAAAACGCTGCTGCTGGCGGGCCGCCTGGTAGAAGATCATCTTAACCAGTTTGGCCGCCTGCTGGGGACGATCCACCGCCGCGCTTTTGAGCGCCGGGAAGAAGTCGCTGCTGTTTTTGAAGACCGCTCCTTTTTCGAGTCGCTGCGGCTGGAGCCGTACTATGCCTACACTGCCGGCCAGGTTCCAGCAGCGGCTGAGTTCCTCCACCCGCTCATCGAAGAAACCCACGCTTGCCGTTTGACCCTGGTTCACGGCGATTACAGCCCCAAAAACGTGCTGGCCTACCAAAACCGGCTCATCCTGCTCGACCACGAAGTCATTCACTGGGGCGACCCGGCCTTTGATTTGGGTTTCTCACTGACCCACCTCCTGAGCAAAGCCCACTTTTTGCCACAACAGCGGGCTGCTTTTGCCGCCGCCGCTGTTGCTTATTGGCAGGTATACACCGAAACTTTGGGAGCTACCCTGGTTGCTTCGTTCAGCAGCCGGTCTCCGGTCATCGGTCCCCGGTCAACTTTTGAAGCCCGCGCCGCCCGCCACACCCTGGCCTGCCTCCTGGCCCGCGTCGCCGGGCGCTCCCCTCTGGAATATTTGAGCGAGGCCGCTCGCGCCCGCCAGCAAGAAGCGGTACTGGCCCTGTTAGCCAACCCACCGCTCAGGATTACTGAGCTTGTCAATCAATTCATAAGCAAGCTATAATCATCTCATCTGTGTTATCTGTGGCCCCTAAAAATTGGTGAACCTATGTTTTCTATCAAACGCTTAACCGGCCTGGAAATTCTCGACAGCCGGGGGCGGCCAACGGTGCAGGCCACCTGCGAACTTGCCGGTGGGGCCGCTGGAACAGCCTCCGTTCCTTCCGGCGCTTCAACCGGGGCGGCAGAGGCGCTGGAACTGCGCGACGGCGACCCGCAGCGCTATCGCGGTCTGGGCTGCCGCCGGGCGGTGGGACATATCAACGGTGAACTCAACCGGGCGCTGGCCGGGCGGTCGTTTGAGCAGCAGTCCCAGCTCGACCAGGCCATGCTTGACCTCGACGGTACTGCCAACAAATCACGCCTGGGAGCCAATGCCATCCTGGCCGTCTCGTTGGCCTTTGCCCGCGCCTGCGCCGCCGAGCGGAACGTGCCGCTGTACCAATATTTAGCCGGCCTCCTCGATCAACCCCTCCAAACCCTGCCGCGTCCAACCATCAACCTATTTAGCGGCGGCAAGCATGCCGGCGGACAAGCCCCGATTCAGGATGTGCTGATTGTTCCCGCCTCTGCCCGCAGCATGGATGAGGCATTGGCGATGACCTTTGCCGTGTACCAGGCGGCGGCTGAATTGAGTTATCACAAGTATGGCATGCGCGCCCTCACCGCCGACGAAGGCGGGCTGGCCCCGCCCTTTGCCAGCGCCGAGGCCATGCTGGCCGATGCCGTCGAAGTGATCTGCAAGGCCGGTTTCGAGCCGGGTCGGGAGGTGGCCCTGGCTGTAGATGTTGCTTCCAGCCATTTTTATCATTCAGGCCGGTATCACTTAGGAGCCAAATCGCTAGACAGCGGGGAAATGATCGCGCAACTGCTTGCTTGGCTTGAGCGTTATCCGATTGTTAGCCTGGAAGATGGGCTGGCCGAGGAGGATTGGGTACACTGGCCGGAATTGCGGGCCGCTGTCGCCGGGCGGGCGCTGGTCTTGGGCGACGACCTGTTATGTACCAACCCTACCCGGATTCGCCGGGCCATCGCCGCCGGGGCGGCTGACGCCTTGCTGCTCAAAGTTAATCAGATAGGCACGTTGAGCGAAGCGGCTGAGGCCTGCCAACTGGCTCGCTCGGCCGGCTGGCGGGTGACGATCAGCGCCCGCAGCGGCGAAACCGAGGATAACTGGCTGGCCGATCTGGCCGTCGGCTGGGCGGGCGACCAGATTAAGGTGGGTTCGATCACTCAATCGGAGCGGCTGGCTAAATACAACCGTCTCCTGGCGATTGAAGCGGAAACAGGCTTGCCCTTGGTCAATTGGCCGTAACCAAACAGGGAACTAACAGACATTATCGGCATTAAGCTCAGGCCATGTCATTTCGAGGCCAGAGGCCGAGAAATCTCTGAGAGTTATGCTCGCAAGACGAGACTGGCGGAATTTCTCGCTCCCTGCGTAGGGTGTCGCTCGAAATGACACGATTTTAGCCAACTGTATAACGCCTATTTTATTTCCAATTTGACGAGGGTTAAATGTCTTGGTTGGCAAACATCCTTCTTATAATCCTCTTTTTCACCGTTTATGCCGTATTTCACAGTATATTGGCCAGCCTGGTCGTTAAAGATTGGGCGCGGCGGGTCTTTGGCCCTGGGGTTGAGCGTGGGTATCGGCTGGCCTATAATATCATCGCCGTGATAACGTTATTGCCGCTTTTGCCGCTGCTGGCCTGGCTGCCCGATCAAACCCTTTATGTGGTTCCGTCACCTTGGCGTTGGCTGATGGTTGGGGGGCAACTCCTGGCCCTGGTTGGTCTGGTAGTCACGCTGCTACAAACCGGCCTGTTTCAATTTTTGGGGTTGGCCCAGCTAACGGCTGAACGGTCTAATCGGCCTGGAAAATTAAACATTGGCGGTTTTTATGGTTGGGTACGCCATCCCCTTTACTTTTTCAGCCTCTTGCTGCTGTGGCTCACGCCGATTATGACCCTCAATTTATTGGTCACTTATCTCCTGCTCAGCCTCTACTTTTACCTGGGTACATTTTATGAGGAGCGCCGGCTGCTGGCCGAGTTTGGCCCTGCTTATCGGGATTATCAGCAGCGCGTGCCTCGCTTGATTCCCTTGCCTTTTAACCGGCTAAAACCCGAGCCGTAATTTTTCATAGAGGGCGCCTTAATTTGGAGAGGTTGTATGCCATCGCATCCCACGGTTATTCAAAGATTAAAGCAACTCTGGCTTCGTCTCACTGAACCCCACCCCACTCTTCAAACGCCGGAGGAACGCCGCCAGGTTCGGTTTCTAATCTCTTTGCTGCTGGCCCTGACCCTGCTAATTATCGTGCTGGTTCCCCTGTGGATAATTTTACTCGACCCTAAGCCCTTGTTTTGGCAAGAAACCCCTTTCCAGATTGGAATTATCACCAGCCTGGGTTTAGTATTTGCCTATGCCCTGAGCCGGACTCGCTACTATTCGGGGGCGGCTTTGCTGGCTGTTGCGATCATCATCATTAATGTCTTTATTGCGGCTATTCCCGATAGAAGCTGGACCGAGATTCTGGTATTTGATTATCTCCTGGTCGCCATTTTGCTAAGCAGTATTTTTTTCTCGCTGTCAACCACCGTGATCATCGCCGGGGCATGTCTCGTTGGGATGTTGTTTTTTCCTATTTTTGTGCCCACTATACCACCCGACGAAATTGTGGTCAGGCCGGTAAGTTTCATCCTCATGGGTTCTGTTTTGATATTGTTGACCACGCACCATCGGAACCTGTTGGAAAAAGATCGGCAGGCGGCCCTGGTCGAGAGTGAAAATAAATATCGGTCATTATTGGAGCAGGCCGCCGACGGCATTTGTATTGCCGACGCCCAGGGGAATTATGAACTGGTCAACCCAAAAGCCTGCCAGATGTTGGGCTATAGCGAAGCTGAATTTTTACAACTCAATATAAGAGACCTTGTTCCAGCCGAAGAATTGGCTGAAAAACCGTTGCGATTGGATGAATTGCTGGCTGGCAAAGCGATTACTACTGAACGACACCTGCGCCGCAAGGATGGCAGCCTGCTGCTGGTAGAAATCAGCGCCAGCATGATTGAAGGGGGACGATTGCAAGCGATTATTCGTGATATCACCGAGCGCAAGCAGGCAGAGGAAGCGCTGCGCCAGAGCGAGGAACGGTACCGGGCCGTTGTGGAGAACCAAACCGAGCTGGTGATCCGGTCTTTGCCTGATACAACGGTAACGTTTGTCAATGAGGCTTATTGCCAATTTTTTGGGCTGACCCGTAGCCAAATAATCGGCCGGAAATATTTGGAGCTTATTCCTCAGCCGGCCCGCGAAGCCACGCAGCGCCATATTGCCGATTTGATGGCTCAACCCAGAATTGCCAAGGATGAACATGAAACCCTCTTGCCTGACGGGCAAATCGTTTGGCAGCAGTGGATTGATCGCCCTATTCTTGATGCTCAAGGCAAGGTGATTGAATTTTTATCGGTGGGCCGGGATATTACCGAGCGCAAAAAAGCCGAGGAGGCGCTGGTCAAGAGTCAGCAGCGCCTGGCTACGGCCCAAGCGATTGCTCACTTTGGCAACTGGGAACTTAATCCCAAAAGCGGCGAGGGGTATTGGTCAGAAGAGATGTTCCATATTCATAGCCGAGACCCTCGTCGGGGTCCTCCCTCTTTTGAAGAATTTGTGGCCTACATTCATCCCGAAGATCGGGCCGGTCTTTTGGAGTTTCATGCTCAGATTATGCGCAGCCGTGAACCGCTGAGCCATGATTATCGTATTAACCGGCCGGACGGTTCGCTACGCTATTTGAATACAGTGGCTTACAGCGTTTGGGATGAGGCCGGTCAATTGGTGCATTTGGCCGGTACTACCCTGGACATTACCGAACGCAAACGGGTTGAGGCAGAAATTCAGCGGCTCAACGAAGAATTAGAACAGCGCGTTCTAGAGCGTACAGCGCAGCTTGAAGCCGTTAACAAAGAGATGGAGGCTTTTAGCTACTCCGTCTCCCACGATTTACGCGCCCCGCTGCGGGCCATTGACGGTTTTAGTCAAGCCTTGCTGGAAGATTATGCCGACAAACTGGATGAAGATGGACAAGATTACCTCCAGCGGGTGCGTAAGGCCACCCAGCGCATGGGCCGGCTCATTGACGATATGTTGGGGCTTTCGCGCATTACTCGCAGCGAGATGCACTGGGAATCGGTCAACCTGAGCGCCATTGTTGACGCCATTGCCGCTGAACTACAGCAGACCGAGCCACAGCGGTCGGCAGAATTTGTGATTACACCGGGGGTCAGCGTCGAAGGCGACCCACCTTTACTGCGTATGGCGCTTGAAAATCTGATAGGCAACGCCTGGAAATTTACCCAAAAGCAACCCCAGGCCCGCATAGAATTTGGACAAATCCAAGAGCAAGATAAACTTATCTGTTTTATCCGCGATAATGGGGTTGGTTTTGATATGAGTTATGCCGACAAGCTTTTTGGCCCTTTTCAACGCCTGCACACCCGCCACGAATTTGAGGGGAGCGGTGTCGGATTGGCCACAGTGCAGCGGGTGATCACGCGTCACGGGGGGCGCATCTGGGCAGAAAGCGCGCCGGGCCAGGGGGCTACTTTTTATTTTATCCTTTGAATTAGGCATTTTGGGATTTCAAGGTTATTATCTACAATTTTGATAAACAGAATAACGTCCTTTCACTACCAAGGAGGCCAGCCATGACCGCAAAAGTCATTCTCCTGATCGAAGATAATCCCGACGACGAAGTTTTGGCTTTACGGGCGCTTAAAAAAAATAATATCAAAAATGAGGTGGTGGTAGCCCACGACGGGGCCGAAGCGTTGGATTATCTTTTTGGCCGGGGCGCTTATGCCCAGCGAGACCTGACCGAAACCCCTCAAGTTATCCTTTTGGATTTGAAACTGCCCAAGGTAGATGGGCTGGAGGTTTTGCGACAAATCCGGGCGGATGAACGCACTCATTTTCTGCCGGTGGTGATTTTAACAACCTCCAAAGAAGAGCAGGATATGCTTGACAGCTACAGCTTGGGCGCGAATAGTTACATTCGCAAGCCGGTAGATTTTGTGCAATTTACCGAAGCCGTCCGGCAACTGGGGCTGTATTGGTTGCTCCTCAACGAAGTCCCCCCTTTGAACCCGCGGAGTAAAAAATGAGCCGGCCGCTGCGCGTCTTGTTTGTCGAAGACTCTGAAGATGATATGCTGCTGCTGGTGCGTCATCTGCGCCAGGGCGGTTTCGATCCAACTTATAAGGTCGTCCAAAATGCCGAAAGCATGCGGGCCGCGCTCGACCAACATCCCTGGGACGTGGTTATTTCTGATTACGCCCTGCCCCAATTTAATGGCTTGGCTGCCCTGGATTTGTTAAAGCAAACCGGGCTGGATATTCCTTTTATTATTGTTTCGGGTACTATTGGCGAAGAAACAGCCGTAGCGGTGATGAAGGCCGGCGCCCACGATTATCTCATGAAAAATAACCTGACCCGTTTAGGGCCGGTGGTGGCGCGCGAGCTACAGGAAGCCGAGGGACGGCGTAACCGTAAACGGGCCGAAGCGGCGTTGAGCGAGAGCGAAGAGCGCTTTCGCCAGGTGATCTCGTCCATTAGCGATTGGATTTACGTAACTCAAGTAACCGAGCAAGGCCAATTGGTCAATCTTTATTTCTCACCCCAGGTTGAAACCCTTACCGGCTATCCTTATGAAAAGTTTATGGCCGACTGGGCCTTCTGGCCGTCGGTGGTCATTCATCCTGATGATCGGGCTGCGGCCGCCAGGCAGGCGGCTTTGTTGGCGGCCGGCCAGAGCAGCGAAACTGAATATCGGCTGGTTCGCGCCGATGGCCAAATTATCTGGGTGCGTGACAGCGCCAGGGTAGAAAATACCTCAGCCACCAAAATCATCTATGGGCTGGTAAGCGATATTACCGCCCGCAAGCAGCTTGAAGAGCAGTTTCTGCAGTCCCAAAAAATGGAGGCGATTGGCCGGTTGGCCGGGGGAGTGGCCCACGATTTTAACAATATTCTGACCGTTATGACCGGCTACACCGATTTAATCCTGAGTCGTCATCAACAGCCGGATGATCCTGAGCGCGAGGAGCTTGAGCAGATCAAAAAAGCGATCAAACAGGCCACTTTGCTCACCCGGCAACTGCTAACCTTTAGCCGTAAGCAAGTTGTCCAGCCCCAAGTGATAAATTTGAATACGATTGTAACTGATTTGGGAACCATGCTGCGCCGCCTGATCGGTGAGCATATTGAATTAGTGACCATCCTGGAGCCAAAGTTGGGACAGGTCAAAGCGGATCCGGGCCAAATGGAACAGGTGGTGATGAATCTGGCGGTTAACGCCCGCGATGCCATGCCGCATGGAGGCACGCTGACCATTGCCACCAGCAACGTGAATTTGGATGAAGCCGAGGCGCGCCAGCACATCGGCGCTAAACCAGGGGCTTATGTCCGGCTAACCATTAGCGACACCGGCCACGGCATGGATGCTGAGACTCGTCTGCACATTTTTGAGCCTTTTTTTACCACCAAAGAACCAGGCCAGGGCACAGGGTTAGGATTGACAACGGTCCACGGCATTGTGAACCAGAGCGGTGGCCATATTGTGGTTCATAGCGAGGCGGGCGACGGGGCTACGTTCGACATTTTTCTACCTCAGGCAGAGATGCCTTCCCTGGCGGTCAGCCTTGTCAAGCAGACGCCTATCCCTACAGAGCAGGGTTCGGAAACAATTTTACTGGTAGAAGACGAGGAAGCAGTGCGCCACCTGGCTCGACGCATTCTGTTGCGGGAGGGGTACACCGTTTTAGAAGCGCAAAACGGCGAGGCGGCTATGCAAACCCTGCACGAATATCCCTACCCTTTGCATCTGCTGCTAACCGATATCGTCATGCCTGGTCGTATGAATGGACAAGAATTGAGCAATCTGGTAACGCAGACGCACCCCCAGGTAAAAGTGCTTTACATGTCGGGCTATACCGATAATATCCCGGTTCCCGATGGCGAAGGTGATCCGATGAGGGCTTTTTTGCCCAAACCCTTTACGCCGGGCGGGTTGGTGCGTAAAGTACGCGAGTTGTTGGATACCCCCTCTGTTTGAGGAGGGTATTGAGCAACGGCGTAACTATTCAGCCATATCATTTCGACCGAAGGGAGAAATCTCACCTATTTGATTGATAAACAAGCCGGGGATGGCTAACAATCCTGGACTTACCTTCAACCGAAGAATCTGGCTCTACTTTCAGCGAACCGTCCGGCTGCGCTGCCCCGAGTGCGGTATCTCGCCTTTGTATTTGCCGGCCAGCCGGGTCGAAAGCATCTCCGATTGGTTTACCATGCTGCCCGGCTGCCCTCGCTGCGGCTACCCCTATGACCGCGAACCGGGTTATTTTATCTTCGCCATCTCGATGATCAACTTTGGCCTGGTAGCTATTGTTGGGGTCGGCACGCTGCTGCTCCTCGACATCCTGTTCGACCTGTCCACAGCCCAACTCATCTTCTTTACTTTAGTGCCCCTATGGCTGCTGGGCATTCTGTCGGCCCGGCACACCAAAGCCTTTTTTCTGGCTCTGGACCACTTGCTCAGTCCGCACCGCAAAGACCACCGCTGAGGATCATGGATCGAATACCCCCAATTCCGGGGAGATTGGAGATTAGAGATTGGAGATTCACCTGAATCTCCAATCTCTAATCTCCAGTCCATATGTCGTTCCGAAAGCAAACCCTCAATTAATCAACGTGCCAAAATTAACCGCCTGTCCCTTGAGTACTTTTTCCACATTTCCCGGCTGCTCCGCCGAGATAATCATGGCCTGCATGGGCGGCATGGCCAGGGTCAGCCGGTACATATCACGCACTTTGGTAAACATCCCGCCGGTCACGTCCACCCCGTGCGAGCCGCCCAGCCGGGCCTCGACCTCGCTCCAATTGCTGCTGTCAATCTCTTCAATCAATTCTGCCCCTGAATCGTTCAGCGGATCACGGTCATAAACACCGTCCACCTGGCCGCTCAACACAATCCGGCCGGGCGACAGCTCGCGGGCCAGGTTGTCAAACAACTTCTCGGTAGAAACAATGCTCATGCCCTGGTTGGCGTCCACGCTGACATCACCATAAATCACCGGCACCAACCCGTGCTTGAGGACTTCTTTCAGTGGGAAGGTTTCAAAATACATCAACTGCTCGCCGCGAGTGCGGGTGCTGGCCGAGGGCTGGAATCTGATGGCCGGCACCCCGGCCTGGCGCAGCGCCTTCATCACAATGTGGTTAAGTTCGGCGGCGGCGGCGGCCACCTCGGCAAAACCGGGCCAGCTATTGGCGGCAATGGCCCCCTTATGAGTTTGGTACTTGGCTGCCACCTCGTGCCCAAATGAACCGGCCCCGTGGCCGATAATCAGGCGCAAATCATCGCCCCGGTCGGTTAAGGCGTTATTGATTTCGGCGGCTAAGCGGTTAATTACATCCATCCGCGCCGTGAAAGGCCGCGTTTTATCGGTAATCACCGAACCGCCCAATTTCAACAAAACGAGTTCAGACAATGGAGTCTCCTGTCAATGGATAAAATCGGTGTAACTACTACGCCATGTCATTTCGAGGCTGAAAGCCGAGAAATCTCAGAGGTCGTTGTCTGCAAACTATGGATTAGGAGATTTCTCGCTCCTAACGTCGCTCGAAATGACATGAGAGGTGAGGAGCTACAAATTGCTGAATTTTACTCCAAAGGCGAGTTTTGGGAAAGCCTCAATCGCTTTAAAGGGTTTCGTGGAGCGTATCCATCAGCTCTACCGCAATGGCTTGCAGCGCAGCCAGATAAACTTCCCGCAGGGGTACGCCGTTAATCTGGGCCAGCCGGCGACAGTCCTCGTATTCCGGCGCAGCTTTCGAGTGCTTATGACCCCAGGAGGCCACTTTGACCCGCACCGGGCCGTAGGAGGTTTGCACGGTCTGGCTGGAGCGGGCCAGGCAGTGGCGCAGCACGGTCTGCTGGCGCACCCCCAGCGTGCTGGTTTCGGCAAACAAAATTGCCATCAATTTATTGGCTTGGGCGGGGCGGCAGAGCACGTGCAGCAGTGTAGCCGGGCGATTCTTTTTCATTTGGATGGGGGCTAAAAAGACATCCAGCGCTCCCGCTTCGAATAAGCGACCCATGACATAATCGTAAGTTTCCGGGTTGAGGTCGTCAATGTTGGTTTCCAGTAAGGTTAACGTTTCTGTCGCCGCGCTGCTTGGGGCAGCTTGTTGGCCCAACAGCAGCCGCAGCACATTGGGAATGGGCAAATCGCGGCCTCCGGCCCCATACCCGACCGCTTCGAGGGTCATAGCCGGCAGCGGGCCAAACTCCGCCACCAGCGAGGTCAGCAGCGCCGCGCCGGTGGGGGTGACCAGTTCCTTTTCAATCTCACTGCCAACCACCGGCACACCTTTGAGCAAAGCGACCGTGGCCGGAGCGGGCAGGGGAATGGCGCCGTGCGCTCCCTTTACAAAGCCCCGGCCCAACGGCAGCGGCGAGACGACGACGCGCTCCACACCCAGCGCGGCCAGCCCGGCCAAAACGCCGACCACATCCACAATGGTATCCACCCCGCCCAACTCGTGCAGGTGGACCTGGTCGAGCGTGACGCCGTGAATCTCGGCCTCAACCTCGCCCAGCCGCCGGAAGATGGCGATGGCCTGGTCTTTGATGGCGGCGGGTAAATCGCTCCCCTGGACAATGGCTTCGATTTCGGGCAGGTGGCGGGCTGAAACATCGTCGTTAACCAGCACATCCACTTTGAGGGCGCTAAAGCCATTTTTTTCTACCCGCCGGACTTGCAGCTCAAAATCGTCCAGATGGAGCAGGGCCAGTTGTTGGCGCAGCGTCTCCTCCGGCAGTCCGGCGTCGAGCAGCGCTCCTAGCAGCATGTCGCCGCTGGCCCCGGCAATGCAGTCAAAGTAAGCTATTTTCATTGATATAACCCTGATTAATCTGGAAGGCTGGAAGAATGGAAGGTTGGAGGATTGAGCAATCTTCCAGCCTTCCAACCTTCCATTCCTCCAACTAACTTTTCTTCCGTAGAATGAGATGCGCAAAAACCCCTGCCCCAAAGCCGTTATCAATATTGACCACGGCCACGCCGGTGGCGCAGGAGTTGAGCATCGAGAGCAGCGGGGCCAGGCCGCCAAAGTGCGCCCCGTAGCCCACGCTGGTTGGCACGCCGATGACCGGACAGGCAACCAACCCGCCGACCACGCTGGTCAGCGCGCCCTCCATCCCGGCCACACTGATGATAACCTCGGCCTTGAACAACCGCTCGCGCTGGTCCAGCAGGCGATGCACCCCGGCCACGCCGACATCGTAAGCTCGCTCGACCCGGCTGCCCAGAAATTCGGCGGTTTGGGCTGCTTCTTCCGCTACCGGCAGATCGGATGTGCCGCCGGTCACAACCAGCACATAGGGCGCATCGGCGGCGGGGGCCGGCAGTTCGCTGCGGGTTAAAGTCAGCAGGCGCGAGACAGGGTCGTACTGCGCCTGGGGAAATTGCCCCCGGACGGCAGCAGCCATCTCGGCGGAAACCCGCGTCGCCAGCACCCGGTCGTGGTGCTGGCTCAAACGGTCCATAATCGCCAAAACCTGCTCGACCGTTTTGTTCTGGCAAAAAACCACTTCGGGCAAACCCTGCCGCAGCGAGCGGTGCAGGTCGAGCCGGGTGTGGCCGAGGTCTTCGTAGGGCAGGCCGCGCAGCCGTTCCATAGCCTGGGCCACGTCAACCTGGCCAGACTGCACCTGGGTGAGCAAATGCTCCAGTTTTTCAAGGTCCATGTGCCAGCAAAACCTCGTTCATGCTGCCGGAGCGAAAGCCGGCCAAATCGAGCGTGACGTAAGCATACCCCAGTTTTTTGAGCCGGTCTACAATCTGCTCGCGCTGGCGCAGCACCGCTTCAAAGTCGGCGGCTTCGATTTCGAGCCGGGCAATGTCGTTGTGATGGCGCACCCGCAGTTGGCGAAAGCCCATCTGCTTGAGGGCCAGTTCGGCCCGTTCCACCTGCGACAGCATTTGCAGGGTAATGGTGACGCCGTAGGGAATACGCGAGGAAAGACAGGCCGCAGCGGGTTTGTCCCAATTGGGCAGGCCGAGGGTGCGGGCCAGCTCGCGGATTTCGGCTTTGGTCAGCCCAACCTCTTGCAGCGGACTGCGTACACCCCGTTCGCGGGCAGCCTGGCGGCCGGGGCGATGGTCGCCCACGTCGTCAAGGTTGGTCCCGTCTACCACGTAGTTATACCCTTCCCGCTGCGCGTAATCCACCAGCTTGGTGTACACTTCGCTTTTGCAAAAATAGCAGCGATTGGGAGCGTTAGCCAGGTAGCGGGGGTCGGCCGTTTCTTGGCTTTCAATGGGTAGATAGCGCGCGCCGATGTGGTTCACAATCGCTTCGGCTTCGGCCCGTTCGTGGGCGGCCAGGCTGGCCGAAATAGCGGTCATCGCCAGAGCTTTGTCCCCCAGGCAGTCGTGGGCCACTTTCAACACCAGGGTGCTGTCCACACCGCCGGAATAGGCCACCACCACACTTTCCATCTGGCGCATTGTCTCTTTGAGTTTTTCTAGTTTGTCCGTCATGAATACATCGTACCTCCGCCAGAGATTATGCAATAAAGCAGCACGGCTGGCAAGGGGGTAGACAACTTTAAAAAAATAATTAACCAAAGCCCGTGAACCGTGATGCGTGATGCGTGAGAAGATTTTGCCTAGAATCCTCACGCATCACGCATCACGTATCATTTGAATCGTTCACTGGTCTATCCCCCGCCTTTTTTGCGCCTGCTTTTAAGTTAGCTATAATCCCTTGAGATTATGGCTTGAGGACTGTTTTATGACATTAACCCATCTCGACGAACATGGCCGCGCCCGCATGGTAGATGTAGGCCAGAAAGATGATACCCAGCGCGAAGCTGTGGCGCGAGGCCGCATCTGGATGAAGCCGGAAACGCTGGCGCTCATCCAGGAAGGCGGCATCAGCAAAGGCGATGTGCTGGCGGTGGCTCAGGTGGCGGGGATTATGGCTGCCAAACGCACCCACGAGCTGATTCCCATGTGCCACCCGCTGCTGCTGACCCACGTCAGCCTGACCTTTGAACCTCACCCCGCTGGTCAGGCCGAAGAACTGGCCGTGATTGACATCAGCGCCACCGTCCGCACCACCGGCAAAACCGGGGTCGAGATGGAAGCCCTGACGGCGGTCAGCGTGGCCGGATTGACCATTTACGACATGTGCAAAGCCGTTGACCGGGCCATGCAGCTCGACGCCATCCGCCTGGCCCGCAAAAGCGGCGGGAAGAGCGGGGAAATAGTGTTGGAGTAGGAACTAAAGGAACTTACGGAACTAAGGGAACTGTGAGTCATAAGTCCCTCAGTTCCTTCAGTTCCCTGAATTTCACAGGTTTCACTTTTGCCAGGAGCAACTCAATGAGAGTCACCGTTAAATTATTTGCCCGGCTGCGGGAGTTGGTTGGGACGCACAGTATCGAGCGGCAGGTGGCCGAAAATGCCACTATTGCCGACCTAGTCCAGATGTTGCAGGCTGAATTTCCAAAACTGGTCGAGGTCTTTCCCCGGACGGTCGTCTCTGTTAATCGAGAGTTTGCCGAACGGGAAACGCGGCTGACTGATGGTGATGAGGTGGCCTTTTTCCCGCCGGTCAGCGGCGGCTCCGGCGCGGACGACGATATGTTTGCCATCACCTTCGAGCCGATCAGCCTCGATGTCTGGGCGGCCAAAGTGCGCCGCCCGGAAACGGGAGCGGTGGCCGTGTTTGCCGGGACGGTGCGGAACGTTTCCGCCGGCAAAGAGGTCGAGCACCTGGAATACGAAGCTTATGAAGAAATGGCCGTAGCCAAACTGCGCCAGGTGGCCGCCGAGGCCCGCGAGCAGTGGCCTAAAATTGTGGAGATTGCCATTGTCCAGCGTATCGGCCATCTGGAGGTGGGCGATAATGCGGTGATTGTGGCCGTGTCCAGCCCGCACCGGGGCGACGGCTGCTTTGAAGCCTGCCAGTACGCCATCAACCGGCTCAAACAAATTGTGCCGATTTGGAAAAAAGAAGTCAGCCCGGACGGCAGCGAGTGGGTGGAGGGCGATTATCTGCCTTCAACCCAGGACGCCGGATGATTTACGATTTGTGATTTACGATTTTCGATTTTGTAACTGGTGATACGGAAGCGACCGAGGCGGAATAATTGTGAATAGTGAATGGTGAATGGTGAACGGCTCGCTATGAGTCTCTCATTAACAATTCACAATTGACAATTCACCATTAATTATTATCTTGGTTTCTTCCGTATCCTCGGTTCACACGAGGAGTGTTATGACCAATATTTTTGAGGCGGAAAAGGCGCTCAATGTGACCTTTTCTAATAAAGCGTTATTACAGCGGGCGCTGACCCATCGCTCCTACCTTAACGAAAACCCCGATTATCCCCTGGAAGATAATGAGCGTTTGGAGTTTCTGGGGGATGCCATTTTGGATTTTATCACCGGTGAGTATCTGTACCACCGCTTCCCCGAAATGCCGGAGGGCCGCCTGACCAACCTGCGCTCGGCCCTGGTGCGCACAGAAACGTTAGCCAACTTTGCCACCCAACTGGACCTGGGGGCGCACCTGCTGTTGGGCCGGGGTGAGGAGGACAGCGGCGGGCGTAGACGGCCGGCGATTTTGTGTGATGCGTTTGAGGCGTTTATTGGAGCGCTTTACCTGGACAGCAACCTGGAGACGGTCCGGCGTTTTGTTTACGCCATCATTGACCCGGCCCTGCAAGCAATTCTGGCGGCGGACACCGATAAAGACGCCAAAAGTCGTTTGCAGGAGGTAGCCCAGAGCCACTATCAGCTAACCCCCACTTACCGGACCGTTCTGGAAGAAGGCCCGGATCACGCCAAAGAGTTTACGGTTGAAGCGGTGATTGGGGGTAAAGTTTATGGCCGGGGCAAAGGGTTCAGCAAGCAAAATGCCGCCCAGGCCGCCGCGCAAGCCGCCTTGCAAGTGTTGGAACGAGAAATCCTGGCGACCGAAACCTTGAACATTGAACCTTCAAACGTTTAACGTTCCCATCTCGTTTCCACGCTTCGCGTCAGTTTGGGAACGAGATGGGGGAAAGTAAACGTTCAACCTTTAAACGTTTAACGTTTTACCAAACCCGGCAGACCAGGCCCTTGAGATATTCGGACTCGGGGAAGGTTAGTAATACAGGGTGATCAGAGCCTTGAGCCAGGCGCTCGATGATCTGGACATGGCGGCCTGCGTCTACAGCTGCGCCAAACAGCACCTTCTGGAATAGCTCGCTGCTGATGGCGCCGGAGCAGGAAAAGGAAATCAACACCCCGCCGGGTTTGAGCAGTTTCATTGCCAGCAGGTTGATATCTTTGTAGCCCTGGGTCGCCTTATCAACTTGGCGCTTGCTGGGGGCAAATTTGGGCGGGTCCAAAATAACCACGTCAAATTTCCAGTTGTTGTCGCGATAGGCCCGCATAATTTCAAATACGTCGGCCACGGCGTAAATATCTTCCCGCTCGCCAAACCCGTTGCGGCGCATATTTCGCTCGGCAATTTGCAGCGCCCGTTCCGAGGAGTCAATATTCATAATCCGTTTAGCCCCGGCGTAAGCGGCATACACTGAGAAAGCGCCGGTGTAGGCAAAGGCGTTCAGAACTTCCTTGTTGGGAAAATACTTGCTGACCTTTTGCCGGTTTTCGCGCTGGTCTAAATAAAACCCCGTTTTTTGACCCAGTTTGATATCCACCAGAAAAGTATGACCGTTCTCGGTAATCTCAATCATGTCCGGCGGCACTTCGCCCCAAACCGGGCCGGTCACCGAGACCAGGCCCTCTTTTTCGCGGCTTTCGCCCTCGCTCCGGTCGTAAATTCCCTGGGGCGCGACCAAATCCACCAATATGTCCAGAATCGTCTGGCGATACCGCTCGACGGCCAGCGAAAGAAACTGGACGACCAGCCAGGTGCCGTACTGGTCGGCAATAAAGCCGGGCACACCATCGGCCTCGGAGTAGACCAGGCGAAAAGCGTCCGTATCGGGCGATTCCAGCAGAGCTTGCCGCCCGGCAATGGCCCGGCGAATGCGCCGCCGCCAAAAATCTTCATCTATCGAATCGTTGGGGTTCCAGGTGAGCAGGCGAACCTGGATTTGAGACTTGTCGTTATAAATTCCTCGTCCGACAAAGCGGGCCTTGCTGTTCCAAACATCTACAACATCGCCGTTGGCCGGATTGCCCTCGACCCGGCTAATTGCGCCCGAAAAGATCCAGGGATGGCGGTTGTTAACAGATTTTTCTCGTCCTTGTTTGAGGATGACTTGCGCAGTGATCATGTTGTGTCCCTCGATGGGTTCGTGGATAAGGTTATAAAGGTTATAACCCCAGCGTAAAGGTTTGACTTAATGTTAATCAGCAACGCAGAATTGTCAAAAGCAGTTTAATCCGCTTGACGTTGGCTCGCGTGCTGCCGCCGTTCCGGGCGATATTCGCTCAGCCGTTCCAGCAGGCTGCCTAACTGTTCCAGGCTTTTCAAATTGTGGACCGGCATAAAGTCGTCAATGTAGGGCAGCGCGGTTTGGATGCCCCGCGTCAGCGGTTCGTAATTTTCCGAGCCGAGCAGGGGGTTGAGCCAGATCAGGCGGTGACAGCTTAGTTGCAGCCGGTTCATCTCCCGCTCCAGCAGGTCAATATCGCCCCGGTCCCAGCCATCGCTGATGAGCAGCACAATCGCCCCCTGGCCCAGCACTCGCCGGCCCCACTCATAATTGAAGGTTTTGAGCGATTCACCGATGCGGGTGCCGCCGGCCCAATCGTGGATGGATAAGGTCGCCTGGTCGAGGGCGGCGTCAATATCTTTATTTTTGAGGTGGTGGGTAATCCGGGTCAGGCGGGTGCTGAAGACAAACGCCTCCACCTTTTCCAGGCCGTTGCTGATGGCATAAATAAATTTGAGCAGCACCCGCGAATAGCGCTCCATCGAGCCGCTGATATCGCAGATGACCACCAACGGCCGGCGTTTGAGCTTGCGCCGCCGCCAAGTCAGTTGCAGCGGTTCGCCGCCGAAGCGCAGATTTTGGCGAAAGGTGCGGCGCATGTCGGGGTAGGCGCCGTGCTGGGCGCGGACGCGGCGGCGGGTGCGCCGCTGCTCTAATTGCCAGACCATGGCCTGCATCAGATGTTTGATTTCTTGCAGTTCGTCTGGGGTCAGATCGGCAAAATCTTTTTGGCGCAGCACTTCGCGGGCGCTGTAGGTGTAGACGGTGTCTATAATGGGGTTTTCTGACTCCCGCTCCGATCCATCCCCTTTTGCGCCCGGCTCCACCGGCTCTAAATCTTCCGGTTTGGGTTGGGGTGGTTTTCGGCGCAGCGTGCCCAGGTCCATCTCCAACAATTCGGTTTCGTCGCGGGCCTGCCAGAAGAGATCAAAGGCGCGATTGAACAACTCCAAATGCTCAAAGCGGCTGACCAGAATAGTTTGGGCTGTATTTTTGAAATCCTCGCGGCGGCGCATATCAATGTGCTGCAAGCCATCCACCAAATCCAGAATTTGGGTAGGCGTCACCTTGATCCCCAGCGCCCGCAGCATACGCCCAAACAGGACCATATTGCGCAGCAGGTGGCCGTGTCCCGGCCCCAGCGGCTCGAGAGAGATTTCTTGACTGTCAGGGGTGATGATTGCTTTAGCAGTCCGCATTTATCGCTGTTGTCCCATGTCATTTCGACCCGCAAAGCGGGGAGAAATCCTTACCCGCCGGCCTTGTTTTTATTGCTGCTGGCAGATTTCTCGGCCTGCGGCCTCGAAATGACAATGTAGACGTTGATGGTTATTCAATTTCATTAGGTGAAGCGGCATCCTGAGTCGGTGAGCGAAGCGAACCGTATCGAAGGGTGCCGTCAGAAAATCGTCCCCAACTCGCACCCTTCGATACGCGCTCCACTTCGTTTCGCGCTACTCAGGCTGCGTCCTGAGCTTGCCGAAGGGATGTTTAACTTAACGAGACATTGACTGACTATTTGTTCTTGGCATTCGCCATAATCCGCTGGGCCACCGCACCCTGGACGTGTTGGATGTCATCCTGGTATTTGAGCAAAACGCCCAGGGTGTCGTTGATGACCTCGTCGCTCAAATCTTCGCGGTCGAGGGCGACCAGGGCGGCGATCCAGTCGAGGGTTTCGGCCACGCCGGGGAGTTTGTACAAATCTTCGCCGCGCAGCTCCTGCACAAAATGGACCACTTCGCGGGCCAGCCGTTCCGGCGCTTGGGGCACTTTGGCCAGCACAATGCCATACTCTTTTTCAAAAGAGGGGTAATCAATCCAGTGGTACAGACAGCGCCGCTTGAGGGCGTCGTGGATTTCGCGGGTGCGGTTGGAGGTGATGACGACCACCGGCGGCTGCTCGGCTTTGATGGTCCCGATCTCCGGGACGGTCACTTGAAAGTCCGACAATATTTCCAGCAGGAAGGCTTCAAACTCTTCGTCGGCCCGGTCGAGTTCATCCACCAGCAGCACCGGCTCGATGCCGTTGACCTGCTCGATGGCTTGCAGCAGCGGCCGTTTGAGCAGAAATTCCGGGCCAAAAATTTTTCTCAGGGCCGTTTGTTCATCCACCCGCCCGGCCGCTTCGAGGAGGCGAATTTCGAGCATCTGGCGGGTGTAGTTCCACTCGTACACAGCCGTGTTCACGTCCAGCCCTTCGTAGCATTGCAGCCGGATGAGCTGGCGATTGAGCATGGCCGCCAGCACTTTGGCAATTTCGGTTTTGCCCACCCCGGCCTCGCCTTCCAAAAAAAGCGGCTTGCCCAGCTTCAAGGCCAGGAAAATAGCCGTCGCCAGGCTCCGGTCGGCGATGTAAAGCTGCTGTTTCAGGGTTTCCTGCACCTGGTCAATGGACTCGATTTGCGGGTTTTTGTTCAAGGGGACGCCTCCGAAATAGTTTTGGGTGGGAGAAATTGTACTGTCCTTCATCGTTTATGGCAAGCGGTTTATCTGGCTTGCAACGCCGCCTGCGCCGACCGCAGCGCCGCCGTAAACGAAACCCCGCCCGTTGCACTACCCGCACTGGCTTTGTAGCCGCCATAAATGGCATGGCCGGCTTGCAGCCAGAAGCAGTCTACCACCACAAAACCGGCGGCTTTGAGCCAGGTCAACTGCTCAAACAGGGGCGAGGGTTTGTCCATTGGGTCGGGGAAGCGGTAATAGTTCCAGCCGATTTGAGCAAACTGCTCGAACAGCCGCTTGGAGCCGGTTTGGGCCAATGCTTGCGCTTCCGCCGAGCGATCCCAGGCAGCGGCGAACAACTCGCCCGCTTCGGGCCGTGGGGGTTGGATCAGGTCGGCGATGAGGAAAACGCCGCGTGGGGAGAGACGCTCGCCGATAGCGGCAAATAACTGCTGCTTTTCCGCGTCGTCCAAATGGTGCAGCACCAGCGACGAGACCACACAGTCAGCCCCCTCGACGTGGGCCAGCCAATCGCCCGCAAAAAGGTCAAACGGCTCAACCGTCACCCGCTCACCAAAGGCGCTCAACCGTCGGGCAGTCTGGAGGCGCATCTCTTCCGACCCGTCGAGAGCGACGAGTTGGGCCTGAGCAAAACAGTCCAGCAGGGCATGAGCGAGAAAACCCTCGCCGCAGCCCACCTCGACGGCACGGAAAGGCTCGGCCGGGTTGAAGGGCAGCAGGGTCAGAAGCGCCGCGATTTGCTCTTCTCGCGCCGGCACAGCCACCGCCGCGATTTCCTGATATAATTTGGAGTCGGCTTCGGACCAGGCCGGGGGCGTATCATTCACAGCTTTGCTCCTTATTTTAGTCCCCCGAATCGGCTGCAGGGCGCGATTGACCCGGCCCAGATCAAACGCCTCCGGGTCAAAATCGCCGCCAAACTGCTCGATCATCTCGCGGTGCTCAGGGTGGCGCGGATTTTTGAAGATTTCCAGCAGGTTGGTGTATTCCCAGATACCGCCGCACTCCTCCGGCGGGCAGGCTCGCTGGCCGGCCAGGCAGATAGGATACTGAACGCCTGGCTGCGGTGGTAAAATCCGCTCAATTTTAACCACGTGCTGCCAATCGTCGGCCAGATCATAAATGTAGATAAATTTGCTGCCTTCGGTCTGGCTCACCTGGCTCAAGCTGACTTCCGCCGCGTCGCTCAGAGTTGGGTCGGCCTCGGCGGAGGGGCCGTAGGTTATACCTTCAATGATGAAGCGGTAGCTGTGATAATTGCCCCAGCCCATAACCGTTTGCAAGACGCGATGGAACTTGTCCAGGGGAATATCACCGGCTACTTGAACTTTGCGCCAAATCGGCGGAATAAGACCTTTCAGGGAGATTTTACACTGATATATCAATGGTTCATTAATTTGCTTGGACTCAGCCACGTTTTAACCTCAACCCTTTAAAGAATAGGGGCTGGTAGACATGCGAAGCGAACAGGAATCCTGCTACCCTGCTACATGCTACCTTTTTGTAGCAACTCCAATAACCCGCTCGGATAAAGGGGTCTGGAGTCGTTTTGCAATTCGGCCAGGGGTTTCCAGAAGGCTTTGAAAGTGAGACCGTTGTCTTCCAGACCCAGCAGCGCCTCCCGCTCGTACAGCGAACGGTCCACAAATTCGGCGTCATAAACCTGGACAATTTCGTGGCCCGGCTGGTCATTGTAAATAAAGACGTTTTCCAGTGTGCCCAGGTAGCGCAGCCCGTCTATCTCCGCCCCAAACTCCTCGCGGACTTCCCGCACGAGCGCCGCCTGGCTGTACTCGCCAAAATTGATCCCGCCGCCGATGGGCCGGTAAAAGTGCTGTTGTTTGCCCGGATCATAACTCTCGGCCACCAGAATGGCCTTGTTCCAACTAAAAACACCAATCACCAGCGGGCGAATCTGTCCCGGTATCATCGTTCCTCTCCCAGTTTGACCTCGCGCAGCGCCTCCAATTGATCCTGGAGCAGGCGCACCTCTTCATCCACATCGGCGGAGAGACGGCTGGTATCGGCCACGTGGCTGGTAGATTGGCCGGTCAGGATTTGGGAGTAGATGGTGCCCAGCAGCGAGAGGGTGCTTTCGATTTGAATTTCGGCCCGTCTGACCGTATTTTGCAGTTGATCCAGCGAAGCCAACTGCTTGCGCCGGTTGGCCAGAGTCCGTTCCAGTTGCGCCCGAATGGCCGGGTCGCTTTCGCGTTGGAGCCGGCTTTCCAGATCGGCAATGGCCGCCGGTACCGTTTCCACATCCCGCCGGATGATCTCATCCCGGCGCAGTTTGCCGATGCGCTCCACCAAATCCTGGATGGTTTCGGTCCAGGTATCAATTTGCCCGCCCAACGCTTGCAGATGCGTCCGCTGCCCCGATGCTTTAATAGCCTGGTCAAGCTGCGCTTTGTAGGCCCGCGTTTGTTTGAGATAACCGTCGAGCCGGGCCTGCTCATTGCTCTCTTCTTCGTCGAGATGAAGCTGCTGCCAGGCCAACCAGATGCCACCCACCAGCGCGACCACCAGCGGCAACCAAACCAGCCGAGGGTTGGGCCAGCGATAAATTACGCCCCAAGTCAGAGCGACCAGCAAGAGGTACCAGCCCAGGTTACGCCAAAATTTGCGCCAGCGCGGGTCGAGCTTTGGCATCGTTACCTTTGTTGACGATTGTCTAACGGAATAATCGGTTGGCTCTGGGCCGAACTTTTAAGACCCGACAGATCAAGCATGTGCTTGGAAGTCGTGGCCTCGTCGAGCGGCATAAGCACCGCCACCTCATCGCAGGCGTGAAACTTGGGGCAGAAAACGCAGTCTTTCTGCACTTTGCGCGGTAGGTGTTCGATGCGGGTCAAATGGAAGCCCATTTTGAGAAAAAAGCCGGGCTTGCGAGTCAGGGCAAACACCCGCGGCAGCCCCAACGCCCGCGCCTCGGCCAGCAGTTGCGAGACGATGGCCCGGCCAACCCCCTGGCCCTGGCAGGCGGGGTCAATCACCAGCGAGCGAACTTCAGCCAGATCGCCCCACATAATCAACAGCGACCCCATGCCGACGATCCTGCCGCCAGCCTCGGCCACCACCCAATCGCGGATAGATTGGTAAACATCGCCCTCCATGCGGGGCAAAATTTCCGCCTGCTTGGCGTACTCATTCAGCAGCGGCATCATCCGGGGCACATCAGTTAATTGTGCTTTGCGAACGTTAATCACGATAGCTTATCCTCTTGCGCAAAAATAAAATTCTAAAGTCGCGTCTTGCGTCTTGCGTGTTCCGTCTGCTTTACCTCACGCAAGACGTAAGACGCAACACGAATATTGAGTAATTATTTTCTTTGAAATGCTTTAAGTAACAACCCTCATCCCACCGCCGCCAGCGTCTCGCGCAGTCGCTCGGCCAGGAGGTCGAGTTCGGCCTGGGTGATGGTCAGCGGGGGGAGCAGGCGGATCACTTTTTCTCCGGCCACCAGAATAATCAAGCCGTGGTTGCGAGCTTCGGCCACAATTTCAGCCGCCGGAATTGCCGACAGCAGCCCCCACATCAAGCCTTTGCCCCGCAGCCCCGCCAGCAGTGGCGACTCGGCCACCAGGGTTTGCAGCTTTTGGGCCATGTACTCGCCCTTGCTTGCAACTTCGGCCAGAAAGGCCGGCTGGTTGATCTGGCTAAAAACCGCCCTGGCGACGGTGCAGACCAGCGGCCCGGCGGCAAAGGTGCTGCCATGATCGCCCACTTCCAGCGTGTCGGCTACGGCCTGGGTTAGCAGCACCGCCCCCATCGGCAGACCACCGGCCAGGGGCTTGGCCAGAGTCATTAGATCGGGGGTGACGCCGTAATTTTCGTAAGCCCACAGCTTGCCCGTCCGCCCCAAACCGCACTGCACCTCGTCGAAGATGAGCAGCGCTCCCACCTCGTCGCAGCGCGCTCGCAGCCCGGCCAAAAATTCAGGCTCCGCCGGGGTGACGCCGCCCTCGCCCTGTACCGGCTCGATGATGACCGCGCAGGTTTGGGCGGTAATCGCGGCGCGGGCGCTGTCGAGGTTATTAAACTCGGCAAAGGTCACCCCGCCGATGAGCGGCTCGAACGGGGCGCGATATTTGGCGGTCGCCGTCACTGCCAGCGCGCCCATCGTCCGCCCGTGAAAGGAACCGGTGAAGGCCACGATGCCCGTTTTGTCACTGTAGCCTTGAGCGCGGGCATATTTGCGGGCAAATTTTATCGCCCCCTCGTTGGCCTCGGTCCCGGAGTTGCAGAAGAAAACCCGGTTGGCAAAGGAGGACTCGCACAGGTCGCGGGCCAGAAGCGCTTGCGGGGCAGTATGGTAAAGGTTGGAGGTGTGGATCAGCCCTTCGGCTCCTTGCCGAATGGCCTCGATCACGGCTTGGTGATGGTGGCCTAGCGCCGTGACCGCAATCCCGGCTCCGGCGTCCAGATATTGGCGGCCTTCTTTATCGTATAGCCACGAACCTTCGCCGCGTTCCCAGACCAAATCGGGGCGTTTGTAGGTTTGCAGCACGTACTGTTTTTCAAGCGCGATGATCTCTTGGGAGTTGTTCACGATATGTTTTTATACCTCGTTGTTTCAAAATTTATTCACATTCTCTCCGGCGTTTCGATGCCCAGGAGAGACAACAAAAGTTCGAGTTCGGCCAGGCAAAGGTAGGCTGTATTAGGCCACGATAGTGGTGCCCGTACCCGCCTGCAAGCCAGTCAGGTTGGTGATTTTGACCGCCTGCACCCCGGCGGCGACCGCCTCGGTGGCTGAGCGAACTTTGGGAATCATCCCGTCTACAATGATTTTGTCGGCAATCAACTGCTCCACCTCGGCGGCGGTCAGATGGGGCAGCAACTCGCCCTGGCGCAGGACCCCCGGCACGTTGGATACAAACACCAGTTCCTTCGCCGCCATTGCCGTAGCGACAGCCATCGCCACGTGGTCGGCATTGACGTTAAAAATGCTGCCGTCCGGACCGTAGCAAATGGGCGATAGCACCGGCGTGATGCCCTCTTCCAGCAAGTGTTTGAAGACTTCGGTGCGGACAAAGGTGACGCGCCCCACCAGGCCCAAATCGCCCTGGGGATGGTGCAGCTTTTCCACCTTGATCGAGGCCCGATCCACCCCCGACATGCCAAAAGCGTCTACCCCGGACGCTACCAGTGAAGCGACCAACCGCTTGTTGACCCGCCCCGCCAGCACCATTTTGACCACCGCCAGCGATTCGGCGTCGGTGACGCGCAGGCCGTCAATGTACTGGGCTTCGATGCCCAGCTTGGTCTGTAACTCTTTAATTTCCTTGCCGCCGCCATGCACTAGGATGACCGGCTCGGTCAGCGCCGCCACAGCCTGGCCCAGGTTGTCCACAAAGCTGGGATCGTCGAGTTCATTGCCGCCGATTTTGATGATTTGCACCGTATTATCTCCTGAGAGGCGAAGAGGCGAGGACGCGAGGAGGCGAAAGAGAAATCTTCGCCTCCTCGCCTCACTCGTCCTCGCCTCATAACAACCCGAGGGTTTCCTCAACCCCAAACATGATATTGAAATTCTGCACCGCCTGCCCGGCAGCCCCCTTGCCTAGATTATCAATTGAAGAACAAATAATTAACTGGCGCGGGTTGAGCCACGTCACCGACAACACCCCCAAATGAGTTCGCTGGGTGTGGGCCATCGTCGCCAGGTGGCCGGTGGGCAACACCTGAACCATAGGTTCACCGGCATAGGTTTCGACATATAAACTTTGAGCCGTCGAAGCCGGCAGATCATCGGCCAGCGAGACGTACACGGTCGAGAGCATGCCCCGGCTGATCGGCACGAGATGGGGCGAGAAGATGAGCTTGTCGCCGTTCCCGCCCAGATTGGCAATGGTCTGAGCCATCTCCGGCACGTGGCGGTGGCTCTGGCCGATGCTGTAAGGCGACAGATTTTCGTTGGCTTCGACAAAGTGGGTTTTGAGGCTCGGTTTGCGCCCGGCCCCGCTGACCCCACTTTTGCTGTCGGCAATGATGGGCGCGGCCGGGTCGAGTAATTTGGCCTTGAGCAGGGGGTAAAGGGCCAGCAATACACTGGTCGGGTAGCAGCCGGGGTTGGCCAACAGGTTAGTTTCGCGCACCCTGGCCCGGTTGATTTCGGGCAGCCCGTAAACGGCTTCACTCAGCAGCGCCGGGGCTTCGTGAGGTACGTTGTACCATTGCTGGTATAACTGGGCGTCGGTCAGCCGAAAATCCGCCGACAGGTCAATCACCCGGACTCCGGCCTGCCGCGCCGCGATAACCGTCGGCATGCTGGCTCCGTGCGGCAAACAGCAAAAAACTGCATCAACCTGGTCGAGCGGCGCATCGGCCAGGGGGACCAGCGGAATATCCCAGGCAACGGGATACAAATCGCTCAATTTTTGGCCGGCGGCGCTTTCCGAAGTGGCAAAGACCAGCTCAACTGCCGGATGTTTTCTCAAAATAGCCAGGCTTTCAAAGCCGGTATAGCCACTTGCGCCAAAAATGCCTACTTTGATCATGTTTCTCTCTCCATCAGGGTAGCAAGGCCGCAGGGTAACAGGGGTACAGAGATAGTTTACAACTTGCTACTTTTGCTACCTTGCTACCTGCTACTTGTAACAACAAAAAAGCCGACCCCGAATGTCTGGAGTCGGCTGCGGAGCCGCTTGGAAGAAGACAAAAGCCCACTATCCAGACAAAGGGTCTGGCTTACATACGAGGGCTCCTGCTAACAAAAAATAATTCAATCATATCAGTATAGCTTCATTTAATGGTGAGCCGAGTCTAGCACAGTTAGAAAAAGCTGTCAAGTAACTCCCAAACTTAAAAAGTCGTGCTGAAATTGTTCCGGGTTCAACTGGGCAAAGCATCATTAAAGCGTAAAACGTAAACCGTAATGGTTTTTTGCGTAAATTCATCACGTTTTACGCTTTACATTTTACGAGTAAGGGTTAATCATTTTCTTGGCGCTGCCTAATCAGAAGCAGGCAATGTTATCAGATAAGCTATCTGGTCTTTCCCCCGAATTGCCATTAACTCCTGCCCCTTCTGCGCCCGGCCCAATTTGGGCAGCGACTTGGCAAAAACCGTTTTGTTATTCCCTTTTTGTGACAGCAGCATGACCCGATCCGAGCCGGCAACTGTTGCCGCAGCAGCGAGGGTATCTCCAACAGCTAATTTCAAGGCCAGCACACCCTGACCGTGACGGCCCTGCCTGGGAAATTCACTCGCCTCGACCCGTTTGCCCTGCCCCTGCCGCGTTACCAGCGCCACGCTGCCCCGCGCTTTGACCAAGCCGGCCCCGACCAGTTCATCATTGCCGCCCAACTTCATGCCCATCACCCCGCCCGCCGGCAGACCCATCGGACGGACCTCCTCTTCGGCAAAGCGAATGGCCTGGCCCTGGGCGCTGACCAGTAGCAGTTCACCCTCGCCGGGGGTGGCAAAAGCGGCCAGCAGGGTATCGCCCTTATCCAACCCCATTACCACCGCCTCTCTGCCGCGCACGGCGTCCAGGTCGCTCAACAAAACCCGTTTGACCTTGCCCTGCCGCGTGACCAGACAGAGGTAGCCGGGGTGGGCCTCGCTGCTGCCCAAAGCCAGCCCGGCCACAATTGGCTGGATTGGCCCTGAATTAAATTCGCTCAGGCTGGGGCCGTCGCCCGGCCCGCTGCCGATGGGGACCTGGTGCATCGGGATGATAACCGCTCGCCCCGTCGCCGTGAACAGGTACAGTGTGTCGCGGGTGTGGGCCGGAACGGCCACCGCCAGCGGGTCTTTCTGTTTGCCTCGCGCCGGTTCCAAACCTTCCTCGGCGGGCCAGCGGCAGACCCGCCCGCTCTGGCTCACGGCGACGACGACCGCTTCGGCGGGAACCAGGTCACCGGCCATGACCGGCTTGCCGTTGGCCATCTGGTCTACAATGGTGGTACGGCGCGGCGAGTCATACTTGGCTTTGAGTTCAACCAACTCTTCCTTGATTACACTCAGAATTTTCTTCGGATTTTTGAGCAAATCTTCCAGGTGTTTGATCCGGGCCAGGATTTCTTTGTACTCAGTCTCGATTTTTTTCCGTTCCAATGCGGCCAGGCGGCGCAGCGGCATATCCAGAATCGCCGTCGCCTGGATGTCGCTCAGTTTGAATTTTTTACGCAGGTTTTCCCTGGCCGTATCCGCCGACTGGGAGCGGCGAATGGTGTCAATCACCTCGTCCAGATGGGTCAACGCGACCCGCAGCCCTTCGAGAATGTGCGCCCGCTGTTGGGCCTGTTCCAGTTCATGGCGGCTGCGGCGGGTGATAATCTCCTGGCGATGCTCGATGAAGAGCTGCAGCGCCCGTTTCAGCGGCAGCAGGCGCGGCTCGCCTTGGACCAGGGCCAGCATATTGATGCTGAAGGTGCTTTGCAGCGGGGTCAGCTTAAAAAGCTGTTTGACCACTTCCAGCGGCTCGACGGTGCGGGTCAGTTCGATGACCAGGCGCATACCCTGGCGGTCGGACTCGTCGCGCAAATCGGCCAGCCCTTCGATTTTACCGTCGCGGGCCAGCTCGGCAATCTTTTCGGCCAGGGCAGCCTTGTTGGTCAGGTAGGGCAGTTCGGTGATGACCAGGCGGTGGCGGCTGCGGCTCATCTCTTCGACGTGAACTTTGGCCTGGACGGTAATTCGCCCGCGCCCGGTGGCGTAGGCGGTTTTGATCAGGTCGTTTTCGCCGTCGGCGGACTTTTCCCCGGCAGAGCGGTAGATAATCCCCCCGGTGGGAAAATCCGGCCCTTTGATAAATTTGAGCAAATCGTCAAACTCCACCTCTTTGTTTTTGGCCATCTGGTCGAGCATGAAGGTCAGCGCATCACAAACCTCGCCCAGGTTGTGCGGCGGCACGCTGGTCGCCATGCCGACGGCAATGCCCGCGGCGCCGTTGACCAGGAAGTTGGGCACTTTGGCCGGCAGCACATCCGGCTCGGTCAGGCTGCCGTCAAAATTGTCCACAAAGTCCACCGTGTTTTTATCAATATCGGCCATGATTTCGCCGGCCAGGCTGGCCAGACGGGCCTCGGTGTAGCGCATCGCGGCGGGGGGGTCGCCGTCAACCGAGCCGAAGTTGCCTTGCCCGTCAATCAAAGGTAGGCGCATGGCAAAGTCCTGGGCCATACGGACCATAGCCTCGTACACCGCCGCGTCGCCGTGGGGGTGGTACTTGCCCAGCACCTCGCCGACGATACGGGCGCTCTTTTTGTAGGGCTGGCTGGCCCGCAGGCCCATATCGTGCATGGCGTACAGGATGCGGCGGTGGACCGGTTTCAAACCATCGCGCACATCCGGCAGCGCCCGCGCCACAATCACGCTCATGGCGTAATCCAGGTACGCTTCCTGCATCTGTTGATCAATATCTACCCGGCGCACAATTCCGACTTCCATAGGGGCCTCCCCAACAGAGCAAAGTAGCAAAGTAGCAGGGTAACAGAATCTTTTTGCTATCCTGCCCTATATCTAGGACTGGAACAAATTTTCTACACAAGATATACTATCTGCAATTATAGATGGTTTGGAGAAGGATGGCAATATGAGAAAAGGGGTTTTTTCTATTTTAACTTCCATATATCCTGCTCTCTCCAAGCAACTGAAACAAGTTACTGGCTTTGCAGGAGAGTAGAGTCGTGTTAAAATTGGTTTAAAATCAATCAGCGCAGCAACGTAGCTGCAATTATAGGTGTATTGAACTACCGCCTCCCTGCATTTTCGCCGGGCATACCTCAACTGCGGCTGTGGACTCGCTGGCTATCCTGCTGCACCAATTAATCCCTGATATTAACAATGGGAGTATTCTCATCTTGGCTACCGACATCAACCAGGATTCATTGGCGCGGGCCAAGCAGTCGCTCTATTCCGACTGGTCTTTCCGCGAAAACCGGGCCAAAGCCACTCGCTCGTTGTATTTTACCCCCAGGCCAAACGTTACCGGTTGCGCGACGATATCCGGCAGATGGTTTATGGCTCGACCGGGCTAACTGAAACTCAACACCACGAGGTCATCACATTGCGAAAAATTGTTAACCGTGTGGCTGAGATGGCCCAAAAGTACGCGTTCTGGCTGCTTCAGTCCCAAGCTCTTTTGTCCTCGCGCAGCACTCGATCCCCCCGCAGTTCCTCTATCCCATACGATGGGCCATGCCCCGGATATAACATCCGCGCCGGGCTATCGAGCAGTCGCGCCCAACTTCGAAAAACCGCATCCACATCGTCGGCGTAAGGGGGAAAGTGGGTGCGAAGAAACCAACGGTTGTACCAGGTGTTGGGGCACAAGTCGCCCACAAAAGCGTCACCGTTATCCAGGATGATGCTGGTCGAGCCGGGGCTGTGGCCGGGGGTGTGCAAAATCCGCCCATTTAAGCCAAAATCAACCAAAGATTGTGCCTCACCGCTGACAATATATTCGGCGCGGTAGCCGGGGAAACGGCAAAATTGGGCAATCCATTGGCCGGCGCGAGACAGCCTTTTGGTAATTGGATAGGTTCCTGCCGGAATGATTACTCGCCCGGCGGCCAAATCCGCCGCCTCGGTCTGGTGGACCATAACCGGCGCGCCGGATGCAGCCTGAACCTGCCACAATCCGCCGATGTGGTCGTAATGAATATGGGTTAGAATAATCAGCCTTATCTCGCGGGGGGAAATCTGATGCCGGTGCAGCGCCCGAAAGAGCAGGAAAGTCAGGCCGGGGTCGCCGGTGTCAACCAGCACGTAGCCGGTTTGGGCCGGAACCAGATAGGCATTGGCGACGCCAAGGCTGAGACGGAGGGGTGAACAAACCGGCATTGGTTAGCCTCTGGTTTGCTTAAGCTCATGCAAAGACGCCAAGAACGCCAAGAAAACAACAGAATCTTTGCGACTTTGCGTGAGATGTGTGAGTCTACTTTGTTGTTGACACTACACTTTTCATCAAATCAGTTCGATCTCGTAATCCACCAGGTCACAATCCAGCCGGGTTCGCTCGACCCATAGGGCCACGCGCGTCATCAAGCCGTGGGCATAATCCCGATCGCTGGAGACCGTTACGGCGGCCAGAACCGCTGTTTGCCAGGAGTCCAGCCGGTCCACTTCGGCTACAGAAACATTGAACTCATTGCGCAGCCGGGCGATTACGCTTTTGACAATTTGCCGCTTATCCTTGAGCGAAGCCGCGCTGGGGATATTAAGTTCGAGGGTGCAAATAGCGATGACCATGTGCGATTTACGATTTATGATTTACGATTTGACTATTCAATCGTAAATCGTAAATCCAAAATCTAAAATTGTTAGACTCGTTTGTTCCAGCTATCGTGGGCGTACTGTTCGGCCCGCAGTTTGTCGGCCAGGGTTTGTTCCAGTTCGGATAAAGGCTGCGGCTGCAAATTGAGGTTAAGTTCCTCAGCAAAACCCTCGGTCAACGCAGCCACCACCTCCTGATAACACAATTTCCGACCCAGCACCTGCTCCAGGGTGATGGCGCGTTGAGGCAGCAGCTCCGCTTGTCTACCCCGTTCTTCGGCGGAAAAGTTCAATGCTTTCAGGATACGATTCAAATCTCCGTACAAAGGCAATGTGCCGTGTTGCAGCACAATCTTTCGCCGCCGCAGTTGGGCGCTGCCAATCAGTTTTTTACCCTGCCAAGTAATCTCATAGCGCGAGGGCGTATCAAAACAGACCGGCCCCGCTGGGGCAGCCCGCGTACTGGCCGTAACCTCTTCTTTGCCGGCCTGGACAGCCTGCACGCCCAACTTCTCCAAACCGCGCAGCAGTCCAAAACTCAAAATTCGATATGACTCGACAATACCGCCCTGGATACGCGGGTCATCCTGGGGGATAATCAGACTGTAGGTCACTTCATCGGTGTGCAAAATGGCCTTACCACCGGTCGGACGGCGAGTCCAGGTGTAGCCCAAACGCCGGCAGGCCGCCTCGTCAACTTCTTGCCAATGCTGGTTATAACCGAGGCTCAAGCAAGGCGGCTCCCATTGAAAGAAACGCAGTGTCGGGCTGCTCTGCTCTTCCGCCAGCGCGTGGAGAATGGCCTCGTCAATCGCCATGTTGGTTGCCCCATCACAAGGTGGGGTGATGAGCAAGCGCCAGGTAGCAAGGGGATAGGAGGTAGGAGGGTTGGAAGGTTGGAAGGTTGGAAGGTTGGAGGGCACTGGGTTTGAAACCTGATTCATTTGTTTATCCCTGGTCATGGGTTAATATTGTAACACGGTCATATTAAAAACCAAAGTTACCCCTTGGGGTTACTACTTACGCTATGTCATTTCGAGACCGAAGGTCGACGCGAAGCGTCCCCAGGGTACAACATGCAAAAGTAAGGTGTTGGGGATTTCTCCCTGCGGTCGAAATGACATGGCTGAGCCGTTTGCCGTTTTTTACCCGGTGGATTACTATAGCCCGCATCTTACTGCGGAGGGAATCAACATGGCTCACAAATTAGCAATGATCGGCTTTGGCACAGTCGGCCAGGGCTTGGCTCAAATTTTGCTGGATAAAAAAGAGGGCTTGCGCAATTTGGGCTTCGAGGCGCAGCTTGTCGCCGTCTCCACCCTGTCAAAAGGGTCACTCTATCAGCCCGAGGGTCTAGAGCTGGCTGAACTGCTGGCCGCTGCCAAAACCGGCAGTTTGGCCCACTATCCTGATTCGCCGGGGTTGCAGCGTGGCTGGGATAACCTGAAGCTTATTCGTGAGAGCAACGCAGATACCGTTGTAGAGGTGAGCTACACCGATCTGACCACCGGCCAGCCGGCCATTGACCACTGCCGGGCGGCTTTTGAAAGCGGCAAAAACATTGTCACCGCCAACAAAGGCCCGGTGGCCTTGGCTTACCATGAACTGGCAGGGCTGGCCCGGGAGAAAGGAGTCCGCTTTGGCATCGAAGGGACGGTGATGAGCGGTACTCCGGCGCTGCGGCTACCTATGGTCACTTTAGCGGGCAATGACATCTGTGAGGTACGTGGTATTTTTAACGGCACGACCAATTATATTTTGACCAAAATGGAAGAGGGGCTGAGCTATGCCGCCGCTTTAAAACAGGCCCAAGAGCTGGGCTACGCCGAGGCCGACCCCACCGCTGATGTAGAAGGGCACGACGCCGCCGGCAAGGTAGTTATCCTGGCGAATGTGGTCATGAAGGTCCCCTTGTCCCAAAGCGAGGTTACCTGCCGGGGCATCAGCCAATTAACCAGCGCCGACATCCAGCAGGCCCAGGCCGAAGGCAAACGCTGGAAATTGATTGGCCGGGTGAAAAAAACAGGCGCTCAGGTGATTGCCAGCGTCCAGCCCGAAGCGCTGCCCCTGTCAGACCCGTTAGCCAATGTGATGGGAGCAACCAACGCCATCACCTACGAGTGTGATCTGTCAGGGCCAATTACATTGGTTGGAGCGGGGGCCGGGTCGGTACAAACAGGTTTTGCGCTGTTGATTGATTTGATCAATATTGCCCGGAAAAATTTATAACCCACAAAAGAAAGAGCCAGCTACCAAATGGGCTGGCTCTTGTCTCAAACCCTCAGAAATAGTGGGGACGCACTCCTAAATCGAACCCGTTGGTCATCCACCCCGTATGAGAGCTATATACACCTTGCTCATCCCTACGCTTCTATAATCTCGCCGTTGACATACCAAATTTGAGGGCTAACTTCATCCCAATCTATAAACGTCCACCAAATATTTTGGTTCTTATCAGCTCGAAATCGGTGAGAAGGCCAGAATCGTCGGAAAAATCTTCGCATCATATTCACTTCCTTTCAAAAAATCACTAAAACCAGCCAATCTTCTGAGGGTATAGAAACCTGATTACCACTTATCTTCTATCAAATTATAATCCAGGAGGGTTACAAACCAGTTACAGTTAGCCCGATTGCTGATAGGAATAGCTATCCTAAGACTCTGTCTCTACATCTCCAATAACCGTCCAGCGGCGGGTGGGTTCGCTGGGGTAAGGAAGAGACAGCGGAGGCGTCGAGGGTGAGGTTAGCGCAGTCCGGTCGGCGGCATTGATGACCACTACGGGCGGGTGACCTGTCGCCTGGGGGCTGCCCGGCGCAAGGCCGGAGCGCTGGCGGGTCATCATAAACACTGCCAGGAGAGTTGTGGGGATGCCGGCCAGGATGCCTAAAACAACGCCCACAATCACCGCCAGGGCATCGGCGCTCACCCGTGTGCCGAAGACAATCCCAAACGTCACCGCAAATACAATACCGATGATTAATAGACCACGTTTCATTTCTACGCTCGACTCGTGAAACGTGATGCGTGATGCGTGATGATTCTAAGCAAAAAACTCTCACGTATCACTCTTCACGTCTTTACTTGATTAGCCGCAACTGGTGTCCAAACATCAACTCCAGCCCGCGGCGGCGTTTGGAACCGGAAGGAGCCAACCGTTCCAGGCGACCCTCTGTCCCCGTGGCCGCCAGCGTTTCACCTAGTTCAGATGCTTCCAGCCAGCCCCGGCTGGTCCGGTGATGCACCTGGAATTGGGCCACAATCTGCTGGATTTCCACTTCGGAAATGTAGGCCGCTTGAAACCGTGTTACCTGCCCCTTCGCCACCAATAAAAAATCGCCCCGCCCTAACAGTTTCTCCGCGCCTGTGCCGGGAATGCCGGAGGCTACTTTGGCGTCGTCGGCGCTGGCCACACTGCCGACCAGCCGGACAGGGAAGTTGCTGCGGGTCAACGAGCCAATAGTGGCTGCAAGCGGTTTTTGGGTGCAGGCGATGATATGCAGCCCGGCGCTGCGGCCACGCTGGGTGAGGCGGGTCATCAAGCGGTCCATAGCTTTGCCGCCCTGTTCCATCAAGTCGGCCACCTCGTCAATAAAAATGATGACGCGCGGCTCGAAGATATGTTCGCGGTCGCGCCGAACCATCTCTTCGACCATTTCCCCCAGCAAAAAGACCGCTTGATGGACATCCACCGCCGTAGGTCGCAGCAAGTGCGGCAGCCCCGAGTCGGAGCCGCACAAGGGGCCAAAGCCCGTGCCTTTGGGGTCAATAAAAATCATCTGCACCTCGCCCAGGCGATTATACAGGGCCAAAGAAAGGGCCATACTGCGCGCCAGGGCGGTTTTGCCTGAACCGGTCGTACCGGCGACCAGCACGTGCGCCACTTCGGGCGAAGAGAGACGGAGCAGTAAGGGCAGCCCGGCCTCGTCCATGCCCAAGATAGCCGACTGGCGCGGAATTTCGGGCAGCCGCCGGCAGAGGTGGGTCAGGCGGACAAGCTGGGCATCGGCACGGGGCACTTCGATGTGGATGGTCGGGCCTTGCCGCGAGACGCGCACATCGGGCGCGCCCAGGCGCAAGGCCATCTCTTCGGACAGGGCGGCAATGCGGGTTACTTTAGTGGTCAGCTCCGGCAGCAGTTGGTAGCGAATCCAACGCGGCGTCACCGTGCCCCCGGTTACCCGGCCCGGCACCCGATGGCTGGCCAGAATCAGTTCAATCTGATCGGCTTGATATTCTAACATACGTTCAGCTTCGAGCGAAGTGACCATAACAATCCCAACTTTTGCCAAATTCTTAAGTCAATTATATAGAACATTTGTTCTATTGTCAAGAACAAAAATACAAAAACGATTCGGTTTTAAGGTTAGTGAGTCGTCCGGTAAAGTTTGAGACAGGGGGGAGAAATACAAAAACAGGAGGCCGGATAAACTCCCGGCTCCTGTTTGGGATAAACTATTTATTAAGAAGCCAGCACCCATGGGTGCTGGCTTCTCTCGGCACGTGGGCGTGCCGAGAAAATGTTAAGCGGCGGCTTTGGCCTTATTCAAGGCTTTAACCAGGCGAGATTTGCGGCGGGCGGCGTTATTGCGGTGAATAATGCCTTTTTGGGCCGCTTTATCCAAAGCCTTAATCGCTTGCCGGACCGTCTCGGCGGCGCTCTCTACGTCTTTGCCCTCAATCTGGGTGCGCGCTTTTTTGACAAAGGTGCGAGCAGTGGCGCTAAAGTAGCGATTGTGGGCGCGTCGTTTTAGATTTTGGCGGGCGCGTTTGGCAGATGATCTAATGTTAGCCAAGTTAATTCTCCTAAAGCATTTTACTAAAAATTTTGCCACAGGACAGTGAGGTAAGCATGCCCTGAGATAGTCTTACCGACAACGAAAAGAAATAATAGTTCAGAATATGATTTTTGTCAATTATGTACACTCTCGGTTTTTTGGACAAATAGAGGAATCTGGGGCAAAATTGACATCCTACTGCAAAGTGTGGGGTCTGGATTGAAGGATTATGCCTGTTCGCTGGACGATTTATGTTTTAATTGTGGCGGTAGTGGCGGCTTGCAATAACCCCATTGCTCTCCTTTTAGCCACGCCGACCCCGACCCTCACACCGACCGCCACTGCCACCCCAACCCCTCCGCCGACCTTGACCCCCACCTCTACCCAGACCCCGACCCTCACGCCCACAGCTACCCCCTCCCCGACCAACACCGCCACGCCCACGCCTCCGCCGCTCCCTACGTACACGCCGACCCTGCCGCCCCCCACCGAGACCCCAATCCCAACTGCCCCGCCGGAGGTTCCGCTTCCGGCAACCCCCACCCCGACTCCGACCGAAACACCTCAACCTGCGGTGGATTTCCGCATTGCCTCGTGGCGGCTGTGGCCGCTGGCGCTCAACAGCGGCTGCGCCAAAGGGATGCACGTTATTTTTATTCACGTGCTCGACGTGAACGGCCAGCCCCTGGATGGGGTGGTGGTCGGCGATAGCTGGAACAACGTCGAAGTGACCAGCGGCAACAAGGGGCCGGGCCGAACCGAAATTGACCTGTGGACCAACACAATGGAAATCACTGTCAAACGCGACGCCGCCACCGGCCAACCTTACACCAGCGAAGTCAGTTTTCCCTTCAGCTCATTCTTAACCACCATTCCCGACGAGCAGATGATCCAGGCCGGCTACTGCGCCAACGAGATCGAGTGCCAGTGGAAACGGCAAAACGACTCTTACTACTGCGGTGGGCATTATTCCTGGGAAGTTATCTTTCAGCGGACCTGGTGAAGTAGCGCCACAGGCAATGTTACTCCCCAGAGCCACCGGTCACCACTTCAAGCGGTACAATTTGAAAGGTTTCCTCCAGCGGAAAAACGCCGACCGTTTCGCCCGTAGCCGGCCGCTCGATCCAGGCGGCCAGGCGGTATTCGCCCGGCGGGGTATCGGGGAAGATGACCAGCGCAAAATCGTCACGGACGACCATACCATCCCGCCACTCGGCCCGCGCCACCGGAGCGACCGTTTCAATGGGATTGCCGTAGCCGCGCGTCTGGTTATTGTCGTCAACCAGGCTAATTCGCAGTTTGTCACCCTCGGCCTGGCCCTGCCACTCCCAATACAGCGAGATGAGGACCACGCTTTCGGGATAGGCCGTTGTCACCGGCCGGCCGGCCTCGTCGGTGAGGCGGTAGCCTAATAACTCCGCCTGCCCTACTAGCCGAGCCTCCCCGGCCAAGACGTGCGGCAGGCTTAGCGAGGGATAAATCCAGGCGTAATCCAACCCGTTCAGCGTCACCGTATAGACCGGCGAGGCCGATGCCTGGAAAAATTGCAGCGCCCCTTCCGAAGGCAGTTGGCGTTGGACCTGGTTGACGTAAACAACCACGTAATCGGCAGCCAGGCCCGGCTTGGGGCTGCGCGAAATTTTCTCATCATCAATTTCGTAGATAGAATGACCCTTAAAATAAGGCTCAAAGGTGGTGCTGTACCAGGAAACAAGCTTGAGCGTTTCGGCGTTGGGCAGGGTATTGAGAAAAGCCGCTGCTTCATTCAGACCTTCCCCCCAGCCAACCTGCATTAGCCGAGCCGCAGCCTGTCCTCCCCCGGCCAAGGGATTATAAAAAGAAAAATAGTAGGGATAGGTCGGTAGAACAAACGCGGCCTGAACCATCAGGATAATCAGGGGCAGAAGCCACGTGGCGCGTGGTGCGTGGTGCCTGAAACGTGAAACGTGAAACGTGAAACGTGAAACGTAAAGATAACCCATAGCAGCGAGCATTGTCAGCGGGGGGAAAATGGGGAGCAAATAACGGTCTTGTTTTTTGCCGCCGTAGGTGACGAGGAGGGTGTAGAAGAGAATGTAGGCAAGGAGGATAAGTGAAGCGTGAAGCGTGAAGCGTGAGGAGGCAGGGTCAGCTTGTTGTTGCTCCAGTGCCTCACCGATTCGCCCATTCGCCATTCGCCGGCTCACGACCTGCCAGAGGAGTAACCCTATCCCTACCAGCACCACCGGCGTGGTCCGAAAAAGGGCAACGATTGGATAAAACAGCCAGCCGGGGTCGGGGACGGGTTGGCCCCAAAAGAAGCTGCCTTTGGGATGAGCGCCGCCCGAAGCCCGCAGGGCATCATTCAGAATCGCCGTCACCGGACCAAGCGGGTCAACCCACATGGCCGGCCATAGTAACACAAAGACCACCACCGCCGCCAGCGACCACCAAACCATATCTTTGAGCCAGCGGCCTAACATCGTTGTGTGTTGCGCCACTAGGGGGCCTTCGGCTCTATTGCCTGTTGCATTTATTTTGTTTTGCCAGAAGTAAGTCAGGAGCGTAGTTGCGGCGGTAAACAATCCGATAGACAGCGCGGGGTATTTGGAGAGACAGGCCAGGCCGGCGAAAGCGCCGGAAGAAAGGATGAAGGCAGAAGGCAGAAGGATGAAATTTTCTTTTCCGCCTTCATCCTTCTGCCTTCCGTCTTCTGTTGCGGCGCGGATGAGGGCCAGCAGGGAGAGCCACGTGAAGGTGCTGGCAAAGGCGTCGTGGCCGAGGATACGAGAAAGGGCCAGGGAGAAGGGGTCGAGGGCCAGGAGAGCAGCGGCCAGAAATGCACCCTGGCGGCCCAGGAAAGGCCGGCTCCACCGGTAAGTCAATCCCACCGCCAAAGCCGCTACCAGCACCCCCGGCAGCCGCAAGGTAAAAAGCATGGCCGGGTCAAGCGGGTCAAAGGGGATGGTCCGCCCAAACTCGAGCAGCGAACCGGGCGCGCCCTGCCGCAGATATTCCAACCCTATCCCCAGCGCTCCGGCCCACATCGTGGTTACACCGGGCGCCGGGCTGAGCGATACATTTTCGATGAAGGGAACCTGGCCACCGGGGGCTGTATTGGACCAATCACCCTGCAGCAGGGCGTCAAAAAAAATACGGGAACGGCCAAACCAGGAGCGGGCTTCGTCGGCGGTCAAAAAAACCGTCAGGCCGGGCAGCCGAAAGGCCAAAGCCAGGACAACACAGCCCAACCAAGCCCACAGATCCAACTTTTTAGCCGGAGGTATCATCGGCTGTCCATTGTACCATCAGCCAATGGCGCAAGCAAGCGCAGCCAACAGAGGGTAAGAACCCACAGTACGTACCTTACGGCAGCGTGACTTACTGCCTGCCCCCGCCGACGACCACGACCTGAGCTATCCGCCAACAAAATCTTCCAAATACAAAGTAGTTAAACATTTTTGCTTGGTATTACATCTCTCCTGAAGGAAGTAACCAAAGTGTGTAATAGGCCTAACCGTTGCGCAATCAGACGGAAGATGTTTCCAAAAGCATCAAAACTGAAACATAATTTAATCCGTGTTCTTAAGGGTCAGGCTGCCAAAGGAAAGTTTTTTTATTTGTCCATTATCGAGTGAATCAGGCAGGATGAGGTCAAAGTAATACGGGCCGGGCGGCGTATCGGGCAGCAAGTCGAGCCGCCAGGAAGTCCGAATAATATCGCCGGGCTGCCAGAGGGTACCCGCCGGGTGCAGCGTTTCAGCCAGGCTCAGGTCGAACCAGGCCTGCTGAGCCTTGTCGCCGGGGTTCATCAAGCCCACGTGCAAGCTAAAATCGGCGGGGATGGGTTGTTCAACCCGCCAATAGAGTTCCAGCGGAATAACGGGCGAAGCAGCGGACAGGTTGGGGGGGTAAGTGGTTCCCAGCAAGGTCAGCACCTCGCCTAAAGGCTGGTCCACCGGATTGGCGTTTGCCGGCAACCGGTACGCTGTTGGGGTTTCCGTATGGCCCACCGTTACCAGCGATTCGGTTATGGGCAGGGTAAACAGAAGTTCGCCGCTGGTTACAGCCGGGGCGGCGGTGTAGAAGCCGATTTGCAACTGATATTGGCCCGGCGGCATGTCACCTGGCGGGGTCAAAGCGCCATGCTCGACAATAATTTCGCCCTGCCGCCACTTTTCCGGGGGTGGATTTTGAGCAGCCAGAGGTTGGCTCTGGCCCTCGGCCCACAGACGCTCCTGACCATCCACCAGACGAAAGAAAAAAACCTCGTCGGTCCGTTTACCCAGATATTCCCAATAAAGCTCAAATTCGGCCGGCCGGCCCGGACTGAGCGGCGCGTCACCCTTAGTCCACTGCCAGGCCAGCAGCGAAGCGATGCCGCTGTAGGTTTGGTCTTCAATGTAATGGTCAATACCCAAACTGGGGTAAATCCAGGCGTAATCCAGCCCTTGCAAGGTGATAACCTTCTCCGGCTGGCCGCGCGACTCGAAATAATCGAACATGATTTCATCGGGGAAGCGGCGCTGGGTTTGATTGATGTAAAAAACCACATAATCTCCGGCCAGGGCTTTGCCTTTTTCCTGAGAGTAGCTAATCGAATCGCCGTGATAGAAGGGAGCAAAGGTAGACTCGTACCAACTGGCGACACGGGTACGGCTGGGGTCGGTGTGCTCGTTAAGGTAAGCGGCGGCTAAATCCAGCCCTTCGCCCCAACCAATCGTCACCGCCTGAGCCGCGCCGCGCAATCCGCCCAGGAGCGGATTGAAATAGGTGAAATAGTAGGGGAAGCTGGCAAAAATAAGAGCAGCTTGCAAAAGGATGATGAGGAGGTAAAAGGTGAGGCGTGAGGCGTGAGGCGTGAGGCGTCCCACCGGGAGGCTTCGCGCTGGGACGAGGTTGGTAAATCGTAAATCGTAAATCCAAAATCTAAAATCCAAAATCCAGAGTAGTCCGGCGGCGGCGATGAGATTGAGCCAGGGATAAACCGGCAAAAAGTAGCGGTCCTGTTTTTTCTCGCCGATGGTCATGAGCAGGTAAAAGCCAACGATAAAAAGAAGGATGAGGGGGAGGTAGCGGGGGAAGGGGGAAGGAGGAAGGAGGAATAAGGAAGATGGAAGGTTCACAGGGCGAGTTGGAGGTTTACCTTCCGATTCCCCAAACTTCGCACACCATTCGCCTTTCCCTGCTTGGCTTTTTCGCTGGTGGAGGGGCCAGGCGATCAGGGCGCTGACTACGCCGGCCAGGACCAGCGGCGAGGTGCGGTAAAGCCAGGTGACGGGATAGAAGAGCGCGCCGGGGTCCTGAGAAATTTCGCCCAGGAAGAAATTACCTTTGGCGTGGCCGCCGGTGGCGTACTTGCTGCCAATAAAAATGACCGTCTGTACCGTTTCCAGGGGGGCCACCCACATCGCCGGCCAGAAAGCAAAGACAATGGCTATGGCAACGGCAAACCAGAGGAGGCCATCGCTTATTAAAAGGATGAAGGATGAGGGATGAGGGATGAAAAATTTTTTTCTGACTTCATCCTTCATCCTTCCGCCTTCCCAGAAGAACCAGAGGCCCGTCAAAGCGATAAAGGGCATGAGAAAGAGGGAGGGGCTTTTGCTCAAAAAAGCCAGGCCGGCGCAAAAGCCGGAGAGCAGCAGCCAGAGGCGATCCCGGAAGAAATGACCGGGGACCGGAGACCTCTTCGATAGGCTCAGGGCAGGCCGGGGACTCGCATCTCCGAAACCAATTACGGACTTCTGACTTCTGGCATCTTCTCCCCAATAAATAAACGCGCACAAGACCGACAGAGTCATAAACGTTGTGCCCAGGGCATCGTGGTGGATGACGCGAGAGAGGGCGATGTGAAAGGGGTCGAGAGCCATCAAAGTCGCCCCGAGTAGCGCAATTGCCTCACCGAATAAACGGCGGGCCAGCCAGTAGACTGCCACCACCCATAGCGAGGTCAGCAGCACTGTCCCCAACCGTTCTGGGGCAATGAAAGAAGCATCTACCGGATTGGTCGCTACGGCAACGACATAATCGTGCAGGGGGCCGGGGCGACCGTCCCACAGCCAGCGCAATAAAAAGCCAAAGCTGCCGGTCCACATGGTAGTCACGCCGGGATGGCCGGTGCGCAGGGTGCAGGCCAGGCCCTGGGCCATAAACTGCCAGCTCTCCACTACGGAATCACATTGATAGGCCGGGTTGGTTAAACCGGCCAAAAAGTTGCGCGAGCGGTCAATCCAGAGGAATTCATCGGCGGTCAGGAAGCGGCCCAGATCGGGCAGGCGCGGGATAAGGGCGAGGAGGAAGAGGAAAAGGGAGGCGAGGAAGGGTGATGTGTGATACGTGATGCGTGACCTTTTAATTAATTTGTGCTCCACTTCACTCATGCTTTCAATCCAAAATCGTTACTACTCAGGCTCATGTCATTTCGAGCGACGAAGGAGCGAGAAATCCTCAGAGCACAATACCTAAAAGTGAGGTGTTGGGCATTTCTCCCTGCGGTCGGAATGACATGGCTGAGCAGTTATCCAAAATCGTTTCACTTGCGGATGAACATCCAGGGTAAGACCCAATGATCTTGCCCCTCAGTCAGGGTTAACCGTTGGCCGGTTTCGGGCTGGTAGAGGCCGACAATCACCTGATAATAGCCGGGCGGAAAACCAGGAGGGGTGGCCACCAGGTATTCATCCACCACCACTTCATTTTTGACCCAGCGGCTGGTAGGCCATTCACCTTTGAGGGGGGGGGTATCTACCCCGGCCACACGCTCGCCGGTGTCGGTGAGGATTTGGGTAAACACGGTGTAATCAGGTCGGGCGGCGGTTTGAGCCTGCCAGGCGATGGTGACGCCCAGGTAGTCGGCAGTGGGTTCGAATTGATAGCCGATCAGGGCAATTTGCTGTCCAAAGACAACATTCTGCACCCGGTTTAGTTCTGCCGGGGGCTGGAAGTTCCGCAGTTCAATTTGGCCCAGAAATTGACCTTCGACCCAGAGAGAATATAATCCGCGAGCCAGGTTGGCCGGTAAAGGCAGGCGATGGTGGCTGACGATCAAATCGGGGGCCAGGGCCATCAATTGGCCCTCAGCCTGGGCCAGGGCCGGCACTTGGCTGACCTGGCCTGTTTCTTCCCCTGAGTCGGTCAGGCTGACCACAACGGGGGCAACCGGCAGCGATTCACCGGCCTGCCAGACCACATCCATCTCCAGAGGTTCGCCAATATGTCCATGCTTTGTGAGGGGGCGGAAGCCGATAGGGAAATGGTCGGCGGTCGGCGGCCCGCCCTGAGCCTGTTGAATGGGTCGGCGGTCAGCGGTCAGCAGTTGCAGCGCCGGGCCGGGGTAGACATCGGCATAATGGATGCCATTCAATTCAACCGAAAAAATGGAGCCGGCCTGTTCAAAGTAACGTATAAACTCCGGCGCAGGCTCGCCGGATTGGATTTGTTTCATATAAAGGACAACATAATCCAGGTTTGCTTCGGTCACTTTCGACAAATTGCCTTCAAAATAGGGAGCTACCGTCGAAGCGTAGGCCGTTCCCACCCGGCTGTCACGGGAAAAATCTTCCCGCTGCAAAAACCGTCCAACCTGATCCAGCCCTTCGCCCCAGCCGATTTTGACTAGACGGGGCGCGGTAAATGGTCCTCCCAGGAGCGGGTTATAAAAGGTGAAGTAGTAGGGGCTATAGGGCAGAAGAATGACTAGCGCGGCGACCAAAAGCAGGGCGGACAACGTGAAGCGTGAGGCGTGAAGCGTGAGGTGTGAAGCGGTTCTCCTTTGCTCCCTTGCTCCCCTGCTACCCTGCTCCCCCGTTCTTCCGGCTAACGCCAACCAACCCCAGGCGGCGATGATCGCCAGGGGAGGAAAGATGGGTAAAATATAGCGAGGACTGCGCTTATCGCTGGCGGTCATGAAGAGGGTAAAGAGTACGGTAAAGGCGACGAGCCAGAGCAGCGAGGAGGCGAGGAGGCGAGGAGGCGAGGATATCGAGGTATTTTGTATCTCCGACCGTTCACCCCGCTTAACGGCTCTTTGCTGGCCAACGCGCTCTTTGACCGCAAAAAATGCAGCCAGCCCTGCGCCCACCATAACCAGCGGGCTGAGTTTGAAAGCCCCGTTGACGGCATAGTAAAAAGGGCCGAGATCAGGCACACGCCAGAAGCCCTCTTCGCTGGCTTCCTCCTCATCGGTGGCGGAGATGAAGGCGTTCTGGAATACGGCCACAGGCCGGCCCACCGGCTCTACCCAAGCTGCCGGCCAAAAGGCCACAAAGGTGAGATAGGCCACAACCAGCCACACGAGGAGAGGAGAGAGTGAGGCGAGGAGGCGAGGAGGTAAGGGTATCGCTGCGAGAATAAATACCAACCCGGCAAAAGGAATCAGAAAAAGGGCCGGCGCTTTGGAGAGAAAAGCGAGTCCAGCAGCAAAGCCGGAGAGAATGAAAGGCGAGGAGGCGAGGAGGCGAAAAGAGAGTTTCATTTTATCACTTCCTTGCCTCTTCGCGTCCTTGTCTCCTCGTATGCGTGTTTCTCTCTGCACACCTAACAGTAAAAACAGCAGGGATAGGCTCATAAAAACCATCGCCGGGGCGTCATGGCCGAGGATGCGCGAGACGGCTATAGGATGAGGATCGAAGGCGATCAGGACGGCGGCCAAAAAGGCCAGCAAGGTCGAATTAAACAAGCGGCGCAGCAGGGCAAAAATAATGACCACACTTAACGAGGTCAGAATCACCATCGGCCAGCGTGTCGCTGCCAGGATATCTAACTGCACCCGAAATTCCGGCAGGGCTGCCAGCCAATCAACAAAGGGCTGGCCGATGGCTGACTGATTGAACTGATAATAGACGGCCAAGCCCAGACTGCCCAACCAGGTGGTGGTAACGGCGGGGGTCAGATTGACGCTGGTTGCCGAAAAATCGCCGCGCAGCAAAGCCAACAAAAATTGGGCAGAGCGATAAACCCATTTAGCCTCGTCGGCGGTGACAAAACGTTGCAAGTCATAGGCCCGCGGCAGAAAAGCTAAGAGAAAAAGGCTAAGATAAATGAGAAAACTCTTTTGGGTTTTTGACAGCCTGCGCCAGGGCAGGCCCGAATTTTGGCTTTTTAAACTCATAGGTCCGGCTCACTATCATACCACGCCCGAAAAGGGCTGGCAAAAGGTTAGCGGACGCAGAAGTATTTCACTTTTGGGACAGGATTTAAGAGGCCGCATCCTGAGTTATTTGAGCGGAGCGAAAATTGTATCGAAGGATGCAGGCCAGGTGAGGCATCTTGGCTAATCCGCACTATTGATCCCTTACTTGCAAAAACTTACGCTGAAACCGGAGCAAAAACGCCAAACCTGATTTTAGTAAGGTTACATTCCCGGCCATCAGTGTTATAATCCGCATAGTGCAAGTTGCTCACGAGGTCTTTTATGCCAAAATTTCTCCACCTGCGTTGGATGATCACCCTGGTCATTTTATTTTTGGCAGCGCTGCTGTTGTGGCTGACTACCACCGACAGTGCCTCGGTCTGGCCGTACCGCAATACCCTGCAATATTATATCCTGACTTGGTGGTGGCAGCAGGCCGGTTATCCGCAGCCGGGCGAGCCGGGCGAACTGCGTGGGCTAGTGCGCGACACTCAGGGTCAGCCGGTAGCCGGAGCCTGGGTTCTCGTCTCCTGGTGGGATGGGACGACCTACAGCACCCGCAGCGAGATCGATGGTAGCTATCTCATCGCTGCCGTACCCACCGGCCAATACCGGCCCGTAGCCGGCGCGCCCGGATATGACAGCATCGCAATGAACCGTTGGGTCACGATCAGTCCTCAAACCACTACCACCGCCGATCTTACCTTGCCCCCTGAGCCGTTGCGCTCGCTTACCCCTGGCCGGAACTTAAGTTTCGACCCGTCCAGCACGCCCACCTGCGCCGACCCTCTCCCGGCAACCGCCCTCCGCCAACCCTTCACCTTTGATAACAACGGCCGGCCCAGTCAACCTGCCCTGTACTACACCCCTTTGACCACTACCACAACCAGCCGCCTGCCCGTGCTGATGATCGTCTACCCCGGCCCGGCAGACGCCTGGGACTGCGCCAGCCTGCCTCTGGCGGCGGCTGGTTATGCCGTTGTGGCCCTCGGCCCGGCCTACAGTTTAGAGTTGGAAGCTGACATTGACGAACTGGAACGGGTGGTTGCCTTTATCCGGGCCGGACAGTTCCCCGGCAGCGATGGGTCTCGCCTGGCTGTGCTGGGCGGCAGCTACAGCGGCCTGCATGTGCAACGGTTGCTCCAACGCAGCCCCCACTATGAGGCGGCCATTCTGCTCGGCCCGCCGACCGATTTGTTTGACATGCGCCGCCGCCTGGAAGAGCGCACCTATATTCCACCCTTTGGCCTCGATCAAGTGATGATTGCCCTCGGTCTGCCCGACCGGGAGCCGCTGCGCTACTGGCGTTACTCTGGCTCATATCATATCCGGCCCGATTTTCCACCCCTGGCGATTATGCATAGCCGCACCGACGAGGTGGTGCCTTTTCAGCAGAGCGAACGTCTGTCGGCCAACCTGACCCAGATGGGCGTAACCCACCAAACCTACTTCTTTGATGGGGCCAGCCATTATCTGCTGGCCGCAGGCGGCGATAAAGATACGCTGGAAATCTACCGGCTGACGCTTGAGTTTTTAGCCGAGCATTTGCAGTAGAAAGTTGGAAGGTTGGAAAGTTTTCACCCTTCCATTTCTCCCTGTTCGCTATATTCTCCGGCTCATGCTAAAATTTAGCTTAACCCGGTGAATCCATATTTGAGGAGCCAGCACGTCCACGTGCGGCGGAGCGAGGCACGTAGGCGTGCCTCACTCCTTAAAAATTGGATCTGCTGAAACCCATTACCAGAAAACAGTCGCCAATGACCTTACAATCCAAAATCCAAAATCCAAAACCCAAAACCCATACTGCCAGTGCCCAGGCCCATCCGAATATTGCCTTTATCAAATATTGGGGCAACCAGGATAACCAATTGCGTCTTCCGGCCAACCCTTCGCTCTCGATGAACCTGGGCGATTTGCGCACCATCACCACCGTCACTTTTTCCGCCAATCTCCCCGGCGACACCTTAACCGTGAACGGGCAGCCGGTCGTTGGGCCGGGCTTGGAGCGGGTAACAACTGTGCTTGATTTGATCCGCCAGCAGGCGGGCCTGGCGTTGCCCGCCCGAATTGAGTCAACCAACAATTTCCCGGCTGGGGCCGGAATTGCTTCGTCGGCTTCCGCTTTTGCGGCCCTAAGTGTAGCGGGGGCTGCGGCAGCCGGCCTGGATTTGGATGAAGCAACTCTTTCCCGGTTAGCCCGGCGGGGGTCCGGCTCGGCCAGCCGCTCGGTGCCGGGCGGGTTTTGCCAGTGGCGCACCGGCAGCGACGAGAGTTCGGTGGCTGTCAGCATTGCCCCGCCGGAGTATTGGGATTTACGAGATGTGATTGTGGTGGTCAGCCAGGAACATAAAGCCGTCGGGTCAACCGGCGGCCATCACCTGGCCTCTACCAGCTCGCTTCAGGCGGCGCGAGTGGCCGGGGTCGAGAGCCGGCTAAAGCTGTGCCGCGAGGCCGTGCTGGCCCGTGATTTGGCCGTGCTGGGGCCGATCATCGAAGAGGATGCCGTGATTATGCACGGGGTTATGATGACCAGCCACCCGCCGCTTTATTACTGGAACGCTGCGACCATGACCGTGATTCAGGCTACGTTGCAGTGGCGCAGTGAAGGAATTCCGGTTTACTTTACCATTGACGCCGGCCCCAACGTTCATCTCATCTGCGAGGCTGCCGATGCCGAAACCATCACCGCTCGCGCCGGCCAGCTTCCCGGCGTCCAACGGATTATTACCAGCGGACCGGGTGGTCCGGCTCGCTTGCTTTAGGCCATTAAAGTTATCAAGAAAGGAGAGGAAACGATGCAAGCTATCCTGGCTATTATCCAGGCCCAGGATACGAAGGTGGCCCTGGACCGGTTGAAAACCTTAGATCTGCCCTGTCTGATGCCCATTTCTTCCACCGGAGGGTTTTTGCGGCAAGGCAATACCGCCCTGTGGATCGCCGTGCCGCCGCCACAGTTAGGGCAGGTTTTAGATGTTCTACGTGAGACCTGCCACCAACGGACAACTTTTATGCCGACCTACTATCTGGAAGCGCCGCCCAATCTCACCGCCTTTCCCATCGAGGTCGAAGTCGGCGGCGCAACTATTTTTATCTGTGATGTGGAACACTTTGAGGTATATTAGCCATGTTCAAACTCATTATTGCCATTATCCGCGACAGTGATGCTAATGCCGTCAGCAATGCCCTGGTGGCTCAGAATTTTCGGGCCACGCGCATTGCCAGCACCGGCGCATTTTTCCGGCAGGGCAATACCACCCTGATTATCGGCCTCGAAGCTGAGCAGGTAGATGCCGCTATTGCCATTATCAAATCTGCCTGCGGGCCCGCCCCCACCGACGGCAGCCACCGGGCCACCTTATTTGTGTTAAACACCACTCGCCACGAGCAGATTTGAGGACTTCACATGTGCCCCAAAATCAAAGGGTGTGTTCAGATTTGGGGGCGAATTCGGTGGATAGCGTAGACAGACCCCCTCCCCAACCCTCCCCCGCTGCGGGGGAGGGCGCTCTTCTCCCCCTCTCCGAAGCGGAGAGGGGGTTGGGGGGTGAGGTCTGCCCCCAAAAGCGAACACACCCAAATCAAATACCTCCTTGTGGTGAAGTTGTTTTTCAGTATAATAGTAGGGGTAAAATAAGAATCAGTTCCCACGTTGATGGTATCATAACAGTGGAATTGAGCCTTACCAACATCTATACAGCTTGTAACCGGCCTTACCGGCTTGGGTAGAGATAGTTGTCGTTGAGCCTCACAGGAGACGCGCCCATGACCAATCGTATTTTTGTAGTAGACGACGATGTAGTAAGCCTGAAGTTAAGTACCGCCGTTTTGAAACAGGCCGGTTATGACGTTTTGACGGCCCAAAGAGGTTCCGAAGCACTGCAACGGATAGATCAAATTCGGCCCGATTTGCTAATTCTTGACCTCAACATGCCTGATATGACCGGCTACGAGGTTTGTCAGAAGCTGCGCAGCAACCCCCGTTATGCCCACCTGCCCATCCTGATGCTTACCGGAGCCAAAACCCTGGAAGAAAAAGTTAAAGGCTTTGAAGTCGGTGTGGACGATTATCTGGTTAAACCCTTCCAGCCGGTTGAATTTCAAGTCCGGGTTAAATCGCTGATCCGGCGTAGCGTTACCACACCTATCGCGGCGGCCGCTCCCAAACCGGTGAGCAAAGTGGTGGCGCTTTGCTCTCTGCGCGGCGGTGTAGGCGTTTCCACATTGGCCATTGACTTGGCGCTCAGTCTGGTTCAAATTTGGCAACTCCCCGCCGTCTTACTTGATCTGGCTCTCATAGGCGGCCAAGATGCCGTTATGCTCAACCTGCCTTTGCGTAACTCTTGGGGCGACCTGGGCAGGCTTGACCCCGCCGAAATTGAAATAGAACAGGTCCAGCGTGCTGTGCTGGCTCATCCGAGTGGTCTTTATGTTTTAGCAGCGCCCCATTTGCTGGAACAGGGTGAAAGGGTTACGGCTGAACATGTCTCGCGAGTCATCGCTTTGCTCAAAGAGCGGTATCATTATTTGGTGCTTGATTTGTCGCATAATATTCAAAAGACAACGCTAGTCGCTTTGGATGCCGCTGACCAAATTTTGATTGTGATGACCCCAGAATTAGCCTCAGTTTATGTCACGGCGCGTACTTTGGCTATGTTTGAAGGCTTGGGTTATTCCCGCGACAACATCTTCTTGATTCTTAATTCGACATTTCAACATCATGCGCTAGCTCGCTCTGATATTGAAGCTGCCCTTAAACATCCAATCAATCTGGTCGTCCCCTTTGCCTCGGATCTATTGATTAACGCCATCAATACGGGCGTTCCAGTGATGGCCAAATCGCCAGAACATCCTTTCGGCGTCTTGATTGAAGACTTTGCTTATTCTTTGAGTAAAGACGAACACAAACTGCTCCAGCCGCCAACCCCCAGTCCAGCCTGGAAGCGGGTTACTCAGCGTTATCAACAACAGCGCGCTAAAAAATAATTTTCATCCCCTCCAGTTTCAAAGGCGTAGGCCTCGGCCAGTTTGTGGATGGCCTCTTCGGCTGGGTCAATGGTCTCGGCGGCAATGCCAATATGCGCCCGGATGATGGGCCGGTCTTCCCGCTCGTGTACCTGCCGGATGCGCTTGACCAGGTAATCGGACTATTCTACCTGCCGGTTATGGGTGCAGTGCTAGGCAAAGTCTTCCAGTTCGATAAATTCGCCGATGAGCTTGTCCACCTGCAGGCCGCCCAGCCGCATGGAAATGCCGACCACCTCCGGGCGAGCCTCGCGGATTTTGTTGATCACTTCTGGGATAGGCCCTGCGGGATGACCACCTCACCTTAACGCTGGATGCCCACCGCCAGCACATCTCCCGGAAAGCGAGTGTTCCGTAAAAGTCTTGTCGATTCCTCTTTTCTTAAGAGTATGGTATAATGGAAACAAACCTGACATAATGTTACGGGGGAGGCACTTTCAATGACCGTCAGAAATTTCAGCTTTAATCTGGACGACGCCACCTACCAGGCTGTTTTGGGGCGTGCTCAACGGGAGGGCAAAACACTGGAACAGGTGCTGGCCGACCTGATTGCCGCCTATGCTCAAGGGGGATCAAGCGGCCAGCCGACCTCCTACACCGTGCAGCAGGGTGACACCCTGGGCAAAATTGCCCGCGCCATGTATGGCGACCCTTACAAATACCCGCTCATTCAACAGGCCAACAATCTGAGCGATCCAGGGCACATCTGGGTGGGGCAAGTTCTGATTATCCCCCCGCTGGCCGCACCCACCCCTGCGCCAACGCCTCCACCTGCCCTTGCTCCCACGCCCGCACCAACACCTTCGCCCGCTCCTGTTCCGCCCTCACCTCCGACTCCCGTAACTCCGCCGTCTGCTCCTGCGCCAACAGCGCCGCCCGCTCCCGCACCACCACCTACACCTATACCAACCGTAGACCCGTGCGCCCCGATTCCCAACGTCAGTTATGGCACACTGCCTATCGTCGGCCCACCCGCCGACCGTCCCGCCGACAAGCACGCCGACCTCAACCTGGCCCTGCGCGGTTATTCGCCTACGGCGGGCAAACTCAGTTTAATTGATATGGCCGGGGCCACCGATCATCGCGCCCCACAGTTGGCGGGCCTCTTTGCCGACAAGCGCACTGGCATATTGACCAGCGTTTACAGCGTCAATAAGTGGAATTGGGAGCCGCTGCCCAGCCCCGGCAAACGTGGCGAACCGATCACCGATTACGAGGTTACGCTGGCCGGTTTTGAAACCGAACCGGGCGAAATCATCCATGTGCCCAATGCCGGCTACGATATCGGCCAGGGGTATCAAGTGCTGGTGCTCTATGCCGACCCCAACCGGATTACTCTCAAGTACACCGGCGAAGACAGTGTGGTTAACGGCTACGCCATCCAAATCGAAGGGATTTGCGTTGAGCCAAAGCTGCAAGCTCTGTACAATCAAATGAACGCCGCAGGCCGGCGACAACTCCCGGCCCTGAAACCCTTCCAGCCGCTTGGCCGCGCTCGCGGCGTCGAAATTCAGGTAGCCATCCGCGACACCGGCAAGTTTATGGACCCCCGCGTGCGCAAGGATTGGTGGCGAGGCCGTTAACCAAAGCCCCGGCTTTACGAGGGAAAACAGCGTCCAAATGCCAGCAGCAACCGGGGTGATCCCTTAATTCGAATTTTTCGGCGCAGTAGCCCCCAGATGATGTGCTGTTCCTTGGCCAGATATTTGAGCCAGGTTTGGCTGTCCGCGGTGAGGTGCAAGTTGGCAGTACCTACGTGTCCATCCTGCACCCTGATAGTTTTGTCTCTAATGACCACTGTGGCTTTAATGACCTCATCACCGGTAAAAGTAAAGTGATAGGTAGCGTCGAGACCGGCAGCCTGTCCACGTTGAAAGGCAATCGGCAGCCCTCGCAGAAATTGGGCGATAGAGCGGGGGCGCAGACCATTCCCCACCCGTTTGATCTGTTTGTGCGGAAAACGCTGGCTCACATACGCTTCGGCATCCGAGCCGGGAACTACAAAAACGGTCTCCTGCTTTTCTTGCAACGGCTTGACCACTTCCTGTAAATACCCTTTCCGATCGGTCAGAAAGGGGCTGATGACATCCTCGCCCGCCGGGCAGACCGCCATACAATAAGCCGCTTTATAGTTAGCCCCAAAAGAAAGACTCTGCCACATAGACTGCGACTCGGCATGGCTCACTTTGCGGTGGTAATCCTGTGCGTTTTTACTGTCGGCAATATTCTCCACCCAATTAATAAACCCACCCATAAATTCGCGGTAGTTGTGAGTGTAGCAGGCCGAGAAATTAAAATGACCATCCGCGCCAATTGCCCCAACCGGACAGGCAGCTACACACAGTTTGCACTCCAGGCAGGGGTTATAGTTGATCGGCTGGTTGGAAGCCGTTACCTCTGCTTCCAGCAAAATGGTGCCTAGCAGAATAAAATTACCAAACTTGGGGTGGATAACATTACGATGGATGCCCATCTGCCCCAGCCCGGCGGCCACAGCCACAGGTTTATGAGAAACAACCCAGGCTTTACCAAAGCGATCCATTTCCATCGGAAAGCCCGCCGCCGAATTTAAGGCCCGAATCCCCTGCTGCTCTAAAGCAGCCACAATTTTATGACCTACATCGGTAACATGATCGCCGGTATGATGAAATTCCAGATTGGCCAGAGATCGGGCCGGGTTACGGATCGGCTCGCGATTCATGCGGCAGACAAAGCTGATCAGTGTTTTAGTTTGCGGAAAAACGCTCAGAATTTCATCGCGCTGACTGGCAATTTCTGGCCGGTCAATCTCCACAAAACCCACGTCATCCGCGCCGGCGTCAAGACAAAGTTGACGCAACCAGGCGGCTTCAAGAGGCGGGCGGGCCAAAATGGCCTGCCCTTCCTGGATCTCCCAAAACTGTTTAACGGTAGGATGTTCATTTAAGGTTGTCATGAGGCTGACTCGACCAGGCTAAATTGTTCCATAACCTCACACTGACCTATTGAAGTCTCATTCGTCACATCAAGCTCGATCATTCCCAGGGGCAGCCCTTCTTTCTCAGCTAAGCTGATCAACTCAGCCCGCGTCCCGCCCTTACGCCCGGCAATATCCCGCATCAAAGCAAAAACCCTATGTCCTCTACGGACCGGCGTTTCCCTCGTTAAACGGCCAAAGCTGCTGCTGCTGCCGGCGATTAAGATAACTTTTGGTGAGTCCAATGTTAGATTCCTTTCTTAAATAATTTTCTTAAAGTTGCCTGAGTTTCTGGTAGTCCCCAAAATTAAGTGTATATACACCTAATTGGTAAAAAATATATTTAACCGGCCAATTCTACCAGGGCAGACAAATCTCCCAGCAGAGAATTGAACCGATCTGTACCCAACATTTTGGTAACGCGAGTGTGAGCCTGCTGCCATAGAGGGAACGCCTGGGCCAGAGTTTCCTGGCCCAAATCGGTTAGGGCAACCAAACGGGTGCGCTGATCCTCACCCGGCATAATCTCAATCAACCCCTTTTTTTCGAGAGGTTTGAGGTTACGGGTCAGGGTGGTCCGGTCCATCACCTGGAGATCAGCGATCTGGTTGATGGGGGCCGGCCCGGCCACGGCAATGGTGACCAGCAGGCTATACTGGGTAGCTTGCAGACCACTGGGCCGTAAAATTTCATCGTATAGCCGGCTAATGGCCCGGGTAGCCCGACGGAGATTAAAACCAGCACATCGCTGGCATTGAGCTAAATCGAGGTTGTTCATAAATTACGCTTATTAGGTGTATATACACCTAAATACAGGATACTCTATTTTTCATGTTTTGTCAAGAGGCATTTTGATAAAAAAGTGGGGCTACTTTTTGGGTGCTTTGGGGGAGACGGGGTGCAGTACGCCCCCGCTGGTCTGGTGGCCGTGGCCGATGACTATAAAAGCGTGGGGGTCAACTTCGGTTACAATGGCCCGGAGTTCGTTCACTTCGGGCCGGTTGACACTGCAAAACAGCACGGTGTGCTCGGTGTGGGTAAATTTACCTTGCGCCGGCCAGGCCGTCACCCCAATTTGTAAGCGGGTTAGCAGCGCCTGGGCCACTTCTTCTGCCAGGTCGGTGACAATGAAGACGGTGCGGACCACGCTGGGGCCTTCCAGCACGTAATCGGCTACAACCCCCCACAAAAACAGGGCGAGCAACGCATACAAAGCCTTTTCCCAGCCAAAAACCAACCCGGCCAGCAGAATAATCCCGCCGTCGGTCATGATGTAAAGCTGGCTGATCGGAATCCCCGTTTTCATCTGCAACACCCGCGAAATCACCCCCGACCCGGCGGTGGTGCCGCGTCCCCGGTAAATTAGGCCGGTGGCGATGCCGCCCAGCACGGCCCCGTACAAAGCGTTGAGCAGCACATCGTCGGTGATACCGCGTGGCAGCCAGCGGGCCATAAAGTCCACGCCCAGGTTAATCAGCAGCACCACGTACAGTGTATTGACCAGAAACCGAAACCCGCCCAGGTAACGATAGCCCAGGAACAACATGGGAATATTCAGGGCCATCATAACCATGCCAATCGGCCAGTCGGTGAAGTGATTGACGATGATGGCCAGGCCGGTTACACCGCCGGGGGAAAGCTGGGCCGGGGCCAGAAAAATGTCTACATTGAGAATTTGGAGAAACGCACCCAGGGTAAGAAAAAACCAGTTTTGCAAACTGCGACGCGGGCCAAGCCGGGCAGTGAGGAGGCCAAGTTTTTGCTGCATCACATTACTTGACTTAGTTTATGACTCAGTCTATTTTTCTTCTGAAAATGGAGTCCAAAAGCTATGCTTTTGGACTCCGGCAAAGCTATTTGGAGGGTTTTAGGATGCCTACTACGGTCAATGTTGATCAGGCTAAAACGCATCTATCTAAGTTGCTGGAAAGGGTGATGCAGGGTGAACAGATTATTATCGCTAAAGCCGGACAGCCCATTGTCGAAGCGCCCCCTCGCCGCGTTCCCGGCAATGATGCCGGTCAGGTGACCATTGCGCCCGATTTTGACGCGCCGCTGCCGGAATTTGAGCTGTGAGAGTTATGCTTTTAGCTTTTCATTCTTCGGGTCGTACAGCGGCTCTCTGGTAACAGTAGCCGCGTAACGCTGACCGAAATACTCAATCTCAACCTTACTCCCCTCGGCAGCGTGGACCAGGGGCAGGTAGCCGTAGACAATAAACTTGCCGACCGAGTAGCCGTAATTGGCGCTGGTCACATAGCCCAACTTCTCGCCGTTGTGGTAGATGGGTTCTTTGCCCATCATCACGGCGGTGGGGTCATCGAGGGTCATGCAGCACAGCTTGCGGCTAATCTCGGCTTCCTTGATCCGTAGCAGCGCCTCGCGGCCCAGAAAATCACCCTTGTCCAGCTTGACCGTCCAGCCGAGGCCGGCCTCGTAGGGGTTGTAATCGGTGTGGATGTCGGCCCCCCAGGAGCGATAACCCTTTTCCAGCCGCAGTGAGTCAAACGCACCAAAACCGCCGGCAATAATCCCGAACTCCTGCCCGGCGGCCCACAGAGCATCCCACAATTTCAGGCCGTATTCGGTCAGGGCGTAGATTTCCCAGCCCAATTCGCCGACATAGGAGACGCGCAGGGCCAGCGCCGGCACATAGCCGATGGTCAGGTGCTTGGCCGTGAAATAGGGAAAGCCCTCGTTGGACACATCCTCGTGGCAGACTTTTTGCAGCACCGCCCGCGCCTTTGGTCCCCACAGCCCAATATTGCAATATTTGGAGGTCACATCCGCAATCTCCACCGCCCCATCGCTGGGGACGTGCTGGCGCAGCCAGGCCAAATCGAGCATACCCATGCCGCCGCCGGTCAGCACCCAGAAGCGGTCGGGGGCCAGGCGGGTGATGGTCAAATCACACTTGATGCCGCCGTTCTGGTTGAGCAGCGAGGTGTAGACCACTTTGCCGATAGGCATGTCCATCTGGTTGGCCGCCACATATTGCAAAAAGTCCAGCGCGCCGGAACCGGAGACCTCCAACTTGGTGAAGGCAGTCAAGTCGTACATAGCAACCCGCTCACGGGTAGCTCGATGCTCGCCGCCCTGGATGGGCGACCAGTAGCGGGCGGCCCAGCCGGAGCGCGACGGAATTTCGTACTCTTCGACCAGCCCGGCGTTGGCTTCGAGCCATTGCGGCCGCTCCCAGCCAACGGCCTCAAAAAAGACGCCCTGCTGTTCCTGCAAGCGGGGATAAAAAGGGCTGAGGCGCAAGTTGCGCGGCTTTTCCATCTGCTGTAAGGGGTGAATGATGTCGTAAACTTCGTCGTACTGGCTGAAGCAGCGGTCCATAATATAGGCTTTGGTGGTGGCGTGGCTGTGGAAGCGGTTGATGTCGGCTTCGCGGGTGTCAATGGGGGGCGCGCCCTCGACCAGCCACTCGGCCATAGCCCGCCCGACGCCGCCGGAGTGCGTCACCCACACGCCGACCGCCGTCCAGAAGCCTTTGAGCTGAACCGCCTCGCCCATAATCGGCATGCCATCAATGGTAAAGGCAAACATGCCGTTGAATTGGGTGGTCAACTGAACATTTTTGAGCGGCGGCATAATTTCGCCGGTTGATTCGCGGGCCGGGCCGTAATGTTCGGGGGTGAAATCACGCATGGCCGTTTGGCCTACCTGATAGGGGTCAACCAGAAGCGGCGTGTGCTGGTAGGAGCCAATCCCATACTTGTCAAAATGCTGGCGGTAATACATGGCGTGGTCCTGTTCGCGCAAAATGGGATGGACCACTTCGCGGGTTTCACCGGCCAGTTCCGGCAAGGGGGTGGTGATGGTATACAGATGTTCGACCGCCATGAGCGGGATTTTGACCCCCACCTTATCGCCCAAAACCGGCCCCCAGATGTTGGTGCAGAGCAGCACCTGCTCGGTTTCAATCCGGCCCTGGGGTGTGACCACAGCGGTGATGTGCCCCTTGTGGGTTTGAAACTCGACGTCGGTCACAGGAACGTTGCCGTAGAAATTGACCGCGCCCTCGGCGGAGGCCAACCGGGCCAACTCGGTCACGGCATTGATGGCTTTGGCGTCGCCGTCGGTGGGGACATAATAGCCGCCGTGAATTTTGCGCGGGTCAATCAGCGGGACCATTGCGGCGACTTCTTCCGAGGTAATGACCCGCCCGGCCAGCCCATACGAGGCGGCCCAACCTTTACGCCGGTGCAAGTCGGTCAGCCGTTCCGGGGTATAGGCGATTTCGATGCTGCCGACCGAATACCAGGTCGGTTTGGCCTCGGTGTGGAGGCTGCCGAGAAGCTGCACCGTGTACTGGGCAAATTCACACATCATGCGCGAACTGTTGGTTTGAAAAATCAGCCCCGGCGCGTGCGAGGTCGAGCCGCCGGTTTCAAATAATGAGTTTTGGTCCAGCACCACAATGTCGCGCCAGCCCTTTTGGGCCAGGTGATAGGCCGTGCTACAGCCCACAATCCCTGCGCCAATGATGACGAGACGTGCTTTGGTTTGCATGGGTTTCTCTCCTTTTACTTGAGGCCAAATAGATTTTTGAGCCGGTCGGCAACTTGGACTTGCATATTTGGGGATAACTCGCCAAGTTCCCGCTGTAGGAATGAGGTTGTCGCTGTCATCAGGCGGTGTAGCTGTAAAGTTGATGAAACTCGTAAACCCGTAACAGCAAAGCCGGCATCATGGGTATCAATTACCAAATCCGTGTCCAAAAGATTTGCCGGGATCCGGCTGGTGATGAAGACAAGGACAACATGACGATGGGGTCCAATAGGATTGGTCGGACAAACTATCCACTTAAGTACCACTCCTTTTCTCCCGATAATTGGCAAACTTGAAACCCACCCTTTCATTTTACCACAAAACCGGGCGAGATGATGGACAGATTACCAAAACGGCCGGATAGCCCCCTTGCCCGTCTCCGCTAACGTGGAAACACGGCCATCCAAGTGACCGCCGGAAAGGGATCGGGCACCAGGGACCTGGGACCGGGGAGTTATAGAGTGCCGGTCTCCCGTCCCCGGCCCGCCCTGAGCTTGTCGAATGGGTCTTCGGTCTTGGCCGGTGAACCGGCCCAGCCGGAAAAACTCGATATTGTGCCGCGTCTCGCCGCGCTCGGCCAGATCGGCCAGGATTTCGCCGATGACGCTGGCGAATTTGAAGCCGTGGCCGGAACAGGCCGAGGCAAAACTGATCTGGGGGTAGGTGGGGTGCAGGTCAATGATAAAATGCTTATCGGGCGAGTTGGTGAACATGCAGCTTTTGAGCGACATGGTCGGGCCGCAGCCTTCGGGGAAGTAGCGGGCGGCAAATTCGCGCAGGGCGGCGTCATCGTCGGGGCGCGGCTCGCGTTCCATCTGTTCGGCAGGGGCGGTTTCCTGAAAATGGTGGTACATGCCAAACTTAAAACCGGGCACGGCGTGGACCGGAAAACCGTAGTAGCGGCCTTCGTCTACCAGCAGGTTGAACACCGGAAAACGGGCCGGGGTAAAATATTCCGGGCGGGTGGGTTGGAGCCAGGCCAAAACCTGCCGTTCCGGGATAGCCAGCCCGCGCAGAAAGGGCATCATCTGGTCGTTCCAGGCCCCGGCGGTAATCACCAGCCGGTCGGCGGTATAGACCTCGCGCTCGGTGATAACGCGGACGCCTTCGCCCAGCGGTTCCCACTCGATCACCCGCTCTCGTCCGTGAATCTCAGCCCCGGCTGCCATCGCGGCCATCACGTAGGTTACAATGCAGCGTTCCGGCTCCAAAAAACCGCCTTCGGGCTGGAGGACGGCCATGGTTTCAAAGGGCAGCCGGTAGCCGGGAAAGCGCTCGTTGATTTCTCGCCCGGTCAATACCTCGTGCGGCAGGTCGTGCTCCAGGCATGATTGCAGCGAACCTTTGAAAACCCAACTGTCCGAGGGGCCGGCGTCGAGCGAGCCGGTGATGTGGAGCAGCTTCTCACCGGTCTTGGCCTCAATGGCCCGCCACAGTTCGTAGGCCCGGCGAAGCAGCATAACATAGGAAGGATGCTCGTAATAAGCCAGGCGGATAATGCGGGTGTAACCGTGCGACGACCCCATATCGTGGGGAATGTCGAAACGTTCCAGCCCCAGCACCCGCTTGCCGCGTTTGGCTAACTCATAGCAGGTCACACTGCCCATGCCGCCAATACCGATGACGATGGTGTTGAAATGCTTGGTCAGAGGGTTAAAGGAAGGCTGAGGGCGGAAGGATGAAGGATGAAAATTGCCTTGCTTGGTTCGTGAATGATTCATAACGCAACTTTCCTTTGATTATGCCGATGGCCTTGAGCCACGCCGAGAACTTTTTTCTTCATCCTCGGTGGGAGATTCCGCTGAAGTCGGCGGCGTTTCCTCTGAGCGATCCGGCGGGGGGGCGTCTTCTTCGGGCGAGCGAGGTGGGGCGTCGGCGGGTGGTGGGGGTGGGGCGGTGACCGACTGAGGCGCGGCTTGAGTCGCATCATCCTGGGGTTTGGCTCGCATGCGCGCGCCCTGCGGGTCAAAGAAAGGAGTCGGTGTGACTTTGGCCAGGGTTAGCCGGCCGCCGATGTCTACCACCAGGTTGCAGCCAGGCCAGGTATATTCGGTGCGAACGTAGGCCATCGCCAACATTTTGCCGACCGAGTGGCCGCGGGCGCTGTAGGTGATGTAGCCGATTTCCGCGCCGGGGGTAACGGTTTGTTTGTAGCCCTGGGCCTCGCTGCCGCTGAACATCTTTTCGCGGAACGTGCCCACATCGCGCACGGCGTAGATTTTATCCCGGTAGGAGGCCGGCAGCGGGCTGTCGAGGGTCAAGCCGACCCAGCGTTCGGTCAAGCCTTGGTCCTGCACCCGCAGCAGGGCCTCGCGCCCCATAAAATCGCGCTTGTCGAAGCGAATCCAGCCATCCAGCCCAACGTGGAAGGGGGTGTAGTTTTCGTTGACGTCGTTGCCGTAAAGCACCAGCGCCTTTTCCAAACGCAGGCTTTGCATAGCCACTACCCCGTAAGGCAGCAGACCAAAGGCACGTCCCGTTTGCAGCAGATATTCCCACAGCGCGCCGGCCTCTTCGGCGGGGGTGTAGAGTTCAAAGCCCAATTCGCCGGTGTAGCCGGAGCGGGAGAGCAGCAGTTCGGTGCTGTTGATGGTCGCCGGGACAAAGCGGAAAAATTTGAGCGAGTCCAGGTCAACGTCTTTAGCGACGGTTTTGAGAAAGGCCCGCGAGCGCGGCCCCTGCACCACCGGCAAAGCCACCGAGGCGGTGATGTCGGTCACATACGTGCCCGTGCCGATGGCGTGGTCGGCAATCCAGCGGGCGGTTTTTTTGCGCGGGCCGGAACTGGTGACAATCATAAAATGCTCGTCGTGGAATTTGTAGACGGTAATATCGTCCACTACCCCGCCGAACTCGTTGCACATGGTCGAGTAACGTACCTGGCCGGGTTCCATATCGCGGATTTCGTTGACCAACAGGTGGTTGATCAGCCGCTCCGCGCCCGGTCCTTTGATGTCCACCTCGCCCATCGTCGAGAGGTCTTGCATGCCCACATTGGTGCGGGTGTTCAGGTGTTCCTCCACCGGCGAGGTGTAGGAGAGGGGGAACATGAAATCCCCGCCGCCTTTGACCAGTTGGCCGGCGGCGCGGAGATGGTAATCATAGAAGGGGGTTCGACGTTCTGGCATTTTTGGATGCTCCCTTTTGTCTGAGAAAAAGTTTTGGGCCAGCTACTTTATTATGATATAATGGCAACTAAACTGCCATAATAAAAGAGCCAGAGACACTTATGGACGGTTCAAGAATTACACACCCTCATTAGCCGAAACTGTGCCTGGCACTTCAGTGGAAAAACCACCGATTCCGTTTGCCGTTTAACCCTTCCCCTCATTTCCCCATCTCAAAGGTGCGCCGCCAAATCTGGACATAACTCTGTACGCTCAAATCACGCGGATTGCCGATGGTCTGCGGGTCCTGGAAGGCGATTTCGGCCAGCATGGGGATTTCGTCCTCGTGGAAACCCAGTTCTTGCAGAGTGGGCAGTTCAACATCCTCTGTCAGCCGCATAACCGCTTCGACCGCTTTTTCCGCCGCCTGCCAGACGCTCAGACCGCGAATGTCCTCGCCGAGGGCCTGGGCAATCCGGGCAAATTTGTGCGGCTCGCCCAGGTAATTGTACTCCATCACCGGGCCGAGCAGCCGCCCGGTCAGCGCACCGTGCGGGACATTGTGGACGCCTCCGGCGGATTGGCTCATAGCATGGGCCGCGCCGGCGCTTTCGGTGCCGTAAGCCAGCGCGCCCAGCATGGCGGCCATGCTCATTTTGTAACGCGCGTCGGCGTTGCGGCCCTGGGCAAAGGCGACCCGCAAATACTGGCCGACGTACTCCATGGCCAGCAGCGCCACCGAATCGGGTAGGGGTTGGGCATAGGCGCAGGTGTAACATTCGATGGCGTGGGCCAGCGCATCCATGCCGGTGGCGGCGGTGACAGCCGGCGGCAGGTCAAAGGTCAGTTCCGGGTCAATTAGGGCCAGCCACGCCCCAATCAGGGCCGTCCCACCGACATTAAATTTGATTTTGCGCTGCGGGTCGGTGATGACCGCCCACAGGGTGACTTCACTGCCGGTGCCGGCAGTGGTTGGGATGCAGATGGTCGGCGGGATACGTTTTTTGATCGGCTGCGGGTTGGCCCATTCGTAATCTAGAATAGAGCCGCCGTTGGCCGCCACTACGCCAACGGATTTGGCCGTATCCATCGAACTGCCACCGCCCAGCCCAATCAGGCCGTCGCAATCCTCACGCCGGTAGATGTCGGCCGCCTCATCCACCAGGGCAATCGGCGGGTTGGGAACGACCTTGTCAAAAACGACGTAATCGAGATTGGCCGCTTGCAAAGGCTTGATTGTCCGATCAAGCAAGCCCGCTTTGACCACGCCGGGGTCGGTGACAATCAGGGGACGTTTCATCCCCAGTGCTTTGGCTTCGTCGGCCAGGGCGTTGATGGCTCCCAGGCCATGTTTCATTACGGTTGGAATTTCAAAACTGCGGATGTTGGTCATGGATACTCCTTGAGAACTGGGTAAGCTGGATAACAATTGAACGCAGATGACGCGGATGCACGCTGATCTGCGCAGATTTTTTATTTTTGTTTATTGTGACGGGCTGTTTCGTAGATTTTACGAACTACCTGTGGCTTGGAACCGAAGTTGAGAATAAGGCCCACATCAATTTTAGTGGCTTTTAGGTAATTAAGGAGTTGCGCTTCATGTTGGTCGGTAATGTTTTCCACAGCTTTTAATTCCAGAATGACCACCTCATTAATTACCAGGTCTGCAAAATACTTACCCACCACAACATTATCGTAGTAAACCTTAATGGCTACATTTGACGACACAGTATAACCACGCTTGGTCAATTTGTGGGCCAAAGCATTTTGATAAACTTTTTCTAAAAAACCATAACCAAGTGTGTTATAAACTTGATAAAACGCATTAATGATTTCCCTGGTAAGCTCGCTGTGTTTATAACTCATGTCATTGACCCTCTTAACCCAAAAAATCAGCGAAAATCAGCGCGGATCTGCGTCATCTGCGTTCTAATCTTCTACCGTTCCACTCCGAGCGCGGTTTGCCGGCGCGAATCTCGGCGCGGCGATGTTCGGCGAAGGCGGTTAGTTCCTCGGCGATAGCTGGATCGAGGGTGGGGGCTTCGTACTCTTTGAGCATGCGCTTCCAGACGGCGTTGGCCCGTTTGTAGGTGTCCTGCTTGCCTTCTTCTTCCCACTTTTCGTAATTGTCCATATTAAAAACGGTGTGTTGGTAAAAAGCGGTTTCGTAGTGGCGCATGGTGTGCTGCGCCCCCAGAAAGTGCTGCCCCGGCCCAACTTCGGCGTAGGCGTCCCAGGCAAAATCATCGTCGGTCAGGCCGACGCCGTTGACGTAGCGAGCCATCATACCGCACATTTCCAAATCGAGGATAAACTTCTCATACCCGGCAATCAGCCCACCTTCCAGCCAGCCGGCGGCGTGCAATACAAAATTGACCCCCGCCTGGACGGTCGGCCAGAAGGTGCTGGCGGACTCGTAGCCGGCCTGGGCATCGGGGATGCGCGAGGCGGTAAAGTTACCGCCGGAACGGTAGGGCAGGTTGTAATGGCGGGCCATCTGCGCCCCGGCGTAAAGGGCCAGGGCATTTTCAGGGGTGCCGAAGCAGGGCGCGCCGCTGCGCATGTCAATATTCGCCAGAAACGAGCCGTAAATGCAGGGTGTGCCGGGATTGAGCATCTGGGCGTAGCAGATGCCAAACAGGGCTTCGGCGTTTTGCTGGGCCAGCGTGGCCGCCATGGTGCTGGGCGACATCGCCCCGGCGATAAGGAAAGGCGTGACCAGCACCGCTTGTTTGGCCCTGGCATACACTTCCAGCGCCCCAAACATACGGTCGTCGAAGCGCAGCGGGCTGGAAGCATTGATGAGGGACAGGGTGGCCGGATTTTCGCGGATAGCCTCCGCGCCAAACAGGATTTCTGACATGATGACGGTGTCGCGGGCATTTTCGGCGTGGGTGACGCTGCCCATAAAACATTTATCGCTGAGGGTGATATGGGCCAGCAGCATATCAAGGTGGCGCTCTTTGACATCAATGTCGTTTGGCTCAACCAGGGTGCCGCCGTTGTGATGCAGGTGCGGGGCCATATAGGTCAGCCTGGCAAAGTTGCGAAAATCTTCGATAGTGGCTTCGCGGCGGCCCCGGTCGTAATCGCCGACAAAAGGCGGGCCGTACACCGGCGCAAAAATGGTGGTGCGCCCGCCAAAGTTCAAACTGTTGGCCGGGTTGCGGGCCAGTTGGGTAAAGGTGGCCGGGGCCTGGCGGACAAAGTGCAGCAGGGTGTCTTCGTCAATCCGCACCAACTCGCCTTCAACTTTAGCACCATTGGCCTTAAAGGTTTCGCGGGCGGGGGGATAATCAATCACCAGGATGCCGGGGTCTTGCAGCAGGCGCATCGAGGCGCGGTGAATGGCCTCGACCCCTTCGGGGGAGAGCACTTCGGTCAGGGGCAGCGTATTAACCAACGGTTTGACTGCGCTGACAGGCTGAGTTCCGGCCCGCGCCCGGCGTTCCTCGCGGCGGCTCGAACGACGTTCTCGATCAGTCATCGGATGCTCCTTCGTACATACGACCGCCGACGGCTGACCGCCGACCGCCGAAAATTACCTGCAAGGGGCCTGGCTCTGAGACCTTGCTACTTGTAACTTTTAACCTTCTATACTGTCCGCAGGCACAAACTGAGCTTTTTGCCAGTGTAGAAAAACGCAGTTTGTATCCGTGCAAAGTATAACCAACTACAACGCAGCAGTTAATTGGGTCTGGAAATCGGTGATGTGCGTCCGCATAATTTCGGCGGCGTGTTGACCGTCCCCCGCTTTGATGGCGGCAATAATATCCCGGTGTTCGGCAATGGCTTCTGACAGACGGCTAACTTTGTGGAGCGAAATGTACCACAAGCGCAGCCCGTGGGTGTACAGGCGCTCCAAAGTTTCGGCTAAAAATTCATTATGGGCCGCCTGGGCCAGCAATTGGTGAGCTTGGTGATCGAGGCGCATTAACTGGTGATAGTCACCCTGCCGGATGATTTCGTCGGAATTGGCCAAGAGCGCTTCCATTTCGGCCACCTGGGCCGAGGTGGCCCGTTCGGCTGCCAGCCGGACGGTGTAGACTTCTAGTTCGAGGCGCATTTCGAAAATTTTCTGCAAGTCGCTCATGTTCAAATCGGCCACAATAGTGCCCCGGCGTGGCAGAATAATGACCAGGTTTTCCAGGGCCAGGCGTTGCAGGGCCTCACGGACGGGCGTGCGGCCCAGGCCCAATTCGGCCATCAGCTCAGCTTCATTGAGCAAGCTGGCCGGGGGTAGTGCCAGGGTGACTATTTTTTCTTTGATGGTCCGGTAGGCTGCTTCGCTGCGCGAGTCATGATTAACTCGCTGCTGGCGCGAAGCAGTCAGTAGCGTTGCAGGCAGCATCGTAAAAGCTTAACTATCTAAATTTGCGACTGGGCTGATATATTAGTAATATATGAAGTATTCAGAGTATAGTAAGATTCGGGTGAATGTCAAATTGTTTGACAGCCGTGGGGGTCGGTGTTATACTCGCCTAAGATAAGGGGCAACTGTCAATCGAGGCTTATGTCATTTCGAGACCGAAGGTCGAGAAATCCCCAGGGTGCACCACGAAAAAGTAAGGTATCGGGGATTTCTCCCTACGGTAGAAATGACATGGTTGAGCAGTTATAATCAATCCATTAAAATTTATCTAAGGAGGAGATGATGAACAAAAAGTATCTCAAGGGGCTGTTTTTGACCATACTGCTGGCGGTGATAGTGCTGGTAATGGTTGCCTGTGGGGGCGCTCAACCCGCAGCAGAACCGGCCAAAGAGGAAGCCGCGCCCGCTCAGGAAGAAGCTGCGCCTGCGGAAGCAGAAGCCGAGCAGGCCGCGCCCAGTGGCGAAAAAATCACCATCAAGTTGGCCGAAAATCCCTGGACCGGCTCATCGGTCAATGTGGCTGTCGCCAAAATTCTGCTGCAAGAACAACTCGGCTATACCGTCGAAAACGTAACTATTGATGAAAACGCCCAGTGGCCGGCGCTGGCCACCGGCGACCTGTCGGCCAGCCTGGAAGTGTGGCCTTCGGGACACGCCGAGAATGTCAAACAGTACATTGACGATCAAAAGGTGGTCGAAAAGGCCGGGGAGTTGGGGGTAGTCGGTAAGATTGGCTGGTATATTCCCACCTACATGTTAGAAGAACATCCTGAATTGGCCACCTGGGAAGGTTTCAAAGACCCGGAGAATGCGGCCTTGTTCAAAACGGCTGAAACCGGGGACAAGGGCCAATTTCTGGGCGGCGACCCAAGCTGGGTGCAATATGACGAGCAGATTATCAAAAACTTGGGCTTGAATTTTCAAGTGGTCTATGCCGGTTCCGAGCAGGCCATTCTGGCGGCGGTTGACAGTGTTTACAGCCGCAAAGAACCTATCTTGATTTACTTCTACAAACCCCACTCTGCTTTTGCCAAATACGATATGACCAACGTGACTCTCCCCGAACACACCGAGGAGTGTTACGCCAAAGCCGAGGCCGGCGGCGTAGATTGCGATTATCCCACCGACGTTTTGTTCAAAATCGTGTGGGCCGACCTGAAAAACAAAGCGCCTGATGCTTATCAATTACTTTCCAAAATGAACTACTCCACCGACGACCAGGTGACGATGATTGCCGATGTGGATACCAACGGTAAGACGGCTGAAGAGGCCGCCCGTGATTGGCTGGGCAAAAATGAAGATAAGTGGAAAGCCTGGTTGCCCTGAGATGGTCCGTATAGTTTCAGTAGATCCAATTTTCGAGGAGTGAGGCACGCCCACGGGCCGAACGGAGCCGCACGTGGGCATGCTGGCTCCTCAAATTTGGAGCTACTGAGTTTAGCCCATTAAAGTGAGTTTCTGAAAAAACCCTCAGTCCCGGCCCGGCCTGAGGGTTTTGTTTTGAACCAATGTCATTGCGAGTCTTCGTCGCGCCCTTTCCCTCCTTCGGGGACGCCCGAAGGGGTGTGATCTCAGCCGAACGGCCGAAGCAATCCCCCGCGCCGGAGTGGAGACTGCTTCGCCTACGGCTCGCAGTGACATGATAGCTATTTTCAAAGGAAGGATGTATGACCAAATTTATCGGGATTTTAACTGCCGGCGGCGACAGCCCCGGCTTGAACGCGGCCATTCGGGGTATTGGCAAAGCTGCCCAAAACTCGTTTGGTATGCAAGTGATCGGTTTCCGTGACGGCTTCCGCGGCTTGATGGAAAATCGAACGGTGCGGCTGGATGGCCCGGCTTTGTCCGGTATTTTGACCATCGGTGGGACCATTCTGGGTACCAGCCGCGACAAGCCTGAAAAAATGCCGATGGCCGGCCAGATGTTGGATATGACCGATTTGATGGTAGAAAATTATCGCAAACATCAATTAGATGCTCTGGTCTGTTTAGGCGGCGGGGGAACTCAAAAAAACGCGCTGACTCTGCTCAAAAAAGGGCTAAATATCGTTACCCTACCCAAAACCATTGACAACGACGTCGCCAAAACCGATATTACCTTTGGCTTTGATACCGCCCTGGGCATCGCCACCGAGGCCATTGACCGGCTGCACAGCACCGCTCACAGCCACCACCGCATTATTGTGGTCGAGTTGATGGGCCACAATGCCGGCTGGTTGGCCCTGGGGGCCGGTATTGCCGGCGGAGCAGACGTGATTTTGATCCCCGAAATTCCCTATGACATTCACAAAGTGGCCGAAGCCATTCGCCGTCGCAGCCACAGTGACAAAGGCTTTAGCATTATCGCCATTTCCGAGGGAGCTAAATCCAAAGAAGATGCGGCCTTGCTCCAGGCCGCCGAGGAAAAGAAAGCCAACGCCAAAAAGAAGGAAGAGAAGAAAAAAGCCTCCGCCGAACTGCTTGAACTTGTCAACCGGCAGGCCAATGGGACGATCCGCCTGTCACAGCGGCTGGAAGAACTGACCGGCCTGGAGTCGCGGGTAACGATTCTGGGCCACGTTCAGCGCGGTGGAACCCCTTCGGCGGGGGACCGGCTGCTGGCCAGCCGTCTGGGGACGGCCTGCGCTACTTTAATTAACGAGGGTGTTTCGGGGGTGATGGTCGCCGCCCGCGGCGAAGGTGCTGAGCCGGTGCCCCTGGAAGAGGTGGTCGGCAAGCGCAAAACCGTGCCGCTCGACCATCCCTGGCTCGACAGCGCCCGGCGGCTGGGGACGTGTATGGGGGACTGAGGTTCAACGTTCAACGTTCAACGTTTGAACGTTTAATGTCCTCCCTGCCCGCCGGCTTCCTGCTTTTTGCCCCAAGCCTGAGTAATCCGATCAATCACGATGGCTAAAATGACAATCGCCAGCCCGGCCTCGACGCCGCGCCCGGTTTGATTTTTGGCCAGGCCGATAACGGTTTCCAGGCCCAGCCCGCCGCCGCCAACCAGCCCGGCGATAATAACCATGGACAGCACCATCATAATCGTCTGGTTAACTCCGACCATGATCGAGGGCAGGGCCAGGGGGAGCTGCACTTTGAACAACATCTGGGCCGGGGTGGAGCCAAAAGCGCGGGCCGCTTCGATGGTCTGGCCCGGCACTTCGCGGATGCCCAGGTTGGTCAACCGGATGGCCGGGGGCAGCGCGTACAACACCGAAGCAATAATCCCCGGCACCCGCCCGACGTTGAACAGCATGATCACCGGAACCAGGTAAATAAAAGGTGGGATCGTTTGCAAAGTGTCCAGGATGGGGCGCAGGAAGGCGGCAAATGTATCGCTGCGCGAAGCCACAATACCCACCGGAATGGCAATGATCAAGGCGACCACCACCGCGACGGCGGTTTGACTCAGGGTATCCATGGCGTGCTCCCACATGCCCAACAAGCCAATTACAAACATGCCGATGGCGGTAAACAAGGCCAGCCGCCAGCCGACCGTAGCCTGAGCCAGCAGGGCGACGGCCAGGATAACAATAGCCCAGGGCAGCGTTTGCTGGAGAAAGAGCCGCAGCGGATTGAGCAGGTAAAGGGTAATAAAATCGCTCAGGGGGCCGGTCCCAATGGGCAAATCGCCGATGCGATAGAGATTGTCACGCGACCAGGCTACGGCGGTATCCACCGGCCCCCGCAGCGAGACGTGCCACGATTCCGGAAATTGGCGCATGCCGGGAACAAAATTGCACACCAGCAGCAGGATCAACAAAAAAAGGATCGCTGTTAGCCCAAAAGCGTAGGTTCGCAGCAGGCCGGGGATGGTTTCGGCGGCATTTTTCTGGCCCAGGGTGCGCGCGAGTGGACTAATCAGGGCGGCCAGGCCGGTAGCAACCGCTTTGGCCAGACTTGTGAAGGCGGCATAGAGTTTATCCAACCCCTTTTCCAAGGACCAGATCAGATCGAACCGGGCCAGTTTGGCCGGAAATAATTTAAAGTCGTGGCCCTGCTGCGGCCGGTTGACAAATTCGGTTTTGCTGGCCGCCTGGCTGAGCCGATCCAGGACGATAGCCATAAATACAATCGCCAGACCTGCTTCCAAACCCTGGCCCACCTGGAGGCGCTGCAAGGCCACCAACACCTCACGCCCCAAACCGCCGGCCCCAATTAAAGCGGCGATTACCACAATGCCGAGCGCCATCATAATCGTCTGGTTGATCCCGACAATAATGGCCGGCATAGCCAACGGCAACTGCACTTTGAAGAGTATTTGCCGTTTGGTTGACCCAAAGGCCGTCGCCGCCTCGATGGTAGCCTTAGGCACCTGCTGAATGCCCAGGCAGGTCAGCCGAATAGCCGGCGGCAAAGCATAGATCACCGTTGCCACCACGCTGGGCACACGGGCCACCCCAAAGAGCAGCAGCACCGGGATCAGGTAGACAAAGGCCGGCATCGTTTGCATGGCGTCGAGAATGGGCCGCAGAAAAGCCTCAAAGCGGGGGAAACGCGCCGCCAAAATACCCAAGGGAATACCGATGAGCAGGGCAATCATCACCGAGACGCCCATCAGGGCCAGGGTTTGCATGCTTTCTTCCCACAACCCGACCAGCCCCATATACAAAAACCCCAGCAGCGAAAGCAGCGCCAGGCGCAGTCCACCCAATTTTTGCCCCAACAGAAAAATTCCGCCCAGCAAGACAGGCCAGGGCAGCCACAATAAAAAGCCTTCGATGGCCCGAATGCCGATGTCAATGGCATCGCTGAGGGGATCAAAAAAATAGACAAAGAGCGGGCTGGCGGCCCGATTGCCGATGATCCAGCTTTGCAGGGCGTCAATGGGCTGGCGCAACCCCAGGTTCCACTCGGCGGGAAAAGCGCCGATTTCAAAGGGCATGACATTGAGCAGCAGCACCAGCAGAATGAGGGCCACGGTTGCGCCCAAAATCCACCAATCCCGCTTGCGCAGTTCAAAATAGCTGTTCAGGCGTTGAAGATTGACCATTTCTACCCCTCCGAAAATAGACCGGGGACAAATACCCGGTTATCGGTCTTCCGTCCCCGGTCATCTTTAGCCATTGCTCTGTGCCTGCTCTTTCCCGCCGACAGCCATCATCACGACGGTGCGATTCACCGCACCCAGCAGTTTGTGGGCTTTGTCCACCACCGGAAAGGGTGCATCGGTGGTGACGGTCAGGGGAATCAGCTCTTCCAGCTTGGTATCGCTGTAAACTACCGGAAAGTTGTTAAGCATCGAACTGATATCGGCCTGGCCCGCTTTAGCCCCGGCCACATCCTCTAACGACAGCACCCCCAGGTAGCGGCCCTCCGCCCCCTTGACAAAGGCGGTGGTGCTGCCCTTGACCTGCATCACCGATAAGACCGTGGCCATATCGTCGGTGTCCAGGACCACCGGCTGGTCGTTATCCTGGGCGATGATCCCGGCGGTCAGCACTTTGGCCCGTGGCACATCTTTGGTAAACTCGCGGACGTAATTGTTAACCGGGTATAGCACCAGCTCTTCCGGCGTACCCTGCTGGACAATCTCGCCATCCTTCATAATGGCAATATGGTGGCCCAGTTTGATGGCCTCCAGAAAGTCGTGAGTGATAAAGATAATGGTTTTGCGCATCTCTTTTTCCAGCTTGATCAGCTCATCCTGCATTTCGCGGCGGATGAGCGGGTCAAGGGCGCTGAAAGGTTCGTCAAACAGCATAATCTCCGGGTCGGCGGCCAGGGCGCGGGCAATGCCCACCCGCTGCTGCATACCGCCGCTCAACTCGCCGGGGTAATGGCGCTCCCAGCCGGACAGCCCGACCAGGTCCAGGATTTGCCTGGCCCGCTCGCGCCGTTTGGCCAGCTCCACCCCCTGAATTTCCAGGCCGTAGCCGACATTATCCAGCACCCGCCGGTGTGGAAACAGCCCAAAATGTTGAAAGACCATGCTGATTTTGTGACGGCGCAGCTCGCGCAGTTGCTTTTCATCCATGGCCACCACATCCTGGCCGTTCATCAGGATTTTGCCCTTGGTTGGCTCGATCAGGCGTGAGATGCAGCGGACCAGGGTGGATTTGCCGCTGCCCGACAGCCCCATGACCACAAAGATTTCACCCTTGCGCACATCGAAGCTGACATCTTTGACGGCGACCACATGGCCGGTCTCGGCCAGGATTTCTTTTTTGGAGCGGTTGGATTCGAGCATCGGGGCAATACGTTCGGGGTGAGGGCCAAATACTTTCCAGACATGTTGGCAGGAGATTTCGTAGGCTGTTTCGACTGGCGGGGTCATTGGCGCACTTCCTCCATTTAAAGTTTGAACGTGACACGTTTCACGTTTATCTCGTTCCCAAACTCAGTTTGGGAACGAGATAGAAAAAACCGTTACGTTTTACGATCGTTACGCCCCGTCGCGCAGATTTGGTGAGAAACCATTTGAACTTTTTCGGAAATGAAAGGGTGTCTTAGCCTCGAAAAACCCGCAGCAGCGAGGCTAACATTGAAGATGAGGTCAATCAGCCGACGGGCCAATTTATCGAAAGTATAGGGCAGTTCTGGAAAATGTCAAGCGTATTGTGGAGTGGTTAGGGCAAACGTATACTCAACAAATTGAAGTAAAATTATCCTCCAAACCAAACCAGACCCTGGCGAGCGTAGGAGCATAGTCCGGCATTGTGACCGGGCTAAATCTTTTGTTTATAGTAACTACCCAGCCATGTCATTTCGACCGCAGGGAGAAATCCTCGATTCCTTACTTTTACGTGTTGTAGCCTGGGGATTTCTCGCTCCTTTGTCGCTCTCATGACATGAGCCTGAGTAGTAACTGTTTATACTTATCTCCTATCGCGCTCGTAACGTTGTCCGTAACGTTCCGGCGACGTTTTTGGGGGAAACTGAGGTATAATGTAACTGGAGGACGTGTTATCCGATGACTGCCGTTCAGGTTCAATTTACCGATCCAAAAAGAGAGCGTAGGCGGTTCTTTGGGCAGGCGACTCTGCTGGCAGTTTTGCTGCTGCTGGGCGTTGCTCTCTTGGCGCTGTACTGGCCCATCAACTACCAGCCAGTAGTTCAGCTCAACCCGGCCCACAGTTACGGTGAAGCCATCACCCGGCTGGAGGCGCTGCAAGCCAAAGATAAGGGTCTGGCCTTGTCTTCGGGCTGTGAGACGCAGGTGATGACCCACAGCCAGCGGGTCGAACGGGTGCTGGTGTTATTGCATGGCTACCGCAACTGCCCGGCCCAATTTGCGCGGGTGGGAACCATTTTTTACGAGCAGGGTTATAACGTTATCATCCCGCGTATGCCCCACCATGGCTTGGCTGATGTGCTGACCCCCGATCAAGCCAACCTCACCGCCGATGAACTGGTGATCCACGTTACCGAAGTTGTAGATATTGCCCAGGGCCTGGGTGAGCACGTCACCGTAGCCGGTATGTCAACCGGTGCTGTTCTGGCTGGCTGGGCGGCTCAACAGCGGACTGATATCGAACGGGCCGTATTGATTGCCCCCTTTTTTGGGCCGCAAGCAATCCCGGCTGTTTTGAACACCCCAGTGATCAAGCTGTTCAATATCTTACCCAACGTTTTTCTGTGGCAGGATGATCTGTTGCAGGCCAGGGTGCCCAATCCGCCCCAGGTTTACCCGCAAAATGCCACACGAGCGCTCAGCCAGATTCTCCAACTCAGTGCAGCCGTGCGGAACAACGCCGGCCAACCCCCTGCTGCTGGTGCAATGGTAGTGATTACTAATGCCAATGATGATGCTGTTGATAATCAGATGACCGCCGCATTGGTCGCTGCCTGGCAGCAGACCGGCTATAAGCCGCTGGAGACTTACGAATTTGCCGCCGAGTTGGGTCTGGATCACGATCTGGTTGATCCGGCTCACCCCAAACAAAAAATAGACCTGGCCTATCCCACCTTAATTGATCTGATGGCCCGATAACTTATCCTCCTCCTACGGTTGCCCTTTTCAGACACGCGGTTTCTGCATCTTAAAGAAAAATTCGTTTTCCAAGTAGAACTGGCTGAAAATCGATAGAAACCGGGTGTCTTGCCAAAACTGCAAAGGTGGTACTGCTCGATACCACTTAAAAATGAGCAAAAAATGGACAGTTTTTGGACTGTTCTGACTTTTAGATTGGCATATACTATGATTACTTTGATGAAGCGTTATGTCATTATGAAATACTTTTCCCAACTGCTGATTGGCCTGTTTATCAGCCTGAGCCTGGGTTGCACAGCAGTGGCCAATGGGCAAAACTTAACGGCAACGGCCGAGGGCACGGCAGTTAGTTCCGAGCCGGCTTCGGCTACGCCGCCCCCTCTATTAACCTTTACCTATACGCCTTCGCCTGTGCCGACATCTACTGTTTCCCCTACAACCACTTCTACCTCTACCCCGGCTAACACCACTACCGCAACTTCAACATCAACCCTTACGATGCAGTCGAGCGCCACGCCTGTACCAACCCAGACCTCAACTCCAACCACCCCACCCCCTACTGCTACCAGCGCCGATACTTCGGCCCAGGTTGAGCACGGTTTGGAAGTGTATAAACAACAGTACTGCGGCCTGTGTCATCAGCTTGACGCCGCCGCTACTGCAGGTCAGTTTGGCCCTTCCCACAACGACCTTGGCCTTACGGCGGAACAACGTATCCATGACGCCCATTACACCGGCACAGCCACAACCGCCGCGGAGTACATCCACGAGAGCATTATCACCCCCAAGGCTTACCTGGTGCCCGGCTATGAGCACACCGCACACCACATGCCCGCTTACGGCCACCTGAGCGAAAACGATGTTGACGCCCTGGTGCAACTGCTGCTGCAACAAAGGTAAGTTCCAGTAAGTCACGAATTGCGGAGCCAGCACCCTCAGTGCGGCTCCGCTGGGCACGTAGGCGTGTCCGCTTCGTGTCCTCTAAAATTGTGATTTACTGAAATTTGCTTTGTAGAAGTTAGGGTTTATGATTATTTGACAATAAATAGAGGGTCTGAGTTTTATACACTTGTCTTTCGACAAATTTTTGACCTTAAAAACCGAATTGAGTTAAACTTGTGCCACTATGGCAGAAGTAGACATCCAAACTGAACGGATCGATGACATACCCCTGTTGGTGGCTCAGCAGCATCGCATGGGCCTTCCAGAAATTATTGATCGGGTAATTGAAGCGCATGGCAATCGACAAGGGCTGAGTATAGGCTGGACGGTGGTCGGCTGGTTGAGCTTTATTTTGTCGGAGGCGGATCATCGGCTGA
>Ga0209172_10000809_pt1 | contig 78931 bp, 61 predicted proteins | sample LarsenN4metaG_FD_184113 | JGI IMG/M metagenome (GOLD analysis project Ga0209172, IMG submission 184113) | Hot spring sediment bacterial and archeal communities from British Columbia, Canada, to study Microbial Dark Matter (Phase II) - Larsen... ... | reverse complement strand
CCGCTTAACAGGGATTTCAGCTCAGGGGCTGATTCCACGATATTAATTTTGGCGACTCCAGACATGTTGACCCCTCCTACTTGACTCTGATTGGGCTAAGTGTATCACATTTTTTTCAAACTGGTATTAATTGAGGTTAAATTTTTTGCGGAAAATGCAAATTTTATATATTTTTTATAATTTCCAAAAAATTTCTTATTGTTTCTATAGTTTTCGTTAATGCTGGTTCAGTAGGGTGGACTGAAGCCCACCCCACACCTGCCTGGGCACAGCAGATTTTGTCGCTGTCGTGGTTGTCCGGACGATCGGCTCTACCATAAACCCGCCCCGACCAATAAATTATTATGCAATAACTGCGGTCAAACAATCTCCGATCGCTACAGCTCCACTGGCGGAAACCTCCGCCACAACGCCGGTTTGGGCGTGACCGAATTTTTCTAAGAGGAGGGAAAATAGGGGGATGTCGCGAATCCCGCTGTCCGGATTCACCTCGATGTTTAAGCAGCGACCGATCGGGGCAGTAATGGTCAATTCACAATCGCCCAGACGGAACCGCTGTCCCACCCAGTCAAATTCGCCCCACGCCGTCACCCCTTCTAAGACGATATTGGGGCGAAATCGCCTCGGATCCACTGTCACCCCACATTGAGCCGCAATATCCTCCAACGTGCTAGCCCCCATCAGAGAAATATGTCCCTGTTGCCGATCGAGGTACTGAATGCTGCCCTGAACATTTTCCCCCACCAGCCGCACCGGCGTCACTTGGGGATGGCGGGCTTTTTCCGTGGGGCGACTGGCGGCTAAGTAACCGGTGAAAAAGGCGCCAATACGCTCCCGTCCCACCGCTGTGGTGGTGTCCGCCACTAACAATGACTGGGAGTCCCCGTTCTCGACGCTGAGGCGTCCCGTCTCGGTTTCGTAATGACATTTTAAGGCCGCCAAAGCTGGCCAATCATTTTGCACGGCAAAGTTTTTTTTGCTCATCCAGGGTACGGGTTGCCCGGTGCTGGTCCTGTTGGCGCTGTCTTCAAACATCAGGGCAAATGCTCGATCGCCCCGGATACCTAAACCGCCATCTACCCATACTCGCTCCTGCTCTTGCGGCGTTAGTCCTTTGATGGGATGGGTAAATATCTTGCTAATTTTCATCAGGGAGGAAGGGAGGAAGGAAAGGTGGGAGGGAGAGATGCTCCACGGCTGGTATCGAGGACTTGGCCCCTTATGTGCCTGCAGTGGTTCATCGTAAATTTGACCCCATTTAGGATTATACTCGTGGATCCAGAGTGAAAAATTGTCAGTTGTCATTTGTCCCTGGTCATCTGTCCCTGGTCATTTGTCTAGTCACAAATGACATTAGACCAAGGACAAAGGACTAAGGACTAAGGACTCAGGACTAAGGACTAAGGACATTGGACAAAATGCCTAACTCAACCACCGTCGCCACTACGGAACGCAAGCTATCGAAAGTTGAAGCGCTCAAGGAGCGGAGCAACTACCTACGAGAACCGGTGGCTACCGAGCTGCTGCAAGATACAACTCACTTCTCGGAAGATGCCATCCAAATCCTCAAGTTTCATGGCTCTTACCAGCAAGATAATCGGGATAATCGGGTCAAAGGCCAAGAAAAAGATTACCAGTTTATGCTGCGCACTCGCAGCCCTGGGGGCTTTATTCCGGCGCAATTGTACCTCACCCTCGATCGCCTCGCTGATGAATACGGCAATCACACCCTCCGAGCCACCACTCGCCAAGGGTTTCAGGTACATGGCATCCTCAAGCAGAACTTGAAAGCGTCGATCGCTGCCATTGTGAAAAATATGGGCTCTACCCTGGGAGCCTGCGGCGACTTAAACCGCAATGTGATGGCGCCCCCAGCTCCTTTCCACAACCGCCCGGAATACGACTATGCTCGTCGCTACGCTACTAATATCGCGGACCTGCTGCGCCCCCTCACTGGCGCCTACTATGAAATCTGGCTCGACGGCGAAAAGTTCATCACGGCGGAAGAAAACCCGGCGGTGAAAGAAGCCCGGACCAAAGACGGTAAGGGCACTTTGTTTGAGGACTTGGAAGAGCCGATTTACGGCACTAACTATATGCCTCGGAAATTCAAGTGCAGCGTCACTGTGCCTGGTGATAACTCGATCGATATCTACAGCCAAGACCTGAGTTTAGTAGTGATTACTGACGAGAGTAGCAAGCTGGTAGGGTTTAATGTCCTCGCTGGTGGCGGTTTTGGCCGCACCCACAACAAGGAAGAAACTTTTGCTCGCCTTGCTGACCCGATCGGCTATGTGGCAAAAGATGATGTTTACGAGCTAGTCAAGGCAATTGTCGCCACTCAGCGGGATTATGGCGATCGGGCTAACCGTCGTCACGCTCGCATGAAATACTTACTGCACGATTGGGGCGTCGCCAAATTCCGGGAAACCGTGGAGCGCTACTTTGGCAAAAAACTCGAACCCTTCAAACCTTTGCCAGAATGGAAATATGAAGATTTCCTCGGCTGGCACGAACAAGGCGATGGCAATCTATTTCTCGGTATCTCGATCGCCAATGGTCGCATCGAGGATAAGGGCGCATGGCAACTCAAAACCGCCCTGCGAGAAATTATCGAGAAATTCAAACTCCCCTCCATTGTCACCGCTCACCAAAACCTCATCCTCCAAGACATCTCCCCCCAAAACCAAGAGGAAATCAACGATATCCTCTCCCGCAGTGGGATTGCGCGGGAAACGGAAATCGACCCCTTAGAGCGGTACTCGATGGCTTGCCCCGCTCTCCCCACCTGCGGACTGGCGATAACTGAATCCGAGCGGGCAATTCCGGAAATTTTAGGCCGGATTCGTCAACTACTCAAAAAAGTGGGCTTACCGGATTTAAGCTTCGTCGTGCGCATGACCGGTTGTCCCAATGGTTGCGCCCGCCCCTATGTGGCGGAATTGGGCCTAGTGGGCAGTGCCCCGGAAAGTTATCAGGTTTGGCTCGGAGGTGCGGCTAACCAAACCCGCTTGGCTACCCCAGTGGTGGAAAAGCTGCATATCGATGATTTGGAAAGTTTCCTCGAGCCGATTTTCCTGAAGTTTAAGCAAAATCGGCTGTCGGGTGAAGGTTTTGGCGATTTCTGCGATCGTGTGGGTTGGGATTATCTCTCAGGAACTACTGACGCAACCGCCGCCCCAACCGAGGAAGCAGCAAAAGCCGCCACTAAAGAAGACCGTTCTCCTCGGCGGCGCATTAATGTCACTGAGGACATCTACTCCCGCCTCAAAGCTGAGTCAGAACGTGTGGGCAAGCCCATGAGTCAGCTCGCCGCTGAGGCGATCGAGGCTTTCTTCGCCCAAGCCAACAACTCCTAACTACCCCGATAAAAAAGGTTTGTAGTTGGGCTTCAGCCCAAATTCAGGTTTGTAGTTGGGCTGAAGCCCAAATTCAGGTTTGTAGTTGGGCTGAAGCCCAATTTGGTTTGAAAGAGGGCTAAAGCCCAACTACGAACCTCATCAAGAGGGCTGAAGCCCTACTACGAACCACAGAAAGAGGGCTGAAGCCCTACTACGAACCTCATCAAGAGGGCTGAAGCCCTACTACGAACCTCATCAAGAGGGCTAAAGCCCTACTAAGAACCAGCCATTTATGACTCAATTACAAAGAGTAGCGATCGCTCCCGAGCAGATCATCAATCCTGGAAATGGCACAGAAATTATTGCTCTGACTCAGGAGCAGCAACATTATTTAACCCGAGTATTGCGGTTAGGAGATGGTTCGAGCTTCATCGCCATAGTCAAAGGTGGTTGGTGGCTGGCAAATCTGCAGGGAAACACGGCGGAGATTATTTCCCCGATGACGGCGGCGACGGAATTGCCCGGGGAGATTACGCTATTGATAGCGATGCCGAAAGGTAATGGATTTGATGATATAGTGCGCCAAACTACGGAAATGGGGGTGACGCGCATTTATCCGGTGGTGAGCGATCGGACTTTATTAGCCCCCAGCTCCCACAAGGTCGATCGCTGGCGTCGCATTGCCACCGAAGCCGCCGAACAATCAAAACGTCAAATCGTCCCCACCATTAGCGAGCCCCTCACCTTCACCACAGCGATCCAATCTCTGAAAGCCCAGCAGCAATACATCTGCCTCACTCACCCCCACCTCCCCCACTTACTCCCCAGCCTGCAAGATTGGTGGCACAAAACAGAAACTGCCCCAGCCGCTCCACCCAGCATCATCATCACCACCGGGCCAGAAGGCGGATGGACCCCCGCCGAAGAAGAAGCCGCCGCCTTAGCTAACTTCCAACCCGTATCCCTCGGTAGCCGCATTCTCCGCGCCATCACCGCTCCCATAGTGGCTTTATCCTTAGTGGCAGCAGTTTTGGAATCAAAGATATAGAAACCAAGAAACCCGGTTTCAGTTTCCGGGTTTCTATCATAGAAGCAATTACTTAACTTTGCTCGTCTTCACTTGCTGAGCCATGCTTAAGAACGAAGTCATATTCGCACCAGGACGGCGGCGGGGCGTGGTAGCATTGGGCATCAAGTAGCTGGTAGCAAACCCGCTCACTGGTTCGGGAGCTTTTTGGGGCGCTGGCGCTGGTTTTGGTGGCGCTGCTGGCGCGGGAGTAGCTGCCGCCTTGGGCGCTGCTGGCGCGGGAGTAGCTGCCGCCTTGGGAGCTGCTGGCTTCGCCGCCGGAGCCGCTACCGCCTTGGGAGCTTCTGGCTTCGCCGCAGGCGCTGCTTTGGGGGTAGGTGCTACACCAGTACCCTTGGCGTCCTCAATTTCCAAATAATATTCCGACTTTTTACCAAACAAATTTTTCAGTGGACCTAACATTAGCGTTCCTCCTAAAAGTTTTTCATCAAGTCCCACCCGCAGGGGCGGACAGCCACCGCCAACGGCAACGCCCCTTAGCCCCGAACACCTTCAGGTGTCGCGTCAGCCGAGCAGTCACTGTGAAAATATTAAAGCATTCCGAGTTAATTATGAATTTTTTGTAACTTCATCACCGGAGATGGGCAAATTTCTTAATATTTTTTAATAAAAATTAATATTCAAGGGCAGCGATCGACATACTAACCCAGCCCTAAAGCCCCTCCCCGTGCTGGGGAAGTAAATGTAGGGGGGGGCAATGCCAGCCGATCGCTGTTTAATCTTCAAGTTGACAGACGGGGGCATTGCCCCCCTACTGCCTAAGCTATGGCATAATGAGTCCTAAATGACACTGTTACCCCACGCAGACTCTCATCTAAACGCTGCCATACCTCCTGGGCAATTGGTTCAGGAACACCACCATAAAAAGCCTCGGCCATACCCCCAGCAATACAACCAATCGTATCACTATCCCCCCCAATCGATATGGCATTGCGGATAGCATCTTCAAAATCCGTGGATTCCAAAAAGGCAATTATCGCCTGGGGTACGGAACCTTGACAAGAAACATCAAACGAGTATTTGGGTCTAATTTCGTCGATGGTGCGACTCAAGTCATAGGCAAACTGAGATTCTATATAAGATTTGATATCTGGTTTACTGTTGCCAGTCCGGGCTAAGAAAATTGCCGCCGCTGTGGCTTGGGCGCCTTTGATGCCTTCCGGGTGGTTGTGGGTGGCTTCAGCGCTCTTTTTCGCTTCTGATAACACAGTTTCTAAGTCATTAAAAGCAAATCCCACGGGACTAACGCGCATGGCGGAACCGTTGCCCCAGCTATTATAAGGCTCGGTGCTGGGAGATAGCCCCCATAGGGTAAAGTTTTTGCCATAACCAGCGGTGGGATAGCGGCGGAAATATTGTTTGAGTTTTTCCGTGTAGCGGCTATTGGTGAGGATGGCATCAGCAATAGCTACAGTTAACACCGTATCGTCTGTGAAGTGAGAGCGGCGCTGGAACAGGGGAAAATCTTTACTTTTATGATTGCTCCAACGTGCTTCATATAAAGACCCGATGATATCACCCGCGATCGCTCCTAACATATACATCTCCTTTGGGCCACATCTATTCCTATTCTACCCCATTTCACGGCTTTGGCCATCAGTCAAGATGTTCTGACAAAACCGGAGGTAAACTAAGTCATAATAAGCCAGACATAGCAGCAAGACCAAGTTTAACCATGCCAACCGGGAAAATATACTGTTTTCGCGCTAATTATGAACTATCCATTAAGTTTGACCCCAGCCGCGTCCCTGACTGGTTATGTTTAGAAGCCGATTGGCAGGGATATAAAATCTATACCCTACCTTGGGTAGCTGATGTGGCGCGGGTATTGGGGGCGTTGGAAATAGAAGATACCCCCTCAGAATGGATATCCCACCTAGAAAGCCTGGGATTAACAGAAGTCTGCGCAGTCATTGGCGATGATTTATTTGAAGGTAAAGGTTATTCTTGAGTTTTACTTGAGTCTATAAATGATGAGCAAACATTTGACGGCTTTGTTATCTTTGGCAGAGAAACAAAAACTCATCGGCTCAAGTAGATAACAAATAAAAGCGTTGGTAGTCCTCAACCATCATAGAGCCTTACATGGGGGCGCGATCGCGCCCCATTCGACCTTCCCCACGCTTCCTCCTCACATTCCCATCCACCCAACCAGGCTCCTCCCGGAGAGATTTTGACCCAGTATGTAAAGATATGATAAATTTTCTTTACATTTTTTTAAAAAAATTGCCAAATCGTTGCATTTTTTATAAAAAAAGTTAAAATAGAAAGGATAAGTCAGAAAAAAAGAAGGGATTAGGGCTTTGAAAGCGTGTGGACGAAACCAAGCATCCCGATTTCCCAGACAAGTGAGGCCAATGCAAGGCACGCAAGTCAAGCACCAAAAAGGTTTCAGGGTTAGCATCACATGGAGCAACAGCCGGTAATGCCGGTGCAATAACCGGGCTCTACCCTCTCGGATGAGACATCCTCAATTCACTGGAGAGCCAGCAATCCCGATCGAAATCATCTACATATATTTATGAGGTTGCCAACCGTGCCCAAGATGCCAATCCAGGAAACTCTGCCCTCAGAAGAATTGCAGGTAAGAAATATAGGATGTGTTTCGGCGCCACAATCGATGACAGATTGTGAAACTCGATTTCGCCAGTTAGTGGAGTGTCTGCCCGCCGCAGTGGCGATGGTCGATCGCCAGATGCAATATCTGGCAGTTTCCCAACCCTGGCAAACCCTCTGCTACCGGTTTGGCGAACACTGGAGCGGGGGGGAGTTTCCCGAAGCACAGACGATGCTACTCCAACTTCCTCCTTACTTACAGGAAATCTGCCAGCGATGTTTAGAAGGGGGACAGGGAGAGTGCCTGCAAGATAGCTGGCTCCAGTCAGATGGCACAGTAGATTGGGTGAGGTGGCAAATACAGCCGTGGCGGGATAGCAGCGGCCACATCGGCGGGCTACTATTGTGCTATGAAGCCGTGGCCCCCAAACAGCTCGCCGAAGCACTGCAGTTAACCCAGTTTGCAATGGACAAAGCCGCCGATGCGATTTTCTGGATGAAACCCGACGGCAAGATTAGCTACGCTAACGAGGCAGCATCAGAATTACTCGGCTATAGCTCTGGGGAACTTCGGAACCTGAATGCTTTTGATATAGACCCCAACTTATCAGACTCCTCCTGGGCAACTACCTGGCAAAGCAGCAAGGAAAACGGTAGTTTGTCCTTGGAATCTGAATATCGCACTAAAGAAGGGCGCTTCTTCCCGGTGGAAGTGCGGGTAAATTATTTGGCTTTTAAAGGTGGGGAGTATCTCTGCGCCTTTGTCCGCGATGTCACAGACCACCATCTGGCGGCTGCCGCCCTGCAGCATGCTAATGAGCAACTACATGCGGTTTTAGATGCGGTTCCCGGTTTGGTTTCTTGGATTGATTCCGACTTGCGATATATAGGGGTGAACCGACATCTAGCGGCGGCTTTTAATATGCCGCCAGCGGAGTTTGCGGGTAAAGAAGTGGGATTTTTGGAAAATAGCCCTAAATTTGGCGACATGGTGCGCCAATTCTTCGCGGATCTGGAAACAACCGCCTCTCAAGAAGTCAGCGTGAATATTGAGGGGGAAAGTAAGCATTATTTGATTGTGTCGCAAAAGTATCACGAAAACCGGCGAGCGGTGTTTGTGGGTTTGGATATCAGCGATCGGCGCCAAATGGAAGCGGCCCTGCGCCAGTCGGAAGAACACTCCCGTCACCAAGCGCAGAAGCTCGATCGGGCATTACAAGAACTACAACGCACCCAAACCCAACTCATCCAAACCGAAAAAATGTCCAGCCTCGGGCAGCTTGTGGCTGGTATCGCCCATGAAATCAATAACCCAGTCAGTTTTATCTTTGGCAACATCGCCTATGCTCGCCAATACGCTAGCGACCTCCTGGAATTGGTGGACATTTACACCCGACAATATCCCCTCACACCGGAAATCGAAGCCAAAACCGAAAGCATCGGTCTCGATTTTCTGCGCAAAGACTTCCCCAGACTCTTATCCTCTATGCAATCGGGAGCCGATCGGATTCGCGAAGTCGTCCTCAGCTTGCGCAACTTCTCCCGCCTCGACGAAGCCCAGAAAAAGCCCGTGGACCTGCACTCTGGGATTGATAGCACCCTGCTAATTGTGCAAAACCGGCTCACCGCCAAAGCTGGACGATCGAGCATCCAACTCATCAAAGACTACGGCGAACTGCCCCAAGTCGAATGCTATCCCGGGCAGCTCAACCAAGTATTTATGCACCTGCTCACCAACGCCATTGACGCCATAGAATTAGACCCCCGCCAGCGACCATCCTCCCAAGGAGGAAGCAACTACACCATCTCCATTCGCACCCGAATGGTGGATCCAAATCACGTGGAAATCCGCATTATCGACAACGGCCCCGGCATGACCGACACGGTAAAACAGCGCGTATTTGAAATGGGATTCACCACCAAACCCGTAGGCAAAGGCACCGGTCTCGGACTCTCCATCAGCCATCAAATCGTCGTAGAAAAACATGGCGGCCAGCTCAATCTTCATTCCACACCAGGAGAAGGCACAGAGTTCGCCATCATCCTGCCTATTTGCCAGTCAAAGGAGGCAGTCAACCCCTTGCCAGCGGGTTTTTCCAACACTGTCCCATTTAGCATCAATCCAGCCATGCAAGCAGTTTAGTAAGGAGGCCAATAAACGACTTTTTTCCTAAACTTTATGGGCAATCATTTTTCAAAATCTGCTTTTAATCCCCCATAATTCCCCAAATATAAATTAGGTTCGTATGGACACGGCAATGCCGTGTCCTTCTTGGCTTCAGCCCAAATTACGGAGGGCTAAAGCCCAACTACAAACGGGCAAATCTGATAAAATGATAGCAGTTTCAGGAGGTCAATATGCCAACCATCACCGACATTGGGACACTGATAGTCAGCACCCCGGGCACCTGTGGCGGGCGTCCCCGCATTGCCGGGACGAGAATTTCTGTGATGAATATTGCCATTGATACTAACGCCGGGATGAGGCCAGAAGATATCATTGAGCAGAAACCCCACTTGACCTTAGCCCAGATTTATGGGGCGCTAGCCTACTATTACGCCAACAAAGAGCAAATAGATGCAGAAATTGCTGAGGAAGACGCTGAGTGGAAACGCTTAGAAGCTGAATATGGATGGGGGAAAGAGCCGTGAGTAAGATTCGCTTGTATGTGGATGAAGATGCTGTTGAGCGTGGGTTGGTACAAGGGCTGAGAAATGCTGGGTTAGACGTGATGACCACAGCCGATAGTAATAGACTCAGCTTTCCAGATGAGGAACAGCTAATCTGGGCAACCGAGCAAGGGCGAGTTATCTACAGCTTTAATAGGAGAGATTTTAACCGCTTGCACAGTATCTTTTTGGCCGAAGGTCGTAGTCACGCTGGTATCATTCTGGCACAGCAACAGCGCTATTCAGTAGGCAGTCAGTTACGCGGTATTCTCCGATTGATGGCTGTCAAATCAGCCGAGGATATGATAAATCAACTGGAGTTTCTGGGCTCTTACATTCGGGGTGACTAGAGTTCCTTTTTGGGGCGAAAAAAATTTCGCCCCAAGGGCAAATATTCACAAACAGTGCCCTCCTACTAGATTACTGCCAGCAATCCCTAAGAACAACGACCTTTTTTACCATCCGGCATCGTAGCATTACAAAAATCCACATTGATGATTCTGGCATCGCTCAGGTTGGCACCAGTGAGATTAGCATTAACCAACTTAGCGCCAGAGAGGATAGCAATACCCAGGTTGACACCTCTAAGATCCGCACCAGTAAGGTCGGCATTTTCCAAATTCGCCTTTTCCAAATTCGCCCCTGCTAAATTGGCGCCGCGTAGGTCCGCACCGCCGAGGGTGACACTGGTTAGATCGGCACCACGCAGGTCCGCATTATTCAGATTTGCCATTTTCATATTGGCACTGGTGAGGTTGGCCCCGTTGAGGTTGGCGCCGCGTAGGTTGGCCCCCACCAGTTGCGCCAGAGTCAAATTAGTTCCCCGCAGGTTGGCACTGCCCAAATTCGCCCCCTCCAGATACACCTGACTCATATCGATCCCGCTCAAATTCGCTTCTTGCAGGTTCGCATTACCCAAATCAATCAAGAATACATTCGCCCCCACCAGTTCCGATCGCGTCAAGTCAGCCCCATTGAAATTGCAGCCAGAAAGCTCAGCACCTCGGAGGTCAGCAGTAGAGAGATTAGCTCCCATCAGTTGTGCCCCACTCAGATTAGCCGCCCGCAATACAGCTCCCTCCAGATTAGCATTCACCAGCTTAGCACTTTTCAGGTCAGCTCCCATCAGCAGCGCACTCCGTAAATTAGCACCTACCAAATTGCACAAACTACAACTATTAGTAGAGAGCAACTGGGTTAAGTGTGCCGGTTCATAAGAAGTTTGGGAAATCGCCCCCACAGGCCAAAGCCAAACCATCCCCAAAATTGCCATAAAGAATAAGCCAATCAATCCCAATTGTTTGATTTTAAACTTATTCCATTGGCGGTAAAAATTAAATATTTTCAGAAATTTAACCACCTGTAGATATCTTATTCTAAAAAATCCAAAAACTCTTTCTACCAAAACTTAGCCAATCTCAGATAGAAAAATCACAAAAACTATAACCTGCATATGATAACCCCATCAATCACCTTCATATTGGATGCGATAAATGCGGTTATTCCCCTCATCAGTAAACAACAAGCTACCATCTGGTAACACCAGCAAACCCACAGGACGCCCCCAGGTAGCCGGTTTGGTGGGGTCAACCAAGAAGCCAGCGAGAAAGTCTTCATAATAACCTTGGGGCGCACCAGATGCGTCAAAGGGAACGAACACAATTTTATAACCCGTGCCGCTGTTGCGGTTCCAGCTACCGCGAAACGCCACAAAAGCACCATTACGGTATTTCGCCGGGAAAGTAGTGCCATCATAAAACTGCAGACCCAAAGCAGCAGAATGAGCCTGAAACAAAACATCAGGAGTGCGAGTGCGAGCCACCAACTCAGCAGCAGAGCTATTGCCAGAAACCTGGTGACGCGGGTCAAGTAAATTTGGTGCCAGATAAGCAAACGGCCAACCATAAAACTCCCCAGACTGCACCCGGGTTAGATAGTCAGGCACCAAATCATCACCCAGTCCATCCCGCTCATTCACCGTCACATAAAGCTCCCCGGTGGTGGGGTGAAAATCCATCCCCACTGGGTTGCGCAACCCGAAAGCAAAAGTTTCTCGGTTGGAGCCATCCAAATTCATCACCTGCACCGAAGCCCGAGGCAACTCTTCCTCATCCACATTCGATCGGGAACCCACAGAAACATACAACTTGGCACGATCGGGCGCAACCACCACATTGCGCGTCCAATGTTGCCGGTAGCCTTCCCCCGGCAAGTCCGAGATTTTTTCCCCCGTTCCCACCAGCTTATCCATACCTTGACCATAGGCAAACCGGCGCACTTCCCCCGTATTCCCCAGGAAAAAATAATCCCCAGCAAAAGCCATCCCAAAAGGCAGGTTTAAACCATTTTCCGCATTAGCAAAAATATGAGTGACATCTGCCACCCCATCGCCGTTAGAGTCTCGCAGCAGGCGGATGCGGTTTTGCCGCGTTTCCGTCACCAGCACATCTCCACTAGGAGTGAGAGCCAGCCAGCGCGGACCATCCAAATTTTCGGCAAACACATTCACCGTAAAACCCAGAGGCACTTGCAGCACCGGGTTTTCCGGCACTGGCAACACTTGGGGCGGTTTACTAGCACTTTGGGAGTCATATGGCGGCGGCAAATCTTTAATATTGATGCGGATAGGAGTTGGGGTCAGGGTTGTTGTGGGCAGCTTCTGGGGAGACGCCGCCGCCACTTTTGAGGAAATATCCGCTTCTGAGACTTTGGTGGCAGGCTCACTGCATCCAACAGTCCCGGTTAAGAGCAGCATTAGTAGCCCAAAGCGAAAATCTATCATGCTTCCTTACCCCGCCCACATCTAAAATCTAGAAATCGATAATCTACAATCCAGGCGAAAACTCGTGCAGTTAAGAGAGATTGAGTCTAACACCGGTGGCAGCTTCCATGCCTATGTTGCCACACCAGCAGCCGGTAGCGGGCCCGGTTTGGTGGTGATTCAGGAAATTTTTGGCATTAACAGTGTGATGCGCAATATTGCCGATGCTTATGCAGCGGCGGGTTACGTCGCCGTTGTCCCGGACCTGTTCTGGCGGCAAGAACCAGGGATAGAACTGAGCAGCGAAGTCGCCGCCGACTGGCCACAGGCATTGGCACTATATCAGAATTTTGATGAAGATAAAGGCGTAGAAGACCTGCGCGACACCCTCAAGTATCTGCGAAATTTGCCAGAATGCACCGGTAAAGCTGGGACGGTGGGTTTTTGCTTAGGGGGAAAACTGGCATATTTGATGGCGACTCGTTCTGATGCTGAGTGCAATGTGAGCTACTACGGTGTCGGGATTGAAAATAACCTCCACGAGAGCGGAAATATCCAAAAACCCCTCATCCTCCATTTGGCGGAACAGGACCAGTTTGTGCCGCCAGAAGTCCAAGGGCAAATTCAAGCCGGTGTGAAGGACAATCCTTTGGTAACGGTTTATTCCTACCCCGGCGTTGACCACGCTTTTGGCCGGGTGGGAGGAAAGGCTTACGTAGCAGCGGCGGCGGAGTTGGCAGAAAGTCGCACTCTCGCACTTTTCCGCGAGTCTTTGGGTTGAGGTGGTAGTGAGCGTTGAGGCTCGGAAGCCAGAGGGAATAGGGTTTGCCGCCGTGATGTGGTTGGCAAGCCGTTTTCTGGTGTTGGTGGCGATGTTGGGGGTGGCGCCTTTACTGAGTGCCCCCCCAGGAGGTATCGCCGCCACAGCAGATTTATCAGTTTTTTCTGCTTGGGATAGCGTTTACTACGAGAAAATCGCTAGTTTGGGTTACGCCACCGCAGATGGGGGGGAAGGACTGGTGGCTTTTTTCCCTCTGTTTCCCCTGGCGATGCGGGGGTTGATGGTTGTGGGTGTGCCGGTCCTCTGGGCGGGGGTAATTGTCAATAATTTGGCGTTTTTTGGTGCTTTGGTGGTGGTTTACCAGTTGGTGGCGAACCGCCACGGTCCTGGTGCTGCGAGATGGGCAACGGCGGCTCTGGCTTGGTGTCCGTTTTCCCTGTTTGGCACGGTCATTTATAGTGAGGGGCTGTTTTTGTGGTTGAGTGGGGCAGCTTTACGGGCTTTTGAACGCCGAGAATACGGCCAAGTGGTGTTATGGGGGGGGTTAGCGACCGCGACCAGGCCCACAGGGGTGGCGTTGGTGGGGGCATTTGTCATCACCGCATTTCGGGAGCGGCGTCCGGTGGTGGCTTGGGTTGCTAGTGTGGCGGCGGGTTGGGGGTTATTGCTGTTTTCTCTCTACTGCTGGCTGGATTTTGGGAATCCTCTGGCTTTTGTGGCGGCGCAACGGTTCTGGCGTCCGGCTTCGGGGTTTGATTGGCGGGGGTGGGGGAAAATTATCTTGCAGGTGTTTTTGGGTCAGGGAAATGTGCGTGCGGGGATGCTGAAAGACCCTTGGCATCCGGTGTTGATGGTGGTAATTGGGATTTTGGGTGGGCTGTTGTGGCGGTTTCGCTCCCGCTTGGGTGAGGTGTGGTATGGCAGCGGGGTTTGTGTGTTGGTGGTGCTGCTGTGGCTGCTGGCGGGGGATCCGCTGGTGAATGGGGTGGCGATTTTTGGCAGTGCTTATTTGCTGTGGCGGTGGCGTCGGGAATTAAGTTTCGTGGTGGTGGTTTATGGTTTTGGCGGTTTGGGGTTGATTTTGGCTTCTGGGAGTACGATTTCTCTAGGGAGAATTGCTTACGGGATTTTACCGATAACTATGGCTTTGGGGGTTGCCATCTCGAGGGCTCCCCGTTGGGGTTATCCGGCAATGGGATTGTTTGCGATTATACTGGTAAGTTTGTCGGTGCGCTTTGCTCAGCATCTTTGGGCTGGTTAATTGCTGGTTTATGCAGCCCCCAAAAGATATTTTTCTGTGCCATTTTGCCCGGTTTAAATGTATGAACACTGCCAAAATGGCAGGTATCACGGCTGAATGTGAGAGAAATCACAATCCAACTTTTGCCAAGTCACAACAACGAGGCTAGCCGGGAGGTTTAATAATAGTAGAGGTTGAAGGCAGCTTAGCACAGTGGCTTTAAGCCAGCTTAGCAGAGTCTTCGGTAATGTAAAGATTCGATGAAGACCGTCCCAGAGCAATACCATTACTCTGGTTATGTGGTTAAGATAGTACCAACAGCGATAGGAAGCAACATAGGGGCCTACCATGAAAACCCAAAAACTCGCAACTCTAACCGCAGCCGCCGTAGCGACTACAGCAGTATTCGGATTTACCGGCGCCGCCCAAGCCTACAGCTTTAACAGCAGTGGCATCAGCTTCACGAAAAATACCAAAGTGACCTTCACGATGGGCAAGAGCCACGGCTCTTTCATCTCCAGCTTGGGGATTTATGAAGTGAATGGTGGCACCCCAGCTAAAGTTCATGACCTGTTCTGGGAAACCAAGAAGTCTGACAGTGGCAATGCTAATGGCTGGATGGGGACTTTCGGCAACACTCTCACCTCGGCTACTGGCAGCGCTGTGGTGGAATTCACCTTCTTGGCGAATAAAGTTTACAGCTTGGGTCTGACTAGCTTCAAGAAAATTGGCAATAAGCCGATGGAGCTGGTAGGGACCGTATTCTCTACTACTTCTTTGAATGGTGCTTTTGGCCAAGGTGCTGTGTTCAGCTCTAGTGGGACTGATGGCGTCACTGGGGATGGCGGCTTCTTCAACGACTATGCCAGCAATCAAGATGTTAACCCGGCTGAGTTCAACGACTTGACCAAGGGTGCAGCGATTTCCTTTGATGATGGCGGTAACAAGGCGGATAAGGACTACAACGACTTCACTTTTACCGCAGCGGTGCCCGAGCCTCTGACTATGGGTGGTATGCTTCTGGGTGCCGCCGGGATGGCGATCGCCCGCAAGCGTCGTAACAACAACGTTGCCTAAGCTCCGATCGCTCCTGTCCCACTCCATGTTAACTAATGTCACAACAGAGCAGTAAGCCATGCTGGTGAACTGCTCCTTTGACCGAGAGAGCCGAACTCCAGCAGGACAAAGGGCCACCAGCCCTCAAGTAGGGACACAATTAGGACAGCAACGCTCGAAGGGCGATCGTCCCCCCAGGACATCGCCTTATTTTTTATCCCTGGGTTTGCACTGTCCCTGCCAAAACTGGGCTCACGGGATGGCATATGATATGATTGGATCTGCCTAGGGAGGTTTGTTTGGGAGTTAGGTAGGCCATCAGCTATGGCAAAAATCAAGCACAAATAAAATTAGCCGCCTCATCCTATAACACCCAATATCCTTCACTAACAAAGGCATTTAAATAAGCAAAAAATTAGCATTTTTGCCCTGGAAACAGTGAACTGGTTGCAACAAAAAGTAAATCAACTACCACAAGAATACACCGAGCCCCAATACTGGCTGGCGGGGATAGGTGCTGGTTTAATCGCCGTTAACCTGACTTTGACCTGGAGAGGGGATAATGTCGAAGTTCTCGGCAATAATTTCATGTTTTTGGGAGCCGCAGGCTTTTTAATCTGGGAAAAACGGGACAAGCTGAAACTAGAAAGCAGCTTTCTGGCCACCATATTTGGGCTGGCAATTGTGGCGATCGTCCTCCTCAAAAGCAGCGCCATCTCCGGTTATGACGTATTCCTGCGACTATCCCCCTTCATCTCCGGTATCGGTTTAGCTCTCATCGCATCCGGGTGGCAAGTCTGGAAACAATACTGGCAAGAATTAACCCTCTTAATTTTTCCCATCATCTCCCCCGGACTGCTCCTCAAATTTTTTGATGTTTCTCCCATCACCGCCAAATTTGCCACATTTATCCTGTGGTATTTAAACTTTCCCGTCAAAAATAATGGCAGTTACATCATTCTCCCCACTGGCGTAGTCGATGTTTACTTTGGCTGCTCCGGCTATAGCTCCATGACCCAGCTATTGGGGCTATCAGTTCTGTTTCTCTTCATGTTTCCCACCACCAAAAAGCAAAAAATCTACTTGCCAATTCTCGCAGTCACCGTGGGATTTGTCGTCAATGCCATCCGAGTTGCTCTCATGGCGTATTTGGTCGCATATTCCACCGACCAAGCATTTCAATACTGGCACAAAGGTGATGGCTCCCTCATATTTTCCATGATTGCCGTAGCCATCTTCGGATTTTTCTGCTGGCTTCTGGTTTTACGAGAAGAAGACAAACCAAAACAAAAGCAGGGGGAAGAGTGAGCGTAACCTTAAGTCGCTGGCAAACGATTAGAATTAGCATCCTAGCAGTTACCTGCGGTAGTTTGGTCTTGGTGTTAGGGAAAATCATCTTATTGCCCGGAAGCGGCGCCCCCAAACTCACCGCCTATGAATTTCCCAACCAAGTCCCTCTCAACGAGTGGCAGCAGACAGAAAGCCAACCCCTCCCCCCAGCCGACGATGCCGATATCTTGGCGGGCAGGAGATACCTCTATAGCCAAAACAACATCAATTTGGATGTAGAAATGCGCTATCTGCTCACCAAACACGGCAACGTCAAGATGCTGATGCAAAAACATAAACGCATCGAGCCTGCGCCTGGTAAACTCAAAATACGCAACCAGGAAGAGGTTGGGGAATACGGCATTTGGGAGACCCCAGACCGCACCTATTTAAGTGCTTGCATTAACCCTGGCGGCGGTAGTACCGTAACTTCCGAAACCTTTAGGAAAAATCGGAATACACACGACCTAAGTATTAGCCGTCTTCTCCCCTGGTTGCTGGGTCAAGGAGAACTGCGGGACTGGCGGTGTCTGTGGACTGTTATTTCTTTACCTGTAGAGGCAAATAAATCGCCAGAGGATGTTTACCCCATCCTGGAAACCGCTTGGGTTTCCTGGTATCGCTGGTGGCAACCACAATTTCCCAAACCTTGAGCAAATATTACAACTAAAGCACAAACGGGTGCCAAGATTATGAGTGGATCGCGAGAACAAGGGCTGTCTATATACCGGCTGCGCTGGATCGGCTACGGTTTATTAGCATTTGCAATCATTGATGTGCTGCTGCTTTTGTACCCACCCCAGCTTACTAATGCTGTATGGCAACTGCAAACGATGGGACAAATAGTCGAGCGGTTGCCAGTGCCTCTGATGGGACTGGCGTTGGTTTTTTTTGGCGATAGCTATGACCGCTCTAGATTGGAAGACAATCTAGTTAAGTTGTTATCTTGGGTGTCACTCTTGCTGGCAGTGGCATTTCTGGTGATGGTGCCTTTGGGAGCTGTGAACACCTTGCGGATCAATACCCAAAACAATCAGCAAATCACCGCTCAAGCGGAGGGCCGCCTCCAGGAACTGAAACAGGTAGAGGAGCAAGTGAGTGCGGGAACTACTGCGGATTTGAGAAATATGGCGCAAGAACTCAACCGGATGGGTTTGCCGGTGGATGTGAATAAGCCAGAGGAGCTGAAAACGGAAATTCTCTCCCGCATTGGCATTGCCAGAGACCAGTTGCCAAGACAAACCGAAGCAACTCGCAACAGCCAGCGGCTGGTGTTGCTGAAAAATTCGGCCAAATGGAACCTGGGAGCTTTGATATCGAGCGTGTTGTTTTTTTACATCTGGAAGGGAACCGACTGGGCACGATAATTTTACTGGGGGTTTTCCGGCTGGACAAGAAAATCTGGGAGGGGCTCTCTCGTGGGAGCCCCTCCCTTGCTGATACAGAGTTTTGCCAGTTCGTGAAGTATCGCTTCACCCGTAACCACCGGCGAGGGATGGTGCAGATACCTCATCAACCGACAATAGGCCGTTTCTACCAGATATAACATTACTGCTATTTGAAGTGAAAAAATTGGCAAATTAATTTGGGGTAAATGTTGCTGTTGCCCGAAGTATGTATTACAATATGCTACAAGAGGTGCTGGCGTGCCCCGATCGACCAGAGCATACATACACAGTACGAGAGGAAATGTACTTTCGCCTCCACGGAGGCGGGAGGCGAGAAGCAATCTCGGCGCTGAGAACCCGGGAGGTGGGCCTAGAGGTAGCCATCCTTTAAAGAGTGTGTAGTAACTCACCGGCGGAGTTCCCTGATGGTGAAGAACGCTTTTTTGCTCGGCCAACTTGCACGCTGGCCCTCCCATCCAATCAAAATCATCTAACGGCGGTCCATGCAGGAGCGATCGGGCTAAAAGCATGGCGCTGAGATAAAATCAAAGCGGCAAACGAAATCCGGGAATATCGCTATGAGCTACTATGGGTACGACGACAGTCCCATGCGCAAAAAGCCCCAAGACTATGACCTACTCAAAAACGGGTGGCGACCATTATATCGCCAGATAGACCCCGAATTTATGTGGCAGCTCATAGTCAACGACCCCTGGAAACTCACCCAGAATAGTCTCAACTTAGTCAGCAGATTTGCCGATACCCTCGGACGCAAAGAATATGCCTGGTGGGCCAACATATTAAACGTCTTTTCAGAAGATATCCGCTATAACGTCGATGAATTTCTCCATTACATCACACCCGAACCCCCAGCCCCAAACCAAAAATATCAAGCAGTTTTAAGCGCCGAAACTCCCGTTAACCAGTTAATCAACCGAGACATGATTCCCATCGACTCGGTACTCAGAAAACTGCGGGAAATCAGCGTTTTCAAAGTTTTAGAACTCTTACCAAAACCCGATAGCATCATCCAATACTATGAAGACCGGCATTTTTACTACCCCGTAGAGCGGTTTAGCAAATGGGACAGCCTAGAAATCATGGGCACCGTCCTCGGATACTGGAAACAACACGATTTATGGCTAGAAATCAAAAACGCCGGTTTAAACCAAAAAATCTATACCCTAATGTCCCAAAACCTGGCGCCCCTAGTCAATAAAGCCACCTACAACCTCGCCGTTATGCTCAGCGGCTATCAAAACCGGGTGGGTAAAATTCAAAGCCAGTATCCCATTTCCACTTTTCCCAAAGACATCCAAGATTTTACCGATGCGGTGCAACAAAACATCTTAGACCGAGAGCAAACGGCTATCTTAGTACAGGGAGAACCAGGAACTGGCAAAACCGCCTGGACTCAAGCTGTCGCCAAAGAAATTCTCGCCCCCCTCGGTTACGTCATCTTCATTCTTGACCACGAAGCGGTAGAATACTTCATCCCTCCCGACTATTTGGAACGCATCGCGATTATTATCAACGAAGCCGATAACCTCGCCAGGGACCGGGCGAGCGAGATTGGCCAGATGACAAATAAAACCGAACGAGTTCTCAGCCTACTAGACGGGACCCTCTATCGGAGCGTCATTGAGGAAAAAGGTATTCAGCAAAATCAGCGGTTAGTAGTTTTGATGACTTGCAACACCACCGAGCGGCTGGATCCCGCCTTGTTGCGCAAAGGGCGAGTAGATTTAACTTGTGAATTTACCCATGTATTTGTCTGATGCAGAATTCTCGTCTGGTGAAAATCAGCAAATACCTGAGTTATCACCTGCGCCACCATCCTGAAGCCATAGACATCACACTAGGTTCCGGCGGTTGGGTGTCGGTGACAGAACTGCTCTCAGCTTGTGCAAAACACGGGTTTGCCATCCAATCTTGGGAGTTAAAAGAAGTGGTCGCCCAAAACGACAAACAACGCTTTTCTTTTGACTCCACTGGCACCCTGATTCGCGCCAATCAAGGCCACAGCATTGAAGTTGACCTGCAACTGTCACCGACTTTGCCGCCAGATATACTTTATCATGGCACCGGACACCGGGCCGTAGAGTCTATCTTGACTGAGGGGTTATTGAAGATGTCCCGCCATCACGTGCATTTGTCTGCAGATGCGGAAACAGCCCGCCTGGTGGGACAAAGACACGGACGCCCCGTGGTTTTTGCGGTTATGGCTGGGCAAATGCACCGGGATGGTCATCGATTTTACCTTTCTGATAATGGGGTATGGCTGGTGGAGATGGTGCCTCCCCAGTATTTGCAGCAAATGTGATTTGGTCAAAGGACAAATGACACATGGCAAATGACAAAGGACAAGTGACAAGGGACAAGTGATAGAATATGCACAAAGTCAAGTCCTGTGGCGTTTTGGTTATGCGCCAGAAGCCGCAAATGAGTTTCCTGCTGATGTGCCATCCCCATCGCTATGATTTGCCAAAAGGTCATATGGAGGCGGGGGAGAATGAGTGGGAATGTGCTTTGCGAGAACTGTATGAGGAAACTGGAATTCCCGCCAGCGCCTTGCACCTAGATCCCAATTTTCGGTTTACGGATACTTATCACACCCCTTCCCGAAAAGTGCGGAGCGAAAAGGTGGAAAAAACTGTGGTAATTTTTCTGGGCTGGCTCCAGGAAGATGTGAGCGTTATGGTCAGTGAACATAGCAGCTTTGTTTGGCAGGTATGGAATCCCCCTCACGCTCTCCAGAAAAAAACTATTGACCCGCTTTTGGCTAGTTTGGCTGATTATTTTGCCGAGGATGTCAGCAGATTAATTGCCAATATTTAATAATTTGCTTATGTGAAACAGCACTTTTTTAAAAAATATTTTCGTCATCAAAAGCCCCTCTCCCTTTCTGGGAGTGGGGTTTGGGGTGAGGGAAGTTGGCAAATCGCTCGCTGTCTATATTGAATATATTTAGTTTTTTTAGGTTAGATATATGACTGATATTCGTCAGCTTTTAAATCAGATTGCGGCTCAGGAAGCGCAATTGACGGAAACTCGGTTTATTGCGCCTTGTGTGAGTGGGGGACGGGTGAGAACGCGGGTGGCGGGAATGGTTTATACTTTTGTGCCAAAACCGGCGAATTTTGAAGGCTGGGGAATTTTTCAGCCGGTAGATGAGAAGAAGGCGGCGGTGGTGGAGGAGGCTGATTTGCCGGAAATAGAGGAATATTTGGGGCAGTTTCCGGCGGTGCGTTTGTGGTTGGCTGATAAGTTGAAGGGGAAAACATGGCTGGCTTATCCGATGAATGAATCGGATGCTCGCCAACGTGTGGGGGTGGCGAAACCGGTGGCGGTGCATTTGGTGACGGATGGGGGGAAGTTTGAACCGGTGGTGGCGCGATCGGATGGCAAAAGTTGGTGGTTTGAGACTCTCGATCGGAAAGCGGACCCAATGGCGACGGAGGAAATGAAACGGCTGTTTAAAAAGCTGACGCCGCCAGATGAGCTGAAGTTTAAGGGGATGACGCCAGAAATGCGGGTGGTTTATCAGTTGGTGGCGCAGCACACAGAAGGTTTTACCAAAAAAGCGCAGCAGCAGCATGATGAAAAGCGGTTGCGCAAGGCTTTGCGCCAGGGGGGTGGAGAATTGGTGGATTTTCAGGATAAATCTGGGGATTATTGGTTGGTGGAATGGACTACAGCGAATGGGGAGCGACATAGTTCGGCGATCGCCAAAAGTGACTTAACCGTAATTAGTTCGGGAATTTGTTTAAGCGGGCTCGATCGCCACTTCGATTTACAATCCCTAGTCGGCGTCGTAGAAGACCGCTAATTGACAATTGATAATTGATAATTGACAATTGATAATTGATAACTAGGAACATTTCAAAGGACAAAAGACAAATGACAAATAACAAATGAGAAAGGACAAAAGACAAATGAAAAAGGACAAATGACAAAGGACAAATAACCAATGTCTATATTTTGGCACGAACAACTGTATAGAACACCGGCAGTAATGACGAAAATCAAAAATTTGCCGGTGACGGTGTGTGGGGCGGGGGCGCTGGGGGCAAATATCACCGAAAATTTGGCGCGGATGGGGTTTGGTAAGCTCAAAGTAATAGATCAAGACCGCATAGAAGAGCGCAACCTTTCCACCCAACCCTATTACCGCACCGATATCGGCTCCTTTAAAGCCAAAATTCTCACCAACAGCCTTTATCGCGCCTTGGGTATTAAAGTCGAATCTCAAACTACCACACTCACCCCAGAAAACGCCAACAAACTTCTAGAAAACAGCAGCTTAGTTATCGATACATTCGACAATAGCATCAGCCGCCAAGCGGTCAAAGATAGCTGTACCAACAGTAAAATACCCTGTTTACACGTCGGGATGGCGAGCGACTACGCCGAAATCATTTGGAATGAACATTATCGCGTCCCCTCCCCCATCAATGATGATATTTGCGATTATCCGTTAGCCAGAAATTTGGTGATACTGACTGTCGCTGTGGCTTGCGAAGTGGTCATCACCTATGCTGCTACCAGTAAACAAGATAATTTCACCATCACCCTGGGGGATTTTGCCATCAAACCCTTCTTTAGTTCTTAGGTTTGTCGTAGGGGTGATTCGCGAATCACCCCTACAGCCCTACTAAGAACCGAGATTTACCAAACTTTCTGGATGACCACTGGCTGGGGTCGTATTTCGTTGTAAGCTCCGTATGGATCAGATTTTGGTGTTGGTGTGAGGAGAGACGGAGCCCAAAAGTGGCTTGAATGCTTTGCGCCGTGGCGCCATTGCCCACTGTGTGGCATAATTGATTAGCCCAAATTATCTAACTAATCAAAGATGCTTATGCGTAGTCCTGACTGGAACACCCGAAGCCAGCGTGGGGTCAGCATCGCCCAATTGGGCAATTGGGGTGATTTTTCCCCCAAGGGATCGCTACGGTCTGCATCTGCGTTAAGTTAATTTAAGTTAAATTACAAAAATTATTGACTCATTGTGAGGAATCCAAAAAGGGAAATCACATGAATTTGAAGCGCCGATCGTTCCACATCGCCAGCCAGTTCCGCACCGTCCTGCCTTCGGGGAGGGGTTTTTTGGGTACTGTGGCTAAAGTTGGTAAAAACCTGATGCAGTTTTCCCAAAGCCGCGCTGGTCGCCAGTTCGCTGTCTGGAGTTTCTGCCTGCTATTAGGACTGAGTGCCACCCAAGTATATGCACTACCACCGCAAATTCCATCGCCGAGGGATACCGTATCAGTAGCAACTAACGCCGTGGCTAATACTTCCGGGATGACAGCAGCACAGGTATCCCAAGCGGCTCCCCAGGAGATTCCTACGGTGGCTCCGGTTTCGCGGCGGGAATTCCGAGGGGTGTGGGCTGCATCAGTGGCTAATATTGATTGGCCATCGGATCCTAATTTATCGGTGGAGCAGCAACAGGCGGAATTGCTGGGTATCCTGGACCGGATGCAAGAGCTGAAGATGAATGCTTTGGTTTTGCAGGTGAGACCGGCTGGTGATGCTTTCTACGCTTCAGATTTGGAGCCGTGGAGCTATTGGCTGACGGGAACTCAGGGTAAGGCTCCTGTGCCATTTTATGACCCGTTGCAATTTGCGATCGAGGAGAGTCATAAACGCAATATCGAGCTGCACGCTTGGTTAAACCCCTACCGAGCGAAGACGAATCAAAAATATACCCTCGCTCCGAACCACATGGCGAACAAATTCCCGCAGTACGCCTATCAGTACGGGGATTTGCTGTGGATGGATCCGGGAGCGAAACCGGTGCAAGACCATATCTACAGTGTGATTATGGATGTGGTGCGCCGCTATGATTTAGATGCGATTCATATCGACGATTATTTTTATCCCTATCCCAAACCGGGGATTAATTTTCCCGATTCTCGGACTTATGGGGCTTACCGCGAGTCTGGTGGCACTCTGTCTTTAGGTGACTGGCGCCGACAAAATGTCAATGAGCTAATCAAGCGGTTGGCTGATGGAATCAAAGCGGAGAAACCAGATGTGAAATTTGGGATCAGTCCGTTTGGGATTTACCGTCCGGAAAAGGTGCCAGGAATTAAAGGATTTGACCAATACGCCGAACTGTATGCGGATGCCAAATTGTGGCTAGAGGAGGGTTGGGTTGATTATATGGCGCCGCAGCTTTATTGGCGGATTGACCCCCCAGCCCAAAGTTATCCGGTACTGTTGCGGTGGTGGGTAGAGAATAATCCGATGGGGCGGCATATTTACGCCGGGAATTATTTGAGTCAGCTTAATGGCGCTGATTGGCCGGTTTCTGAGATGGAAAGGCAGGTGCAGATTTCTCGCCAAGAGGCCGATCGGCTCTCCCTGGGGAATATTTTCTTCAGTATGAAGATATTTAAGCAAAATACCAAGGGAGTGAATGACCGGTTTAAAGCCGCGATTTACAATCAACCGGCGCTTGGTCCGCAGATGCCTTGGATTGACAATGAGCCACCCCTACCGCCGATCGTCCTAGGAAGCGACTATGGCAAGATTACCTGGGAGGCGGATGTTTCTGGTGATGTTCGTTCCTGGACCCTGTACCGCCAAAAGGGCAATGGCTGGGAACTGATGAAAATCTTAAATCGCGATACCACTTCCGTGCAGGTGCCCTCGGGTAACTATGCCTTGCGGGCGGTGGACCGGTTAGCCAATGAAAGCCCAGAAGAGATAATTACAGTCAATTAAACGATTCTGGCAACTGATTGAGGGGCGGTGTGACGAACATCGCCCCTTGATTTATGGGCATTTAGCCGAAACGACCGCTGACGTAAGCCTGGGTGGATTCGTGGGAGGGGTTGTGGAAAATCACCTGGGTTTCGTCGTATTCTACGAGGTAGCCGGTGCGTTCGCCGGTTTCTGAGGTTTGGACGTTGAAAAAGGCAGCCATATCCGAGACGCGGGAGGCTTGCTGCATATTGTGGGTGACGATGACGATCGTGTAATTCGGCTTCAGCTCGTGCAGCACCTCTTCAATGCGCAAAGTCGAGATGGGGTCGAGAGCGGAGCAGGGTTCATCCATCAGCAACACCTCCGGCTGTACCGCCAAAGCCCGAGCGATGCACAAACGCTGTTGCTGACCCCCAGACAGAGCTAGTCCGCTCTGATTGAGTTTATCTTTCACCTCATCCCAGAGAGCCGCTTGCTTGAGGGAGCCTTCTACCAGCTCATCCATATCCCCTTGATAGCCATTGATTCTGGCGCCAAACGCGATATTTTCATATATGGATTTGGGGAAAGGATTCGGTTTTTGGAAAACCATCCCAATGCGCTGCCGTACTGCTACGGCATCGATACCGCTGCCGTATAAGTCAACACCCGCATAACTAATTTTGCCCTGAAGCCGAAAGCTCCTAATCGTATCATTGAGTCGGTTAAAACACCGCAGCAGCGTGCTTTTGCCGCAGCCACTCGGTCCGATAAAGGCAGTAATCTTGTTTTTGGGAATATCCAGGGACACGTTGCTAACCGCCTGGAAATTCCCATAGTAAACACAGGCATTTTCCGCTTGCAAAACGGTTTGGGTCGGCGCTGCTGGCTTTTTACCAAATTTTCTGCTAGTGATATTTTCGGGATACATAAGTAATGATGGATGTGGTTAATATTTTCGAGAATACTGATGCTTGGTGGTTGGAGGTTATGGGGAAACCTGTTTTGAATATAATTTAAGCATGGTTGGTTTTAGCCGGGATGCACTTTTTCTGATTGGTGGCTGGGGTATCAATGATTATGGTACAGTATAATTGCTAGTTTTGATAATTTTCACCTGAATTAAACCATAATTCCAGATTTTTTTCAGAAAAATGCCTAGGGGTAAATAAATGTAGCTTTTGGCTGTACCTTGACATCGACGCCCGGGAAGGAAAAATTCCTGGTTGGGGAAATTATGGTGGTTTCTGGAGCCAAAGCGGAGGGGGTCAGGAGGTAAATTATTGAGGGCTACAAAATTGTCCCCTGTTTCCCGCCCCAAGGGCGCCCCAGAATCAGTCTTGATGGGAAAGAAGCGTTTAGCACCAGAGGGTTGGTGAGAAAATCAAGAAGGTTAACGATATTTAAGAGAACTTTAGGAAAGTTGACAAGAGGCGGGAGGGACGGGGGGAATGGTAAAATGCCAGAACTCAAATAAATGCGATCGCTCATGGTGCAAATAACTCCAGAACTGCCCACTACCCCCGTCAATGAAGCCTTGGGGCAGTGGCTGCAAACCCTCACAGACAGAATTATCGCCGGGGAAGCCATTACCAGAGAAGAAGCCCTCGCCTTGACTAAAATTGAAGGCCAAGAGCAGATTTTGCAACTATGCGCCGCCGCCGACAAGGTGCGGCAAGCCTGTTGCGGTAATATGGTGGACCTGTGCAGCATCACTAATATCAAATCCGGCAACTGCTCGGAAAATTGCTCGTTTTGCTCTCAATCTGCGCACCACCCTGGGGAAGATTCCCCCATCTACAACCTGAAATCTACTGATGAAATGGTAGCCGCCGCTAAAGCTGCTGAGGCGGCTGGGGCTCGCCGATTTTGTTTGGTTTCCCAAGGACGCGGCCCCAAATATAGTAGCCCGAAATCTGGGGAATTCGATCGCATCCTGGAAGCCGTGCGGCGGATTGCGGCGGAAACGAATGTCAAACCCTGTTGCGCTCTCGGCGAAGTGACGCCAGAGCAGGCACAAGCCCTGCGAGAGGCAGGAGTGACCCGCTACAACCACAATTTGGAAGCCTCCGAGGCATTCTACCCTGAAATTGTCTCTACTCACACTTGGCAAGACCGGGTAGAAACCATAAAAAATCTGAAGGCGGCTGGAATTCAAGCCTGCACCGGTGGTATCGTCGGTATGGGGGAAAGCTGGGCGGATCGGATTGATTTGGCTTTGGCTCTGCGGGAACTGGAAGTGGAATCAGTGCCTGTGAATTTGCTCAACCCCCGGGTGGGTACGCCTCTAGGTCACTTGCCCCGCCTGGACCCTTTTGATGCCCTCAAGGCGATCGCCATTTTCCGCCTCATCCTGCCCAAACAAATCATCCGCTACGCCGGAGGACGGGAAGCGATTATGGGCGAACTCCAATCCCTCGGTTTCCAAGCGGGTATTAACGCCATGCTAGTAGGCAATTACCTCACCACCCTGGGTCAATCACCAGAAAAAGACCGTGTTATGCTCGAAGAACTGGGTTTATTAGGGGGTGAGGCCCCTATTCCTGGCTCCTACCCAGCCCCAAACTTTGATTAACCGAGTTGATTTGCACCGTCACCGCCCCTCCCCCCACCGCCGAAAACCAAAGTCCCACCGACAGCACCGGAGCAAAGTTCGTCCCCCAACCACCCCCCCTAACTTTGTGGCTGCTTTCTTAGAACTAATTTGGGCTTTTATCGGTTTGCTGCTCACCATTGGTGGCACGTTTGTGGAAGTCTCCATGACTGCCCCACCCTGGAATTGGAGCCAAGAAGGCGTTCTGGTTCACCCCCTGCGCGTCACCTGTCAGGTGGGCGCGGTGCTGCTGGTAGGATGTATGGGGGGCAAAAACGCCGGTGCCCTCTCCCAAATTGCTTATATCACTTTGGGCTTGACTTGGTTGCCCGTGTTTACTTTTGGTGGTGGCTTAGATTATGTTTTTGAGCCTTCTTTTGGTTATATATTAGGGTTTGTGCCCGGTGCTTGGGTCTGTGGCGCCTTGGCTTTGAGAAATAAGCCCCGGTTGGAGTTGCTCGCCTTGAGCTGTTTATCCGGTCTCATCACCATTCACTTGGTGGGTTTGACCTATTTGGCGTTGATCTCCTCTTTCAACCAAGAGCTGATTGTGGCTGGGATGTGGAAATATTCTCTCAATCCCTTACCGGGCCAGTTGGTATTGGTCTGCGCTGTCACGGCGATCGCCAAATTCCTCCGCACCTTGATGTGTTACTGAATCATCCCACATGAAATTAAAAAATCACTGGTTTTGGAGCATTGGCATTGCCAGTCTCCTGCTCGACCAATTGACCAAGTATTGGGTATTGCAAAACTTTAGTCTCGGCGAAACTTGGCCTCTATGGTCTGGGGTGTTTCACTTCACCTATGTGACTAATACTGGTGCTGCTTTCAGTATGTTTCAGGGCAGCATCTGGTTGCGTTGGCTGTCTTTAGTGGTGAGTCTCGGTTTAATGGCAATGGCCTATTTCGGTCCGCGCCTCCATCACTGGGAGCAACTGGCTTATGGTTTGATTTTGGGAGGGGCACTGGGTAACGGCATTGACCGGTTTTTGTTTGGCTATGTGGTGGATTTTTTGGATTTTCGTTTAATTCGCTTTCCCGTATTTAATTTAGCTGATGTTTCGATTAATATCGGCATAATTTGTTTATTGATTGTGAGTTTTTTTGGCCAATATTTACCGGCTAAAAATCATAAAAGTTAATTTTGCTCAAAAACACAAAAAACACCAACAAAATTTTGGTGATGTTTGTGTGGTATGATTGCTAATTGTCTAACCCAGAGAAAAAACCGGAAAATTATGGGTAGTTGCCCAAGATTATCGATAATTAAGCTGGTAAAATCACCTGGACGATCGTGCCAGGAATCTCAGGATTACTTTCAATCGTTAAACTGCCCCCATATAATGCCGCCAGCCGCTGCACGATCGCTAGACCTAATCCAGACCCTTGTTGCTCATAGATGTGGCGTTGAAACTGCATATAAGCTCCTACAGAGGCAATTTGTTCTGGGGTCATCCCCCGACCTCGATCGGCCATAGTCAAGATATAATAATTAGACTCACTCCTCCCAGTGACAGTCACAGGCGTTCCCGCCGAGGAAAACTTAAAAGCATTATCCAGCAGCTCTTCGGCTAATTTTAAAAGTTTTACCGGTTCAATTCTTGCCGAGCCTTCTTGTAAATCTAGCTGCAAATCTTCTGGCCGTCCCGCCTTCTTCGCCAAAATCGCCAACTTATAGTTATTTCAAATAAGAATGGGATTGAATCCGCCCTCACCCCCGTCCCCTCTCCATCCCCCCTACCCCCCTTGGAAAGGGGGGGAGAGAGAAAAGGAGATGGGGGTGAGGGCAATCTCGATTGTTTCATTTCTATTTGAAATGACTATATCTTTTAACCATGATACTACAGAAATAGGCGAGCATTCTCTGGCGGATTGTAATGTGTGGTTATTTCCTGCTAAAATATCCAGTTCTGCGTAAATCAAAAAATTTTTAATCATCCGATGCAACCGCTCACCAGAAATCTTGATATTCTCCGCCATTGAGCGAATCTCTGCTGGCTGGAGGCGCTCGGCTTCCATCATCATAATTTCCGCAAATCCTAGAATCCCATTGAGGGGGGTTTTCAGCTCGTGGGGTAGGGAATTAGAGATACTTTGCCGTAAGGAATCAAGCTCTTGTTGGGTATGCTGTTGCCAGAGAGAGTGTTTTTGCAGTCGGGAGGCGATCGAGCCCAGAAGTTCCTGGCTTTGCCAAGGCTTCGTAATATAATCGTCTGCTCCCAAATTCATCGCTTGGCGAATATTTTCTCTTTCTGCCTGAGAAGTCAGAAAAATCAGCGGAATCATTTCCGTATCAGCATTTTTGCGCAAATAGCTGAGAACTTCATAGCCATCTAATTCCGGCAGCATAATGTCACAAATGACCAAATCCGGTTTTTCCAACTGCGCTAGGATAATCCCCTCTTTCCCATTGGGAGCGCCAATGGCTTGAAAGTTCTCCGCTGCCAGTAATTCTAAGAGATTTTCCCGGATAGGTTCTTCATCTTCAATGACTAAAATTTTGGCCATCAATTTTCACCTTTTTTGTGCAGAGCAAAGTCGTGGGGGGATGTAAGGGAGAGGGACCGGTAAACTATATTAGCTACTTAGCCCACATACTGAGACTGAGACCCGATGGTGAGTATTGTTTGGGTTGTCGCACCTACGATATGCAATTTTACCTTAATCCACCACAGGGTCGCCCGCCTCAATGGGGATCGAGACGGGCTCTCAAGTGTGTAGTTATGGGAGTTCCCATTACAATAAGGGATAAAACCAGCCCTGGAATGGCGATCGAGCTATCCCACCCCCAGTGAGAGCGTTCCTGGAACCTCCCAGGCGTCTCACCACCGTCCTTCCGTCCTAGCCTTGCATTAAGACGATTTTATGAGCGCACCACAGCCTCCCAAACCCCCAAAAACCATCTTAAGCGTCTTCACCCAAGCAGTGCAGACGGTTCAAGCTCGGATTAACATGTCCCTGAAGTTGAAACCCAATGCCCGAGTGCCAGAATTACGGGTTAAGGATGGCGAAAGCGCAACGCCACAAGTTTACAAGCTGTTGGGGAACCGTTACATTTTAGGCCGATCGGCCAAAACTTGCGATATCGTCGTCAGTCATCCCCTAGTCAGTCAAGTTCACCTCACCGTCTATCGGGACGGTCAAGAGAGAGACGCCCCTTTTTACATTAAAGACGAAAAATCTACTAATGGCATCTATCGCGGTAAACGCCGCATCTCTCAAATATTACTGCGTCACGGGGATGCTTTCACCCTCGGTCCGCCGGAACTGGCGGATGTGGTGGAAATGCGGTATTTAGACCCCCCCCCTTGGTACGTGCTAGCATTGCGCTGGAGTTTAATCGCGGCTGGGGGTACAACCGCTTTAGTCGCCTTATTTGTGGGGTTGGAGTGGCAGAAATTCCCCGTTAACCCCCTCCCCCGTGGTATCACTGGGCCAGTGGTGGTGTACGCTCGGGATGGCCAAACCCCCCTCCAGCCCAGTTACAACAGCGCTCACCGAGAATTTGAGAAGCTATCGAATTATTCCAAGTATCTCCCCAATGCGGTCATCGCTTCGGAAGACAGCCGTTTTTACTGGCATTTGGGTGTTGACCCCATTGGTATCGCCCGAGCGGTGGTGGCGAACCTGCGGGGGGGTGGTATTCGAGAAGGGGCTAGTACCCTCACTCAGCAACTGGCTCGGAGCTTGTTTCGGGAATATGTGGGGACGGCGGACTCGGCGGGGCGAAAAATTCGGGAAGCCTTGGTGGCTCTGAAGTTGGAGACTTTTTACTCTAAGGATGACTTGCTGCTGACTTATCTCAACCGGGTTTATTTGGGGTTTGACTTATACGGTTTTGATGATGCAGCGCGGTTCTATTTTGAAAAATCGGCGGCTGATTTAACTTTGTCGGAGGCGGCGACTTTGGTGGGCATTTTGCCCGCTCCCAATAGTTTTAATCCGGTGCAAAATTATCAATTGGCGGTACGCTATCGCAATGGGGTGCTGTATCGCATGGAGCGTTTGGGGATGATTGATGCGGATGAGGCGGACAGAGCCCGCCGCTCTCTGATTCAGGTGAGCCCCAGAGCCAAGGAAATTCTCAGCAATACGATCGCTCCTTATTTATGGACCTACGTATTTCGGGAGTTGGACGATTTGCTGGGGGAAGATGTGGCCAGAGAGGGTAATTTTATCGTCGAAACCGGTTTAGACCCCGAACTACAAACCCAGATGGAAGCGGCTTTAGTTCGCGGGGTCAGCGATGGCGTCAATGGCTTTTCCCAAGGAGCAATGGTCACAGTGGATGCTCGCACTGGGGAAATTCTCGCCCTCGCTGGTGGCGTTGACTTTATGCAAAGTCAGTTTAACCGCGCTACCCAAGCCGAACGCCAACCGGGCTCAACCTTTAAAATTTTTGCCTATACCGCTGCTTTGGAAATGGGCATCAGTCCCGATACTACCTATTCTTGTGAACCGTTGCGCTGGCAAGGTACGTCCTATTCTGGTTGTGAGCGTTCTGGTGGTGTGGTGGATATGTGGCGGGGTTTGGCGCAGTCGGAAAATGCGATCGCCCTGCGTGTGGCCCAACAAACTGGTTTAGACAAAGTAGTGCAGACAGCCCGCCGAATGGGCATACAAAGCAAACTCAACTCTGTACCAGGTTTAGTTTTAGGGCAAAGTGAAGTCACCCTCCTAGAAATGACTGGAGCCTATAGCGTCTTAGCCAATGGCGGTAAGCGCAACCGTCCCCACGCCATTAATCGCATTTTAGATAGCAGCGACTGTCAAGACCCCACCAACCCCCAAACCTGCCGCCTCATTTACGATTATCAGCAGCAGCCCGGTGCTAATCGCCAAGTCATCCCCGCCGATGTGGCCAGAACCATGACCCGAATGCTCCAAGGTGTGGTAGCTAATGGCACAGGTGGTAATGCCTCCATCGGTTTGGGGGAAGAAGCTGGTAAAACCGGCACTACTAACGACGGTGTGGACTTGTGGTTTGTCGGTTATGTCCCCAGTCGTGATTTAGTCACTGGCGTTTGGTTGGGTAATGACGATAATTCCCCCACTAACAGCGGTAGTGCTTTAGCCGCCTCGGTTTGGGCAGACTTCACCCGCAGGGCAATAGGAAACTAAGGCTGTCCTTTGTCCTTTGATAATTGATAATTGACAATTGATAATTGATAATTGTCAATTGTCAATTGTTTTTTGGTGACAAAGGACAAAGGACAAAGGACAAGTGACAAAGGACAAATGACTAAAAACCTATTTCAAAAACTTTCCCGCCAAGGCGATCGCATCGGCGATATCCACATCCCCATCCCCATCTGCATCTAAAAATGACTTCAACACCGGATTAGATAACTGGGGATTCAACTTATCCGCCCCCGCCTGGAGAAAATTTAGCACCAATGGCACCGCCAAAGGCAATATTTGCTGAATTGTTTCCTGATTCAAACCCGTGCGTGCCACCAAATCTCCCACCATCTGACCCAATTTGCTTTGGCTAAACAAAGCCATCACCGCTTGCCCATTGGGAGCCGTACCGCTGAATTGATTTACTAACGCTTGCGCCTGCTCTGGCCCCTCAGTTTGCTGTTTCTCCTGCAGGGAAGAACGCACATAACCGCCCACTGTGGAAAACAGCACCTGGGTCGTTTCTGAGTTCAAACCGTAGGTATTGCCTAGTTGCTGCACTGCCCCGATAATCCCAGTCAGATTCTGGACGCTGGCCATTTGATTCGGACTGCCCACCGCACTGATGATTTGATCAAAAAGTCCCATAATTTTGCCGTTATTTCCCTAAATCATATTTTGACCTGAAAAGGTTTTTGCTTGATTGGTGCGAAAGCGGGCGATGAGGCTCGAACTCACGACGTTCAGCTTGGGAAGCTGACATTCTACCACTGAATTACGCCCGCGTTAGGTTTAACTTCAATCTGCTAAATCATTATATAGCCCTTGGCGGGTGGTTGTCAAGGGGTTTTGGTTTTTGGTGTTGATGGCGGGGTGATGGTGGAAACCGTCGGTTGGGTTGAGTCACGAAACCCAACACTCTATTTGATAATAATTTTTTATGTTTTTTGATTCAAAAATTGTTTATTTAAATAAATATTAATTTTTGTTGCGTGTAAAGTTTTGTAACAAAATTGAGAATGGAATCAATAAGCGATGAATTTGCGTTGTTTCAGGGGGATTGACCGAAATTATAAAGACTGTTATAATGTGCGAAGCTGGTTGTTTTTTGCCAAAATTCAGTTAAGGGGATTTGCCCGATCGTCCCGGCGGCTCAAACCCTTATGCTGTCTGTACCTAAGTTTATCTCTTGGTGATGGGGGCGAGTAAGGGCGCTGAGGCCGATTTTCTATGGCTTCTTTAAATTGTCAAGGTGGGGTTGACAAATTTGCCAGATTGTGCATTTCCTGAAAACCGCAATCATTCTTGATTAAGAATTACCATGCTGTAATGGTAAATTTACCGTCGCTGTTGCCACCTTGCCAAATTTTAATCGTGTTTTGGGTGCCACTGGTGATGAGGAGTTGGCCATCGGGACTAAAAACTAAAGCATTGACTCCTGCGGCACCTTCATTCAGACTGTGTAGAAGCTCCCCAGTGCTGAGGTTCCAGATTTTGATGCCGTCGGATCCGGCACTAGCAAGGGTTTGACCGTCAGGAGTAATCGCCACAGACTTGATGCGGCTGTTGTGACCGGGCAGAGTATCTACTTTGTCGGTGTTTAAATGCCAGATTTTGATATTTTGGTCATAGCTGCCGCTGATGAGGCGGGTGCCATCGGGGGTAAAGGCGAGGGCACTGGCGGGAGCTGTATGTCCTTTAAGAGTTCCGGCTGGGGGGCTGGCGGGTGTTAAACAACCGATTCCTCGGCATTGGGGTGTGATTGTCCACAGTTGAATTGCACCATCTTTGTTGCCAGTGGCGGCGAGAGTGCCATCGGGACTGATGACGACGGAGTATAAGGGCTGAAAGGGGAGCTGGCTATCCATCAGTTGCTGCTGGGGGATATTCCAGATTTTCATACCGTCCAAAGCCGCACTAAGTAGGGTTTGGCCGTCGGGGGCGATTTTTAAGGACATGACGAAACTGGAGTGGGCGGCAAAGGTGCGGACTAATTGCCGCGATCGCATATCCCAAAAATTGACCAGAGCATCATCGCCACCGCTGATGAGGGTTTGACCGTCGGGAGTGATGGCCAGAGATAGGACGCGGCTTTTATGTCCGATGAGGGTGGCAATGTGTTTGCGTTGTGCCAGGTTCCACAGTTGAATTGTGGGGTCATTACTGCCACCGCCGCTGATGAGGGTTTGGCCATCGGGGGTGATGGCGAGGGATGCTACGGGGGCAGTATGACCGGGAATGGTGGCTACCAGTTGCGGCTGACGCCAACTGCTGGGGGTTTGTGTGAGGGTGGAACGGTGAGGAGGAATGGGGGGGAGCGGGGAGACTGGGAGACTGGGAGACGTTGCCAAGATTGCCATCCACCCTAAAGTAGTTATGAAGAATTTCATACTTTATCCGCTTGGAGATTCGGGCAGATGGTATGGGCGAGTTTATCTGTGCTGGGTTGCTCCTCCCATTCCGATAGGAGTTCGAGCAGCTCGCCTTTGAGCATTTCCAGAGCTTGAATTTGGCGGTTGATGACTTCTACCTTACCTAAAAGCCGGTGTTTCACTTCGCCGCAGGGCAATTCGCCCCGATCGCGTATCTCCAGAATTTCCTTAATTGCACTCAGACTCAGCCCCAGAGACTGAGCCCTTTTAATAAAATCAAGTCGATTTAATACCCCGGCTTCAAACATCCGATAGCCCGTATCGGACCTTGCCACCGTCGGTTCCAGTAGTCCGATTTCTTCATAATAGCGGATTGTCTTCACTGGCAAACCGCTGGCTGCCGCTACTTGCCCGATTTTCAGTCGGGAGGGTTGCCTACTGGAATTTTCAGCAGTCAATAGAGCCGGGGATGGGGAAAAGGCCATTGGAGGGAGATAGTTTCTACATCGGGGGACGCTTTTTCGCAGATGTCAGCAGGGGTAGCTGGGGACGGGAGGAACTGGGGGGGAGGTAATGTTGTGCCACTGTTTCCGTCTCGGTGGCGTCGTCGCTGCGATGAATTTGCCACCAGCGCATCATCGCTGCTATCCCTACCAACAACAGTCCGAAGCTGAACAAAGAGGCACTATTGCCAATGCCGCCGATCGCTGCATCCACCGCCCCCACTGTCACCACAAAGCTGGTGATGGGTTCCGATCGGTATGCAGACTTGACAAATCTCAACCAGGCTGCGTTCATCACAGTTATTTTACTTCCGTTTGGGAGTTATTATCTTAAAACTTATACAGTACCTGACAGTCCGGAGCTTCTAATTTTTACATCTGCCGCCATCATTATCTGTGTATCTACTTCTATTTTATGACACGCAACCGAAAGCGTGGGGGGATGGGGGACGGGGAGGGGTGGGAAGATGGGGAGGAGGGGGGAGATGGGGAAGATTACTCCCCACACTTCCCACACTTCCCACACTTCCCACACTTCCCACACTCCCCACCCTCCCCTAGTCACCGATATCTTAATTCAGACCGAGCCAGGAGAGCAGCCCTTGACCAGTGAAGTATTCAATGGCCAAGGCAACGACGAAGCCCAGCATAGCAGCTCGACCGTTTAAACGCTCGGCGTAATCGTTAAAGCCAAATTTGGGTTCGGGCAGGTTGGGCGTGGGAGTGGTGGTGGGTTGCGGTTGTGTCATTGGTATCTGACTTAGTTACAATTCTTAAAGATTCCTGCTTCCTATTCTAAGTCCTCTGTGTCCTTTGTGCTTTTGTGGTGAATAAAACCACGCCGACACAGACAGCAGGGAGATTCTGCAAACATTCGCGAGAGGTGACAGATGCTGATTGGCGTCCCCAAGGAAACTAAGGACCAGGAATTTCGGGTGGGGTTGAGTCCCAGCAGCGTTAGGGTACTGACGGAAAACGGACATCAGGTGTTTGTGGAAACCGGGGCCGGAGCTGGGGCGGGTTTTCCCGATGAGGATTATATCCTGGCGGGTGGCCAGATTGTCCCCACGGCGGCTAAAGCCTGGAATCAGGAATTGGTGGTGAAAGTCAAAGAACCTCTGCCCCCAGAGTACCAGTTTTTGCAAAAAGGACAATTACTGTTTACTTACCTTCACTTGGCGGCGGATAGGAAACAGACAGAGGCTCTGATGGCTAGTGGCGTCAGTGCGATCGCCTATGAAACCGTGGAACTGGCAGATAAACGCCTCCCCCTCCTGGTTCCCATGAGTATTATCGCCGGTAGGTTAGCAGTGCAAATTGGGGCTCGGTTCTTGGAACGCCAGCAGGGAGGTAGAGGGGTTCTTCTCGGAGGTGTTCCGGGGGTGAAACCGGGAACGGTGGTGATTTTAGGTGGTGGCGTGGTGGGTACAGAAGCCGCCCGCATGGCTGTGGGGATGGGGGCTCGCGTCCAAATTCTGGATATTAATGTGGACCGGTTAGCTTATCTGGAAACTCTATTTGGTTCTCGCGTGGAACTGCTGTATAGCGAATCGTTGCAAATTGAAACTGTCATTCCCCAAGCTGATTTACTGGTGGGGGCGGTTTTGGTTCCCGGTCGTCGGGCTCCCACCCTCGTCCCTCGCTCTTTTGTGCAAAAAATGCACCCCGGTTCGGTGATTATTGATGTGGCGGTGGACCAAGGCGGCTGTGTGGAAACTCTCCACCCCACCTCCCACACTAATCCTACATATGTGGATGAGGGAGTTGTCCATTATGGTGTCCCCAATATGCCGGGAGCTGTGCCTTGGACGGCTACTCAAGCTCTCAATAATAGTACATTACCTTATGTGGTGAAATTGGCGGCCAATGGCATTAAAGCTCTGGAAACTGACCGAGCTTTAGCGAAGGGGATTAATGTGCATGAAAACCAGTTAGTACATCCCGCCGTCCGGGAAGTATTCCCCGATTTGTGTTAAAATTTTCGGTAATCGTAGGGACACGGCATGGCCGTGTCCTCAATTTATATAAGGCATTGCCCACCCTACTGGTTTTGACAATTACCAATCATCTTGAGATTGGCGATAACTGGGTTTTTCCCAATCGTCATATATATCATCTAATTGTTGCGGGATAATTTCCATTTCTTGTGGTGCTTCTGTTGGCGATATTGGTATATCTAACTTTAAAGGTTCGACAACCCGGTTGATGGCATCTTTGACAAAGCCTTTAAAAAACTCTTCTTTGCGATTAAGTTGAAATTGCCGCTGCACGACTTCGGCGATACCACCATCACCCCAGTCTTGGTCATGGCGGAAATATTCTATAAAACTTTTCCCGGCAATGCGGGTGATGTAGGCGGCGGAAATACCTTGAACGGCTTTGCCAACAGCTAATGTGCCGGGATTGGTTTGTAAGGCGGTGGCTATTAGATTGACGGCTCCTTTAACTATGCCTAAACCGGCGAGGGTTTTGGCGAGGGATAAGGCGAGTTCTCGCCCGCGTTCTTTGTTGATTTCGCAACCGTAAATATTGCCGATTTCTATGACCATTTGGGCGTTGACGGCACAGGTGGCGAGGAGGTCTAATCCGGGGAGGGGGGTAAGGGCGATCGCTCCGGCTCCAATCCATTGAAATCGCTCTACTACTTTCTCCGCTTGGCGTCGCCGCTGTCCATCTAACAGCCGCCGCGCTTCTTCCCCTAAGCGCATGGATTGCAGTAAGATATTGTCAGCAACTAAATCCTCGCCTTCGGCTCGCAAAACTGCGGCCATGCGGCGAATTAAAGGCATAATATCTGGTTCCATTTGGAAGACGCCGCCGCCGTCGAGCTTTACTGGTTGGGGGTTCGCCACTACTGCGACTACATCCATCATGGAGACGAAACCTCGCACTCGCTCCCGCAGGCGAGCTAAAATTAATTCTCGTTCTGCTTCGGGATAACGATCGGTTTTGTTGAAGACGATTAAAGAGCGTTTGCCAATTTCCACTAAGCCACGCAGGGGCTCATATTCCGATCGGCTCAAGTCATTATCCACCACAAACACCAGTAAATCTGCCTCGGTTGCCAACTGGCGAGCCCGTTTTTCCCGCTCTTTTCCCCCCTCCCCAGCTTCCAAAATTCCTGGCGTATCGGTGATTAATATCTCCCGGTCTAATCCCCTCAATTTCAAAATATAAGTTTCCCCCACCTCTGTAGTGCCCATCGGGGCTCCCACTTGCCCCGCCATCCGCCCCAGCAGAGCATTTACTACTGATGTTTTTCCCGCCGAACCCGTACCAAACACCACCACTTGTAAGTCCCCCCGAGCTAGAGAGGATTCAATTTCTCTGGATTTACTGATTAAGGCTTGTTTGGCTACCTCATCTTGGATTAAATCCACTTGCTGTTTGAGAGCCTGTAGGGTTTCTGATGCGGCTTCGATTTTTCTTTGGGGAATTTTGGGGGCAGCTCGGCGGCGCTTCTTAGTTTGCATTACACTAGGGAATAGCCCGACATAATAGGCAAATGCCGCAATTAGGACTCCTAAGAGTAGAATAATCAGTAGTACCAGTAGCTGCCCTAACAGGGGCGAAGTCCAGGCCACCTGCAGGTACAGCCGGTATAGGGAACTGACCAGCCATAGCACTAAGGATAGAATGACGGTGATACCGACAAAGATGGTGAGCAGGCGGGACAAAGGCATGATGGTAGTGTCAGTAGGGAATCAGAAGACTGGGTAATTTATGGCGTTTCTCACAAGGTAGGAGTGTGGGCGTCCCCAACTGCGGCGGTAAATGTCGCTTGGTGGGGCGGCTCTCCGGGAGCAATTTGCACCTTATCCGATGGAAAAACGCTGTATCTATCATTGTGACGTAGGGGGAACGATGGTTTACCCCTACATTTGGGCGAACGATCGTTCGCTCTGACAATTTCGCGAGATTGATTTTCTCCCTACAGCTTATGCAGCCAAGCGATCGCACACCCCCCGAACCTCAACCACATATGCGTACTCCCCACCAGACCCCCCCTGGTTCCCCATTACCCACCCCTCAAGGCTGGATCTGGCGGACTCTAGGACGGCTCAGTATTCGCCACAAAATCACTTTAGGTTACGGTCTCAGTCTGGCGATCGCCATCATCGGCACCTCCTCGGGCATTCTGTTCGGCGAGCAATACCAGCGACAAGCCACCGCCAACCTCGTCCAAGCCAATGACCACGAAGAATTACTCACCCAACTGCGCATCGCCACCCTAGAACTGCCCTTATACTGGCACAACCTGGAATACACCGAAGCCACCACAGACCAGAAACCCATACCCATCCACACCCAAGTCATCCGCCAGCAGTCAGACTTACGCCAGCAAGTCGCCCAAATCAAACAGCAACTGGTCGCCCTCCAATCCATAGAAGGTAGCCAATCCCTCCTCGGCGAATATCCCAACCTCCTCGACACCTATGCCCGAGAACTAGACCAACTCCTTACCAACCTCGCCGCTCTGGACTCCTCACCCGCAGCCACCGCGATCGCCGAGCAGCTCATCACAGACTTTACCGCCCAACTCTCTTTTCCCCAATTGATTCGCTTTTCTCAGCAACTACAACCCCTGATTATCCAAGCCAGAAAACACCAAGCCGAAGCCGAAGTATCTTTGGATAAAGAAGCCGAATATCAGGAACTCAGCATATTAATCAGCCTATTATTATCTGTCGGCATTGCCGCTTTTTTAGCCATCATCACCACCCGCGTCATTGCCCGCCCCATTGAAGCCGTCACCGACGTTGCCCAACGCATCACCAAAGAATCTAATTTTCATCTAGAAGTCCCCATTTTGACTGAAGATGAAATCGGCGTTTTAAGCACCTCCATCAACCAGCTCATCGCCCGCGTCTGCCAGCTCCTAGAAGAACTAGAAGCCGAGCAAGAATCCCAACTCATGCAAAGCGAAAAAATGGCCGCCCTCGGGCGCATGATTGCCGGAGTTGCCCACGAGCTGAACAACCCGATTAACTTTATCTACGGCAACATCACCCCCGCCGAAGAATATCTCCAAGACATCTTTTCTCTCATCGACGCCTACACTACAGAAATCCCCAACCCCCCCGCCGCTGTTCAACAAGTAGCCGATAGCATAGAAATTGACTTTTTGCAAGAGGATTTACAGAAAATATTGCAATCTATGAAACTGGGAGCCGATCGGGCCCGCGCCATTGTAATGAGCCTGAAAAACTTCTCCCGCCTCGATGAAGGCAACCCCCAACCCGTGGACCTGCGCGAGTGCATCGATAGTACCCTGCTCATCCTCCATAATCGCATCAAAAAGAACATCACCATCACCTGTGAATATGGCGACATACCCCCAGTAGAAGGTTATATGGGATTGCTCTATCAAGTGTTTATGAACATCCTCAGTAACGCCGTTGACGCCTTAGAAGAAAGCAGTACCAGCAAAGACCAACCCCAAATCCTTCTCATCACCGAAAAAATCGATGAAAACTGGGCAGCAGTCCGCATCTCCGACAACGGACCCGGTATCCCCCCGGAAAATTATCAAAAAATCTTTGACACCTTTTTTACCACCAAACCCAGAGGCGTGGGTACAGGCTTAGGACTAGCCATCAGCCGTCAAATCGTCGAACAAAAACACGGTGGCAAACTCCTATGTAAATCCCAATTAGGACAAGGCACCGAATTTATTGTATTACTACCATTCAAACACAAAACCAATCCCCCCATCCCCACCGTCATTAACAGATTTATCACCAAATCTTGAATCAGTCAACCCTGTATGGGCACGGCATTATTAAGATTTGGTTGGTGATGAGAAATTTTGATGCCGCCGTGCCCAAACCTCAATGATAATATAATGACAAATGACCAAGGACAAATCACCAACCACCCATGCTCCGCAAAATCTGGCAATGGCTGAAAAACCTATATCAACGGTGGTTCCGCAAACCGGACCCCACACCACCCCCAACCCCAAAACCCCCCCGTCCCGACACCGAATATGAAAACCTCTTCTTCCGACTCCTGGAAGAAGTCAGCCAAGGAGCCAGTAGAGGCAATATTAAAGGATTCCTCATCAGCTCCAACGTCAAAGAAGCGGAACTGGTAGCCTGGTTACAGCGGTTTAGGGCCCAACTAGAAACCAACCCCCCCGCCAACCCCACCGAACTGAGCGATCGCCTCCAGCAACTGAGCCAACTGGGACTAGGGGAACTCTCCTCCCTAGGGGGAAAAATCGCCGAGCAGCTATCTCCCACACCCCTCAACCCCCAACCCCCTTCTCCCAGAGAGAGAGAAGGGGGATTAAGTCCCTCTCCCTCTTTGGGAGAGGGATTTAGGGTGAGGGATAACACACCTCAGCAGCGTAAACCCCATCCCGATGCCGTAGCTTTATTCAACCAAGGAGTTGATTTAGTTAATGCAGGCAACATCCAAGGTGCTTTAGAATGCTGGAACCGCGCCCTGGAGATAGACCCCAACTTCCACTATGCTTGGCATAACAAAGGCAACGCCCACAGTGACTTAAAACAGTACCAAGAGGCGATATCATGCTATGAACGCGCCCTGGAGATAGACCCCAAATACCACTATGCTTGGACTGGAAAAGGCAACGTCCACCTTGAATTAAAACAGTACCAAGAGGCGATATCATGCTTTAACCGCGCCCTGGAGATAGACCCCAACTTCCAAATTGCTTGGCATAACAAAGGCAACGCCCACAATTACTTAAAACAGTACCAAGAGGCGATATCATGCTATGAACGCGCCCTGGAGATTGAACCCACCGACCACAATGCTTGGAATGGACAAGGCAACGTCCACCTTAAATTAAAACAGTACCAAGAGGCGATATCATGCTTTAACCGCGCCCTGGAGATTGAACCCAAATACCACTATGCTTGGTATGGCAAAGGCAACGCCCACAGTGAATTAAAACAGTACCAAGAGGCGATATCATGCTTTAACCGCGCCCTGGAGATTGAACCCAAATCCCACAATGCTTGGTATGGCAAAGGCAACGCCCACAGTGAATTAAAACAGTACCAAGAGGCGATATCATGCTTTAACCGCGCCCTGGAGATTGAACCCAAATCCCACAATGCTTGGACTGGAAAAGGCAACGCCCACAGGAACTTAAAACAGTACCAAGAGGCGATATCATGCTTTAACCGCGCCCTGGAGATTGAACCCAAATCCCACAATGCTTGGAATGGCAAAGGCTTAGCCCACCATGACTTAAAACAGTACCAAGAGGCGATATCATGCTATGACCGCGCCCTGGAGATAGACCCCAACGACCACTATGCTTGGTATAACAAAGGCAACGCCCACTATTACTTAAAACAGTACCAAGAGGCGATATTATGCTATGAACGCGCCCTGGAGATTGAACCAAACTTCCACTATGCTTGGAATAACAAAAGCCCCGCCCACTATTACTTAAAACAGTACCTAGAGGCGATATCATGCTTTAACCGCGCCCTGGAGATTGAACCCAAATCCCTCAATGCTTGGAATGGCAAAGGCAACACCCACAGTGACTTAAAACAGTACCAAGAGGCGATATCGTGCTATGACCGCGCCCTGGAGATTGAACCCAACTACCTCGATGCTTGGAATGGCAAAGGCAACACCCACAGGGAATTAAAACAGTACCAAGAGGCGATATCATGCTATGAGCGCGCCCTGGAGATTGACCCCAAATCCCACAATGCTTGGAATAACAAAGGCAACGCCCACAGGGACTTAAAACAGTACCAAGAGGCGATATCATGCTATCAAAAGGCTTTAACATTGACCGATAATAAATTATGGCAGGCTTGGGGAAACTGGGGTTTGACACTTGAGGAATGGCAGGGTGAGGATGCGGCTTTGGCGAAATGGGATGAAGCCCTGCAATTTATCCTCCCCCAAGAAGATGGGGAAGGCTGCGGTATCCTGCATCAATTCAAAGGCAATGTTTACTATCGCAAAGGTAACAAAGAATACGACAGCACCAAACCATTTATCAACCCCGATACCCACTGGCAAACTGCCCGGAATTGCTATTTAGAAGCGAAACGGCTTTTGGCTCAACCCCACTTGCGAGTTGAATATCTAAAACTGCTGGTGGACTTGGCCCAGGTTTGCCATGCTTTAGCACAACGATATCCAGAAATGCGACAAGAAGCCGCCGAAGTGGTCGCCGAAGGTATCGCGAACCTGGAACAATTCCTCACCCTCCTATCCTCGGACCAAGATAGACGCTTCTGGGCGGAACAATTCAGCAGTTTTGCCCGGTTGCGGGTGGATACGCTCCTGCATCAGGGGGACACCACCGCCGCCCTCCTCGCCGCCGAACACCAGAAAAACCTTAGCCTGCGGTGGATGCAGCAAAACCGCTATCTCACCCAACCTCCCACCGCCACCATTGAGCAGATGCAGCAGTTGCTCGCCCCTAACCGCGCCATGATACATTGGCACGTGAGCGACCAAAGCATCACCGCCTTTATCCTCATCTCGGGACAACCACCCCATCCCCACACCATCCCTCATGTGCGGAAACTGGAGCAATGGGTGAAACAGTGGAAAGAGAATTATCACGACTATCGAAAGAAAGTAAAGGAGCAGAGGAGCAGGGGAGCAGGGGAGCAGGGGAGCGGAGAAGCAATATTTCCCCTGAACCAACACCCCTGGCGAGTGACAATGGCAGACGAACTAGGAAAACTCGGAGATATCCTGGAAATTGATAAACTATTGCCCCATCTCCAGCACATCAACCAACTGATATTAACTCCCCATCGGGACTTACACCTGCTGCCATTAGAATACTTCTTTCCCCAACTAGAAATTATCCGCCTGCCCAGTGCCTATTTAGGTTGGGAGCGGCTACAGTTTCCCGCCACTGGGGGAGAGTTTCTCCTGAGCATAGGACATCCCCCCAACCAGACAGAACCGGGAACGTCAGACCAGTTATTATATGCAGAACTGGAAGCGGGATTTATCACCCACCTGTATCCCCAAAACTACCCCATCCGCGATGAAGCCGCCACCAAAGAGCGAGTCATGGAAGCACTCCGAGCCGTTACCGCCGATATCTTCCATTTTACCGGTCATGGCGTACATGATTTAAACAACCCCGATAACTCCGGTTTGCAAATGGCGGACGGCGAGCTGCTCACCATGCGAGATTTATTTGATAAACTGCAATTGCCCAAATATCAATTAGTGGGGTTATCCGCCTGCGAAACCGGTATCCCCGGTAAACAGGAACTCATCAACGAATTTGTGGGATTAACCAGTCCTTTCCTCACCGCCAATGCCACCTATGTCCTGAGTACCCTTTGGTCAGTAGAGGAAATTTCCACCGCCTTAATAATGATGGAATTTGGCCGCCGCTACCGTGCAGAGGAACCCGCCACCGTCGCATTAGGCAACGCCAAACAGTGGTTAAGGACGGCGACAAATGCCGATTTAGCGAAATGGTGGCAAGACCGAGCCAACGATATCACCGACAGGCATGAAAGTTATTATACTTGTAAGTCTAATTCAACCCTTGCCGCTCAAGAAAATCCCGATGAATGTCCCTATAAACATCCCTATTTTTGGGCAGGTTTCACAATCACGGGTAAGGTGAATTGAGGGCGATTCCCAATATTGGGATTTACCTAAAAATCATCCTTTTTAGGGGCACAGCTACGATAACATTTAGGGGAACCGAGAAATCTCGATAACGCCGTGCCCACCCCGCCAAATGTGGTATCATAAATGTGGGTAATTGGCCACAAAGGGCACGGCGTTATTGAGCTGTGGTTGATTTGGCGAAGGTTGTCGATGCCGTGCCCCTACAAATGTTAATTGTCTAACAAAAATCCGCCATTTTAATCCCAAAAATCATCCTTGGTAGTAGCACAGCTACGATAATATTTAGGGAAACCGAAAAATCATCATTCTGCCGTGCCCACCCACCCCAAATGTGGTATCATAAATGTGGGTAATTGGCCACAAAGGGCACGGCGTTATTGAGATGTGGGTGATTTGGCGAAGGTTATCGATGCCGTGCCCCTACCAATGTTAATTGTGGTACAATATTGTTGAATCATCATCCCCAGAGAGGAATAATATGGCAGAAGTCACCACGAGTAAAAATATAGCCTTATCTCGCATCGAGTCAATTGTTGACCAATTGATGCAAACCAATAGTTTGTACCAAGAGGAGTTATCCAAAGAGGAAGTTATGGCAATTTATGCTAATCTTCTAGATAAAGTGTCTCCCGAAATGCTGATGGCTTTGGATGATGAGCGACTGACGAAAAGAGTGCGCCGGGTGATGGCAACACAGATGATGACGAAACTGTTAGATGGACTAACTCCAGAGGAAGTCGAAATATTTAATGCCGCAGTGGAAGGAAGATAGGATGGGGGGCACCCTTTTCCCCCGTCAACCCAAATTCTCCCCAAACCTGCTATAATCATGGATGACCACCCTATGGGACAAGAAGATGAATAGTACAAACCGGGTTAAATTACAATCGGTGTTAGTGGCGTTGGTGAATTTGCCTGCCAATGAGGAGGCTCCGCCATTGGAGAAAGATTTGCTGACCAATCCTCATAATACTATCATTTCCCTGAAAGACTCTGGGGGACATGAAAAGTTTTTGCAGCTTTATCAGGATGCCCATACCGAATTTACCAAAAGATACAACAGTCAGGAGAGAAATTTGATAGTCACGCCGAAGGGTACGGCGGCGGATGCGTCTGCGGAGAGGAATAATGAGGATGGTAATACGGCTGTGAGTGTAAATCCTGAAAAATTGCTAAAGACATGGGATGTGAAGGCCATTTTAGGGGATGATAATCCGGCGGCAACTGCCCAGGATGCGTCTGCGGGGGCGAATAATGAGCCGGATAATACGGCTGTGAGTGTCAATACGGAAGAATTGGTAAAGAAATCGGATGTGAAGGCGATTGTAGAGGATGATAATCCGGCGGCAACTGCCCAGGATGCGTCTGCGGGGGCGAATAATGAGCCGGATAATACGGCTGTGAGTGTCAATACGGAAGAATTGGTAAAGAAATCGGATGTGAAGGCGATTGTAGAGGATGATAATCCGGCGGCAACTGCCCAGGCTGCTTATGGAGCTAGGAGTAATGGTGATATGGATGTCTATAGTTGGGCGGAATATTTATGCAAAATTTGCTAACCTACCCCCACTTACTGTTATTTGCTTATCACAAGAGTGATAATTCATCCTGGGAAGATTTGCGAAAAAGTTTGGCTATTGCAGATAATTCCCAGAATGATTTTGATGGTTTTAAATATCACAAGAGTGATGGATTTTATCACTGCAATCAGATGGGTGATAGTCAGGGATTGCTGGTGGGGTTGGCAACGGCGGAAAATTCCACGGATATTTCAGAGTTAGCTAAATTCTACCAGGAAAAGCTGTGCAATGTGCAGGGAAATTTGGGGAGAACTTGGCTAATTTTGGGTTATGGTGATATGGAGGAGAAAAATGCCAAGACTGCTTATGAAACGGTAACGGGGAAAACTGCGCCGAATTTGCACTCTGGTCAATTTCTCGATGGGAATTGGTGGGAAATTTGGCAACCGCTGGAGGGGGATACTTATGTGGTGTGTATTTTCCCCAATAAGGAGTCTCTGGAGGCTATTGGTAAATTTTTCTTTGATTTGATGTGGCTGTTTTATTACCGTCACAAGATGATTTGGGCTTATGGCGAAAGTCGGAAGCTGAAAAATGCTCTGGTCAAGGAGGATGTATTTCCCAAACTGGACAATTTGCCGACGTTTAAGGTTTCTACCCGTTCCTGGAATGTGCAGAATGATAAAGATTTTCAGGAGTTGCGGCAACAGTTGGCGGAGAGTTTGATTAAGTTGCCGAAACATACGGTGTTGGTGGAGGCTTTGGGGGTGCAGTTGCAGACTCTGCGGACGAATTTGGCGGCTTATGATAAGCGGTATGAGAGAATGCAGGGGAAGTTGGGGGAGGGACAAAAGTTAAAGATTTTTGGGGATTTTAGAGAGAAAATTTTGCCGGGACATGAGGCCCATATTGACCAGGATTATTTGAGTCTAAGTCCGGGGTTGCGGGTCAGGCAAAGTTATATTGATGCTTTGTCGGGTTTTGTGGAGGTTTCTATTGCGGCGAGGGAGCGGCGAATTGAGAACGCGATCGCCGGTGGGGGTATCGGGATAGGTGTCGCCTCCGCCTCCGCCTCAGCGATGGCAAATTTCAGCCAAACTATGTTCAGACTGCCTCAGCAAGACCCCAACACCAATGAATTAAACCTGCAGAATGCCTGGGCTAATTATGGCATAATTTTGGGCATCAGTCTGGGATTAGGCTTCGGTTTGGGCTGGAGGGTTTGGAAGCATTTAAACAAGAAACGGCGAGTGTGAAAGCCCTCACCCCCGACCCCACTCCCAAGTAGGGAGAGGGGAGTAAGACGGGGAGACTCGGAGACTCGGAGACGGGGAGACTCGGAGACGGGGAGCAAAGCTGTAGGGTGGGCAAGGCTCTATATTGTTGTCATATAATCACCTGAGAATTGGCCTTGCCCACCGGACTAATGGTCTGTCCAACCAAGGACAAAAGAATCCCTACCCAAGGACAAAAGAATCCCTACCCAAGGACTTTTGACCAAGGACAAATGACTAATAACTAATGATTGTTGGTGAATTCGACGCCGTTGGGGCCCGGAATGAGGTTTTGATAGAGTAATTCCCGACAGTGGTTTTGCTCATCGGGAATGACGACTCGGGCTTGGTGTCCGTGGCGAAGGACTTCGGCCCGATCGCATTCCTCAAAAGCCGCAATAATCACAATATCCCCCGCATGACATAAATGTGCTGCTGCCCCATTAATGCAAATAATGCCGCTGCCCGGTTCTCCGGGAAGAGCGTAGGTTGAGAGGCGGTTGCCATTAGTAGCGTTCCAAATTTCCACCTCCTGCAGGGGCAGTATGCCCACGAGTGCGAGCAATTCGCTGTCAATGGTGACGCTACCGACATATTCGATATTTGCATCTGTAACGCGCACCCGATGGAGTTTGGCGTGCAATAGTCTGATGGTTGACATGGGGCAATATCTGATGAGCCTTGTTTAATTTACCTTGAAATTAAAGGGCGGGGGAGCTTTTTCAATCTCTGGTGAGAATTTCCCAAGTGTCTGTGCGACGCAGTTTAGCACGGCGCAGAGCTTGTAAATTGGGTGAACCGGTGCAAAAGGCGGCAATTCGCAATTCTTCGATAAACGCAGCGAATTTGTCATAAACGGCTTGGGTGGGAGAGACGGGGCCGATATTCGTTGCGGTGGCGGGTTCCAGGAGGGGAGCGGCGCTCCCAACGAGGGTGGCACCGAGGGCGATCGCCTTCGCCACATCGATACCGCTGCGGATCCCGCCGCTGGCGAAAATGGGCAATTCTGGCACTTCCCGGCGCACTTCCAGCACCGCCAGAGCCGTGGGGATGCCCCAACCGGCGAAACTGTGGGCGATGCGAGCCCGGATGGGGTCTGGTTGTCGATGTGCTTCCACTTCGCTCCAACTGGTTCCCCCGGCTCCCGCCACATCGATCGCATCCACCCCCACATCAGCGAGACGGCGAGCCACCGCCGCACTGATACCGTTACCCACTTCCTTCACCACGATCGGGACTTCTAGCTGCACCGCCAGGGAGGCAATTTTGTCGTAGAGGTGGCACCAGTCGCGATCGCCCTGGGGTTGCACCGCCTCCTGTAGAGAGTTCAAGTGCAAAATCAACGCATCAGCTTCGATCGTCTCCACTGCCCGCCGCGCCTGGTCAATGCCATAACCGTAGTTTAGCTGCACCGCGCCTAAATTTGCCAGGAGCAGAATATCTGGCGCCACCTTGCGCACTTGATAGGTATAGATTAAATCATCACGCTCGATCGCCGCCCGCTGGGAACCCACCCCCATCGCCACCCCCAGAGCCTGCGCCGCCTCCGCCAAATGTAAATTAATCCCTTGCGCCCGATCGGTTCCCCCCGTCATACTACTAATCAGCAGCGGGGCTTGCAGCTTTTTCCCCCACAGCGTCAAACTCAAGTCAATCTCATCGAGATCCACTTCTGGCATCGCCACATGTTCCAAGAAAAACCGCTCAAACCCCGTCTTCACCCCTTTTGCCGCCACATCTTCCTGGAGGACTATATTGATATGTTCCCCCTTTCGGCCTTCCGTTTCCCCTGACATGGCTCTCCCTCTCTCGCGAATTTAAGGTTTTATTTATAATTTTATCCTGCTCCCCACCCTTTTTGATAATTAATTTTCCCGTATTTTCCATAAATTATTCTTTAACTACCCTTCTTTGAAAAATGCCCCCTACATCGCCCGGAATATGCCCAACCGCTGCCAGACAGGGTAAGGCATGGACCGAGCGCATATCAGGCTAATCATCAATTGCCAGGAAATTAAGGCACAATCACCTGATGTCCCAAAGGATTCGCCAAGTTATCAAAAAAAACTGCCACAGTTTCTGGCCATTTTTCGTCACCATCAGCGGCATTCAGGCGGTAGCGAATCATATAAACTCCCGGCTTAATGACAGATGGTGACTCCATATCATCCAAATCTAGACCATCCGCCATCGCCGAGAATAATTCCTCTAAATAGACTTGGCCCTTAGACAAAGCCTCATTTTGCACTTTAGCCGGAATGTAAATTTTACTGAAATCAGAATCGCTATCTTTATTGGCAGTAGATGCAGCCTGTAGATCCGCTGATTTTTGCTTTGCATATTTCAGCTTGCCCTGATATTCCCAGACTTTTTCCATAGCCGTGATATAATTTTCATTACCAGGGGGCACCGATTTCATCAGCTCGATCGCCTTTCCCCAGAGATTAGCAACTAAATTCCATTCCCCAGCCGTTTTGGCCGATTGAACCAAAGCAGATGCCTCCGTTGCCGCCTTCACCGCCATGCGGAAAGCACCAGCTTTCTGCACCTCCTTTTGAGCATGGCGGACATTCGCTTCATATTCCGAGATTTTGTGTCGAGCCTGCGGGTAATGCGCGCTATATTTCGGCACCGCCTGCATCAGCTTTAAGGCAGACTGCCACAAAGATACTGCCGCCTGCCAGTCCGCTTCTGTTTTCGCCGTTTGCGATTTGGTAAAAGCCTCCGTAGCTTGGTTAGTTCCCAAGCGAAAAGCGCTAGCTTTCAGTTGCGCATCTTTAGCATAAATTAAATGGCTTTGATACTCAGCTATTTTTTGTTGCGCTAAAGTGTATTCTGGCGTCTTAGGAGGAACCTCTTGCATGAGTTGAATAGCTTCTTGCCAGAGATGAGCAGCTCTATTCCATTCGGCTTCCGTTTGTGCCGATCGACCAATTAAAATACTCTGGTGAGCCTTCATAGCGCCTAGCTCATAGGATTTTTGGGCAGCGGATATAGCATTTTGATTGGCAGCGACAACCGCAGCAGTTTGTCCGCTCATCTTCCAGGATACCAAATATCCCCCCACAAGAGCAAAAGCAAAGATGAAAGTTACCCCACCGAGCCGAGACAGCATATCTGAACTTTTTAAGCGGGAAGTATTTTTTAGCATAGTCCGATATTTTGCTTTCTTAGGGGCTTGCGGCCAGGACCGAGACAACAGGGAATAGGCGAAAGCTGATCAGAACTCGCCTCCACCTCACCCGCCTGAAGGTTGCGAATATAGCAGAGGCGGGCTATCCCCATTCTATTGTACGATCCAACTTATAATTAACAGCGGGAAGACGGGCCGAGGGACCGGGGCAGCCCCGGTGACGGGGAGGCTGGCAGACTTGCGGGCGAAAATATCCCGGTTCTCAAATCAATGCCCTAGATGCAAGTGCAGTCACCATCAGGATTTCTGCCTGCATCTGGGGACTAAATTGAGAACCGCCATATCTCCCCCCATCCCGCCCCATCTCCCCACAGTCCCCAACTGCCCCGTCACCTCAGCGCTTCCAGGGAACTATCTGATTTCATCAAATATCAATACTGTTATAACACTTGTTTAGACATATAAGGGCATGAGTCAAACCACATTGCAGACCCCTGAACTGATCCGCGCACTGCGCGATCGGCTTGGCATCTCTCAGGAGAAACTCGCAGCTCGATTAGGTGTGTCATTCCAAACCGTCAACCGTTGGGAGCGGGGACGGGCGAATCCCTCGCCAATGGCAATGACGTTGATTGAGCAGCAGCTCCGGCAGATGGGAGAGCGGGCGCAGGATTTACTAGAAACATATTTTGTGCCCTAATCCCATTGAGATTTAGCGATCAGATATACTGAAGGGGCGAAAATTTTTTCGCCCCTCGGAAAGACTCCTAACCTGACATATCTCTTGCCATTATCAAACAAAATGGTATAATCTCCAACAACCAAGAAACTGGGTTTCTCCCAAAATTAAAGCCATGAGCGAGAACCAAGCATGACAATCAAAGCCAGCATTGAAGCCAATAACTTCCCCACCATCCCGGGATATACCATAACGGAACAACTCTATGCCGGTTCCAGGACGTTAGTGTATCGAGGGGTGCAAGCCAACCCACAGCGTCCAGTAGTAATTAAGGTATTGAAGCAGGCATATCCCAGCTTCAGCGAATTGGTGCAGTTTCGCAATCAGTACACCATTACCAAAAACCTCAACATTCCCGGTATTGTCCGGCCCTTGAGCCTGGAACCATACGAGAACGGCTATGCCTTAGTGATGGCGGATGATGGCAGTATTTCCCTACAACAATATGCCCAGCATCAGCCCTTAACCTTGACGATGGTTTTAGACATAGGGCAACAACTGGCGGCTCTGCTCCACCAATTGCATCAAAATCGGGTCATTCATAAGGACATTAAGCCCGCCAACATCCTGATTAATCCAGTCAGCCAACAAGTCCAGTTAATTGATTTCAGTATCGCTTCATTATTGCCGAAAGAAAGCCAAGAAATTCAGAATCCCAATCTGTTGGAAGGCACTTTGGCATATTTAGCGCCAGAACAAACAGGCCGGATGAATCGGGGCATTGATTACCGGGCAGATTTCTATAGCTTAGGAGTGACGTTATATGAGTTGCTCACCGGACAGTTACCATTTAAATCAGAGAACCCATTAGAGTTAGTCCATTGCCACATCGCCGTCCTTGCCATATCCCCATATACGCTCAACCAGAGTATTCCCCAGGGGCTATCAGCTCTGGTGATGAAACTGATGGAAAAAAATGCTGAAGACCGTTATCAGAGTGCTTTGGGACTCCAGCATGATTTGGAGCATTGCTTGAAACAATTCCTGTGTAAAGGGACGATCGGTGAGTTTGAATTGGGACAACGGGACAGGAGCGACAAATTTACCATCCCAGAAAAACTCTATGGACGTAACCAGGAAGTCCAAAGCCTGCTCGCCGCCTTCGAGCGAGTCGCGAATGGCACCTCAGAAATGATGCTAGTAGCCGGATTTTCCGGGATTGGCAAAACCGCCGTAGTTAATGAAGTTCACAAACCCATTACCAGGCAGCAGGGATATTTCATCAAAGGCAAATTTGACCAATTTAACCGCAACATCCCATTTTCTGCCTTTGTGCAAGCCTTGCGGGATTTGATGGGACAACTCTTGTCAGAATCAGACCGGGAACTGGCGCAGTGGAAAACGAAAATCATCACCGCCCTAGGGGAAAATGGACAAGTGCTGATTCAGGTGATACCCGAACTAGAAAAAATCATCGGCTCCCAACCAATGGCCACAGAACTGTCGGGAACAGCCGCCCAAAATCGGTTTAACTTATTATTCCAAAAATTTCTCGAAGTCTTCACCGCGCCAGAGCATCCATTAGTGATATTTTTGGATGACTTACAGTGGGCAGATGCCGCCTCACTGCAGTTGATTAAAATCCTGATGGAGGATCAAAGTTATTTGCTCCTCCTGGGTGCCTATCGCGACAATGAAGTATCACCAGCGCACCCCTTTACGCTCACCGTGGAAGAGCTGAAAAAAACTGGTCAAACAGTGCAGACAATTACCTTAGCACCCCTGACGTTCTTAGACACCAATCAGTTAGTCGCCGATACCTTACGCTGTGACCGAGAGGTGGCACGTCCCCTCACGCAACTGATTAATCGCCAAACCCAAGGTAATCCCTTTTTTACCACCCAGTTTCTCAAGGCTTTGCATGAAGAAGAGCAAATTACCTTCAATCACAACCAGGGTTACTGGGAAGGAGATATTAGCGCCATCAATACCCGCTCTCTCACTGATGATGTGGTGGAGTTTATGGCGCAGCAGCTCCAGAAATTTCCTGGGGAAACCCAAGAGATTTTGAAACTAGCGGCTTGTATTGGCAACCAGTTTGATTTGGGGACTTTGACGATTATTTCCGAGGGAGCCTCAGCCGAAGCCGCCGCCGCGTTGTGGCCAGCCTTACAGTCAGGATTAATTATCCCCCAAACTGAGGTATATAAATTTTATCTCAGCGATGATGAGCCCGAGGGGAAGACGCGCCAGACGGAAAATGTCAGTTATCGATTTCTGCACGATCGAGTGCAACAAGCCGCCTATTCTCTCATCCCCGACGCCCAAAAACAAACCACCCATTACCACATCGGACAACTGCTCCTGCAAAAAATTGCGCCTGACCGGCGAGCCGACCGAATTTTTGAGCTAGTCAATCAACTAAACTACGGCACAGATTTAGTCAGCGACCAACTAGAACGGGACGAACTCGCGCAACTCAATCTCATTGCTTGTGGCAAAGCCAGAGCCGCCACCGCCTATCAAGCTGGTCGGGAATATGCCGCCATCGGTTTGTCGCTGTTGGGTGGAAATGCTTGGCAGCGGCAATATGAAATGACGCTAGCTTTCCATGACTTAGCCGCTGAAATGGCTTCCCTCTGTGGCGACTTCGCCGCAATGAAAGCGGTATTTAATACCGTGATTAATCAATCCAAATCTTTGCTAGACCAGGTTAATGTTTATCGGATTAAAATTCAAGCCAGTACATCGAGTCATAACTTTGTTGAATCTATTACTATTGCTCTAGAATTATTACAGCAATTTGGTGTAACTTTTCCAGAAAATCCCACCAATAACTATATTAATCAAGCCCTCAGCGAAATTCCGCAAATCATAGGCGATCGGGAAATTTACGACTTACTTAACTTGCCAGTAATGACAGACCAGGCCAAAATTGCTATTATCCAGATTGCCAATACCATCGTACCACCGGCATTCCTCTCTGGCTCGCCGTTGTTTCCCTTGCTCATTGCCCTATCAGTGAAACTCTCCATTCAATATGGAAATACATCATTTTCAGTTTTTGGCTATGTTAACTATAGCTACATTTTGTGTAATGTATTGGGAGATGTAGATGCCGGAGTAAAATTTGGTCATCTTGCACTTGATCTGATTGCCCGGTTTGATGCCATAACCGTAAAACCAGAAACCCTATTTATGTTGGGTGTATATATTTTTCACCGCACAATACACACAAAAGAGACTCTCTCTTTCATGCAGGATGGTTATGTATTATCCCTGGAAATTGGCAATTATGAATTAGCGGGATATAATGCCGAAGGTTGGTGCTTAAATTCTTTTTTTTCTGGGCAGACGCTAGCACCCCTCAATCAAGATAATAAAGCCTATTTTCAGAAATTAATGCACTTACATCAATTGGTTTCAGGAAATTGGTGCCGCATCTATTGGCAAGGCACTTTAAATTTACTTGGGATGGCGGCTGATCCTATAATTTTAGATGGAGAGGCTTTAGAAGAAAATAAATTTTTAGATTTATGGCGTTCCATACATGATGTATTTGCATTATATATGTTTTATTTGTATAGCCTAATTTTGGCTTATTTATTTGGCGATATTCAATCAGCACAAGGGCAAGCATTAGAAGCCAGAAAATATTTAATTTTTGCTAAAGGCAATGTGAGTGAGCCAGTGTTTTACTTGTATGATTCCCTGACAATTTTGGCGGTTGGCTGCAGCGGGGCAGACGATGCCTCAAAATTACTCCAGCAGGTGGAAGAAAACCAAACGAAGCTCCAGCAGCAATGGGCACAATATGCCCCGATGAATCACCAGCATAAGGTGGATTTAGTGGCAGCGGAAAAATGCCGCCTGTTAGGAGAGAAAGCGGAAGCCATTGAGCTATACGACCAGGCGATATCAGGAGCGAAAGCCAACGAATACATCCAAGAAGAAGCGCTGGCGAACGAACTGGCGGCGAAATTTTACCTAGAATGGGGTAAAGAAAAAGTGGCCGCTGGCTATATGCAGGAAGCCTACTACTGCTATGCCCGTTGGGGTGCGAAAGCCAAAACCGACGACCTAGAAAAACGTTACCCGAATTTACTGCGCCCAATTCTGCAACAGGAAGGATTCCAGTTTAACCCCCTAGCCACCCTAGCAACTATCACTAGCCCTAATGTCTCGATTCACACTTCCCAGTCAACCAGCCGCTCTTCTAGCTCTGGTATCAATACGACCCTAGATTTTGGCGCTATTCTCAAAGCATCTCAAGCCATATCTAGTACGATTCAACTAGATGAACTCCTGCACGAGCTAACTCAGATTATTCTGCAAAACTCTGGCGCCTCGCGCTGTGGGTTAATTCTGCCTAATAGTAATGGAGTTTGGCAGGTAGCAGCTATTACCACTCGGGGAAATACGGAACTGGGCGGGGAACTTCTAGACGGCAATACTCAGGTGCCGGTGAAACTGATTCAGTATATCAAAAATAATCCCGAAGTGGTGGTAATTGATAATCTGAAGACGCCGCTACCGGTGATTGATGCCTATCTCAGCGCACATCAGCCTAAAAGTGTTTTATGCTTGCCCATCCTGAGTCAAGGGAATTTACGGGGGATTTTGTATTTAGAGAATGACTCCACCAGTGGCGTATTTACAAAGGAGCGGTTATTTATCCTAAATTTCCTCTGCACGCAAGCGGCGATTTCCTTGGAAAATGCTCAGTTATACCAACGAGTGCAAGACTATGCGAACCAGCTAGAAGAATCGCAATTACAACTGATTCAAAGTGAGAAAATGTCAGCCTTGGGCAACCTTATTGCTGGGGTGGCTCACGAAATCAATAATCCCGTGGGATTTATTTATGGAAATATCAATACCGCGATGAAGGCGGTAGAAGATATCACGGCATTCCTGCATCTCTATCAGACTAAATTTCCCATTCCGGGAGATGATATAGTCGCTAAGGCGGAAGAGCTGGATATTGAGTATCAGCTAGAAGATTTACCGGCGATGCTGGAGTCGATGCAAGTGGGGTGCGATCGCATCGCCGGGATTAGCAAGAGTTTAAGGACTTTCTCCCGCGCCGATCAAGATGAGAAAACCTCTTTCAACATTCACGAAGGTATTGATAGCACCCTGCTCATCCTGAAACACCGCCTCAAGGCGACACCGCATCGTCCCGAGATTCAAGTGGTGAAAGATTATGGGAATTTTTCAGATATTGATTGTTTCCCTGGTCAACTCAACCAAGTGTTTATGAATATCTTGGCGAATGCCATTGATATGTTTGATGAAGCGGCGGAAATCGCTGCTTTGGCTCACCAAAAAGTGCAGGAACAGCAAATCACAATTACTACCGCATGGCGTCCAGATTCCCAGGAGGTAGAGATTCGGATTCGCGATAACGGCTCCGGAATGCCAGAGGAGGTAAAAGCCAAAATATTTGACCATTTGTTTACCACCAAAGGTGTGGGCAAAGGTACGGGTTTGGGCTTGACGATCGCCCGTCAAATTATCGGAGAAAAACATGGCGGTCGTCTAGAAGTTGAATCAGGATTAGGTGTGGGGACAGAGTTCTGCATTATCCTGCCTGTAGCCATTTGAGCCCGTCAGCTTCCCTTCCATCAATTCGCTTTTTTTGGCCAGAGCATCAGCCAAATTACCGTTAAATGTCACAAAAAAATAGATAGTTAGGTGTGTTAAATTAAGCACAATTAACTATCTATTTTAAAGCAGATATATAAAAAATTATAAATTTATTTAATCAAAATTGTTGCGAATTGTTAATATTAATAGCCGCCATCTTATCGAACTAAACCCAGTTTCTCTCCCCAGTTAGGCGTTGCTAGGCATAATGTGGGGGCAGAATCTTCGCCCGCACTGGCAAGCCGAGAAGTCTTGCCCCCATTTGACATAGATGTGGAGGGCTTTTACTTCTAATTGGACTAGGGAGCCGCTCTCTTTCCCCAGAAATCTTAGGTTGGCAGACCATCAAAAATGTGGCTCAATATAGGTTTAATTGCTTAGACAAAATAGCCTCCAAAAAATTATCTAGATTACTTGACAAGAAACAAAATATGTGTTATTTTTAAAAAGCTCTAAAATTAGAACAATTCTTCATCAGCGAGAAGTGACTATGACCGAAACAAGAAGCGCTGACACCAGTAGTTTCCCCACCATCCCGGGATATGCCATAACGGAACAACTCTATGCCGGTTCCAGGACGTTAGTGTATCGAGGGGTGCAAGCCAACCCACAGCGTCCAGTAGTAATTAAGGTATTGAGGCAGGCATATCCCAGCTTCAGCGAATTGGTGCAGTTTCGCAATCAGTACACCATTACCAAAAACCTCAACATTCCCGGTATTGTCCGACCCTTGAGCCTGGAACCATACGAGAACGGCTATGCCTTAGTGATGGCGGATGATGGGAGTATTTCCCTACAACAATATGCCCAGCATCAGTCCTTAAATTTGACGATGGTTTTAGAAATAGGGCGACAACTGGCAGCTATACTCCACCAGCTTCACCATAACCGCGTCATTCATAAGGACATTAAGCCCGCCAACATCCTGATTAATCCAGTCAGCCAACAAGTCCAGTTAATTGATTTCAGTATCGCTTCATTATTGCCGAAAGAAAGCCAAGAAATTCAGAATCCCAATCTGTTGGAAGGCACTTTGGCATATTTAGCGCCAGAACAAACAGGCCGGATGAATCGGGGCATTGATTACCGGGCAGATTTCTATAGCTTAGGAGTGACGTTATATGAGTTGCTCACCGGACAGTTACCATTTAAATCAGAGAACCCATTAGAGTTAGTCCATTGCCACATCGCCGTCCTTGCCATATCCCCATATACGCTCAACCAGAGTATTCCCCAGGGGCTATCAGCTCTGGTGATGAAACTGATGGAAAAAAATGCTGAAGACCGTTATCAGAGTGCTTTGGGACTCCAGCATGATTTGGAGCATTGCTTGAAACAATTCCTGTGTAAAGGGACGATCGGTGAGTTTGAATTGGGACAACGGGACAGGAGCGACAAATTTACCATCCCAGAAAAACTCTATGGACGTAACCAGGAAGTCCAAAGCCTGCTCGCCGCCTTCGAGCGAGTCGCGAATGGCACCTCAGAAATGATGCTAGTAGCCGGATTTTCCGGGATTGGCAAAACCGCCGTAGTTAATGAAGTTCACAAACCCATTACCAGGCAGCAGGGATATTTCATCAAAGGCAAATTTGACCAATTTAACCGCAACATCCCATTTTCTGCCTTTGTGCAAGCCTTGCGGGATTTGATGGGACAACTCTTGTCAGAATCAGACCGGGAACTGGCGCAGTGGAAAACCAAAATCATCGCCGCCCTAGGGGAAAATGGACAAGTGCTGATTCAGGTGATACCCGAACTAGAAAAAATTATCGGCACCCAACCAAGCGTCCCTGATTTATCGGGAACAGCCGCCCAAAACCGGTTTAACTTATTATTCCAAAAATTTATCGAAGTCTTCACCACGCCAGAGCATCCATTAGTGATGTTTTTGGATGACTTACAGTGGGCAGATGCCGCCTCACTGCAGTTGATGAAACTCCTGATGGAGGATAAGAGTTATTTGCTCCTCCTGGGTGCCTATCGCGATAATGAAGTATCACCTACTCACCCATTCATCCTCACGGTGGAAGAACTGGATAAAACTGGTCATACCCTGCATACAATTACCCTCGCCCCCCTGGCTTTTCGGGATACAAATCAGTTGGTAGCAGATACCTTACGCTGTGACCCAGAGGTGGCGCGTCCCCTTACACAACTGATTAACCGCCAAACCCAAGGTAATCCCTTTTTTACCACCCAGTTTCTCAAGGCTTTGCATGAAGACGAGCAGATTACCTTCAATCACAACCAGGGCTACTGGGAATGTGATATTGCCCAAATCAATGCTCGCTCTCTCACCGATAATGTGGTAGATTTTATGGCGCAGCAGCTCCAGAAATTTCCTGGGGAAACCCAAGAGATTTTGAAACTGGCGGCTTGTATTGGCAACCAGTTTGATTTGGGGACTTTAGGGATTGTTTCCGAGCGAGCCGAGGCTGAAGCCGCCGCTGATTTGTGGAAAGCCCTGCAGTCAGGATTAATTATCCCTCAAAGTGAGGTATATAAATTCTATCTCAGCGATGATCAGACCCAGGCTAAGACACCTACCGTTGAAAATGTGACTTATCGGTTTCTCCATGACCGAGTGCAACAAGCTGCCTATTCTCTCATCCCCGACGCCCAAAAACAGGCAACTCATCTCAAAATCGGTCAATTACTCCAGCAAAATTTATCCCAGCTAGAAAAAGAAGATAAGCTGTTTGATATTGTGGGGCATTTGAATTTAGCGATTGAGTTAATGACTGACCCGGGGGAACGGGAAGCCTTAGCCGGACTTAACTTGGCTGCTGCACAGAAAGCCCGAAATGCTACAGCTTATGCCGCCGCCAGCACCTTTGTGCAAACAGGGATTGACCTGCTGACGCCGAATTGCTGGGAAACACAGTATGAACTCACCCTCAATCTTTATGTAGCTGCTACGGATGCGGCATATTTGAATGGGCAGTTTGACCACATGGAAGCGATGGCGGATCTGGTGCTAGCCTCCGCCAAGACTGTCCTCGATCGGATGAAAATTTACGAGATTAAAATCAATTCTCGTACTACCCAGAGTCAGATGTTAGAGGCGATTTCTATCGGTCAAACAGCTTTAGCACAATTAGGGATTCACATTCCTGCTGAAGCGGATAAAGACTTTACGGATAAAGCTCTACAAGCTGTGAACAGTTACCTGCAGGGGAAGCAGATTGAAGACTTGATTCACCTGCCGCTGATGACGGATCCTCAGACGATCGCGGCCATGCAGCTATTCGCCATGTTGATGCTGCCCATATTTATCGGCAATGCTAGTTTGTTCCCTCAGTATTACGCCACAATGGTCAATCTATCCCTTCAATTTGGCAATGCCGTTGCCTCACCGATCGGATATGTGGGTTATGGGATAGTTATGGCAGCCTTTTTTGGCGACGCAGAAACCGGCTATTACTTTGGCCGCTTGGCATTAGATTTACTCAATAAATTGAATGCGCGGGAATTCAAATGTCAACTATTGATGTTATTCTGCGCGTTCCTCCAGCATCGAAAAGACTCGCTGAGGACAGGAGCCACAATCGTTAAACCGGGCTACTTTGCTGGCATAGAAATGGGAGATTTCCTCAATGCAGGCTACTGCATGGTTAATTATTTTTACGATCAGTTCTTTGCCGGAGTCTCTCTAGAAGATCTGGAAGTAGAGATTGATACTTACTGTGTTATCTTTACTCAGTTAAAGCAAAATTCTCCCTTAATGTACCTCCAAATCAATCAGCAGACAATCCATAATTTCCGGGAAGTCTTCAAGGAGCAAGATTTATTGATTGGCAATACCTACGATGAAACCTTGATGATTCCCAAGCACTTTCACAACAATGAGCTGACTGCTATCGCCTATCTAAATGTTTACAAATTGATGATCGCCTATATTTTTGGCAAGTACACCAAGGCTCTGGATTACATTGCCCAAGCTGAAAAATATGAGATGGCCATGTCGGGGGTGCCTCACATTCCGGCTTTACATTTCTATGCTAGTTTGACATACTTGGCACAATGTGGACAGTCGGAAGCTGAGATAAATCACACATTGAAGCAGGTTCAAGCCCATGAAAATCTTGTAGCAAAATGGGCACAGCACGCCCCGATGAATCACCAGCATAAAGTTGACCTAATCGTGGCAGAAAAATACCGGGTTATGGGTGAGAGTTATGAGGCGAGCGATTGGTACGATCGGGCGATTGCCGGAGCCAAAGCCAACCAATACACCCAGGAAGAAGCGGTAGCCAACGAAATCGCGGCTAAATTTTACCTAGACTGCGGCAAAGAAAAAATTGCCGCCGGTTATATGCAGGAAGCCTACTACTGCTATGCGCGCTGGGGTGCAAAAGCCAAAACTGAGGATTTAGAAAAACGCTACCCCAATTTATTGCGCCCGATTTTGCAACAGGCTGTAGCGCACTTCAACCCCCTAGCTACCCTAGCAACTCTGGCGAGCCCAGATTTCTCCACTCAAGGCGCGATCTCCGCCAACCGCTCCACCAGCTCCAGCATCAATACGACCCTAGATTTTGCCGCTATTCTCAAAGCATCTCAAGCCATATCTAGTACCATTCAACTAGATGAACTCATCTATGAGCTAACTCAGATTATTCTGCAAAACTCTGGTGGCTCCCGCTGTGCCTTAATTCTGCCTAATATTAGTGGTGTTTGGCAGGTGGCAGCCATTACTACTCCGGGACACACAGAAATTTGTGGCGAACCCCTAGAAGGCAATACGCAGGTGCCGGTAAAACTGATTCAGTATATCAAAAACACTGAAGAAGTAGTAGTGATTGATAAGCTGAGGACGAATCTACCGGTGATTGGCGCCTATCTCAGCCAATATCAACCGAAAAGTGTTTTGGGCTTGCCGATCCTGAGTCAAGGGAAATTGATGGCCATTTTGTATTTAGAGAATAAATCCACCAGTGGCGTATTTACACGGGAGCGCCTGGTTATCCTGAATTTCCTCTGCACTCAAGCGGCAATTTCTCTAGAAAATGCCCGGTTATACCAACAGTCCCAAGAGTATGCACGCCAGCTCCAAGAGTATGCAGGTCAGCTCCAAGATTATGCGCGTCAATTAGAAGAATCGCAATTACAACTGATTCAAAGTGAGAAGATGTCAGCCTTGGGCAACTTAATTGCTGGCGTAGCTCACGAAATCAATAATCCCGTGGGATTTATTTATGGCAATATCAATACGGCCATGAAGGCGGTAGAAGATATCACAGACTTCCTGCATCTGTATCAGGCTAAATTTCCGCAGCCCGGATCTGAAATCGCTGCTAAAGCTGAAGAGCTAGACATTCAATACCAGATAGAAGATTTACCAGCGATGCTGGAGTCGATGAAAGTGGGGTGCGATCGGATTAAGGGGATTAGTACCAGTTTACGGACTTTCTCGCGAGCCGATAAAGACGAGAAAATATCTTTCAACATTCACGAAGGTATTGATAGCACGATCGTCATCCTGAAACACCGCCTCAAGGCGAACCAGCATCGCGCCGTCATTGCCGTGGTGAAACATTATGGCTACTTCCCCGCGATCGATTGTTTCCCTGGTCAGCTCAACCAAGTGTTTATGAACATCTTGGCTAATGCCATTGATGTGTTTGATGAAGCGGCGGAAACCGCTGCTTTGGCTCACCAGAAAGTCAAAGGGCAGCAAATCACAATTACTACCGCATGGCGTCCAGATTACCAGGAGGTAGAGATTCGGATTCGCGATAACGGACCGGGAATGTCAGAGGAGGTAAAAGCCAAAATATTTGACCATTTGTTTACCACCAAAGGTGTGGGCAAAGGCACGGGTTTGGGCTTGACGATCGCCCGTCAAATTGTCGTCGAAAAACATGGCGGTCGCCTCGATGTTCAATCCCAACTCGGTCAGGGGACAGAATTCTGCATTGTACTCCCCCGATAAAGTTGAGTAAAACAACCGGGTTTCTCCATCAAATCTCTGGTAAACCACCAGGATTTATTTCAGAAACCCGGTTTCTGGATTAGCGACAACATCAAAAAAATGCTATAATCATCTATATTCTTTCACCCTGCGCGAATAATGTTAGCCACCAATTCTAATTACACGATCGCCTGGGAAAAATTGCCAGATGATTTTGTCTTACCAGATGACCCAGTGGATAATATCAATCAACCCGCTCTCGCGGCAGCATTAACCGAAAGTTTGCAGCTCGCTGGCCAACTGCCAGACAATGCCCTCACCCCTACCAACTACGGTATTTGTGCCACCATCAATGGCAAAATTACCGTGAAAGCTCCCGATTGGGCATATATCCCCCAGATTACCGTTGACCGCACGGAGGTAGTGCGTAGTTATACCCCCCGGCTCCAAGGAGAAATTCCCACCCTAGTGCTAGAGTTTCTCTCCGATACCGAAGGGGGAGAATATTCTATGAAACCCAGCTACCCCCCAGGAAAATTCTTCTTCTATGAACAGATTTTACAAGTGCCGAATTACGGCATTTTTGACCCGGAGTCCGGCATATTAGAATTATACCGGCTCGGAGATAGCAAAAAGTATCGGCTGGAGGAAGCTAGCGAGTCACGACGGTTTTGGATACCAGAAATGCAGCTATTTTTAGGAGTTTGGCAGGGAAACCGCGAAAACCGTCACGGTTATTGGTTGCGCTGGTGGGATGAGCAAGGGAATTTGCTGTTGTGGGGTGCCGAACTCGTGGCACAGGAACGCCAGCGTGCCGATCGCCTAGCCGCCCAACTGCGTGCCGCCGGAATTGAACCTCTAGAGTAGGAATTATATCATTAGTCATGGCTCTATTACCATGACTAATGATATAATCATCTATATTCTTTCACCCTGTGCGAATAATGTTAGCCACCAATTCTAATTACACGATCGCCTGGGAAAAATTGCCAGATGATTTTGTCTTACTAGATGACCCAGTGGATAATATCAATCAACCCGCTCTCGCGGCAGCATTAACCGAAAGTTTGCAGCTCGCTGGCCAACTGCCAGACAATGCCCTCACCCCCACCAACTACGGCATTTGTGCCACCATCAATGGCAAGATATCCGTGAAAGCTCCCGATTGGGCATACATACCCCAGATTAGCGTTGACCGGGATGAGGTAGTACGCAGTTATACACCCCGACTCCAAGGAGAAATTCCCACCCTAGTGCTAGAGTTTCTCTCCGATACTGAAGGGGGAGAATATTCATCGAAAGCCAGCTACCCTCCAGGAAAGTTTTTCTTTTACGAACAGATTTTACAAGTGCCGAATTACGGCATTTTTGACCCAGAGTCCGGCATATTAGAATTATACCGGCTCGGAGATAGCAAAAAGTATCAGCTCCAGCCAGCTAGCGAACAAGGACGGTTTTGGATACCAGAAATGCAGCTATTTTTAGGAGTTTGGCAGGGAAACCGCGAAAACCTTCAGGGTTATTGGTTGCGCTGGTGGGATGAACAAGGGAATTTGCTGTTGTGGGGTGCCGAACTCGTGGCCCAGGAACGCCAGCGCGCTGAGGAAGAACGCCTTCGTGCTGAGGAGGAACGCCAGCGAGCCGATCGCCTAGCCGCCCAACTGCGTGCAGCCGGAATTGAGCCTGTCGAGTAGGACAAAGCATCACAGCGCAGATGTCAGCCGAGAGGGGTGCAATGCCCAGTGCATTGCACCCATATTCACCCCTAGCCGATGAGTAAGTCAAGGGACCCAGCCAACAAAAATCATTAACTTTATTTGCGAGATTAAATTTTCCATCTAAAATCATGTAAAATGTGCTAGGTTCCACTACAGGTGTCAGCCAACCACCAGCAATCAATACAGGGTAGTGGAAGCAATTGGGCGTGAACTTGTTTACTCAAGCCTCGTACCAGAATAGTTTGGGGATATGGATCGTTACTTTAACTTCTGGGTGTTTAGCCTCTGGGCGGATGCTGAAAAACCACGCCATTTGCGCAGTTTTAGTTAACTTCTTAGCTTCATATTCATCGATAATCTTCATTGACTATGATTTTCCCCAGTCAAATTCATTCACATTCTCCCCATCAGCCGCATATAGCTGATTCTGACTCAGTAACCCCGGTTATAGCCCAAGATAACCACATATTCCAAGCCCTTTTTACCGCTGCCCTCGATGCCATGCTCATCGTTGATGATGAGGGCTGTTATCTTGATGCCAACCCCGCCGCCTGCCAATTGCTGGGTTTAGGGCGTCAAGACCTCATCGGCTGCTGCCCCAGTGATTTTGCCGCATCGGGGTTCAACTTTGCCCCAGCTTGGCAACAATTCCTAAAACAAGGTCAAGGACGCGGTGAATTTCGCCTCATCCAACCCGATGGGGAACTGCGGGAAATAGAATATGCAGCCACCGCTAATTTTATCCCTCATTATCACCTGTTAAATTTGCGGGATGTAACCGCATACAAACGGACAGAAGCCCGGGTACAAACTTTGGAGAATATCCGGAATCAAACAGTAGCCTCCCCACCTCCCAACCACCCAGACAGTCGGGAGGCGATGCAGAAAACTGATGAAGAAAGGTATCGCCTGCAAAAAATTGCTCGACATATCCCTGGAGTTATTTATCAGTTTACACTGCATTCCGATGGCCGAATCAATTTCCCCTATGCTAGTGAAGGGTTGCGAGAAATTTATGGCGTTCCACCGGAAGCAGTCCGAGAAGATGGAACCAAAGTTTTGGAAACTATCCATCCCGATGATCTGCCCCGGGTTAACCAGTCGATTTTAGAATCAGCACAGCAGCTTACACCCTGGCATTGTGAATATCGGGTGTGCCACCCCGATGGTCGGTTGTTATGGCTAGTCGGTCACTCCACACCCCAGGGACAACCCGATGGCAGTACCACTTGGTATGGCTATATTCGAGATATTACTGCCGAAAAAAAAGTAGAGCAGGCTCTACGGGAAAATCACGTCCGGTTACAACTGGCTCTAGAAGCGGCGAATATTGGGACTTGGGATTGGAATCCGCAAACCAGCGAGGTAGTGTTCTCTCGACAGTGGAAAGCCATGCTGGGCTATGAAGAGCAGGAAATTAGCGGTTCCGTGGCAGAATGGGAAAGCCGGGTACATCCAGAGGATATGCAGGCGATTTATGGAGATATTGGTCAACATATTGAAGGCAAAACACCAATTTATCAAAATGAACACCGGATGCAGTGCAAAGATGGCTCGTATAAATGGATATTAGACCGGGGGCAAGTTATCGAACGAGATGAGCAAGGCAACCCGGTGCGGTTCATTGGTATCCATTACGATATTTCTGAGCGTAAAGCCAGTGAACTGGCGCTGCAGGAACTGACCCAGCAACTGCAAAAAGCCCAAGAAGTCGCCCAGTTAGGGCATTGGTCTATTGATATTGCCGAGCAGAAATTAAGCTGGTCTGAGGAAGTTTTTCGCATCTTTGGCATGACTCCAGACCAAAAAGAACCAACCTTTACTGAACATCTACAGCAAATTCATCCAGACGATCGCGCCTTCCTGCAAGCACGTTTCGCTGAAGCTCTGCAAGGGATTCCCCAAAACTTTGATATTCGCATTGTCCGCGCCGATGGCGAAGTGCGTCACATCAACACCCGGACGGAAATTCAGTTTCACGAAGGTGAAGTGGTGCGGATGTTTGGAACCGCGATGGATATTACGGAGCGGGTGCAAGTCGAAGCCACCATGCGAGCGAGTGAGGACAAACTACGATCGCTCTTCGACCTCTCCCCCTTGGGGATTTCCCTCAACGATATGCAGGGCCAATTCATCGAAGCAAACGCCGCCGCCTTGAACATTGTAGGCTATCACCCAGAGGAATTAAACCAGTTGAGCTATTGGGATTTAACCCCCTCTCAGTACACCGACGATGAAGCCCGACAATTAGAATCACTCGCAACCACTGGGCGATATGGTCCTTACCAGAAAGAATATATCCACAAAGACGGTCATCGCGTCCCCGTGGAATTGATGGGGATGCTGGTGACGGGAGCCGATGGGCAGCAATATATCTGGTCAATTATTGCCGATATTACGGAGCGCAAGCAGGCGGAAGCCCAACTGCAGGAAATATCTGAGCGGTTATCATTATCACTCAAATCTGGGGCAATTGGCTGTTGGGAATGGAATATCATCGAAAACACCCTGATTTGGGACGAGCGGATGTACGAGCTATATGGCGTCAGCAAGGAATCCGATACCAGATTAGTTTACGACATTTGGGCAACGGGGCTACATCCTGATGACCGAGATGCCTCGGAATCTTTAATTCGCCAAACTGTTTTGGGTCAAGCCGAATTCGATCCGGAATTTCGAGTTGTTCATCCTGATGGGAGCATCCATTCCATTCAAGCCTTCGGTCTGGTTCTCCGCAATGAAGAAGGGAATCCTCAAAAAATGATTGGGGTGAATTTTGATATTACGGAGCGCAAACAAGCCGAAGCTCAACTGCAATCCCTGCTCAATCGCACCCAACTGTTAAATCAGATTAGCACAGAAATTAGAAATTCCCTGGAATTAGACACAATTTTACAAAATGCCGTTCATGCCATTTTTGCCGAACTCAAGGTAGATATTTGTACCTTTGGCTGGTATCGCCCAGAGCTGGAAACACCCATGTGGGAAGTAGTCCAAGAATGCCGCCATCAGGATGTACCCTCTTGGTTGGGTTTGTTTGGTCTCGATGGTTTAGACCCCCTCTTAGACAAGATTCTCCACCAGCAAATTTATCGCCTTGATGTGAATACCACTGCCCCAGATGAGGGGGTTAAGGCTTTTTGTCAACAGATGGGGATTAGGATGTATTTAGGTATCCCCATCCATACGATCGGCGGGCAAATTGGGGCTTTTGATTTAGGGCGGATCAAGGACGATCGCCCTTGGCAATATGATGAGCTGGAATTGCTCCAAAGCATTGGCACTCAAGTAGCGATCGCGATTCAGCAAGCCCAGCTCTACCAAGAATCCCAAAGCAAAAGCCAAGAACTCCAATGCGCCTATCGGGAACTGCAAGAAACCCAAGTGCAGCTCATTCAAGCCGAAAAAATGTCCAGTTTAGGGCAGTTAGTAGCTGGGGTTGCCCATGAAATCAATAACCCGGTAAATTTTATCTACGGTAACTTGACTCACACATTGGAATATGCCGATAATTTGCTAGAGCTAATTCAGCTTTACCAAGATTGCTATCCTGACCCACCAGAGGCAATTAATGATTGCTGCGAAGACATCGACTTACCTTTCCTCATCGAGGATTTCCCCAAAATCATCACCTCCATGCAAAATGGCGCCTCGCGCATTCGCGATATTGTCAAATCCCTGCGCACCTTCTCGCGATTAGACGAAGCCGATTTTAAAGCCGTAGATGTGCATGAAAATCTAGATAGCACCCTAGTGATTTTACAAAATCGCTTGAATGGGCGGGCGGGAACTCCTCAGATTAACGTCGTGAAGCAATATGGTGATTTACCCCTAATTGAATGTTATATTGGCTTGCTGAATCAGGTGTTTATGAATCTGTTGGTCAATGCCATTGAAGCCATTGAGGACCGGCAAACAAGGGAACCCGCCGATTATACCGGCATCATTACCATTACTACCGGCATTGAATATAATTGGCTTTCCATATCAATTCGAGACAATGGTAGTGGCATAAGTCCAGAAGTGAAAGCCAAGATTTTTAATCCCTTTTTTACCACCAAACCCATTGGTAAAGGCACTGGTATGGGCTTATCAATTAGCTATCAAATTATCAACCAAAATCACCGAGGCAAGTTGGAATGTGCTTCTACCCTTGGGGGGGGAACCGAGTTTCAAATTAAGTTGCCCTTACGATAAGTTCCCATTGCTCAATTGCGTGAGCGACAAATTTATCGCTCTGCTGTCACTCAGGGAACTTCCCTCAACTCGCCTCAGCCTGCCAAATTTTGACAGTTTTATCCCAAGAAGCACTGGCGAGGTGCAACCCGTCAGGACTGAAAGCAAGGGAGGTGATAGCGGCGGCGTGCCATTTTAGGGTAGTGAGTAGTTGGCCGGTTTCTAGATACCATAAATTGATGGTACTGTCCCGGGAACCCGTGGCCAGGAGGTTGCCGTTGGGGTGAATGGCCACTGCTTGCACCCAGTCCCCCTGTTTGGGGAGAGTGCGGACCAATGAACCGCTGGCGATATCCCAAATTTTAATTGTTTGGTCTTCACTACCGCTAACCAAGGTTTTGCCGTCTGGGGTGAAGGCGACAGCACGCACGGAGGCGGTATGCTTGGCAAGGCTGCCGATTAAACTGCCCGCTTTCAAATCCCACAGCTTAATCGTGTGGTCGTCGAAACCGCCGCCACTGGCGAGAGTTTCGCCATCGGGAGCGATCGCCAAAGTCTCGATATATCCTGTATGCCCCTTCAGCTCGCCAATGGGGTTGCCCGTATCCACATCCCAGAGGTTGATCGTTTTGTCAAAAGTCCCCCCAGCCAGGATTTTACTTCCCCGCAGGGTGGGACTCATGGCCAGAGAAATGGCATATCCCGATAGTCCCTTCAAAGTGCGAATGGGGTTGCCACTGCCCAAATGCCAGAGTTTCACCGTATTATCCAAACTGCCAGATGCCAAAATCTGGTTATCGGGACTAATGGCGATGCAGCTCACCCACCGAGTGTGAGCCTTGATGCTGCCGTGGAGGCTACCTGTGTTCAGTTCCCAAACTTTGATAGTTTTATCGTAGCTGCAGCTAACTAAAGTGCGGTTGTCGGGACTAATAGCCACGCCGATAACATAGTTGCTGTGACTCGTTAGAGTATGTACGCATTTCCAGGTTTGGAATTTATTGGCAGTTTCGGGGTTGAAATTGGGTGAGGTGGCGGAGGTGGCGGTAACTGGCATGGCCCAGTAGAGGTCTGATATGACTTCTGTGGCTGACCCGTAGCGATCGCTCACCCACTCCTGCAACATCTTATCCAGTACCCGCCCCAAACGTGGGCCGATACTGATTCCTTTTTGCATCAACTCTTCCCGCCACAACCACCGCCCATTCATGGGGTCATACAGTCGATCCGGTTCCTCCCCCGTGAGCAAGTGCATACAAGTGACGCCCAAGCTATAAATATCGCTCGCCGGATAGGCTTTACCCCCCCGCAATTGCTCGATCGGGGCGTAACCTTCCGTCCCCAATTTCGTCCCCGTTTTTAGCAGCACACTACCGCTTAACTGCTTCGCCACCCCGAAATCAATCAGCACCAATTTCCCATCAATGGCGCGACGAATGATATTTTCCGGTTTGATATCCCGATGAATCACATCCCGATCGTGGATATACTGTAGCACCGGCAACAAATCCAGCAAAATCGCCTCAATTTCTTCCCCAGTAAAATGTCCTTTTGGTTCTATCCCAGTCTCAGAATCCCTACTCATCAACTCTTCTAGCAAATTTTTGCCATCAATAAACTCCTGCACCAAATACAAGCAACCTTCTTGCTCCAAATCTGCAAACAAAGTCGGAATTTGGGGATGGCTGCCCAGTTGCAGCAACTGGTAAGCCTCGTGAGCAAACATTTCCCGCGCCTTTTCCAGCAAACCTGCCTTTTGCTGCACCTGGGGTAAGGGCAAAAATTGCTTAATCAAACAACGAGCATTGAGGCGGTCTGCATCTTCAGCAATAAAAGTCCTGCCAAAACCACCCTCCCCAATCTGTTTTAACGCTCGATAGCGGTCTTTCAATTGCAGCCGGGAGCCGCAATGCAGACAAAAGTTCGTTGATTCAGGATTCTGGGGTTTTTGGCAGTGGGGATTGAGGCAATAACTCATAGTATATATTTAATTAAAATTTGCCTATTCAGGCAGAACAACCAACCACATTTTTATGATACAGCCCTTGGCAATTTTCATCAGGCACAGATTCATATGGTAATAATTATTTGGGATTGCGTCCCTGCCACCTCTAATATCAAGTCTAGTTAATTCCCCACAAATCCCGTGGCCACCGTGACTGCCCAAAATTCGCTTGGGGCGGTGTTGCACCGGACTTGATATTACGGCGCTTCCTTGATAAAATTGAGCGATTGCTGACTAAAAATTCTCAGTTTATGATGCTGACCATCAGCAGATTTGAGGTGAAAAATTACCTCACACATATTGCTGTCTAAAGAAATATGCTCAATTACACATCCCTCTATAGTTTTTAATTCTGGAGTCAAAGAAATAGAAACTGCCTGCCAGTTTTCTTGAAACTCTGCCCAAATTTTCTCATCTTTGTGCCCCACTAACCGATAGCGATAATTGTTACCTTTGAGCCGCTCTGTTTCAATTAAATAGCCCTTGCGCCTTGCTCTATCAATAGTATCGCCAAAACGGTGACTGACAGGAATCAAATCTTGTGGGTGGTGCCATTGGCCATCACCCATAAGTTGCAATAGGGCCTCAATTTTGCTCATCTGCTCCCCTGCCATAGTTGCCCCGATCGGCTCCTGCTTCTGTAGATCATATCGTTTGCTGACTTGGGCCGCTTCACCAAAGCGATCGTCAAGTTAACTTGACTCGCCGAACTCGGTGCGCAAAGCCTCTAAATCTGCCTCAATTGGGTCTGAGGAAGCTGTTTTCTGTCCCACAGTGCTTTTTGGCGGTGGACCTGGACTAACCGGTGACGCCGGTTGGGCTTGGCTGTAGGAGAGGCGCAATTCCTCTAATTCCAAATTCACATGATCCCTGCGGTTAGGTGTGGGAGGTGTGGGAGGTTTGGGAGGTGTGGGAGGTTTGGGAGGTGTAGGAGGTTTGGGAGGAATATTGCTCCCCTGCGCCCCTGCGCCCCTGCTCCCCTGCGCCCCTGCTCCCCTGCGCCCCTGCGCCCCTGCGCCCCTGCTCCCCTGCGCCTCTGCGCCTCTGCTCCCCTGCTCCCCTGCGCCTCTGCTCCCCTGCTCCCCTGCTCTCAAATCTTGCAATACCTCAGTAGCAGTTTGATAGCGGTCTTTGACGAACTCTTGAAGCATTTTATCCAGAATTTGCTCTAATTGAGGGCTGACTGGGACAGCTAATCGTTCTCGCCAAATCCACCGACCCCGGAGGGAGTCGTAGAGTTCATCTGGGGGTGTTTTAGTTAGGAGCTGAATGCAGGTGACGCCGAGACTGTAAATATCGCTGGCGGGATATGCTTGACCGCCGCGCAGTTGCTCCATTGGGGCATAACCTTGAGTTCCGGCGGTAGTTCCCGGTTGAGCGAGGGCAGTGGCGGAGCCTTGTTTAGCGACACCGAAATCCACGAGGATAAGTTTACCGTCTGGGTGGCGACGGAGGATATTTTCGGGTTTGATATCGCGGTGGATGGCACCCCGATCGTGGATGAACTGGAGGACTGGGAGCATACTGAGCAGAAATTCCCGAAGTTGAGTTTCGCTCAGTGGTCCACTCTGGTACAGTTCCTGGAGCAGGTTTTGACCAGGGATGAATTCCTGCACCAGATATAAATGATGGTCTTGTTCAAAAGTGGCGTAAAGGTTGGGGATTTGGGGATGTTCGCCCAGCTCAAATAGCTGCACGGCTTCTCGGTGGAACAGTTCTTTGGCTTTGGCGAGAGCGGCCCCTTGAAATTGGGGCAAAAATTGTTTAATGGCGCATTGGGCGTTGAGGCGGTCTTCATCAACGCCTAGGAAGGTGCGACCCATACCACCTTGACCGATCGGGGCGATCGCTCGGTAGCGTTCTTTGAGACTTAGCTTACCCCCGCAACTGAGGCAAAATTTAGTCCCCTCGGGATTCTGTGGTTGGCGGCAATCAGGATTGAGGCAATAGCTCATATTAGCAGGGAATTCGCTTCCTAGTTGGGATAATTATGACCCAAATTTTCCTAGTTGGGCTGGAGCTGATCATCTAATCGATAAAAATAAAAACATTTTCAGATATCAAAACCGGTTGTCCCGGCTTTTATCAGGTTATTTACTCAAACCTGTAGCTTCAGGAGTTCCACCAGCTTCCAGAGTTTCTGCAGGGAGAAAATTCTTCACGACCTGGCGCAGTTGGTTGCCATCAAAGGGTTTGGTTAGATATTCCGTAGCTCCGGCAAGGCGTCCTTGCACTTTATCAAACAAACCGTCTCGTGCCGTAAGCATGATAATGGGCAGTTCCTGAAACTGCGGAATATTGCGCACCGTGCGGCATAGTTCCAAACCGTCGATACCGGGCATGGAAACATCAAGCAATAATAGGGAAACATGCTCGTGGTAAATTACTGATAGAGCATCTACGGCGTTATCTGCCACCAGCACTCGATAATCATTGGCCAATGCCCGTTTGACCAAATCTTGCATGACAACGCTATCATCTACAGCTAAGATTGTGGGTACGGGATTCAAACTTGCAGACATATTTCCTCACCAGTCTTCTTCATAGTTTAAGCTACACCCGAGCGACGTTTTGCCATAGGCGACGGGGTTCCCTCGATGTGATTGGGCGGTTTTTGGGGAAATGCCATCTCTAAACCGCGCTGCTGCTAGCTCTCTGTTATAACTTTACCGCAACCGGTGCTATGAGTGCCGCTTGCGGCCAAAATCGCGGAAATTTATCTTTGTTCCGTGACGATCGCCAAGTCTGGGGATCGTCGCCTCAGAGGGGCTTAGCGTAAGGGTAGATGAGGAATCCCCCGTTACTGGTAATGCAACGTCTGGGAATTTGATTTGATGCGGCCTGATTTTGGCTTTAAAAAATTGCAATATCTTAAGATTTTGGCCATCTTTGGCGCTACAATTCCGGCGGAATAAGAAGAAAGTTTGCGTAATTTTACAATTTGTAATCCGCTGGGGTGGGATGGGTAAAACTGCCGCCAAAGCGCTTCTGGGAGGGTGAGTTTTTGCCCCTAGACTGGGGAAAATACGGAGTTAAGATGATGTAATTCCTCTGTGCCAAGAGCGGCGCCGCTCTTGGCGATGAATTTACTGGGTGACGGGGGGAGGAACGGTAGCGGGAGTAGAGGTTTTGCTGCCTCCCGGAGCGGGAAGCAGTCGATACCGCAAGTTATAGCCCGCCGCGATGAAGAAGGCGATCGCCACCGCCCCCAGTCCGATCGGGCTGGGCACCCAAAAAACAGCTTCTATATGGTTTACCCGTCCCGGTTGCAAGGTCCAGATCAGCTTCCGCCCCCCATTCTTCACCTCGGGCACCAAGTTGATCTCGCCCGGAGGGGTCTCTCCCGGGGGAGCGGTGGTGACAAGGCGCGCCCCCCAAGGAGTAGCCAGGGCAAATTTCAGGTCAAGTAGGGCACCGGTGCCAATTAAGACATTGCCATCAGCGGCGATCGCCCCCAGAGAAGTTAAATCTAAATCCCAGCTCAAGCGGTTGCGCAGCACCAAGAGCAAATTATTCTGCCGAATGCCCATCTGGGAGACAATCTCAGGCAGGACCGTTTCCTCTTTACCCACCTTAGCCCCCACATCATCCGACTTCCGCGCCTCTACGGGCCGTAAAAATTCATTAAACTTTGCTGCCAGTTCCGCACCATTATTAAATGGAATTCTGGCGATCGCCTCTTGGGGGGAAATTCGCTTCGTGCTACCCCGCAACTTGCGTACCCGCCGCTCAATACTGTCCAACCAAGCGCTAGCAGTTTCGCTACTAAAAGCCGTCAACCGCTCCCCGATCTTGATGTGCTGCACAATTTCCCCGTGAGTTTGACTATCGAAAGCCACTTCCACGTCATATTTGACGCAGCCGCTCAGCAACAGACACGCGGCGACGATCGCCAAAGTTAACCCACGAGATGCCACGATCCGGCACAACCGCTCCCACATCACCGCCAAAACTGGGAATTTGTCCTTTGTCATTTGTCACTTGTCCTTTGTCATTTGTCACTTGTCACTTGTCACTTGTCATTAGTCCCTTGTCCCTTGTCACTTGTCCGCTTGTTACCACAGGACAAAGGACAAACGACAAAGGACAAAGGACAAACAACAAAGGCCACTGTGACCAAGGCCACTGTGACCAAGGTTCATTAGATGATCATTTCAGCTCAACCACACCAAACTGGCCAGGATGATGCCACTGAGTCCCAATGCCACCCAGATAAAACTATTATCTTTGAGATTGACCTGACTGAGGTCAATTTCTGGCTGGGGTTTCGCCGAGGAGCGCTTGGACGCAGACGATCGCGGTGTTTTGGGTGCCGTCGCCAAGGCATTGGCAGCAGCGCCTTCATCGAGGCTCGCCAGGTCGGGAATTTCCACCCGCCATTCCGGACGCGATCGGAGCTTAGGCGCCTCCAGAATTCCCAACAACCCCTTGGCTTGCTTGCGGGTTTCTAGATCGGGATGCTTAGTCAGTTGCTGGCACAGAGCGATCGCCTTATTGCCCTCCCCCACAGCCTCATAAGCCGTCACCAGCCACATGCGCACCTCCCCCCCCAACCGGGAGCCCAAATCTCCCAAACCGCTGGCAGTTTCCAAGTGCTGGACCGCTTGCCGATACTGTCCCCGCTCAAAGGCATAACGCCCCGCCTGGTACTCACTTTTTAACCTTTCTTGTCCTGAGTCATTTGTCATTTGTCATTAGTCACTTGTCATTAGTCACTTGTGATTAGTCACTTGTCACTTGTCCGCAAGTCCCTGGGTTTGTAGTTGCACTTTAGCCCAAACTCCTGTGGGCTAAAGCCCAACTACAAACCCTTTTGAACCAATGACCTTTGGACTTAGGACAAAGAACAAATGACCAAATTTAATTGCGGATGAATTCCGACGCCACAATCATCGAGCCAATCCCCAAATCCGTAAAAATTTCCAGTAGCAAAGCATGAGGAATCCGACCATCAATGATGTGAGTAGCTTTTACCCCTTGGGCGAGACTGCGCACACAGCATTTCACCTTGGGAATCATCCCACCGCCTACAACGCCATCAGCAATCAACTGCCGCGCTTGTTGGATATCTAATTTATGCAGCAGAGTAGATGGGTCTTTCGGGTTCTGTAAAATCCCCGCCGTATCAGTCATCAAAATCAGCTTTTCCGCCCCTAAAGCAGCAGCAATTTCCCCAGCTACTGTATCAGCGTTGATATTATACCCTTGTCCCGTGTCATCCGCCGCCACACTGGACACCACCGGAATGTAACCACTCTTGACCAGGGTATCTAAAATTTTGATATCTACGCTGCTGACTTCTCCCACAAACCCGATACCCTCCCGGCCATCAGGACGCGCTTTAATCAAGTTACCGTCTTTGCCGCACAAACCCACAGCTTTGCCCCCAGCTTGGCTGATCAGAGAAACAATTTCCTTGTTGACTCGACCCACCAAGACCATTTCCACCACATCCATTGTGGGGGCATCCGTCACCCGCAAACCGTCTTTGAATTGCGGCTCGATGTTCAGCTTAGCGAGCCAGGAGTTGATTTCCGGGCCCCCGCCGTGAACCAGAACTGGGCGCAGTCCCACACAGGAGAGAAACACCAAGTCTCGCATTACTTGGTCTTTGAGGGTGCTGTCTTTCATGGCAGCACCGCCGTATTTGACTACCACGGTTCGCCCAGAAAATTGCTGGATGTATGGTAGCGCCTCACTGAGGACTTGTACCCTACTGCTGTATTGTTCCTGGGTCAAGATGTTGTCTTCGTTTTCGGTGAGCATGGGCAGATTTAGATAAATGGAAAATACTTAGTTAAATGCAGTTTAGAGGAGCTTTGCCTCCGCTACAACGGGGAACTAGGGGACTAGGGTGTGGGGGTGGGTTTGAAACCCGCCCCCACGGAGCCCATGAGATGGGGAGCCTTTGGATACGGGGGAGGCTGGAACAAATGACATATAACACATGACACATGACAAAAGTCCTAGATGTGATCCGTGGCAGGTTTCAGAACTTGGGGAATTGCCGTCAGGACTTGCTGGGCCAAGTGTTCGGGGGTTGCTTCTGCACTGACTTTAATCTTGACATCAGCTTGAGCGTACAGGTGCAGACGTTGGTCAAGAAGCGATCGCAATTTCCCCCAAGGATCAGGGTCTTGTAATAAAGGTCGTGTCCCATCACCCTGCAACCGAGCTTGCAGTACATCCAATGGCACATCTAGCCACACAACAATTCCGTGATGCAAATAGCTCCAATTCTTTTGGCGCAACACTATCCCTCCCCCCGTAGCTACCACCAAATTTTTATAAGGACAAAGCTGAGATAACACCTGAGTTTCCAAATCGCGAAAACCATCTTCCCCCGCCTCGGCAAAAATTTCCGTAATCGATTTACCCGCGATTTGCGCGATTAAATCATCTGTATCAAAAAACCTATACCCCAGCTCCCGCGCCAGGACTCTTCCCACGGTACTCTTCCCAGCACCCATCATCCCCACGAGATAGAGATTAATTCCTTTAATTAACTGCACCACTATCGTTTAAATTCTCAACTATCATGTCAGTGAATTATCATATATTTTGCCTGAAATCAAGAAAATTTTTATTAAATTTTTGATGAGCTGAAAATCTCCATGCTTTTTTCCCCAAATATGCCCTACTGGCTCGCCGCTGGTACTGCTGACGGCACTGTAAACATTTACCACCTGGACGGCACTAAGCCAGCGACTCTCAAGGGCCGCCGGAATCGGTTAGCTTCGGCGGGAGTCAACCGCAGCATCCTGGGGATTGGCTTTAGTCAGGAAGGGCAGCACCTCGCTACCGCCAATGCTGACAGTACGATCGAACTCTGGCAACGAGAGCCAACCAGAGGAGGACACCGCTCTGGGGTGCCCACGCCAAACTATACCCGCACCCAAACCCTCAAAGGCCACCAAGGAGAAGTATTTGCCGTTTGTTTCAGTCCCGATCGGCAACGTATCGCTACCGCCAGCGCTGATGAAACTATCAAAATTTGGCGGCTAGAAGGCAGTTTAATCAAAACCATCAAAGGACTTACTGGAGCAGTTTTTGGTCTCAGTTTCATGCCGGATGGGAAATTGCTCGCCTCCGCCGGTGCGGATAATACAGTGAAACTGTGGCATCCTGACGGCGTTTGTTTGCGAACTTTCCAGGGGCATGAAAGTGTAGTTTATTCCGTCAGCTTCAGTCCCGATGGCAAAAAATTAGTTTCTGGCAGCAGAGATGGCACCATCAAACTCTGGCTCAGAGATAGCGCTTGGGGACGCAATGGCCGAGTATTGACCTTCACCGGACACCAAAATGCGGTTTTCCAGGTGCGATTTAGCCCCACTGGCGCGGTAATTGCTTCCGCTAGCGCCGATCGCACAGTAAAACTCTGGGGGCTCGACGGCAGTTTAATCAATACTCTTCACCATGAAAATCTGGTATATGCGGTCAGCTTCAGCCCCGATGCAGCTTTCCTCGCCACCGCCAGCGAAGACAAAACCATAAAAATCTGGTCTCACCAAGGAAAGCTCCTCAAAACCTTCTCCCTCCCCTGCCCAGTTTATTGCCTTGATTTTCTCCGGGAATAAAGGAGACGGGGGGACGGGGAGACTCGGAGACGGGGGGACGGGGAGATGGGGAGGGGTGGGAAGATGGGGAGGGGTGGGAAGATGGGGAGGGGTGGGAAGATGGGGAAGATTACTCCCCACACTTCCCACACTTCCCACACTCCCCACACTTCCCACACTCCCCACACTCCCCACACTCCC
>Ga0209172_10000808_pt1 | contig 78959 bp, 71 predicted proteins | sample LarsenN4metaG_FD_184113 | JGI IMG/M metagenome (GOLD analysis project Ga0209172, IMG submission 184113) | Hot spring sediment bacterial and archeal communities from British Columbia, Canada, to study Microbial Dark Matter (Phase II) - Larsen... ... | reverse complement strand
ACGAAGGCGCGCTACAAGGGTGCGCGGAAGAACACACTCGATGCACGGCGGTGTGCCACTGTCATCAATCTCCAGAGCCTTGCGCGCCTCGAGCCGGCCGCATGACTTTACGTGTTCAGCTCTCTAGTTGAAGCCCTCCAGCCGCCAGCCCTTCGCGGCGAACAGCGGAATGAACTCGGGCGGAATGAACAGCCGGTCCTCGGGATTGGGGATCTTGAAGTAGTTCTGCGGCCGCAGGATCACCTCGTCGTTCTTGCTCAAGTCGATCACGCCCCGCGTGGGGACCTCGGCGCGTCCGAGATAGCGGATTTCGAAGGCTTCGAACCGCAGCGGATTGGCGGGGTTGAAAACGCCGATACCTGCGGCTCGCGCCGCCTTGACGAAGTTGCGCGCGCGCTTCAGGTCGCCCGTCTCGGCGAGCGTGTTGGCCGTGCCCGGGCGCGGCACCGCATCCGCGACCGTGTCGACATCGCGGAACGGGCTCACGTTCGGCCAGATGAAAAAGGGCAGTGCGCGTCCCGCCTCGAGCTGCCGCTCGTTGTAGGTGCGCGGCCGCGGGCCCGGGACGTTCGGGTCCGGCTGGTTGCGATTGAGGAAGGCGAGAAACCGGCCGTAGCGATCGAAGACCTCGTACGAAAACGAGACGAAGTACTGGAATTCGTCGAGCGTCTGCCCGAGCGCCGCGGCATCGCTCTGCACGAGCTGCTTCAGATTGTTCCAGGCCGCCTGCGCGTGCTCGAAATGGTTGGCGGCGGCGCCGGGACCGAAGCGCGCCTGCAGATGCGCCGCGAGCTGCGGCTCGAGCAGGTGCGACGGGTAGCCGTTGGCGAACGGGTTGGTCAGGTACTGTTCCCACGTCGCGCCGTTGAGCGACTGGCCGCCGCCGAGCGGCTGCGCGAACGACTTCTCGGGGCTGTCGATGCCGAGGAACCGGATCGAGCCGCTGCCATTGAGCTGCGTGCCGGCGGTGTCGCCGTCGGCAATCGACTCGTCGAGCGTCTGCACCGTGCCATTGCTCTTTCGCCGGATGCCCATGACGGCGCGCGGGCTGCCGTCGCTCAGGGTGAAGAAAGCTTCAGCCATACCCGTCCTTTCCCTGTGGTTGGTGCGCCGGGAGGCGAACTCGTTACAGCAAGGCTATCGGCCGATGATTCCGGTCCCGTACTCGTAGACCAGCCGTGCCCCGCGTTCCGCGGTCTGCTGAACCAGCACGATCGCTACAACGCCAATCGCCAGCAGCGCGACCCGTCGTCCGCGCCGCTGCGGCCCCCTCACCATCACCAGCCGCATTGCCGCAATTCCCATGCAATACACCATCGTCACCAGTGCCCATTGACGATGCTGCGTCAGCACCGGGTAGGCCATGCCGGGAACCAGCACCGTCTCCGCCGCCTGCAGGCCGGTCACGTAGGCGACGGCCATCGACAACGCGCCCGTGACGTAGAGCGTCGTCGCCGCCATCTGGAGCCAGGGGGAACGCTCGAATACGACGTCGATCAGATCGACGACGACAGCCGTCATCACCAGCACGATCGGGAAGTGAATCACCAGCGGATGAACATTCGGCGCCCAGCCCGGGATCAAGGACGGCATGGCTCGGTCAGGGCGCGAGGGGCGCCAGCGGGATGACGACGACGAACGACAGCGACCACGGGCTCGCGCCATCGAGGAACCGCTCCTCGCCGATCACGTCGCCGGCCCTCGGCAGTCCAGTGGCAAGGTAATCGAGCGAGATCTCGGCTTCGACATGGCGCAGCCAATGGCCGTCCGGGAGCCGGCTGAACACATGGAACGCCGTGTCCCATTCGAAATTGAGCTTGTGCGTATAGGCGCGCGTCCCGCCCGGCCTTTCGGCCGGGCTGAACTGATCGACGATGTCGACGTGAGAAGAAACCCAGCCTCGGGTGTGATCGGTGTCCAACAGCTGGAGGTTGAGCTCGGTCTCGAGGTCGACGCCGTTGTCGTCGCGAAACGGCGAAAACGCGGCTTCGAACGTGAACCCGAGCCGCGGAATCGACGTGGGGACGTCGACGGCGAAGATCGTCTCGAAGATCGTCTCGCGCGATTGGCGGCGAACCTCGCCGTTCACGTCGATGCGCGGCGCGCCGCGCAGATTCTCGACCGTCCACGTCGGCTCGATCTTGAACTTGGGCGCACACAGAAAGACACAGCGCGGCTCGTTCTGTGCACTCGCCGGCTGCGGCAAGGCGACGAGCGCAAGCAGCGGCATCCACAGGGCGCAGAACGGCCTGCACACGTTACTCGGCCACCCGCCACGGCGACGCCGTCGGCCAGCGCTTCAGCGCTTCGATCGCCCAGTCGGGCGTGCGGTCGGTGTGGCACGACGTGCAGGGATTCGGCACGCCGAGCCGCTTGGTGGTCACCGGGGAGATGAACTTGAACGTGTGGCTGCGGACGTTGACGTTGCCGATTGTCCGCGCGACTTCCGGCATGTGGCACGCGATGCACTGGCTGCCCGTGCTTCCGGCTTTGTGCTGCGTGTGCTGTTCGAGCGAGCCGCGAGGTCCGGGCGCCAGCTGCGGTCCGTGACACTGCAGGCAGAGGTCGTTGCCGGGCAGCCGCAGGTCGGCGTCGTACTGCGTACCGTGGACGTCATGGCATGCCGAGCAGCGCACTCCCTTCAGCGACATCTGGCTCTGCACATAATCGTTGCCCTGCATCCGGTTCTTGTGCGCGGTGCCATCCGGGAAGTGGGTGAATGTCTCCTTCCCCAGGTGATGCTCCTCGAGCACCCACACGTCGCTCAGTCGATCGCCGGGCTGGTAGCCGACCGGCCAGTCGTAATAGACGCCGTTCAGGGGCTTGGTCCGCGGCTGACCCTGCGAGTGGCACTGCAGGCAGACGTCGTCGGCGCGGACGGCATCGAGTCGGGCGGGATTGACGATCGTCGAGGCAATCGGAAACTCCACGTGAAGGCTGCCCGGCCCGTGGCATTTCTCGCAGCCGACATTCCACTCGGTGACCGTCTTCGTCTTGATGTCGTAGTTGACCGAGTGACAGCCGTCACAGAGCGGGCCCGTCGGCCGCTGCATCGGATCCGGTGGATAGTGCTCGGCCCACCAGTCGGTGCCGTTCTCGACGAAATAGCGGCGCCACGTTCTGGCGCGCACGTCCCACTGCGCGGGGAACACGTAGTAGTCGTCGCCGCGCCTGGTGAAGTACCGCTGCTTCCACTTCGAACCGTAGGTGAACGCGATGTCCTCCTTGCGAAAGGTCACCAGCGGATTCGGGGTAGAGAAGTCGGCGAGGATGGCCTCGGGGTGCTTCGCCGGATCCTGGATCACTTTGGCCATCAGGGTGTTCTTCCAGCGGCTGTAGATGTCCTGATGACAGCTCCCGCACTTCTCCGATCCGACGAAACGCTTTTCGGCGTTCGGCGGCGGCGTCGCGCGTGTCAGGCACGCCACGGCACTGAGGAGACCGGCGGCGATCACCATCAGAGACCAGGCCGGTCGTGTCGCACATACCATCGGTCGGGGTGCTTTCTACCATACTCGTGTTCGACGTTACATGAGCTCTGGGCGCTGCCTCGGGGCTCTGGGCTCTTGACTTCGCGCGTCGGGCATCGGGCATCGCGCATTGGCCATCGAGCATCGGCCTTCAAGCATCTGCTACACTTGATCCCCGGTAGGGAGTAGCAGCCCGCACGTGCGGGCGGAGCTGGTCGTCAACACGAAGCGATTCCGCTTCCGGCCTCTTCCAGTCAACTTAGTGCGGCACGCCTGGTGCGGCGTGCGCGAAGGCGACCCCGCGAGACTACCACCAATGCCTGGAGGCCGTGGTGGTCGTCTGGATTGCCTTTCTGCTCTTCGTCTTCCTGCTGCTCGCGCTCGATCTCGGAGTCTTCCATCGCAAGGCCCACGTCGTCTCGGTGCCGGAGGCGCTGACCTGGACGTGCGTGTGGGTGACGCTCGCACTGCTGTTCTCGGGCTTCGTCTATTTCGCCTACGAGTACCAGTGGCTCGGGCTCGGCGTCACGCCGGATGCCGTCGATCGCAGCGCGCAGTTCCCCGAAGGGCGGGTCAACGACGGCTGGTCGGCCTTTCTCAAGTTCGTCACCGGCTACATCGTCGAAGAGTCGCTCAGCATCGACAACGTGTTCGTGATGGCGATGCTCTTCCAGTACTTCGCCGTGCCGCGCAAGTACCAGCATCGCGTGCTGTTCTGGGGCATTCTCGGCGCCGTCGCCATGCGCGGCTTCATGATCGGCGTCGGCGCGCAGCTCGTGGCGCAGTTCTCGTGGATTCTCTACATCTTCGGCATCGTCCTCATCATCACCGCCATCCGGATGGCGTTCTTCACGCCCGAGGAGATGGACCCGTCCCGCAACTGGATCGTCCGCCAGGTGCAGAGGCATTTCCCCGTCACGAATCAGTATCACGAAGAGCACTTCTTCATCCGCGGCCCGCAGGGCTTCATGCTGACGCCGCTGGCGCTCGCGCTGGTGATGGTCGAGACGACCGACCTGGTGTTCGCCATCGACTCGATTCCCGCCATCTTCGCCATCACCGCCGATCCGTTCCTGGTGTTCACCAGCAACGTGTTCGCGATTCTCGGCCTGCGGTCGCTCTACTTCGCCCTGGCGGGCGCCCTGCACGCGCTGCACTACATGAAGCACGCGCTGTCGGCGGTGCTGCTGGTGGTCGGGGTCAAGATGCTGGCCCACGAGCCGATCAAGGCCGTGCTCGGCGAGAACTTCAATCTCTATCTGCTCGCGCTGGTGGTGACGATTCTCGGCATCGGCCTCGTGGCCTCGCTGCTTCACCGCGCCGCGAACGGCGCGCCCGAGGCGTCGTCGGCCGGGGCGGCCGACTTGAAGTCGACCGACTAGATCTCGTGGAGGCCGGGTGGGGCGATCAGCGGCGCCCGGGCCGCACGCGCGGGCTCGCGCCGATCTGTTCGTAGCGGAAGCCGTCCGACGGGCGCTCGAGACGGATCAGATACATCCCGTGCGGAGTCGTGCGCGACAGATTCCCGGTGGCGATCACGCGGTCGCCCGGCTTCAAAGTGTCGGCGCTCATGCCCTCGTTGACGAGCTCGTGGCGGTTGTCCATCTCGAGCCGCCATGCGATCGTCCTGCCGCCGTCGCTGACGTCGAGGACGAGGAACGGGTGCGGGTTGACGAACTGGAACTCGCGGACGGCCCCGTCGATGGTGACCCGGTTGCTGCTGTCGTAGATCGAGGCGATCGAGTGATGGGCGAGGAGCGGGGCCGCTCCGAGGGCGAGGCAATACATGAAGACCGGGATCCGCCGGTTCATGGGGTCGATTCTATACTCGTCGCGATGACGGCGTTCGATCTCGATGCGTACCTCGCCCGCATCGGATGGCGGGGCCCGCTCGAGCCCACGCTCGAGACGCTCTCGGATCTGACGCGGGCCCATATCTCACGTATTCCGTTCGAGAATCTCGACGTGCTGCTCGGCCGCGGCATCCGTCTGGACCTCGACAGCCTTGCCGCGAAGATGGTGGCCGCCGGCCGGGGCGGCTACTGCTTCGAGCACGCCACGCTGTTCCAGGCGGTGCTCGAGCGGCTCGGCTTTTCGCTGACGGCGCACGCCGCGCGGGTCGTCATGACCGTGCCTCGCCACCGGTCGCCGCGAACCCACATGTTCCTCGTGGCCGCCATCAACGGCGAGCGCTACGTGGTCGATCCCGGATTCGGCGGCCACACCGCCCTCGGGCCCGTGCCGCTGCGCGACGGCGTCAGCGTACGCGACGGCGGCGATCGTCATCGCATGGTGCGCCGCGACGGCGAGTGGGTGCTCGAGGCCGAGATCGACGGGCGGATGACGCCGCTCTGGGTCTCGGGGCTCGAGCCGCAGCTGCCCGTCGATTTCGAGCTGGCCAACTACTGGGTCTCGACGGCGGCGGCGTCGCCGTTCGTCAACCGGCTGATGCTGCGGGCGCTGACGCCGGACGGCGGCCGCACGTCGGTGATGAACCGCGAGGTGACCGTGCGCCGCGGCGGCCGGACAGAGAAATATCAGTTGGCCGATCGCAAGGCGCTGCGCGCGCTGCTGGCCGGGGACTTCGGATTCGATCTCCCGGAGATCGAGCAGGTCAGAGTGCCGATGGTGCCGGAGTGGTCATAGAATCGCGGGCAGCAGGACGAGTCCGCCGTGGCTGGTAGGGCCGGTCCTTCCGGGCCGTCCGTGAGGGTTTCTCATGAAGCGAATGTTCATCGTTGTCCTGGTGGCCGCACTGGCGCCGCAGATGTCGGCGCAGCTCCTGAACAAGGACGCGCCGGTCATCGTCGGCCACTATCACCTCAACGTGACGAGCGTCGCCGAACACAGGAAGTTCTGGGTCGACACGCTCGGCGGCACGCCGATGAAGTTCGGACGGGACGAGGTGATCAAGTTCCCCGACGTCTTCCTGTTCCTCCACGAGAGGAAGCCGACCGGTCCGACCTACGGCACCGCGTTCGATCACATCGGCTTTGCCGTGCCGGATGTTCCGGCGCTGACCACGAAAATCGTGGCCAACGGCTACCAGTTGACGCAGGGACGCGAGCCGAAGCCGGGCGAGAAGGTGGCGCTGCCGACCGCCGGCAACTACGGGCGGTTCTCGTACATCCTCGGTCCCGAGGGCGCCAAGATCGAACTGGTGACGAACTCGGCGCCGAACGCCCGGCCGATCACGCATCACCACGTGCACTTCATCAACAAGCAGTACGTCGAGATGCGGCAGTGGTACGAGAAGGCGCTGAATGCGACGATGCGTACCGGTCCGAATACGTTTACCGACTTCTTCACCGGCGCCGATCTGCCCGGCGTCGGCTACATGCTCAACTTCTTCCGCTGGGAAGGCGATCAATCGATCACGCACAAGCCGACCGCCGGCCGCGTCTACGACCACATCGGGTTCGAGGTGAAGAACCTCCAGGCGTTCGCCAAAGAGCTGGAGGGCAAGGGCATCAAGCTGACGAAGAGGTACGGTCCGAACCCCGATCTGAACAACATCATGACCGTGGAGATGGTCGACCCCTGGGGCGTGTCGATCGAGCTCACTGAAGGGCTGATCAAGGTGGGCCAGTGACGCCGGCGGGACCGGTGAGTCCTCGCCGCCTCGGTGCGGTCGCGCTGCTGTTCGTCATGCTCTGCGGCGGGCGCCGTGGCACAGAGCCAGGCGCCCGAGCGCATGATGGGCGGGCAGCGGGTGCTCGAAGACCAGGGAAGCGTTTTCTCGCGTGACGCACATGATGCTATCGAGGGCCGTTGTCAAAAGGTGCTGAACTCGTTCCCGGACGAATCGAGCAATGGTACCCGGAGCCAGACGCGTTTCTTCGAATGCTCAGACGCAGTTTTCGATGAATCGTATGGCGTCATTCAGGCGCAGTTCGTCCCCGGACGCAGGACGTCGAGCGCCCAACCCAGGTCGAAGAGCTGGGTTTCCGCCCATCGCGTGGTCGCGGGCGGTCCGACCACGGCGCCCACTGCGAAATGATCTGATCCCGGCCAGAGCGGGCCGTCGCTTGTTCCACCCCGCGCAGGCGTCGAATTCGCGCAACAGGACGAGGAGCTCGTAGGTGGCTGCGTGCAGGCCCGCGGCGATTTGCGCGATCCTTTCCCCGAGCTGGAACGCCTGGCGATCGCGCGCGGAATCGATCGGATCAGGGCGCGCAGATTCAGTGGTGACAAGAGTTGTTGATGCCGACATGCTCCTTCGTAAGCCCGTCTTTCGCGACCGCCGTGCGTGCGCCAGGTGCTGCGATCGTCCAGCGGAATGACGACGACCATCCTTCCGCTGTGCAGGCGACTTCGGAGGGCCAGATGCTGCCAATCGTCGAGCGTCAGGATGGGCACGTCCCCCTTGATGATGGTCCTGCGACGAAGGATGTACTATTTTCAGCGTCCCCATGACAGACGATCGCCGCGGCGGGCCGCCTGACACCGGCCACGACACAGCTTCGTCGCTCATAGACGCCGCGCAGAAGGCTGCCGGCGACCAGGACTTCGCAGAGGCCGAGCGCCTGCTGCGCCGGGCGGCCGCCATTCAGGAGGCCACGCTCGGCGGCGAGCATCCCGACCTTGCCATCACCCTCAACAACCTGGCCTACGTCTGCGAACGGACGGGCAACCTCGACGAGGCCGAGCGCGGCTACCGGCGGGCGCACAAGATTGCCGTGGCGTCGCTGAGCCCCGGTCATCCCTTCATCAAGACCAGCCTGTCGAACCTGATGGAGTTCTGCGAGGCGCACGGGATTCCGATCTGGACGCGGCCGGAGACGCCGGTCGAAGACGAGCCTCTCCCGGACGAAGTGGCCGCGCCCGCGACCGATATTCCGTCCGCGACCGGGGCCGCCGACATTCCGCCCGCGATCGAAGCGCCCGGCGATCCAGCCCCGACGGACATTCCGCCCGCGATCGTTCAGCCGTCTGTCGCCGCCGCAGGCCGCCTGCCGTTTCGCATGATGGCGGTCGCGGCGCTTGCCGTCATCGTCATCGTCGTGATCGGGTTCGCGCTTCCGGAGCGTGAAGCGACGGGCGAAACGCGTCCGGCTGCGTCCGCAGGCAGCACGACGGAGCCGTCGGCTCCTGCCGAGCCTCCGACGGCATCTCCTGCGTCCGACGTGACGGTTCCGGATCCGGTTCCCGCGACGGCGCCGCCGCCTGCGTCGGCCCCGGAGCCGGAGCCTCCACGCTCACCGGAGCCGCCACCGGCACCACCGCCGCCTGCGCCGACTGCGCCTCGTTCCGCCAGGGCGGGAACCGATGTGCCCGTGACCGTGCTGAACGCGCAGTTGTGCACCACGCTCGAGAGGAGAGGCTCGCGCGACTGGCAGTGCACGCCGCCCGGGAGCGACGCGCGGCCGGGCAGGTACACCTTCTACACCCGCCTCCTGGCGACGGCTGAAACGACGGTCGAACATCGCTGGTACCTCAACGGCCGCGTCCACCAGACGATGCGGCTGCGCGTGTCTCCGAATCCGGCGGCGGGCTATCGCACGTTCAGCACGACGACGGTCAGCCCCGAGCGGACGGGCGAGTGGAAGGTCGAGCTGCGTGCGGCCGACGGAAGCGTGGTCGCGGAGGAAAGCTTTCTCGTGCGCTGACCCGTATCTGCACGGCAGCATCCGCCCTGTGCCGGTGTAGTATCTGGCACCATGAAACCGTCCCCCGCCGGCCCGTTGTCCGTTCGACCCTCGAAAGCCAGGTGAGAAGACATGCGGCTCCTGGGCGCGCTCGGTGTCGTCATCGGCGGCGCGATCGGGGCCGCGGTGGTGTCGGCGCAGACGCCGTCGCCATCCCCGCACCAGGCCGTAGTCGATCAGTACTGCGTCACGTGTCATAGCCAGCGGCTGAAGACGGGCGGCCTCGTGCTCGAGGGTCTCGACGTCGCCAACGTGCGGCCGCATGCCGAGACGTGGGAGAACGTCGTCCGCAAGCTGCGCGTCGGGGCGATGCCGCCGCGCGGCGCCCGCCGTCCGGATCGGACGACCACCGACACTCTGATCGCGTGGCTCGAAGACGAGCTCGATCGCACGAGCCCGCGTTCGCCGGGGCGGCCGGTCCTCAGACGGCTCAATCGTGCCGAGTACGCCAACGCGATCCGCGATCTGCTCGGACTCGATGTCGACATCGCCGCGCTGCTCCCGCCCGACGTCTCGGCGTTCGGCTTCGACAACGTGGGCGATGCGCAGGGCAGTTCTCCGGCGCTGCTGCAGGCCTATCTGGCGGCGGCGCGCAGGATCAGCGCGGTGGCGGTTGGCGATCCCCGCATCGCGACCGGCAGCGTCACCTATGCCGTGCGGCAGGACCTGTCGCAGGACGTGCACCTGGAGGGGCTTCCGCTCGGGACGGTCGGCGGCATGCGCGTCCGTCACACGTTCGCCGTCGACGGCGAGTACGAGTTCCAGGTCCGCCTCTATCGCACCAATCTCAGCGCCATCCGCGGCCTCGAAGATCCGCACGAGCTCGAGCTCACGCTCGACGAGGAGCCGATTCTCCGCGCGACGATCGGCGGCAACGAGGACCTGGTTGCGCTGCAGACCAATCCGACCGACACGTCCGACGCGCTCGAAGCGACGCGCCTCCGCGTGCGCCGCGCCGTCAAGGCGGGGCAGCGCGAGATTGCGGCGGCGTTTCTCGACGCCACGCCGCCGATCTTCGAAACCACCCGCCTGCAGCGCTTCATTCGCGACTTCTCGAACCCCTTCGATGCCGAAGGCGCGCCGCACGTGCAGTCGATCACCATCCAGGGACCCTTCGGCCCGAGGACGGTGGGCGCGCCGCCGAGCCCGCGTGTGTTCATCTGCCGACCGCCGTCGTCTTCGAGCTCCGGCGGGGCAGGAGCGGGTCGCAGCGCGGCGGAGGACTCCTGCGCCCGCCGCATTCTCTCCACGCTTGCCGAACGCGCCTACCGTCGTCCGATTACTGACGTCGAGATCGCCGACCTGCTGAAGTACTACTCGGAGGGAAGGGCGAGAGGCTCGTTCCAGGACGGCATCCAGTTCGGCCTTCGCCGCATCCTCGCGAGCCCCTCGTTCGTCTTCCGTCCGGAGGCGGAGCCGGCGTCGGTCGCTCCCGGCACGGCGTACCGGATCAGCGACTACGAGCTGGCGACGCGGCTCTCGTTCTTCCTCTGGAGCAGCCTGCCCGACGAACGGTTGATGCGCGCGGCGCTGAGCGGGTCGTCTCGAGAACCCCGAGGTGCTCGCGGCCGAAGTCCGGCGCATGCTGGCCGATCCGAGGTCGTCGGCGTTCGTCGCCAACTTTGCCGGCCAGTGGCTGCACCTGCGCAACCTCAAAGGCAAGGTGCCGAACTCGGAGCTGTTCCCCGACTTCGACGACAACCTGCGACAGGCGTTCCAGCGCGAGGCCGAGCTGTTCTTCGAGAGCATCGTGCGCGAGGACCGCAGCGTGCTCGATCTGATGACCGCCGACTACACGTTCGTGAACGAGCGGCTGGCGCGCCACTACGGCATCCCGGACGTCTTCGGCAGCGACTTCCGCCGCGTGACGCTGGCAGACGATGCCCGGCGCGGGATTCTCGGCAAGGGCGCCGTCCTGCTCGTGACGTCGCATCCGACGACGACGTCGCCGGTGCTGCGCGGCAAGTGGGTGCTCGAGAATCTCGTCGGCACGCCGCCGCCGGCGCCGCCGGCCGATCTCGACACCGCGCTCGAGAGCGACCCGCCAGGCTCGGCCCCGAAGACCATGCGCGAGCAGATGGAGCGGCACCGGACGAACCCGGTCTGCGCGAGCTGCCATCAGGTGATGGACCCGATCGGGTTCGCGCTCGAGAACTTCGACGTGGTCGGCGCGTGGCGGACGAAGGACGCCAACGGCCTGACGCTCGACACCAGGGATGTGCTGGCCGACGGCACGGTCATCGACGGCGTGGCGTCGCTGCGCCAGGCGCTGGTGCGGCGTCCGGACGTGTTCGTGCAGACGTTGACCGAGAAATTGATGGTCTACGGCCTCGGCCGCGGCCTCACCTACGAGGACATGCCCGAGGTGAGAAAAGTCGTACGCACGGCCGCTCGGAAGGGGTATCGTTTCTCAGCCCTGATTCAGGCCATCGTCGACAGCGTGCCGTTTCAGATGCGGGTCAAAGCACCAGCGTAGTGTCCGGCTTCAGCCGGACCTCGAGGCTCCATATGTTCATCTCCAAGGCTTCGCTGCCGCGTCGCACGTTTCTTCGGGGAGTCGGCGCCAGCCTCGCGCTTCCGCTGCTCGATGCGATGGTGCCCGCCGCGACCGCGCTCGCGCAGACCCCTGCGAAACGGCCCACGCGCTTCGGATTCATCTACGTGCCGCACGGCGCCGACATGGCCTCCTGGACGCCCGCGGCGGCCGGCGAGAACTTCGAGCTCTCGCCGACGCTGAAGACGCTCGAGCCGTTCAAGTCGCAGATGGTGGTCATCAGCAACCTGCGGCGCGCGGGCGGGCAGGCGGAGATGCATGCCGCGGCGGCGAGCGGCTGGCTGAGCGGCGCGGTGCCGAAGCGCACCGAGGCCGAGGATCTCGCCTGCGGCACGTCGATCGACCAGGTGCTGGCGCGGCAGCTCGGACAGTCGTCGCCGTTCCCCTCGCTCGAGTTCGGCACCGAGGACTTCACCGGCTACGTCGGCGGATGCACCCCGGGGTACAGCTGCGCGTATCACGACGCGATCGCGTGGGCGTCGCCCAACCGGCCGCTGCCGATGGAAATCAACCCCCGCGGCGCGTTCGAGCGGCTGTTCGGCGACGGCGGCAGCGACACCGAGCGGCGCGCCGGCCTCCGCGAGGACCGCAGCATCCTCGACGGCATCCTCGCCGACATGAAGGCGCTGCAGTCGCGGCTCGGCGCGCCGGATCGCGCGCGCGTCGACAGCTACCTGGAGGACGTGCGCGAGATCGAGCGCCGCATCCAGCGCAACGAGGCGCAGCAGCGCGCCGACGTCACGTTCGAAAAGCCGCTGGGGATTCCCGACTCCTTCGAGGACCACGCGGCGCTGATGACCGACCTGCTGGCGCTCGCGTATCAGACCGAGCTCACCAACATCTTCACGTTCATGATGTCGCGCGAGGGGAGCCAGCGGACCTTCGGCGCGATCGGCGTGCCCGAGCCGTGGCACGTCACGTCGCACCACGGCGAGAAGCCGGAGAAGATCGCCCAGAACGCGAAGATCAACGTCTACTGTCTGCAGATGGCGGCCCGGCTGCTCGACAGGCTCCGGGCGCTGCCCGACGGCGACGGCACGCTGCTCGATCACTCGCTGATCTTCTACGGCAGCGGCATGGCCAACTCGAACGTCCACGCCACCGATCCCCTGCCGATGGTGGCGATAGGCGGCGGGCTCGGCCGCGGCAACCGTCATCTCGTGCTGCCGAAAGAAACCCAGATCGGCAACCTCTGGCTCACGGTCGCCAACCACGTCGGTGTGGAGATGACGACGTTCGGCCACAGCACCGGCACGATCGACCTGTTCGTATGAGACGCGCGGCACGCGCCGCCTTCGGGCCGGCCATCGTCGCTGCCCTCGTCGCCGTGCTGACGCAGGTGCTGTCGGCGCAGTCGACGCCGCCGCTGCACCGCGCCGTGATCGCCGGGGATCGCGCGGCGGTGGAGAGGCTCATTCGCGCCGGTGCCGACGTCAACGCCGCCACCCGCCACGGCGTCACGCCGCTCTCGCTCGCCGCGCAGCGGGGGAACGCCGATCTCGTCGGCGTGCTGCTCCAGGCCGGCGCCGCCGTCGCGCGCGCCGAGGCGACGCTTCCCGATGGCCAGACGCTGCTGATGCACGCCGCCCGCACGGGCAACGTCGCGGCGGTGAAAGCCCTGATCGCCGCCGGGTCGAACCTGAACGCACGCGAAACGCGAACCGGAACGACCGCGCTGATCTGGGCGGCAACGGCCGATCGCGCCGAGGCGATCCGCGTGCTCGCCGAAGCCGGCGCCGACCTCGACCTCACCGATCCTGAAGGCACCACCGCGCTGATCATTGCCGTCATCAACGGCCACTACGACGTCGTCTCGGTGCTCCTCGAAAAGGGGGCCGATCCCGACATCGCCGACATCAAGGGCATGACGCCGCTCTACGCCGCGGTGGACATGCACACCATCGGCGACACGTTCGGCCGGCCGTATCCGGTAAAGGCCGTGATCGACGGCAGCCTCGACGCGGCGCGCGCGCTGATCAAGGCCGGCGCCAGTGTGAACGCGCGGTTGAAGGCGCCAATCCTCAAGCGCGTCTACGACGCCGGCGACAGCCGGCTCGGCGAAGGCTCCACGCCGTTCATGCGCGCGGCGCGCAAGTGCGACGTCGAGATGATGCGAATCCTGCTCGATGCCGGCGCCGACGTCACGCTGACGCAGAAGAGCGGGAACACGCCGCTCATCCTGTGCGCGGGCGCCGTCTCCGGCGGCGGTGGCGAGGGCGAGGACACGCCCGACCGTGTGAGCGAGGCCGAGGCGCTCGCCGCGATTCGCCTGATGCTCGACGCCGGCGTGGACGTCAACGCGCAGAACACATCCGGCGACACGGCGCTGCACACGGCCGCCACTGCCGGTGGAGGCCAGCCGGCCATCTTCCGCCTGCTCGTCGAGCGCGGTGCACGCCTCGACCTGAAGAACAAGGCCGACCGCACCCCGCTCGAGGCTGCCAGGCGTGCGCGCCAGCCCAACCAGAAAGTTGTCGCGCTGCTCGAAGAAGCGGCGCGGTGACTACTTTCGATTCCAGTCCTCAGTAGAAGCCAATCCCTCTCCCCATGATCCCCACACCGGACCAGAGCAGCACCGAGACCAGCCCGACGATCTTGCCGACGGGTGAGTTCGCGCGGCTGTCGTCGCCCATGACCACGGCGCGGCGGATCGTGAAGGTGAAGATCATGGCCGCCAGCAGGAAGTACATCTTCATCCAGAAGGCGCCGTTGACGTAGTACTTGCCCGCCGCGAGCGAAGCCAGCAGCGGGACACCGGTGAGGAACGCTGCGGCCAGGCCGCCGACGAGCCACGGTTGGGCGGTGCGGCCCACGTAGCTGACCGGCTCCTCCTTCAATCCGAATCCGAGCAGCCGCAGATCGACGACGAGAATCGCGCCGCCGAGGACCGCCAGCGCGAGCAGGTGCACGGCCTCGATGACGGCAAAGGCCCAGAGGGAATTGTTGACGCTCGTGCCCAGCCACGAGTGCTCCAGCCATTGGAACCAGCTCAGCATCATTTCGCTCGACCCTTCGCTCCAGAGGTGACCCGCGTCGCCTTACACGAGCGGCTCGAACCAGTTGTAGGCGATCAGCCGTCCCACGACGACAACGATGGCCCAGACCGTGATCGAGGTAGCGCCGGCAATCTTCGCGGCGCGCGGCGGCGCGGCCGTATCCCACTCGACCAGCCGGCGCTCGATGCCCAGGTGATAGGCGGCGGCGTTGGCCGCGGCGAGCAGCAGCAGCACGACTTTCATGCGGAAGAACACGTTGCCGTAGAACCGCACCGGATCGGACCAGAACAGCAGCGTGCCGCTCATCGTCACGATCACCGCGCCGAGCGCGATCCACGGAAACAGCTGGCGCCACAGCGCCGACACCGGCACGCGCCGCAGCACGAAGCCCAGCAGCCGCGTGTCCCACAGGAGCAGCAGGCCCAGGAAAAGCGTCAGCCCCAGTACGTGTACGGATTCGATAATCGGATAAGTCCAGATCGACTCGCGGATGCCGATGCTTGTCGGCGTGTTCTCAATCCACTTGCAGAGTTCCAGGATGGACATGGGTACCTTGATGATCCCTACCTACGATCGAGCGTAGCGATCGCGCGACCCGCGGATTCTGAAGAGTTGATGAAATCTTCGTCAGAGTGGCGACTCTGACCGCCCGTTCAGAATCCTGTCAGGGGGAGTTAACTTTTGATTGGGCGATCTCTGAGGGGGGATCGATTCGTCGATTGTTGATTGTCGAGTGTTGATGGAGCGGAGCGGTGACGAGCCATCCGCCGGCCCCGATGACCAATCACGATGCTTCAATCAGCGACTCAATCAACAATCAACAGTCGGCCAATCAGGCATGGACCACCGAGGGCCTGGGGCAGTGCCAGCCGCCGGCGTCGGCCACCAGGCGCTCAGCCTCGGCCGGGCCCCACGCCCCGGGTTCGTATTCGAACAGCGGCGTCGGCACGTGGAGCACCGGATCGACGATCGCCCAGGAGGCTTCGACGGCATCCTGGCGCGCGAACAACGACGGGTCGCCCTGCATCGCGTCGCCGAGCAGCCGCTCGTAGGCGTCCATCTCGTCGCCCTCGGGCTTGTCGACGAACGAGAGCTCCGTCTCTTCACCGACGAGCGATTCGCCCGGCCGCTTGACTCGCGCACCGACGGCGATGGTGACCTCGGGACTGAGGCGGAAGCGCACGTAGTTGCCCTGCCCCGGCGCCAGCATCGAGAGCGGCGGCCGCTTGAGGTTCACGTAGACCTCGGTCGTCGTCACCGGCAGGCACTTCCCGGCGCGGATGAAGAAGGGCACGCCTTCCCAGCGCCACGAGTCCATCGACAGCCGCACGGCGGCGAACGTCTCGACCTGCGAGGCGGGCGAGACGCCCGGCTCGCGCCGGTAGCCGCGGTACTGGCCGCGCACCAGATTGGCCGGATCGAGCGGGCGGATCATCCGGAACACCTTGACCTGCTCGTCCCGGATCGATTCGGGGTACGACAGCACCGGCGGCTCCATCGTCAGGAAGCCGAGCACCTGCAGCATGTGGTTCTGGATGACGTCGCGAATGGCGCCGGTTTCCTCGTAGAACTTGCCGCGGCCCTCGACGCCGAACTGCTCGGCCATGGTGATCTGGATGCTCTCGACGTAGTTGCGGTTCCAGATCGGCTCCAGGAACGTGTTGGCGAAGCGGAAGTAGAGCAGGTTCTGCACCGGCTCCTTCCCGAGATAGTGGTCGATCCGGAAGATGTGGGACTCGTCGAACACCGAGCGCAGCGTCGCGTTCAGCGCCCGGGCGGAGGCGAGGTCGCGCCCGAACGGCTTTTCGAGCACCACGCGTGCGCCGCCGGCGCAGCTGCTGTCGGCGAGGCAGCGGACGATGTGGGGGAAGAGGCTCGGCGGAATCGCGAGGTAGTGGAGCGGATGGCGCGCCGCGCCCAGCTCGCGGCGGAGCCTCCGGAACGTTTCGGGATCCCGGTAGTCGCCGTCGACGAAATGGAGCAGCTCCACCAGCTTCTCGAACGCGGCGGGGTCAGCGCCGCCGCCGTACGCCTCGAGGCTGTCGTGGGCGCGCCGCCGCAGCGCCTCGAGACTGCTGCCCCGGGCCACGCCGATGACGGGAACGTCGAGTCGACCGCGGCGGATCATCGCCTGGAGGGCGGGAAAGATCTTCTTGAAGGCGAGATCGCCGGTGATGCCCAGGAAGACGAGCGCGTCGGAACGTTCGGCGCTCATGCGTGCTGCTCGACGTGGCCGCCGAAGGCGAAGCGCATCGCCGACAGGAGGCGGTTCTGGAAGTCGGCCTCGCCGCGCGAGGTGAAGCGCGCGAACAGGGCAGCGGCAAGCACGTCGGCCGGCACGCCTTCGTCGATGGCGGCCCGGAGCGTCCAGCGGCCTTCGCCGGAATCCGACACCCGCCCCGCGAAGCCGGCGAGGTCGGGACTGTGGCTGAGCGCCGCGGCCGTCAAATCGAGCAGCCACGACGAGACCACGCTGCCATGCCTCCACACCTCGGCGATGGCCGGCAGGTCGAATTCGAAACGGTAGTACTGCGGATCGCGCAACGGCGCGTGCTCGGCCGTCGCCTGGCTCTCGCGCGTGCCGGCGTTGGCGTGCTTCAGGATGTTGAATCCTTCGGCGTAGGCGGCCATCAGCCCGTACTCGATGCCGTTGTGCACCATCTTCACGAAGTGGCCGGCACCGGCCGGACCGCAGTGGAGATACCCGCGGCGCGCGGTGCCCATCGGCGTGCTGTCGGGGTCGGGGCCGCCATCACCTCCAGGAGCAAGCGCCGCGAAAATCGGATCGAGATGCCTGATGATGCCGGGCTCGCCCCCGATCATCAGGCAGAAGCCGCGCTCGAGTCCCCACACCCCGCCGCTGGTGCCGCAATCGACGTAGTGCAGGCCGCGTTCCGACAGCCGCTTCGCACGATCGACGTCGTCGCGGAAGAAGGAGTTGCCGCCGTCGATGATGATGTCTCCCGGCGTCAGCAGCGGCTCGAGCGCCGCGATCATCGAGTCGACGGCTGCCGCGGGCAGCATCATCCAGATCGCGCGGGGCGCCGCGAGCTTCCCGACGAACTCTTCGAGCGTCGATGAGGCAACGGCGCCTTCGCCCGCCAGCGCCCGCGCCGTATCGGCGGATCGGTCGTAGACGATGCATGAATGCCCGGCGCGTAAGAGCCGCCTGACCATGTTGCCGCCCATGCGCCCCAGGCCGATCATTCCAAGCTGCATTGGGCGATCCTAGTAGGAATCAGGGATCAGGTATCAGGAATCAGAAGGAATCAGGAAGTCAGGAATCAGGAAGTCAGGAATCAGGAATCAGGAGTCAGGAGTCAGGATTCAGGATTCAGGATTCCGGAGAGAGGATGCGGGTCGATGGATGCCGATGAGTTGCGATCGCTGCAGGCGCCGCTGAAGGAGCGCTATCGGGCCGACCCTTCGGCGGCGATGATTACGCTGCGCGCCAGCGGCCGGGCTGGCGAAGGCATCTCGTGCAGCGTGGAGACCGGGCGCGCGCTCGTCAAGGCGGGCCTGCATCCGGCGACGGGGGGCGACGGCACGCTGGCGTGCTCGGGCGACATGCTGCTCGAGGCGCTCGTCGCGTGTGCCGGCGTGACGTTGAGGGCCGTGGCCACAGCAATCGGCGTGGAGCTGCGCAGCGCGGTCGTGACTGCCGAGGGCGACCTCGACTTTCGTGGAACGCTCGGCGTTGCAAAGGACGCCCGGGTGGGATTCGCCGCAATCCGGCTGAGCTTCGATCTCGATACCGACGCGCCGGCAGAGCAGGTGGCGACGCTGCTGAAGCTGACGGAGCGCTACTGCGTGGTGTATCAGACGCTCCGCCAGCCTCCGGACATTCAGGTCCGGCTGAAGCCGGACGCTATTTCGCCGGCCTGATGTTCTGGTTGACGCGGAAGAGGTTCGTCGGGTCGTACTTCCGCTTGATTTTCTGCAGCCGCGGATAGTTCTTGCCGTAGCTCGCCTTGACCCGCTCCTCGCCCTCGGTGTCCATCATGAAGTTCACGTAGGCGCCGGGCGCCGAGTACGGGTGCAGCGCGCTCCAGTACTCCCTGGCCCAATTGGTGATCTTCTCCTTGTTGGCCGGATCCGGATCGACGCCGACGATCACCTCCGCCCACTTCGCGTCGCGGTAGGCCCACGGCGTCGCGTTGTTCTTGACGCGGGCGGCCGCGCCGTCAATCGGATACAGGTGCATGGTCGAGAGCATCGTCGGCAGGCGCGAGCCGTGCACCACGTGCTGCGTGATCGCCTCGTCGCTCAGCTCGTGCACGAAGTCGGCCTTCCAGTACCACTGCAGCCCCGGCGGATAGAGCGCGTCGAACATGCTCTGCAGCATCGGGTGCGGAATCTGGCCCACCATGTCGAGCGCCGGCTTCCGGAAGCTGCGGATCGGCTTGAAGACCTTCTCCGCCTTCTTCAGCGGGCCGGTGTAGCACCAGACGATGCCGCACATCTTCTTGTGGTGGAGATGCTCGGGGAAGGGGGGGCCGGGCGGCACGATCAGGAAGGCGAAAAAGCCGTTGATGTCGCGCGGCGCCTTGGTGATGAACGAACGGTACCACTTGAGTACGTCGACGCTCTCTTCCAGGTGCCACAACATCGGGCCGGCATAGTCGGTGTGAATGTCGTGCGCCTTGAACAGGAACGACGTCACGACGCCGAAGTTGCCGCCGCCGCCGCGGACCGCCCAGTAGAGATCCGGATTCTCCTTTGCCGTCGCGGTGACGAACTTGCCGTTGGCCAGCACCATTTCCACGCCGAGCAGGTTGTCGATCGTCAGGCCGCACTGCCGCGTCAGGTAGCCGATGCCGCCGCCAAGCGTGAGCCCGCCGACGCCGGTGGTGGAGATGATTCCGGCCGGGACCGCGAGCCCGAACTGATGCGTCGCGTGGTCGACGTCGCCCCACAGCGCGCCGCCGCCGGCAATCACCGTTTTCTTCTTCGGATCGACGCGCACGTAGCGCATCGGCGACAGGTCGATCACCAGCCCGTCGTCGCAGACGCCGAGCCCGCCGGCGTTGTGCCCGCCGCCGCGAATCGAGACGAGCATCTTGTTCTCGCGGGCGAAGTTCACCGCGGCGATGACGTCGGCGACGTCCGCGCAGCGCGCAATCAGCTGCGGACGGCGATCGATCATCCCGTTGTAGACCTTCCGAGACTCTTCATAGGCCGCGTCGCTCGGCGTGAGCAGGCCGCCGCGCAGGCTGGCCTTCAACGCCGCAACTGTGGATTCAGTCATGAACGCCTCCGCTAACAGCTCCGGTGATGATGGGGTGTCCGAAAAATTACTCGATGGCCCTGTAGATCCGTTCGTCGAGCGGACTGCCGGTCAACGGCTGCAGCGCGTCGCGATACCGCCTGGTGTGGAGCGCGGCGGCATGTGCGTCCAGCGCCCGCTGATCCCGCCAGACCTCGACAACCGTGAAGTGATTCGCGCGCGTCGCATGCTGGACCACGTCGAAGCGCACGTTGCCGGGCTCCTGGCGGCTCAGCTCGGCCAGATCCGTCAGCATCGTTGCGACACGCGGATTCGGCAGCACGTCGACATGCGTGATGACCACGATCTCGCCGGCACGGCCCCGGCGCGCCTTCGGCGCCGGCACATCGGCCACTGTCAGCGCCTTGTAGGGCCGCTGATCGTAGCCGCTGACCCGGATCGGCTCCAGGCCATCGAGCAGTGGCTTCTGAATCGCGGCGTTGCGGGCCTCGAACGACGCCTGGTCGCGCCACGCTTCGACGACGGCGAAATGTCCGGGGCGGCCGATCTGCTCGAACACTTCGACGACGATGGAGCCGTCCTGGCTGGCGCTGGCGGTGCGGTACTGCTTGAGGAAGGCGATGGCCTGCGCCGTGGACGAGGCCATCGCTTCCACATAGGAGACGGCGAAGAACGACGGCGCCCCGGGCGAACGGCTCTGCCCGGGAACGGGAGAGCCCGTCTGCGGCCCTGGTGTGAACAGGACCAGCAGGACACCCAGCAGCGCGAACATTGCCTACTTCCTGGTGGCCGACCAGGAGCCGCTACTGCCTCCGCTCATCGTGCCGCTCATCGAGTTGCCGTTGACCCGGCCCGTGTACTTCGTGTTGCCGACGCTGAAGGTGATCTCCTCGCCGCGCAGCCGGCCGCCGGAAATCGGGGAGGAGCCGAGCGTGCCCTCCAGCTTCTGGAACTTCTGGTTGAGCGTCAGCGTGTTGTTGCCCACCTGCCACGTCCCCCCGACCTGCGCGGGGACGATCCACAGGTGCGCCGTGCACCAGCTCGTGCAGTCGCCGCCGATCGTCTCGCTGGTATCGGGCTCCCAGTCTTCCATCGTGAACGTGTTCGACACGACGCGCGTGCCCGGCCGCATCTTCAGGATCTGCGGACGAAGGCGCATGTTGATCGACGGCAGCAGGAACATCGTGATCACCTGCGCCTTGGAGAAGTCGGTCTCGAAGAGATCGCCCCGGACGAAGGTCGCCTTGTCGCTGACCTTGGCGGCCGCCGCATTACGCCGGGACAGCTCGACCATGTCGGGGTTGTACTCGACGCCCTGCGCCCGCGCGCCGCGCTTGGCCGCGGCGATGACGGTGCGGCCGTCGCCCGAGCCGAGATCCATGACGAAGTCCTGCGGTGTGACCTTCGCGAGGTCGAGCATCTTCTCGACCAGCGCCTGCGGCGTCGGCACCCAGACGACGTCCTTCCCGGCCTGTCCGACCGTGGGTTCGAACGGCTTCGTCGTGGACTGCGCATGCGCAGAGACCCACGCCATTGATACGACACCGAAGACAGCGAGCAATCCAGTTGCGCGACGTGCACTCATGACGGCTCTCCAAGACAGATGACGATTCTGCAAAGCGCCCAATAGCGTATACCAGCACCGTCTACACGTGTCGACCAGTCCGTGAGCGGCGGGGCAGCGGCGGCCCGGCTGGTGTGGAGGGAGATCCGATGACATAGGGGTCCTGGCCAGCCGGAAGCCGTCGGTTAACGCTTGATTCTACGAATCAGCCCGGCGGCCGAGCCGGCCCCCTTCGCGGAGTCCATCGGCTCCCGCCCCGGGCTGTGATCCAACCGAACAAGATACTGGCGCCGGGGCAAAAACTTTCAGCTGCCCGGGCTTGTCATGCGCTGAGCCTTCCCGGGCGCCAGGCCGGGGCTCACCCTGGTCGTCTTCGCCAGGCTCGCGGATGCCGGCGTGCCCTCGCCGGCGGCGGAGACCTTCAGGCGATCAGCTCGTCCGGGCCCCTGCCCGGAACCTGAAGCCGGTGCCCGGCCCCGAAGGAAACCGGCCTACAATTCAGCCTTCGACTGATGTCGAAGCTGAAGATCGAAGAGCGTTACGCCGGCGACGTGACGGTGCTCGTCCTGACCGGCGACATGCTGCTCGACGATGGCGATCTCGCGTTCCGTCGTCATATCGAGAAGCTGGCGGAGCAGGGCCGGTACAAAATCCTGGTCGATCTGGACGGCGTCAACACCATCGACAGTTCCGGCGTCGGCATGCTGGTCGCGCAGCTGAAGCTGACGCGAAAGCGGGGCGGCGACATCCGCCTGATGCGCCTGAACCCCCGCAGCCAGCGGCTGTTGGGTCTGCTCAAGCTGCGCTCGACGTTCGAGACCTTCGACGACGAGGCGCTCGCGTTGAGCAGCTTCGAACGACGGCCTGACGCTGGCTAGATCAGGAATCAGGGATCAGGAATCAGGATTCAGCCTGATTCCTCCCTGATTCCTGACCCCTGATTCCTGACCCCTGATTCCTGACGCCTGATTCCTCCCTGATTCCTGATTCCTGACCCCTGATTCCTGACCCCTGATTCCTGCCCCCTGATTCCTCCCTGATTCCTGATTCCTGACCCCTGATTCCTCCGGTTAGTAGTTGACCCGCACCCGATAGCGGAGCGTCGCTGCGCCGTCCGCCGGCACCTGCAGGTTGAACTGCGCCGCCCACGCATCGGTCTTGGTGTGCTCGTGCGTCGAGCGGATCATCCGCCACGTGCCGCCAATCGGCTCGTTGACCTCGACGGCGATGGGCGTCGCCTTGTGGTTGCGAACGGCGACTTCGTATTCCATCTCGTAGACGTTCGACGAGATCTTCTCGAAGTCGACCTGCTTGCGCTCGGCGACGACATCGAACGCATTGCCGATCTTGAGATTCAGCGTCTCGTCCTTCGGCGTGTGGCCGATGCGGTCCTCGCCGACGAAGTGCGTGCCGCCCTTCGAGTCGTTCTGATACACGCGGACGATACCGGCCGGCATCGGCAGGCCGAGGCCGGCGCTCGGGTCGTTCTTGAACTGGTAGAAGACCTGCACCGTGTCGGTGATCGGCGCACCCGGGTTCTGCGCGTTGCGGTAGTAGAAGCTCTGGCCGTTGACGACGTAGCGCTTTTTCACCGGGAAGCCGGTAGCTTCGAGCAGGCTCACCTGCTTCGTCTCGTTGGTGTTCACCGTGGTCTTCCGCTCGAGCGTATAGAGGTGATAGTCGGAGAACGCCTCTTGCATCATCGTGCGCTCGGCGGCGGGAGCCGCGGGGGCGAGGCCGTCGACCTCGCGGCGATTGAACATCTGCCGCACGCGATTCAGCTCGCCGGCGACGAGCTGCAGCCGGGCGTTGCGGAACGCGGTGCCGCTGCCGTTGGTCAGCGTCACCCAGCCGTCGATGTCGGCGGACTTGTCGTCGCGGGAGACGGTCAGCACGTAGTCGGCGTTCCACGACAGCTTGGTCGCCAGATACGACGCCTCGATCCGGTGCCGTGTGCCGCCGCTGTTCTCCAGCGACCAGATCAGCGTCGGCCGGGAGTACAGGTTGCCCGGCAGCTCCGGGAAGCGGATGTGATCGGCGCGCAAGCCGGTCACGATCTCGCCGCCGATCTGCCACACGGGCGCCTGGTTGTAGCTGAGCAGCCGCGCCTTCACTTCCTCCTGGCGCGTGTCGCCGCCGTCCTGTACCAGGCGCACCAGCGTCACCTCGCGGCCCACGTACTTGCGCAGCAGCTTGTCGGGCTCGAGCAGGTCGTATTCGTAATTCTGCTCGAGCACGTCGACGCGCGACGGCTCGGTGAGCGAGCGGAAATGCACCGTCGCCGGGTTGACCGTCGCCGCGATGTCCATGAACCGCAGCTCGAATGCGCCGCGCGGCAGCTGCACGCTGCGCACGTCGCGCACCAGCGCCAGGTCGGAGTTGTAGACGGTCAGTGCCAGCTCGGTCTGGTCGTCCAGCGTCGTCGTGCCCGTTCCGGCCGGAGCCGACGGATCCTGGCCTTCCACCTGCGGCTGGGCGGCCCTGGCCACCGGACCGTCCACCAGCATGCCGGCCGCGACGGCCCCGAATGCGACCACGGCCGCGGCAATCCCAAGACGCGCATTCATGCGAAAACCCTCCATCTACCCCTGGAACGCACGACCTGGGAAACCTTGCAGTACGATGGACGGCAGGAGCGTCATCATCACCTTTCCGGGTTCTCTGTCCGACCTGCGCGAGCGCCTCGGGCGCCATCGATACGTTGCCGACGAGGGGCTGGCCGTCTCGCTGTTCCTGGCCCTGCGGCTCGGCCGTCCGCTGTTTCTGGAGGGGGAGGCCGGCGTCGGCAAGACGTCGCTGGCGGCGGCTGCGGCCGCCGCGCTCGATGCCGACCTGATCCGGCTCCAGTGCTACGAGGGCCTCGACATCAGCCACGCGGTCTACGAGTGGGACTACGCCCGCCAGCTCCTGGAGCTCCGCATCCTCGACGCCGCCGGCGAGCTGCGCCGCGACCAGGCGCATCGCGAGTTGTACAGCGAGGCGTTCCTGATCAAGCGGCCGCTGCTGCAGGCCATCGATCCGTCGCGGCCGCGGCCGGCCGTCCTGCTCATCGACGAGATCGATCGCGCCGACGAGGAGTTCGAGGGCTATCTGCTGGAGCTGCTCGCCGAGTTCCAGGTGACGATCCCCGAGCTCGGCACGGTACGCGCCGCGGACCCGCCGCTCGTGATCCTGACCTCCAACCGCACGCGAGAGGTGCACGACGCGCTGAAGAGGCGCTGCCTGTACCAGTGGATTGAGTACCCCTCGTTCGAGAAGGAGCTGGCGATCGTGCGCGCGCGGGTGCCTGACGCGACGCAGCGCCTCGCGGCGCAGATGACGCGCCTGGTGCAGAGCCTCCGCCGCCAGGAGCTCTACAAGGTGCCCGGCGTGTCGGAGACGATCGACTGGGTGGCGGCGCTGGTGGCGCTCGATCGTCAGGCGCTCGATCCCGATGCGGTGAACGAGACGCTCGGTCTGATCCTCAAGACCAAGGAGGACCTCGACGCGGTCCGCGGCGAGACGATCGTCAATCTGGTCAGCCTGGCGATGGCGGAGGCGTGAACGCCGACGCTTCGCGCCAGAGGCGCTACGGCGGGCAGGGACTGCTGCACACGGGATGTCGCATCTCCAGCACAATCTGATCGTTTTCGGCCGGCTGCTGCGGCGTGCCGGGATCGACGTGCACGCCGGACGCCTCGTCGACCTCACCGAGGCGCTGCAGCACATCGATCTCGCGTCGCGCGACGAGGTCTATCACACCTGCCGGACGCTGCTGGTGCATCGCCGCGAGGAGCTGCCGATCTTCGATCGCGCGTTCGAGTTGTTCTGGCGGATGCGGAGCGGCACCAGCACGTCGGTGAAGGGCTCCGCCCCTCCGGCGGGCGCCAACCGCGGCGAGGGGCATGGCGAGTGGGTGCCGCTCGGCGCGATCGACGACGCGGAGCTGAGCGCCGCGCAGCCGCGCGTGCTGCGGACGTGGAGCGATGTGGGCGTGAGCGCCGACAAGGACTTCGGCGAGTTCACGCCGGACGAGGTCGAGCGCGCCCGTCTCGCGCTGGAACAGCTCGAGTGGACCCCGGGCGAGCGGCGCACGCGCCGCTGGGCCGCCGGCGGCGGGACGCGGATCGATCTGCGCCGCGCGCTGGCCCGAAGCCTGCGGACCGGCGGCGACACCGTCGAGCTGCCGCGCCGGACGCGCCGCGTCCGGCCACGTCCGCTGGTCCTGCTGTGCGACGTCAGCGGCTCGATGGAGCGCTACTCGCGCATGCTGCTGCACTTCGCGCACGCGCTGACGCGCCGGCACCGGCGCGTGGAGGCGTTCCTCTTCTCGACCGAGCTGACGCGAATCACCTTGCAGCTCCGCGCCCGGCGCATCGGCGCCGCCGTGGATGCGGTGGCGAGAGCCGTCCCCGACTGGTCCGGCGGCACGCGCATCGGCGCCGCGATCCGGCAGTTCCATCAGCAGTGGATGCGCCGCGCGCTGCGCGGCGGTCCGGTCGTGCTGCTGATCTCCGACGGCTGGGACCGCGGCGACCCCGAGCTGCTTCGCTCGCAGATTGCCAGGCTGCAGCGCGGCTGCCATCGGCTGGTCTGGCTGAACCCGCTCATCGGCACGGTGGGATACGAGCCGCTCACGCGCGGGCTGCGCGCCGCGTTGCCGTATGTCGACGACTTTCTGCCGGCGCGCACGCTGACCAATCTCGCCGACCTGGCAGTACACTTGAACACGCTCGTCGGGCCGCGGAACCTGCGGCGCGTTGCGCCGACGCCGCGCAATGCGGGCGTCATTCCCCGCTGAGAGGCTGATGAATATCTCCGGGTCGTACACGTTCAACGCCACGCCGGATCGGGTGTGGAATCTGCTCATGGATCCGGGGGTCATCGCCTCCTGCATCCCCGGCTGCGACAGGCTCGAGCCCACCGGCGACGATCGCTATCGCGCGTCGCTCACCGTCGCGCTTGCCGCGATCACGGGCAGCTACGAGGGCACCGTCCGGATCACCGACAAGGTGCCGAACGAACGCTACCGCCTGCTGGTCGAGGGGCAGGGCAAGCCGGGGTTCGTGAAGGGAAACGCCGCAATCACGCTGCGCCCGGACGGCGCGGCCACCATCGTGGAAGTGCAGGGAGCGGTCGAGACGGGAGGCCCGATCGCGCGGCTGGGCCAGCGCCTGATCGGCAACGTCTCGAAGATGATGCAGGACCGCTTCTTCGCGTGCCTGCAGGGCAAGCTGTAGCCGCCGCCGTGACGGCGGCGGCCCCTCTTCGCGCTGCAACCAGTCTCAGGCGCGCGCCGCGGCGCCTTCGAGCGCGCGCCGCGTGAAGACCTGGATCATTGCGCGGCGGTACTCCTCGCTGGCGTGGACGTCGGAGTTGATCTCCTTCACGTCCGTGCCGGCGATTTGCGACGCCGATTCGATGGTTCCGGCCGACAGAGGCTGACCCGCAAGAGCCTGCTCGACGCTCGTCAGACGCATGGCGTGCGAGCTTGCCCCGGTCAGCCCCACCCGGGCCGACTGAATCGTCCCGTTCGTCACCTCGAGCGCCACCGCAACGCCCACGATCGCGTAGTGCGACGCCCGCTGGTGCAGCTTCGCGTATGCCGCCGCCTTCACCGGCGCGAACTGCACGCCGGTGATGATCTCGTCCGAGGCGAGATCCACCGTGAACAGATCCTGGAAGAAGCTGCTGGCCTTCACCACCCGTGAACCGCCCGGGCCGACGATGGTGATGTCGGCATCGAGCGCGAGCATGGCGGCCGGATAGTCGGCCGAGGGATCGGCGTGGGCGAGGCTGCCGCCCAGCGTGCCGCGGTTGCGGACCTGCGGGTCGCCGATCTCGCCGGCCGTGTCGGCGAGCATCGGGCACTTCTGCCGCAGCAGCGGCGACGTGGCGACGTCGTGATGCACCGTCGCGGCGCCAATCTCGATCCGGCCGTCCTTCTCCCGGATGCCGGCCAGCCCCGGGATGCGTGCGATGTCGATGAGGACGGTGGGCTCGCTCAGCCGCAGCTTCATGAGCGGCACCAGGCTGTGGCCGCCGGCCAGCAGCTTGCCGTTGGTCTCGCGCAGCTTCCTGATCGCGTCCTCGACAGACGTCGCGCGGTGATAGTCGAATGCCGTCGGGATCACGCCTTGCCTCCAGCGTTCGCAGCGCCGGCCCCCCGGGACCGGCCGTGAATAATCCGCCACAGCTTCTCGGGCCGCAGCATCATGTCGATGTGCTTCACGCCGAACTCGCTCAGCGCGTCCACCGCCGCCGAGACGATGCACGGCGTGGAGCCGAGCGTGCCCGCCTCGCCGACGCCCTTCGCGCCGAGCGGATTGACCGGCGTCGGCGTATACGTGGCGTCGAGCTCGAAGCGCGGGAAGTCGGTGGCGCGCGGCAGCGCGTAATCCATGAACGAGCCCGTCACGAGCTGGCCGTCGCTGTTGTAGACGACTTCCTCGATCATCGCCTGGCCGATGCCCTGCGCCAGGCCGCCGTGGATCTGTCCTTCCACGATCAGCGGGTTGATCAGGTTGCCGGCATCGTCGACCGCCACCAGCTTGAGCAGACGCGGCTCGCCGGTGGCGCGGTCGATTTCGAGCATCGAGATGTGGCACCCGAACGGATACGTGTTGTTGCTCGGCTCGAAGAACGCTTCCTCGCTCAGTCCGGGTTCGAGGCCGGGCGGCAGCGGCACCGGGATGTAGGCGTAGCTGGCCACCTCGGCGAAGGTCTTGCCGGTGGCCGGCGCGCCCTTGACGAAGATCCGGCCGTTCTCGAAGACGAGGTCCTCTTCGCTGGCCTCCATCATTGCCGCGGCGAACTTCGCCATCTTCGCCTTGACCTTGGTGCCCGCCATGTGCAGCGCCGTGCCGCCGACCGCCTGCGAGCGGCTGCCGAACGTGCCGATGCCCTGCTTGACGACGCCGGTGTCGCCGTGCTGAATCGTGACGTGCTCGAGCGGCACGCCGAACTGATCGGCGAGCATCTGCGCGAACGTCGTCTCGTTGCCCTGGCCGTGCGGCGACGCGCCGGTGGTTGCCGTGATGCGGCCGTCGCGCTCGACGGTGACCTGCGAGTGTTCCCAGCCGCCGGTCGGCAGCGAGGCCGAGGGCCCGATGCCGCAGACCTCGACGTACATCGACAGCCCGAGGCCCACCAATCGGCCCTGTGCCTTGGCGGCGTCGCGCTGCCGCTTCAGCTCCTCCCAGTTCGCGTTCTTCAGCGCGCGATCGAGCGCCTTCTCGTAGTCGCCCGAGTCGTAGATGGCCCCCATCTGCGTCTGATACGGGAACTTGTCCCTCGGGATGAAGTTCCGGCGCCGCAGCTCGGCGGGATCCATGTTCAGCTCGCGGGCGAGCATGTCCATGCCGCGCTCGACGAAGTAGGTGGCCTCGGGGCGTCCGGCGCCGCGATAGGCGTCGGTCGGCGTCTTGTTGGTGAAGACCTCGGTCAGCGTCGCCCGGATCGCCGGGATGTCGTAGGTGGCGTTCGCCATCAGCATCGTCAGCGTCGGGATCGCCGCCGTGAGGAGCATGTTGTACGCGCCGATGTCGGCGATGAGGCGCATCTTCATGCCGAGCACCTTGCCGTCGCGCCTGGCCGCGATGTCGAGGTAGCACAGGATGTCGCGGCCGTGGATGGTGGCGACGAACGCTTCCGATCGCTCCTCGATCCACTTCACCGGCAGGCCGAGCTTCTTCGACACGGCCGCCGCGACGTACTCCTCGGCGTAGATGTTGATCTTGGCGCCGAACCCGCCGCCGACCTCGGGCGCGATCGCCCGGACCTGATCCTGGCCCAGGCCGGTCATCGCCGCGATCATCGACCGCAGGATGTGGGGATTCTGCGTCGACGACCAGATGGTCATCGTCCCCTTGCCCGGCTCGTAGTGGGCGACCACGCCGCGCGGCTCCATCGCCGACGGCGCCAGGCGTTGATTGACCATCCGCTGCGAGATGACGACCTCGGCCTGGGCGAAGGCTTTCTCGATCGCGCTGTCGTCCACCGACTTGCCGTCCGGGCTGACGCCGGTCCCGCTCGGGATCGTCGGCAGCGCGATGTTGTTGGGAAAGTCCTTGTGAATCTGCACGGGCTTTCCGGTCATGGCCAGCTCGGGGTCGATCACCGCGTGCAGCGGGTCGTACTGGACGACGATGGCGTCGGCGGCATCCCGGGCGAGATAGCGGTCCGAGGCGATGACCACGGCCACCGGCTCGCCGGTGAACCGCACCACGTCGGTGGCGACGGCGCGATGCTCCGGCGAGGGGAACGGCGTCCCGATCGGCATCGGCCCGAGGAACTCGGCGAGGTCCTTGCCGGTGAAGACCGCCTCGACGCCTTCCATGGCCTTCGCGGCGCTGACGTCGATCGACGCGATCCGCCCGTGGGCGATGTCGCTGCGCTTGAACGCCATGTACTGCATGCCGGCAATTTTCACGTCGTCGACGTAGGTGCCCCTGCCCTGGATGAGGCGGGGATCCTCGCGCCGCTTGACGCGCTGGCCGACCAGCTTCGGCAATACCGGAGTGGACATGTCTTACCTCTTGCTCGCCGCGTACTGAACGGCGTTGACAATGTGCTGATAGCCCGTGCAGCGGCAGAAGTTGCCCGAGAGGCCTTCGCGAATCTGCTGCTCGCTCGGCTTGGGGTTCTCGTTGAGCAGATTGACCGCCGACATGATCATGCCCGGCGTGCAGTAGCCGCATTGCAGCCCGTGCTCCTCCCAGAAGCCTTCCTGCAGCGGGTGGAGCTTGCCGTCCCTGGCGAGCCCTTCGATCGTGGTGATCGACGAGCCGTCGGCCTGAAAGGCGAACACGGTGCACGACTTGGCGCTGCGGCCGTCGATGAGCACGGTGCACGCGCCGCACTGGCTCGTGTCGCAGCCGACGTGCGTGCCGGTCAGATTCAGGTGCTCGCGCAGGAAATGCACGAGGAGCAGGCGCGGTTCGACGTGGGCCTTTCGCACCTTGCCGTTGACGGTGATCGAGACTTGAGTCATGTCGTGTCCTTCTTCGTGAGCCCCTTAGCGTATTTCCGTACGCACGGATGCGACAAGGGGGAAGCGCGCGCGGAAAACTCCGCGCGGCGCGAGATCCAAGTCTGGCGGACGGCCAATCTCGATGCCGCGGCTCTGCGCGCGAGCCCTGCGTGCTGTCGGGTGACGGAGGCGGCGCCCGTCAGGGCGAGATGCGAATCCAGGTAGCGCCCTGGTCCTCGGTCCGCATCGTGCGGCCGTCGATCGTGACGACGGTCGCACGGCGGCCGTCGGCGGCCTGAATCGAGACGAAGTCGGTGCGATCGGGGAAGGGCACGCGGGCGAATCGCAGCCCGTCGGTGCTGACGTAGATCGCGCCGCTCCGGCCGACGAGCCAGCAGACGGAGGGCGACGGCGACGATCCGCCGGTCACGGTCGCCGATTCGGGCAGCGTGGCCGCTTCCCAGCTCGCGCCGCCATCGGTCGAGCGCTGGACCTGTCCTGCGCCGACGATGCGCCACCGGACCGCCGGAGCCGGGGAAACGATCTCGAGGAGCGTGGCAGCGCGTTCGGACGCGACGGCGGCGCCGGGGGGGGCCGGGGCGCTCAGCGCAGCGGGACCTGCGGCAGGCGCTCGTGCTGCAGCGCGTGCGGACGCGGCGGCAGACGGCTCGGCGGCTTCCCGTGCTGTCGGCCTGGCAAGCTCCTGGGACGGCGTTGCGCTCGCGGCCTCGGCGCGAGGCGGCGGAGCCGCCGCCGGCGGCGATACGGGAGCGAACTGTCCGGTTCGCTCATTGGCGACTCTGGGGTCGTTGCGATCCGCCTGCGGTGCGGGCGGGGGCGGCGCGGCAGCGAGGTCGCCGGGCTGCCGCGGCTCGCGCAGTCGCGCGGCGGCATCGCCGATCGCTTGCTGTTGATCGGCTGGCTGGCCCGGTTGGGCCAGCTCGTCGCGTCTTGCGGGCGCGCCAGGCTGTGGAAGTTCGGCTGCTGCGGCAGACTCGTCCATCTTCGCTTCGAGAGGTGCCTGCCCTGCGCCATCCGCCTCGACGAACGGCGCGTCCGACACGGTTCGGCTGAACGTGGCGATTTGCGAATCGTCGGGACGCGGCGCGAGCACCCAGAGCGCGGCCACAGTGGCCGCGGTTGCCGCCGGCACGAGCCATCGCAGATGCCATCGCGTCCAGAGGGGCTCGGCGGCGCGCGCGTCGGGGATCGTGCGCGCGAAGGTCGCCGCCATCGCGGTGCAGCGGTCGCAATCGGCGAGGTGCAGTTCGACCGCGTCCGCCTCGGCTTTCGGCAGTCCGCCGTCGGCCCAGGCAGCAAGCGTCTCCGCGTCGACGCACGCGGCCGTTGGCGCGTTGCCGTTATCGCCCTGCACGAGACCACTCCTTACTCTTGGAACGTTCGACCTGCCCGTTCTTGCGAGAGGGGTCTGACCCGGGGTCTGACCCCGGGTCAGACCCCGGATCCGATCCCAACAGCTTTTGCACATCCAGGTACGCAGGATCTGCGACCACGGCGGCAAAACATTCGGCGATTCGGGCCTCGCTCATCTGTTGCGCGCGAAGGTCGCGCTCGACCGCGGCGCGCACCTCACGGCGCGCGCGGCTCAGGTGCCGGGAGACGGTCGCCTCGGATTCGCCGAGCATGCGTCCAATCTGCGCCAGCGTCAGGTCCTGCGCATAGTAGCAGCGCAGGCGCAGCCGATCGCGCGGCGCAAGCGCGGCGACGGCTGCCGTGACCGCGAGCGTCATCAGGCTGACGTTTTCCATCCGATCCGGATCGGCGTCCGCGTGCGGCGCCGCGATCGCACCGGCGGCTTCGTCCTCGGGCAACGGCTCCTGACGCCGCACGCGGCGCAGCCGATCGATGTGCCGCTGCGACAGCACTGCGCGCAGCCATGTGGCCAGGCTGCTGCGCCCGTGAAAGTAGCGGAAGTGCGATCGGCGTTCGCCGTCGCGCACGTCGAGTCCGAACAGCTCGCCGTAGAGCGAATCGGCGAGGTCGCGCGCGCCGCCCGATCGATCGATGGCCTCGGCCGCCCGATACAGCGCCGGCCGGAACTCGCGGATGAAGTGCTCCCACGCCGGCTCGGATCCCTGCGCGCACGCACAGGCGAGCGCCAGATCCTCCAGGTGCAGCGACTCGAGATACTTCTCGACCTGACGCGCGTCGGCCGGTGTCGATGCGAACGCCTTCCGTGCGCTGGCGTCGAGCGCAGCGGCAAACACCTCCACCGCGAGCGACCATCGATCGGCCCGTGCCCGCCGGTACATCCGATCGACGAGGGCGCGATCGAGCGGCACCTCGCGTACGCCGGCTGCCGCTTCGGAGCGAGCGTTCGACCCGGCCGGCCCGGTTCTACGATTGGCCGCCATACGTGCGGATCGTCTCGAGGAACAGGCCGCCGACGTCTTCGGCCTTTCGCGCGCCGACACCTTTCACCGCCAGCAGCGAGGTCATGGACGAGGGACGCAGCCGCGCCATCTCGCGCAGCGTGGCGTCGTGGAAGATCACGTACGGCGGCACGCCGCGCGCGCGGGCGATGTCGAGGCGGAGCGCGCGCAGGCGCTCGAACAGCGCGCGATCCACGTCCTGCCACGATTCGGCCTCGGCGCGCGATCGCTGCCGCATCTCGCCCTTGACGGGGACGCGCTGCCGCGCCAGCACCAGGCCGGGAACGCTCGTCTCATCCCGGAGCAGGGCGACGCCCTGACGCGTCACCTGCAGCACCGGATACGCCTCGCCGGTCTGCTGCAGCAGGCCGAGGCCGATCAGCTGCTCGATGTATCCGCGCAGCTCGGCGACCGGGGTGTCTGCGAGCAGGCCGAAGGTGCTCAGCTTGTCGTGCCCGCGCGCGACGATCGCCTCGTTCGCCTGTCCGCGCAGGACGTTCGTGACGTGCATCGCCCCGAACCGCTGTCCGACGCGGACGACGCAGGACAGGATCCTGCGGGCGATGACCGTCGGCTCGGGCGCCTCCTCGAGCTCGCCGAGGCACACATCGCACGCGGCGCAGCCGTCTGCCTCGTAGCGGTCGCCGAAGTAGGTGCACAGGTGGCGATGCCGGCATCCGACGCTCGTCGCATAGCGCTCCATCAGGCGCAGCAGCATCCGCGAGCCGTCGTTCAGCTCGCCGTTCTGTTCGAGCATCATCCGCCACTTGAGGAAATCGGCGCTCGAGTAGATCAGCACGCACTCCGCCTCGAGGCCGTCGCGTCCCGCCCGTCCCGATTCCTGCTGGTAGTGCTCGAGCGACCGCGGCGCGCCTGCATGTACGACGAACCGGACGTCCGAACGGTCGATGCCCATGCCGAAGGCCACCGTGGCGACGACCACCTGGATGCGCTCGTTGAGAAACGCATCCTGATTTGCCGCGCGCTCCTCGTCCGGGAGGCCGGCGTGATACGGCGCCGACGGGATGCCGATGCCGGCCAGCCACGCGGCCAGCGCCTCGACCTCGCGGCGCGACGGGCAGTAGATGATCCCGGCTTCGCCGCGATGACGCTCGAGCACCTCGAGCAGCTGGTGTTTGAGCGACGTGCGCGGCAGCACGCGATAGAGCAGGTTGGGCCGATCGAAGGAGCCGACCAGCTCGATGGGGTCCTTCAGCTCGAGCTGCGCGGCGATGTCGCGGCGGACGCGCGCCGTGGCCGTGGCGGTGTACGCGTGCACGCTGACGCCGGGCAACAGCTGCCGGAGCCGTCCGAGCTGTCGATACTCGGGGCGGAAATCGTGGCCCCACTGGCTGATGCAGTGGGCTTCGTCGATCGCGACGAAGCTCGGACTCCATGCGGCCAGACGCGACAGAAATCCGTCGCCGCCCTCGCCCACCAGCCGCTCGGGCGAGACGTAGAGCAGGCGATAGCGGCCTTCGTGCAGTCCCGCGAGCACCGATCGTTTCTCGTCGCTCGACAGCGTGCTGTTATAGAGACCGGCGGCGACGCCGTTGCCGACCAGCGTGTCCACCTGATCCTTCATCAACGAGATCAGCGGCGAGACGACCACCGCCAGGCCGGGCCGCACGAGCGCCGGTGCCTGGAAGCAGAGCGACTTGCCGCTGCCGGTCGGCATCACGACGACCGAATCGCGGCCGGCGAGGACGGCGTCCATGGCCTCGCGCTGCAGCGGACGCAGCGACGAATATCCCCAGTAGCGAGCGATGACGTCGAGCAGCGGATCCTGAGCCACGATGGGAACCGGAACGAAGTGTCTGTCAGCGGCCGGCTTCGATCAACGCGAGCGAGGCGAACGATGTTGCCGCGTCCTCCATGAAGCGGGATTCCATCGAGCCGTCGGGATAGCGCTTGTTCATCGACACCGCCGGCCACGTGCCCGTTGCCGGATCCTGGTGCGACTCGAGCCAGTTCAACGCCTTCACAAGCCGTGGATCCGATGCCGGTACGCCGCCGCGCAGCAACGTCGCCGTCGCGAACGCGGTGGCGTAGGCGTTCGTGCCGGACGAGGGAGGGGCGTCGGCGTGCGTCATCCACGGTCCGAGCGATTCGATCGTCCATCCACCATCAGGCTGTTGCTTGCTGAAGGCGGCGGCGACGATCGCGCTACGCACGGATGGGGGGACGAACGATCGCGCCAGCAGCAGCGCGAGTCGATCGTGCAGCCGGCGTGACTCGGCGCCATCGAGAAGATAGGTGTTCAAGGCAGCCGCGCGATCGCGCACCTTCGGTGAGCTGCGGTAATCGGCCGGTGTCTGGGTCAGCGCGGCCGCGGCGAGCGACGCGCCGAAGAAGTGTGATTCGGCGTTTTCCCACGGATCGAGATTGGCGGCGAACCATCGCCACCCGCCGGCGCGCGCGCCCTCGCCACCCTGCAGTGCCCACATCTGGTCGAACGCCTTCTGTGTGTGAGCGCTCATCGTCTTTGTCGCGTCCTCGCGGCTCAGGAACATCGCGCTGAAGATCGCTTCGACGCTTTGCAGCGCCCCGGCCGGCTTCTCGCCGACTTTCGCGCGCAAGCGATCGAGCGGTCCGATCTCGTACATCGTCTGCTGGGGTTCGTTGAGGCGGGCGCGGAGCGCGGGAAGCGCCAGCAGATAGTCATCCCGGTGTGGCACGAGACACACGGACCATCGGCGGACAACGCCGGCTTCCAGGCGAACCAATCCTTCTGGCGCTGATCGAGATAGCGCGCGGCGAGCTGGGGATTCCAATCGGCCGCGAGCGTGGATGTCGCCGCAACCGAGACGACGACGGTCAGGAGCTTGCGCATGGGCGATTTTAGCGCGCTATCCACAGCGCCGCAGCCCGATAGAGTCCGTGGACGAACTTTCCGTACGGCAGCGTCACGAAGAGCGCGAGAACCGTTCCGAGGTGGACGATCAGCAGCCACGGCATGAGCGCCCCGTGGCGCAGGATGAGCAAGGCGAATCCGGTCAGCGTCGTGAGGAACAGGAGCGCAAGGAACGATTCGTCGAGGCCGATCTGCGCGGTGTCGGAGAGCGCGGGGTCGCGGCGCCGGCGCAGGATCCAGAGTCCGAGGGAGCCGACGAGGAGGCCCAGGCCGCCCGCGGTGCCAAGGATCACCGGCAGGCTGGTGTAGCCGTAGGGTGCGCGCCAGCCGAAGACGTTGTCGTAGATCGCGGCGACCGTCGTCGACGCGAAGCAGAGCAGGAAGCCGTAGAACACGCCGTGATGCAGCCAGCGCCGCCACGGTGAGCGGACCTCCTCGCTCGAGACGCAGTCTGCGCCGCTCGCGTGCAGGTGGCGCAGCGTCAGGATGTCCCGAAGTGGAACAAAACTGGCCGCCCGATTCTCAAAATAGACCGGGGTCTGACCCCGGGACAGACCCCGGGACAGACCCCGGGTCAGACCCCGGGTCAGACCCCGGGTCAGACCCCGGACGAACCTGACGACGGAGGCGGCGGTGGCGAGCACAGAAAACAGGAACGTCAGGCCGAAGAGGGTGACCATCACCCCGTGCGGCACGACGGCGTAGAAATCGCCCGAGCGGTCGGCGGGCGACAGCGTCCGCGCGGTCAGCGCCACCAGCGCGCTGCAGATCACCGCCAGCGCGAGGCCGGTCCACAGGTTGTGCCGCGTGAACGCGACGCCGAGCGCCCGCGGCCAGGCGTACTCCTGATAGGTCTGCAGCCGGATCCGCGCCAGCGTTGCCGGCACGTCGATGCCGAACTCGTGCGGCGGCGCGTACTGACACGCGTAGAGACACTCGCCGCAGTTGTGACACAGGTTCGCCAGCAGCGCGAGGTCGACCTTCGTGAAGCGTTGACGCTTCTCCATCTCGGGGAACACGGGGCAGTACTGCTCGCAGTAGCGGCAGGCATTGCACACCGTCATCACGTGCGCGCCGTGCTCCATCACATCGTCAAGGGCCACGGTCTGCGCCCTCTCACCTGGCGGCACCGGCTGCACGGGCTGCGCTCTCTCCGGCGATGCGGCCGAACACGGTCCCGATCGTCATCCCGATACCGGCCAGATAGCCGCGGCGAAGCACGTTGCCCGCCATGATCTCGCCGGCCGCGAACACGTTCTCCATCGGCGCTCCGCTCGTTGTCAGCACGCGCATCGAGTCGTCGACGCGAACGCCGAGATACGTGAACGTGATGCCCGGCCGCAGCGGATATCCCCAATACGGCGGCGTATCGAGCCGCTGCGCCCAGTGGCTCTTGTCCGGCTGGAGTCCCCGCGTCGAACACCCGTCGAGCCGGTCGAGATCGAACGCTCCCGGCTGCACCGCCTCGTTGAAGCGCGCGACGGTGGCACTTACGCGATCGGCAGGCAGCCCGAGTCGCGTCGCGAGCTCTTCGATCGAGTCGGCGGCAACGGGTGGAAACACCGACGGCATGAAGCGCGTCGCCACCTTCGCGTCGATCAGGCAGTACGCCTGCTGACCCGGCTGCTCGGCGACGAGTGCTCCCCAGCTCGCGTAGCGCCTGGGCCACAGGTCCGCGCCTTCATCCGCGAAGCGCTCGCCCAGTCGATTCACCACGATGCCGAGCGGGATGCAGTCGAGACGCGTGACGATGCCGCCGTCGAACTTCGGCGCTCGCGCGTCGACGGCAATGGCATGACACGCGCGCGGATCCCCGATCGGCTGCGCGCCGGCGTCGAGCAGCGCGCGCAGCGGCACGCCGGTGTTGTGGGGCGTGCCGCGCACGATGAAGTTGCCCGCCGCATCGCCCCATGCGTCCTTCAACCACGACAGGTTCGCTTCGAACCCGCCGCTGGCGACGACAAGTGTCCTTCCGCGGATGATTCGGGCCGCTTGTCCACCTTCGCGCGTCGCGCGTGGGCGAGATCCCGCCGCAGCCTCGGCAGTGCCGGAGAGGCAGACAGTACAGTCGCGCACATCGATCCCCGCCACCGGGGCCTCGTACATCACATCGATGCCGAGACGCTCCGCGGCGGCGTAATAGCCGTTCATCAGCGCCTTGCCGCCGCCAAGGAAGAACGCATTGGTGCGCGACAGATGCAGCGTGCCGCGCAGCGCCGTCTGGAAGCGGGCGCCGTACCCGGCCATCCACGCGGTACAGGTTTTCGACCGGCAGATCAGCAGCTGTGCCAGCGCCTCGTCGGTCTCGTTGGCGTTCACGCGGAGCAGGTCGGCGTAGAACTCGTCTTCGGTGTAGACGCCGGTGAGCACCGCGGTGGGGGTATCGTGCGCGCAGCGCAGGTTGCGCGTGTGCCGGCTGTTGCCGCCGCGAAACGCCCGCGGCGCGGATTCAATCACCAAAACGCGCGCGCCAGCCTCGCGCGCGCTGAGCGCCGCGCACAAGGCGGCATTGCCGCCCCCGACCACGACGACGTCGTAGGAGGTGGACACGCTCATCGCCTCCGCTTCACCAGCCAGGGCCCGGCGAGCGTCGCGCAGGCGATGAGCAGGAACATGAGAGAGATCGGTCGGGTGACGAACACGGACAGATCGCCTTCGCTGATCGCGACCGCACGCCGGAACTGCAGCTCCGCGAGCGGACCGAGTACCAGTCCCAGAACCGCCGGCACGAGCGGGATGCCGGAGACGCGCATCAGCCAGCCGACCGCGCCGACGATGTAGAGGAGCGTGAGATCGAGCATCGAACGATTCAGACTGTACGCCCCCACCGAGGCGAGCACCAGGATCGCCCCGAAAAGCAGCGGCCGCGGCACCAGCATCACGCGCGCCCAGACGCCGGCCAGCGGCAGGTTCAGCACGAGCAGCATCACGTTGCCGAGGTACAGGCTGGCCACCAGCGTCCACACCAGATCCGGACGTGACGAGAACAGCAGCGGCCCCGGTTGCAGCCCGTACTGTTGAAACGCGGCGAGCAGCACGGCCGCCGTTGCGGACGAGGGCAGCCCGAGCGTGAGGAGCGGCACCAGCACGCCCGCCGCCGCGGCATTGTTTGCCGCCTCCGGTCCGGCGACCCCTTCGATCGCGCCATGGCCGAATTCCTCCGGCCGCCGGCTCAGTCTCTTTTCGGTCGTGTAGGAGAGAAACGTGGGAATGACGGATCCGCCGGCCGGCAGCACGCCAAGCGGAAACCCGATTGCCGTGCCGCGCAGCCACGGCTTCCACGAGCGCTTCCAGTCCTCGCGGCTCATCCCGACGAAGCCTCGCACCGGCACAGGCTCGAACGACTGGCGGCCGAATCGCCACGCCTGGAACAACGTCTCGCCGACGGCAAAGAGCCCGATGACCAGGACCAGCACGTCGATTCCGTCGAGCAGCTGCGGGATGCCGAACGAGAAGCGGGCGTCGCCGGTGAGCTGATCGATGCCGATCAGGCCCAGGGACAGCCCCAGGAAGAGGCTGAACAGCCCCTTCACGAGCGACCCGCCGAGCAGCGTCGCCACGGCCGCGAATGCCACCATGGCGAGCCCGAAGTATTCGGCCGGCCCGAAGCGCAGCGCGATGCCGGCGAGGAGAGGCGAGAAGAACGTCAGCGCAATCGTCGCCAGCGTGCCCGCGACGAACGACCCGATCGCGGCGGTCGTGAGCGCAGCGGCGCCGCGTCCCTGGCGCGCCATCGCGTGGCCGTCGATCGCGGTGGCGATTGCCGCAGTCTCGCCCGGCGTGTTGAGCAGGATGCTCGTGGTCGAGCCGCCGTACATCGCGCCGTAGTAGATCCCGCCGAACATGATGAAGGCGCTCGTGGGATCCAGCGAGAACGTGATTGGCAGCAGCAGGGCGACGGTCAGCGCCGGCCCGATGCCGGGAAGGACGCCGACCGCCGTGCCGAGCGTGACGCCGGCGAAGGCCCAGCCGATGTGGGCCCACGTCATTGCGTTCGCGAATCCCTCGCGCAGCAGGTCGAGCGTGCTCATGGGAGGGTCACCTGCAGCACGCGCGCGAACAGCAGATGCGCGGCAGACGCGATCGCCACGGCGGCAATCGCGTCGCGCACCGGATGACGATCGTCGAAGGCGCGCGCGGTCCACCAGAACAGCGCGGATGCAGCGGCGATGAACCCGACGTTCTCGGCCATCAGAAGGTGCAGCACGGCGCCGATCGAGACGAGCGAGACCGGAGCGAGCCCGCCCTCGCGATGCTGAGTCCCGTCGACCGCCGGTGACGAGGCCGCCGCCGGTGATGACGCGGCCGCCGCTGCTGACGGCTGCCCGCGTGCAATCTGAAAGGCCGCCATCAGCCCGAACACCACCAGACCGGCCAGCACCAGCCGCGGGTACGCGCCCGACGGCACGAACGAGCTCGTGGTGCCGCCGCCGGTCCCCAGCTTCTTCAGGATCGATCGCACGCGCGCTTCTTCCGCTTCGCCGAAGCGTGCGAACTCGTCCCCGTCCAGATGGCGATCGAGCCAGCGGTATCTCACCAGCGCTTCACGCCACGACGGCGAGCGCACCATCGCGCGCACGAGCGCCTCCAGCCGCTGACGATCCTCCGGCGTGATGCCGGGCGGCGCCACCAGGGATCGCCAGTTCTCGAATTCGACGTCGACGCCTTGTTCCCGCAGCGTCGGGATGTTCACGCCGGGCAGCCGCTCGGCGCTGGAAATCGCCAGGGCCCGCAGCGTGCCGGCCTCGAGCTGCGGGGCGAGCTCCGCGTAGCCGTTGATGCCGACCGATACCGTGCCGCCGAGGATCGCCGACAGCGACTCGCCGCCGCCGGAGAACGCGATGTAGTTGACGCGCCTGGGATCCACGCCGACGGCATCGGCCACCAGGCCGGCGAGAATCTGGTCGCTGCCGCCGGCCGATCCGCCGCCCCAGGAGATCGATCCGGGCTGCGCCCTGAACGCCGCAATCAGGTCCTGCAGCGAACGCAGCGGGGACGCCGCGGGCACGGCGATGACCTCGTATTCGCCGGTCAGCCGCGCGATCGGCACGACGTCGCCCAGCGTCACCGGCGACTGGTGCGTGACGATGCCCCCGAGCATGATCAGGCCCGAGACCATCAGCACGTCGCCGCGGCCGCGCTCGGCGCCGATGAATCGGGCGAGGCCGATGGTTCCCGCGGCGCCGGGAATGTTCTCGACCGGCGCCAGCCGCGCGAGCCCTTCGCGCTGCAGCACCTGCTGCATCACGCGCGCGGTCTGATCCCAGCCGCCGCCGGGCGCAGCGGGGGCAATCAGACGCACCTGGTCGAACCGCTGCCCGTGCGCAGGCGCGGGCAGGAGATTGAGCGCAGCCGAGAGGATGAGAACGGCCGCGGCGCGGAGCGTCATCGACCGGCTACTTTAACGGGTTTTGTCTCCACACCCCATCATCATGGAGAACGGAGCGCGCTGTCGGGACGCGCTCCCGCGCGTGCGCCGTGTCGCCGCCTACCCCGCCGCCACCTCGCTGATCACGTTGTCGTCGTCGATGCGTGCGCAGGGGAACGGGGGATTGTTGTGGGGACGGCCGGGAATTCCCGGTGTCAACTGCACGCTGTGGTGCAGCAGGTCGGATTCGAAGAACAGCCGCACCCGTCCCGCGTCCAGCTTGTGAGCGCTGATCTGCTGCGGGAGGTCCTTGTCGGCCAGGTTTCTGGCGATCGCGGCCTCGCTGATGGGAAGACCGCAGCGCTTCGCCGCGCAGTACATCCAGTGCAGGGCGATCCAGTTCAGCCCGCGATTGCCGTTGCCGCCGCCGACGTCGGAATGCACGCCGCGGAACCAGACTTCGGTCAGCCTCGGCGATGTATGGCGGCCTCTGCCCAGGCGAGTCAACGGAAAGAGCAGCCGGCTCTCGTCCATGGCCATCGCATGAAAGCAATTGGCGACGTTGGGCGGGAAGCGAAGATTGTGTCCGGCGTTGACGTGTTCGCCGGGAAGGCCGAACTGTCCGACGATGTCCCACACGCCGATGAAGCGGATCTGCAGGCCGGGCAAATGCTCGGCGATCTCATTGGCGAACGAGATCGCCAGCGCGCCGCCGCGGCTGAAGCCGACGATGTCGACCGTCGAGTCGCCGGCCAGGATGTTGTCCTCGAGGCGCTCCATCGCCCGCCGCACGCGTTTGTGGCCGCCGATGCCGAGCGCGCTGGCCAGCGTGTCGCCAATGAGCGTCCGCGCGAGCTGGCCGATGCCTTTCTGATAGAGGCTGCCGCGCTCCCTGGACGGGTCGTCGTTCTTCAGCGGATCCTCGTAGGCGTGAAAGAAATCGCAGACATTGGTGTCGAATTCGTCTTCGATTCGATCCTCGTTGCCGGTCCCGTCGAATGCGTACAGCGCCATGACGAAAGCTTCCTCCTGTTGAGCTGTCATGGACGATAACGCGGCGCGCACACGAATCGAACACGATTCCGCCTACGGCTGAGCCGGAGACGCGGGGCGGCGCCCGCCGGCGTGCGGGGGAGCGCTATTGCTGTTCGAGCCTGTAGCCCTTCTTCCGGAGCAGCGCCAGCAGGCCGTCGGGGCCGACCAGATGCGCGGCTCCGACCACGACGAAGCAGGGTCGCGGCCTTGCCATGCACGCCTCGATCTGCGGGACCCAGTTGTTGTTCCGCTCGACGATCAGCGAGGTGTAGGCGCCGCGATAGCCGTCGAACGAACTGAGCGCCATCTTCTCGAGCGCCGCGGCATCGCCTGTGCGCCAGGCTTCGATCATCGCCGCGACGCTGTTGCGCTGGACCTCCAGCTCGCTGAGCGTGCTGCGCAGCATCTGTTCCTGCAACGATTCCGGCATCCTGTCGAAGCGATCGATCTGCGACTCGGCGGTCTCCAGCGCCAGCACCGGCTTGCCGGCCTCGCGCGCCTTGTCGAAGAAGTACTTGTCGAGACCGAGCGCGGCATCGAGTCCGGCTTTCTGCGCCTCGAAGGCGGTGATCATCAGCATCACCATCCACGGCTTCATCGTCCGGATCATTTCCATCGGGATGCCCGTGTCCTTGAGACGCGCGGCAACGAGCGCCGCCGTGTCGCTGGCCACCGCGCCCTCGAAGGTGCGGCCGTCGGTGTAGAGGCCCTTGGCCAGGAGGAGCGGCGCTGCCGTGAGCCGTTCGGCCTCGGCGAGATCGATCTCTTCGACGAGGGTGCCCGCCTCGCGGAACGCGTTTTCGTACGCCGCCGGAAGCGGGTACGCGTCGGTGCCGAGCGCGTGGACGGATCCTGCCAGATACAGGACCTTCGAGCCCGAGGTCACCTTCCAGAGGAAGCTCCTGCCCGTGGACGCCGGTGCCTGGGCGGTCGCCGTCGTGGCGCACGTCAGCGCAACCAGCAGGATGACGATGCCGGGCAGGCGCGCTGCCCGTGAGTGGATGGCCATAAGCAGACTATCGGAACGAACGGGTCGGAACAGTCGTGCGAGACTGTGCATCCCGACCGAGTTTACTCTGCGCCCGCGACTTTAGGCTTCGTGCCGCGGGATTCGCGCCCAAGCTGAACCACAGGCAGCTGCGAATCAGGCGGGACTGCCGGTTGGTGGCGCTCTTGCACCGGCCGGCGCCGGCCTCCCCCCGAGCCGGACGTGTGCGGCGCTGGTGCAGCGCACGTTCGCGGTTCGCTCGAGGAGAGAGCCGTGTTCACGCGCCCTGTCGTCGTCGCCGTCCTTCTGCTGTTTGCCGTCTCCGGTCCTTTCACCCCGCCGCTTCACGCCCAGTCGATCGGCAGCCAGTTGTCGACGCTGCTCACCGAGCAGCGGGACATGAGCGGCTTCGTTCCCGATATCGAAGCCGCCAACCAGACGTTCGCCACCGTCGCCGGGCTGTTCGGCGTCGAGCTCGCCACGCTGCCGGTCTCGGCATCCTCCGGCGGATTCGTCTATCGCCTCAATCGCGATCTCGGCCTCGTCGAGCGCGCCAGCGACGGGTTCGGTCCGTTCTTCACCGAGCGCGTCCTGCGCAACAGCCGCGGACAGATCTCCGTCGGAGTCAGCCATCAGTTCGCCCGGTTCTCGTCGCTGCAAGGCGCCGACCTCCGCGAAGGCACGTTCCCGACCAACGCTGCGCGCCTTGCCGGCTCGGGACAGCCGTTCAGCGTCGACACGCTCGACCTCGAGCTCGTGTCGCGAACGACGACCTCGTTCGCCAGCTACGGCTTCACCGATCGATTGGGCATCGGCGTCGCCGTCCCCATTTCAACGGTGAGGTTCTCGGGTCAACGGAACCGCACCCTGAACGGAGTCACCGCGCTGCAGTCGTCTCGGGCGGGGTCGGCTACAGGCCTTGGCGACATCACCGCGAACGCGCGCTACATGCTGACCGAATCGGGCATTCGCGGAGCGTCGGTGGGCGTCGACATCCGCTTTCCGACCGGCAGCGCCGCCGATCTCCTCGGCGCGGGCAGGATGACGTCGCGCTTCCTCGGCATCGGCACGTGGGAGGAAGGGCACCTCGCGGTGAATGTCAACGGCGGGTTCGGGCTGGGCGGTCTGTCTCGCGAGGTCTTCTGGGGCGCGGCCACCACGCTCGCGCCGTCGCCGCGCGTCACCGTCGTCGGAGAGGTGATGGGCCGCTGGCTCGCCGAGTTGAGCCGCGTCAGCGACGTCTATCAGCCGCACCCGCTCATGCCGGGCGTGGAGACGATGCGCTGGCTGTCGCTCGATCCGGGCGTGCACACCACGTTCCTCGTGACCGGAGCGAAGTGGAACGTCGGCGGGACGTGGCTGCTGAACACGAGCCTCCTGATCCGCGTGACCGATGCCGGTCTGCGCGGGCGCGTCACGCCGGCCATTTCGCTCGACTACTCCTTCGACCGGTAACCGAGCGGAGCGCGACATGCCCGAACCCATCGAACCGGTGCGCCGGCCGGCTCTCGACAATGATGTCGAGGGGCTCGACTGCTTCGCGGCCGAGGGAGCCTCGTTCGTGGACGAGGCCGACGATGCGGCCGCGGCCGCGAGCGCACCACGAGCGAAGTGGCCATGGCCGAGACCCACGCGTGATGCGCTGTTGTCGACGGCCGCCGTGCTGCTGGCCGCCATTGCGATCGGGATGTGGATTGCTGCCGGACGCCATCCGGATCCGGTGCGTGACGCCTCGGCCGTTTCATCACCGGCTCCCCCGCAGCCGCCTGTCGTCGCCGGGACGACGAGTCCGCGCGAGGCGGCCGAGCCGGCGGCCGCAGGTCCGGCGCCGGCAAGGGCGGACGGCGATCGCTCGTCGTCTGCTGCGGCACTCACCGCGTCTCCTCGGGCTGCAGACCGGCCGCGTCGTCCCCCATCGCCGCCCACGGCGGGTGCCGACGCTGCACCTGCCGCCATCGAGGCTGCGCCGGCGGTTCCGATCGATCGCGTGGCTGTCGCCGCGCCGCCGGCAGTCGCGGTGCCGCTGGAGGAGCCCGTTATACCTGCGGCGGAAGAGGCCATCGTGACGCCGCCGAACGATCGGGTCCTGATCGAGCGTGTGCTCGAGCAGTATCGCGACGCCTACGAACGGCTGGACGCACCGTCGGCGGCTGTGATCTGGCCGCGAGTCGACACACGCGCGCTCGCCAGGGCGTTCAGCACGCTCGCCGGGCAGGACGTGACGTTCGACTCCTGCGACGTGGATATCGCCGGCGAGCGGGCTAGGGCCCGCTGTGTCGGCGAGATCCGCTACGTCCGCCGTGTCGGTGATCAGACGCCGCGTGTGCGGCGTCTGTCGTGGTCGTTCGCGCTCGAGCGCGTCTCCGATCGGTGGCAGATCGCGCAGGTGACGGCCGACTGATGCCGGCCACGAGTGCAGACACTGCAGGGGCGGTCGTGTCACCGCGCCCGCAGCTCACGGGACGATGGCGATTGGCGCCTGCCAGAACGCCACCTTCTGGTTGGTCGGCTCGAGCACCGTCACCTGGCAGTCGTAGCGTCCGACCCCGAGGGCGTCGAGCGGGATGCTGAAGCGCAGCGGCACGGCTTTCGAGCGCGGATCGATCCCGTCGATCACCTGCAGCGGCTGGGTCTCGAGCACCTTCTGATCGCCCTTGAAGAACGACACGAACGCCACGAGCGGCTGCGTCGTGGTCGCGCCGCGCTCGTAGGCCTGGAGGAACACGTACATGTCGCGGCTCCGGCTGAAGACGCGCGTGACGCTCGGGAAGAGTTTCTGCCCGTCGTAGACCAGCGGGTTCGTCAGCTGCGCCGCGCCCTTCTGCACGGTGAGCAGCGCTTCGTTCATCGGGATGCGCTGGCTGCCGAGGACGACCGAGCTGATGGGCAGCCGTTTCTGCTCGCGCATCAGGTTCGGGATGGTGAACGAGGCCTGATAGGTGCCGATGCGTCCGGTTTCCGCGTCGCGGGCGAGAAGCTTGATGACGTACTTGCCCGGCAGCAGCGTGAAGCCGGTCTCGTACTGGATCGGGCTCGTGGCGAGCTTCTCCGCCGTCTCGGTGCTCAACGGGATGTCGAGCCTGTCGCGCATGTTCTGGATCGTGTAGCCGTACTCGTCCTTCACCTCGCCGATGAAGTCGATGAGCGTGCGCAGCGCGCCGCGGCGCTTGGCCAGCGCCAGCTCGCTGCCGGGGATCTTCACGGCGACCGGCACGAAGTACTCGGCGCTGTTCAACTGGAAGTAGTTCACCTCCATGGCGATGGTGATGTCGGTGACCGGGTTCTCGAGCATCAGCGCCTCTTCGAGCTGGCGTTCCTTGTCGGCGGCGCTGAAGCTGCCGAAGTCCTTGTCGCCGTAATAGCCCTGGCGGAAGGTCAGCTCGGCGGATGCGTACTGCGGGTTGTTCAGCGTGACCCGCACGCGGCGGTACTTGCCGTCGGTCGCGAGATTCGTGGTGTAGTAGCCGAGGATGTAGTAGCTGGTCACCGCCTGCGCGGCCTGGACGATCCCCAGCGAGAGATCGTTGTAGTCGAACATCGCCCGGCCGCCGGTGTCCTTGGCCAGCGCGTACAGCGTGTCCTGCGAGCGCTGGAAGTTGGCGGCGAGCTGGCTGGCCATGCCGCCGGTGAACATCGTCTGACCGCCGCGCGAGGCCTGGCTCGCGTCGCCGAGCGGCGGGGTCGCGACCAGCCCGCGCGCATCGATCGGGTTCAGGGTCACGTTGGCGCGGATCGCGGCGTTGACCGTGGCGCGCAGCTGCGCCTGGTTGTCGGCGCCGTTGAGACGCAGCCCGCTGGCGAAGTAGATCAGCGTCTTCTGCTCGGGCAGCCCCTCGAGCATCTTCACCGCCGTCTGCAGCGCCGCGAGCTGGCGGTCGGTGTTGAAGATGTTGAACTCGGCATCGTTCTGGCCGAAGGCGGTGCCTTCGGGATTGTCGGGGATGCCGTCGTTGTTCTGATCGTCGCCGTAGATGAGGATCGCGATAACCTCGCGCAGCTTCTCCTTGTCATCGGTGAAGTCGGTCTTCACCGAGACCGCGCCGTTCTGGAACGCCATGATGGCCACCAGGTCCGAGCGCGTCATCTGCGTCTCGATGAACTTCAGCGCGTTCGAGTAGGCGCGGACCTGATCGGCGGGCCCCATCGACGAGCCGTCGAAGTAGAACACCAGCAGCCGCTTGTCCTGGTAGCGGATGTCGCCCGGCGGCGGCGCCGCGATCTGCGTCTGCACCGTTGGTGCGGGAGCCGCGGGTCCGGGCGCCGGCGGCTGCGGGGCCTGTGTGTTCCCGAGGGACGCGTCGACCGCCGGCGTCGGGGTAGCGGGCATCTCGAGCCGCTGATACTCGACGAAGGCGATCTCCTGCGGCTGCCCGTTCTCGGTGATCGTGAAGTCTTTGGCCGTCAGCCCTTCGATCGGCTTGCCGTCCTTGTCCTTCACGAAGACCGACTGCACGATCAGGCGGGTCGAGGCACGGAACGTGGGCTGCTCGGTTTGCGTCTGCAGCGGCCGCTGCTGCTGCGCATCGCCGCGTGCGACGGGCCCGGCGATCGCTGCCGCGCAGAGGATGGCCGTTGCTGCCGGTCGTATCGCTGATCCGCGCATCAGAACCTCATTCGCAGACTGGTCGTGATCTTCCGCGGCTCGCTCACCGCGTTCGGCAGACCGAACTGCGGACCGAGCAGCGTATTCACGCCCGTGTGGGTGACGCGATTGAGCACGTTGATCGCGTCGATCCGGTAATCGAGATTGATCCGGCCGCCCAACGGGAAGGTGCGGGTGATGCCGGCGTTCAGGGAGAACTGCGCCGGTCCGCGTCCCGAGTTGCGCCCGGCATTTCCCCAGGTGCCCGGCGCCGGAGCCGTGTAGGCGGCCGGGTTCAGATAGCGGCCCTCTGGCGGATCGGTGGGGGCGCCGGTCAGCGACGCGCGGATCGCGCCGGTGTAGCCGGTGCCCGGAATCGCCGCCAGGTAGTAGGGCGTCAGCGGCAGACCGCTGCCCGTTGTGAGCTGACCGGTGATCGTCCAGTTCCTGAGCAGCCTTCCGCGCCATCCGCCGACCAGCGCGCCGCCGGCCACGCCGACGCCGGTCGTGTACTGGAAGCTGGCGGTCACCTGATGGCGCTGATCGAAGGCCGAGGGCCCCCACTCGGCGTCGAGATCGAGCCAGTTCTGCGCGAACGCCGTCCCGCTCAGATTCGCGCCCTGATACGACGCCGCATCGTCTTCGGCCCTGGCCAGGGTGTACTGCACCGTCGCGGTCAGGCCATTGCGCAGCCGCCTGCGCACCTGGAGCTGACCGGCGTGGCGCGAGGAGCGGCCGTTCGATGTCAGGTAGACGAAGCCCGCGGGACACGACGGGCACGGATTCACCGCGCCGGCCGGGTACGTGTTGGGCAGGAACTCCTGAATCAGGTTCGTGCCGCGCGTGCCGAGATACGAGGCGGTGACGGTCAGCGACGCCGGGAAATCGCGCTGCACGGACACCTGCCAGTTGTGCGCGGCGCCGATGCGGAAGTTCGGGTCGACGGCGAACGTGTTGCCGAGTCCGCCCGTCGGCGCGACGAACCCTTGCGCCAGCGTCAGCGGATTCTCGGGACTTCGCGCGATGGTGAACGAGGTCGAGAGCGGCGGCTGCTGGGCGAGGAGCGTCGTGATCGACTGGTAGACGTTGGTATTGCGGTAGAGGCCGTAGCCGGCCCGTACGACCAGCGACGAGCCGGGAATCGGACGCCACGCGATCGCCAGCCGCGGCTGCACGCCGCTCTTGTCGGGACGCATCAGCGAGCCGGTGAAGGTCTGCCCGGTGACCGGACCCGTCGGATCCGCCGCCAGCACCGGCCGTGCCGACGAAAAATCAGGGGCCACGTCGAGGTTGACGAGGCGTCCACGGCTTTCGGTCAACGGCGCCTCGTACTCCCAGCGCACGCCGGCGGTCAAGGTGAACGACGGCCCGATCCGCCAGTCGTCGGTGATGTACGCCGCGTACGAGTTGCCCCGGAAGTACTTGTCGGCGTTGCCGAAGGCAATCGACGCGGTGGCTGGCGCGCCGAGCAGGAAATCGGCGAAGTCGTGGCCGGTGACGGCACCGGTAAACGCGAACGATCCACGCGGATCCTGCTGCGAGAGGAGATCGATCGCATGGCGGCGGATATCGCCGCCGATGGTGAAGTTGTGGCGGCCGCGGAACAGGAACAGGTCGGCGCCGCCGGCATGCGTGATCGTCTCGGAGTGCCGCGGCAGGGCGTCCGAGAGTCCGGCCACGCTCGCGAACGACAGGGACGGCGGCCCCCAGTTGATCGGCTCCTGATTGTTGCCCGTGATGCCGGCCTCGCCCGAGACGTTGACCCGATTGGCGAAGTGCGGCGTTGTCGTCGACGACTGCCTGGTGAACTGATAGCGCGTGCGCATCTGCATGAACTGCGACACGCGCCGGTTCCAGTTCACGGTCACGTCGGTGTTGGACGACTGCGTCTGATCGGTAAACCCGAACAGCGTCGTCTGATCGACGGTGTTCCGCGCGTACGACCCGGTGCCGAAGATCTGGTTGCGCTGATTGACGATCTGCGTCAGCCGCGACTGGAAGCTGTCCTGCCGGACGATGGAGCGAATCGGCGCGTCGTAGTTCAGCCCCTGGCGCGTGTCGAGCGTCGGCTCGGGATAGTAGTTGAGGAGCGCGGCGGCCTGCGGGCTGATGCGTTCGCGCGGGATGGTGTTGTTGGGGAACGGCTGACCCGTGAGCGGATCGATCACGGTGACCGGGCGGCCGAGCCCGTCGACGGTCTGCGAGAAGTCGCCGCTGCGTTCAAGCGCGGTCGGCATGCGCTGCGCGGCCGATGTGAAGTTGTGGTCGGACGTCCGCTGGTAGCCGACGAACAGGTTCGGCCCGTTCTGCAGCAGACGCGGGATGCGCAGCGGCCCCTGGAACATCCCGATCAGGTGCACGTTGTTGTAGCCCTGCACCTGTGATGACTGCCCGGTCAGCGACGCCGGGCGTGCATCCCACGCCGAGCTGCGCGCCAGCACGCCGAGCTGCGCGTTGTAGAGCGCACCTGGCCGGCGCCGGTTGTTGCCGAAGGCGGCGAACTGTGCAAACGGCGAGGCGGCGGCGTTGTTCACGCTGCCGTTGACGAGGAAGCCGTCGTTGGCGGCGTTGGGATCGACAGGCGGCTCCTCGGCTTCCGCCCGCGACGCTGCAGGCGCCGCGGGCGGCCGGACCGGCGCGGCAACGCCCGCGCGCTGAAATCCCTGGCCCGTGGGCGGAATCGTCACCGTGCCGCGTCCGCCCTGCGCGCGGATCGTGCTGCTCCCCTGCGCCGTGGATCCGGCCGGTGCCGCCTGGCTGACCGCCGGCGGGAGGCCTTTGGTGATCTCCTCGAACGACAGCAGCGAGAGCTCCCACACCGCCGCCTGCGCCCCGGCGACGACGTCCACCTCGCGCGACAGCGGCGCGAACCCGCGCATCTCGATCGTGATCGTCCAGGTGCCTTCGGCGAGATCGGCAAACCGGTAGACGCCGTCCTGGTCGGTCGTCGTGACGATCTGCGTGTCGCCCCGTTTCGCGGTGACCGTTGCCCCGGGCACGGCAATGCCCGTGAAGCTGACCTGTCCGTAGTGCTCGGTCGCCTCCAGCGTCGGCGCGAAGGCGAGCAGCGCGATCAGAGCGATGACGAGGCGGCGCGGGGGGCGATGTCGGATCACGGGCGTGTGGTCCTTGCTGTTGTGTCGCTCTCCGGCCGTTTTGACGTCCTGCGCCGGCGATTGGTTCGTCAGGGGAGCCGGCGCCGGGTCATGGCCTTCTGTCCGATTGGACCCGATCGAGCGCGTTTACCTCCTGATTCGTCAGTTTTCGGTCGGCTGCTCGATCGAGTCGATCACCATGACGTCCAGTGTTGCGCGCTGTGCATTGAGCCTCAGACCCAGTTGTTCCTGCAGCGCCGTGAAGAGCCCCGGTTCGTCGCCGGGAGTAATGGCGTTTGGTGAAGCCGCCGGGGCGCCTGTCGGTGGAGGCGCGACGGGGCCCAGCTCGTTGTTGAAGCGGAAGTCGAAGCTGTACAGGCCCTCGAGCCCCGTCAGGTTGGATACCGGCCGATTGAAGGACGAGATGGCCGGCAGGTTGGACAGCAGCCGCGCCAGCATGTCGAGCGGCACACCGTGGCCGATGAGGCGCCCCGGGCCGCCGATGATGTTCCCGCAGCGCGCCGCGGCCTTTGGATCGAACGGAAAGGCGGCCGGAGGCGGAGGTCCGCCGGGACCCGAGCCGCGGCTTCCTGGCGGCGGACACTCCTCGTCCCCGATGCGCCTGAGCCCCGGGCCGAGCTGTCCGTCGCCGCGCTGCACGACGAGCGCATAGATCGGCAGGTCGCGCTTCTCGATATGGAAGGTGAGCTTGAACCGATCCCGCAGCAGCGTCTTCATCATCATCCGCCGGGCGTCGAGCGTCGTCATGCCCGCGTTCGTGGCGATGATGTCGAACCCCTGCGTGCGAAGCCAGTCCGGTCCGCCGATGATCTGCGTGTCGTGAATCTCGTACGCCTGCCCGATAAGGCGCCGCCCTGAAATGCCGGTCAGCTCGACGCGTCCTGGGGAGGCGGCGCCACCCATGCGTCCGCGGCCGGCGGCGGGCCTGATCGACGCCACCTCGAACGTCGGCGAGTCGGGACCCGGCGCGACGATCTGTGCGCTCACGCGCGGGGACGTGACGATGCCGATGGCGACTGGTATGGCGATGGCGGCACTCATGGCGGCGCCGAGAACCAGTCGCTCGAGCGGGCCCGCCGCCGCGTGCGGCGTACTCCTCATGATGTGCTCCATTCGCTGTTCGAGATTGGAACCGGTGACGCCGGCCACGCAGACGAGCGGTGACTCGACGTAGAACCGACAGACCTTGAGAATGCTTTCGGCGTACACGTCGGGCTCGGTACCGCGGTCGACGACGTCCTCGTCGCAGGCGCGCTCGCGCTCGTCGACGAGCCGTGCGCCGATCCACCAGACGGCGGGGTGGAACCAGAAGAGCGCTTCGACCGCCATGTGCATGATCGCGGCGAGGTTGTCGCGGCGCCGCGCGTGTGCGACTTCGTGGGCCAGAATCGCTTCGATGTGTTCCGGGCTGAGCCGGTCGTCGATGCCCGAGGGCCAGAGCAACACCGGCCGGACGATCCCGAACACGCCCGGCTCAATGGCGTGCGCCGACATCACCAGCCGGAGACGCGGTGTGTCACCTTCGAGCCGGCGCAGCCTTTCCAGCACCGGTCCGTCTGTGATTGGCGAGGCCTCGCGTACTGCCGCGGCGATGCGGCGCCATCGCACGGTCCAGATCAGCAGGATGGTGATGGTGCCCGCGGGCCACAGAATGGTGACACCGCGTTGCGCGTATGCCGTCAGCGGAGACGGCGGCGGGGGAGGCATGGGACGCCCGCGTCCGTCCACGCGCGAGGCAGGCTCCGGTGTGAACGGCGCGACCGCATTGTCGAGGATGCCGATATAGGCCTGCCCCGATCGCTGGATCGGCACCAGCTCGATCTGCGATCCGATCCACAGCAGCGCGCTGAACGGCACGACGAACTTCAGCGACGCCGCCAGCCACAGCCAGTAGCGCACCTGCGCGCGGTTGTGGCGGAAGGCGGGAACGAGCGCCGCAACGGCGATCGCGAACAGCGTCGACTGCCACAGGTGATTGGCGAGGGGTTCCAGCATGAGCCGTCTACCTGGAAGCGGGTTTTTCGCTCTTGCCGGTCTTGCCGGCCTTCATCTTGAGCAGCAGCTGCTCGGCCTCCCGGACGTCCTCGAGCGTGAGATTGCCGGACTCGATCAGATGCGCCATGACCGGCTGGCTGCTGCCGCCGAAGAACGCGAGCAGGTCGTCGACGAGCCGGCGCTGGGCCGAAGCGCGCGTGATGGCGGCCTCGAAGATGTGGGCGTTGCCGATCTTCTTCGTCCGGCGGACCGCCCCCTTCTCCTCGAGGCGATAGACCACGGTCTGGACCGTGGTGTAGGCCGGGCGTCCCTTGTCGGGCAGCGCTTCGAGAATCTCGCGGACCGACGACGGTCCACGGCTCCACAGCGCCTCCATGATCCGGTGTTCGAGCCTGCTCAGTTTCGGCAGCCGCACGTCGTCTCCTAAACGCGTGGTTATATCTACTACAAGTGTAGGTAAATGGCAAGAGTGCCCGGAACGGCTCAAGTCCGACCCGCGCCTGCCGATTGTGGGCGACAGGGGAGGAGCGTGGCATGACCATCACCAGCGCGTATCAGAGCGTCTCGGTGACCGTGGCGGCGTTTGCCGTATCGCACGTGACGGTCGCCTCCGTGGATCAGATCGAGCAGGAGCCGGCCCGTACGGATACACCGCCGCCGCCCGCACCTCCACCGGCACCACCGCGGGCGGACACCGTCAGGCTCTCGAGGGCCGCCCGGCGGGCAGACTCGCTGATGGCCGCGGTCGACGCCAACGACGACGGCGCGATCAGCAAGGAGGAGTTCACCGACGGCGCCCTGGCGCTGCTGCGGCGGGGACGGTCGCGTCACCTCCAGCGCAGGCTGGCGAAGCTCTTCGATCGCGTCGACGCCAACGACGATGGCGGCATCAGCAGGGAGGAACTGACGTCGGCGCTGCAGCGCGTGTCCCGGCATCACCGCCACTGCCGCCCCTGCGGCGAAACGGCACCCGCCTCGAACAGTACAGCGCCCGTTTCAAATCAAACCGCTCCCGCTTCGAATGAAGCGGCACCCGCTTCGAATGAAGCGGCACCCGCCTCGAGTGAAGCAGCACCGGCTCCGGCTGGAACCGCGGTCGCGGCAAGCGTGATGGTGACCAGCGTGACCGTCGTGGCCATCGCGGTGAAGCAGTACGCCGCCGTGGCGCAGGCTATAGCAGCCTGAGGCTCCGTGTTCCGCTCGGCGTCACGAAGACACGTGCCACGCCAAAGTCGGCGTCGAGAGGGTAGACGAACACACCGCTCGACAGCCGGCTGTAGTTGAGCGTCGCCCCGGTGAGCTGCTCGCCGCCGGGCAGCGCCAGCGACACCCTGCGCCCGTAGGGCGTCGGCTGCTCGCGGACACGATCGGCGGGTCCGCTGTCGTCGTCCTCGCGCAGGAAGAAGATGGCGTCGAGCTCGGCCAGCTCCAGACGCTGTGCGTTGGCCGGCGAGCGCTGCGGCGACACGTGCAGCGACGGCCGCGCGGGATTGAAGTCGGCGGTGAAGCCGTTGATCACCCGTCCGTCGCGGCACTTCGCGATGACGGCATGCCAGACGACGCCCGCCCCCGCATCCGGACGGGATTCGCGCGCCGTGTACTGAGCCGTCACCAGATCCCTGAGGCCGATCGGCCTTTTGAACGCGCATGCCCCCTGCGTCCGGACGTTGTAAGCGGCATCGCGCAGCGTGCGCACGCGCAGCACACGAGACGGGACCAGCACGTTCCTGGCCGGTCCGGAGAACTCCAGCACGATCGTGGCCTCCGGCGTCAGCGTTGCGGCGGTGGCGAAGCACACGCCGCCGGCGGACAGATCGATGACCTCGATCGGCTGGCCGTACTTCAGGCGCGCCGAGCGCAGTCCGCTCAGCTCGTGCGCGGGAAAGCGCACGTGCGCGCGTCGTTCGATTGTCGGGGACGGAGCGGCCGCCATCTGCCCGCTGAACTTTGTCCCGTTCAGCGGGCAAATCGCAACCTCAGCCGTTCGTCAGGCGGCCGGCGGCGGGACCGGAGCGCCGGTGCTGCTGATCGCGCGCATGGCGACGCCAATCATCGACGCCACGTCGGCGGCATTGGCCGGAATCACCAGCGTGTTGCTCTCCTTCGCGAGCTGTCCGAACTGCGCGATGTACTGCTCGGCCACGCGCAGCTGCACGGCCTGCGGACCGCCCGGCTCCTGCATCGCGGCGGCCACGCGGCGGATGCCCTCGGCGGTCGCGGTTGCCACGGCCAGGATCGCCTGCGCCTGGCCCTCGGCCTCGTTGATCTGCTGCTGGCGCCGCGCTTCGGAGTTCTTGATCGTTTCCTGCTTGGCGCCCTCGGCGTTGTTGATCATCGCGTCGCGCTGGCCTTCGGAGGTGAGAATCAGCGCGCGCTTCTCGCGCTCGGCGCGCATCTGCTTCTCCATCGCGGCGAGGATGTCGGCCGGCGGCGTGATGTTCTTGATCTCGTAGCGGAGCACCTTCACGCCCCACGGCTCGGAGGCCTTGTCCAGCTCCGTCACCACGGCGAGGTTGATGTTGGTGCGCTCCTCGAACGTCTTGTCGAGATCGATCTTGCCGATCTCGCTGCGCAGGGTCGTCTGGGCGAGCTGGGTGATCGCGAACAGGTAGTCGGAGATCCCGTAGGACGCCCGCTCCGGGTTCAGCACCTTGAGATACAGAATCCCGTCGATGCCCACCTGCACGTTGTCGCGGGTGATGCACACCTGCGCCGGGATGTCGTACGCCGCCTCCTTCAGCGAGTGGCGGTAGCGAATCACGTCGAGGAACGGCATCAGCACGTGGAAGCCGGCGCCGAGCGTCTGCGAGTAGCGCCCCAGCCGCTCGACCACGTAGGCGTTCTGCTGCGGGACGACGACGGCGGTCTTGGCAATGACGACGAGGACCAGGACCGCGAGTGCCACGAACACCAGCAGCGTGCCGAGACCAATCATCAAAGAGCCTCCTCTGCCTTGACGAGCAGCGTGAGCCGCTCGGACCTTATGACCGTGCAGCGCGCACCGCTGGGCAGCGGTGTGGTGCCGAGATTGCGCGCCGTCCACGACGTGCCGCGCAGCTCGACGCGGCCGGTCTCGCCAGGCGCCATCGGCTCGATCACCGAGCCGGTCTCACCGGCGAGCGTGTCGAGATCCGCCGCGCCGCCGTGGAGATTGAGCTGCCTCATGATCGGATTGCGGAACAGCACCAGCGAGGCCACCGACAGCGCGGAGAACAGCAGGAGCTGGAACCACGACGGACCGGCGAGATCGAACAGCGACAGGATGGCGATGATGATCGCCGCCACTCCGAAGAAGATGATGTAGAAGCCCCCCGACGCGGCCAGCTCCAGGGCCGTCAGGACGAGGCCCAGGAGGAGCCAGTGCCACCACAGCATGCGCGGATTATGTGCAGTCTCGTGCTACTTTGTCACCTGTTATCCCGCGCACACTGCCCTCGCCTGTGAGCGACACGCTTCCCCGTCGTCTGCACACGGTCGTGACGTGTGCCGTCGTCGTGGTGTTCGCGTGGCTCACCACGCGCCACGTCGGCGAGGGCGCCTTCCTCGAGGATCAGGTCGACCAGCTTCAGAACTTCGAGTCGCTGCTGCAGCTCCGGCCCGAGGGCCTGTGGGGAGCGATCATGTCGGGCACCATACCGCCGGCGCGCGCGCTCGGTCCGCTCGGTGCGATCGCCTTCGGCCTTCCCGTCTCGCTCGGCCTCGGCATCGATGCCGTGCACGTCGAGACCAGCCTGTTGATGGCGATTGCGACGGCGGCGTGCTTTGCCGCGTTCGCACGCCTGGATGCGCTCTTTGCCTGGCTGTGGCTGGCGGTCTTTTCGGCGACGACCGTTCTGTGGTGGAACGCGGCGACGTTGTGGTCCAACACCCTGCTCCTCCCACTCGGATTGTCGATCGCCGCCCTGGCCGCCTCCTGTCTCCGCCATTCCCGCCGGGCGACGCTCGGCTGGCTCGTTGTGGCGACGATCTACGCGCTGCACCTGCACCTCGTCGCCGTCGTGGCCGTGCCGATCGTGCTGATCGTGGGTGCAGTGACGTTCCGCAGCGCGCGTCCGATGCGCGGCGTTCACGCGCTGGCGATTGCCGTCGCCGGCGTTCTGGCTCTCGCCCCCTACACGCTGGCCGAAGTGATGACGGGCTTCGCCAACCTGCGCGCCATCAGCGGCCATCTCGGATCGTCGGTAATCGGATTGGCGTCGGACACCGGGTCGGCCACGATGTCGCTGGCGATCGCAGCCGATCCGATCGGTCTGTTCGGCGCGATCGGCGTCGGCGTACTCCCGGCGACAATCGCCGGGCTGACCCTGCTGGCCGTGTCGCTGTGGTGGGCGCGAACCGGACCGCTGTTCTGGCTGCTCGTGTGCGCGGCGGCCGGCATCGCCGGGCAGGCGTTGTTCTTCTGGTGGATGTCGCGCCCGTTTGCCGGCTATCACCACGTCACGCTGCTGGCTCCGTTCTACGCGGTTGCACCTGCCGTGGTGCTGCGGCGCGTCCTGTTCCGTCCCGATGTGCCGATGCGTGCGGTCGGCTCGGCGGGCGTTGCCGTGCTGGGGTTGCTCATCGTGTTCGGCCCGCGGTTCGCCGATCGCGCGGTGGAGCGGACGCCGTGGACGTACTCGCGCATTCGCGCCACGCTCGACGTGCTGTGCGGTGGTATCGGCGTCGCGACCGACGAGGGGCAGGCCTTTGCCGCCGCGCTCAACCCGGAGTACGACGGCGTGCTGCGCTACATGATGAAACGGGGACTGACCGAGTGCCGATACGATCCGTCGAGCGCCGTCCTGATTGCCGCCGCTCGCGACGGGCAGTATCCGGCGTCGAAGACGATCGGCGCCGCCACGTTCTATCGCGAGCTGGTGCTGCCGCCCGGGATCGCGCGCTATCGGCGCGTGCCCTGATCTGGTTCGTGGCTGGTGGTTCGTGGTTCCGGGTTCGTGGTTCGTGGGCCCGGCCTCGAGCTGACCATGCTCGACCGACCACAGACCTGGGTCACGCTCACAGAAATTTGACAGCGCGTGCCGCACCGGGCGCCACGAAGATGCGCATGTTGTTGGAGCGCGGATCGGCCGGGAAAACGAAGAACCCCTGGCCGTCGCCCTTGTAGCCGAGTGTCGATCCGAGCAGTACCTCGCCGTCGTGGAACGTGACCGCGACCTTGCGGCCCTGCGGCGGCGCGCCGAACTCCTGGCAGTCGACGCGCATGCGGTCGCCGGCGAAGTCGCGCACGAAGAACAGCGCCTTCAGGTTCGACAGGTGCAGGAAGAGCGTGTCGTGCGAATTCGGCTCGGCCGCCAGGTGGAGCCGCGGCTTGGACGGATGAAAGTCGGTGGTGTAGCCGCGCACGAGACGCCCGTCGCGGAAGCGCGCCACCACTTTCTGCCACGACTTCAGCGGGCTGTGCGGCGCCGGCGCCGGTGACGCGGCGGGCTGCCGGGCCACTGCGCTGTGGAGCAGATCGGGGATCTCGAGCGGCCGCTTGAACGCGCACGCACCGTGGTAGCGCATCACGTCGGAGAACGAGGCGACGCGGCAGCGCAGCACCTTCGAGGGCACGAGAATCGAATTGGTCGGGCCCGCGAGCTCGAGGACGATCGTCGAGTCGGGACGGAGCTGCGTTTCGGTTTCGACGCGAATGCCGCCGGCCGAGATGTCGAGCACGCGCACGTCGGGGCCGTACTTCAGACGGGCGCTTCGCAGCCAGTGGACGTCATCGATGCTGAGGCGCAGGTGGCCGCGGCGGTCGGCGTCTTCGTACGGGTCCAGGATCGAATCGGCGAGGCAAACGACTTTCAGATCCGGCGACTGCAATTCCGTGATGGGCATGCGGACAGGGACTCCTGCCGCCCATCCGAGCAACTCGGGGGCCACTGTCCTTCGGGGCGTGAAGGCCCGATCCGGGCCGAAATACCGGCTCGGCACTGGGAGCGCCGATCAGAAAGTCAACCGTTGGGGAGAGTTCTGCCTCGCCTTGTCGGGGCATACTGGAGATATGAAGGAAACGACTTTCCCCGTCACCAAGACGGACGAGGAGTGGCGCAGGCAGCTGACGCCGCAGCAGTATGCGGTCCTGCGGAACCATGCCACCGAGCCGCCGGGCTCCTGTGCACTTCTGCGCGAGCATCGCGCCGGCACGTTCTCGTGCGCCGGCTGCGGTCAGAAGCTGTTCGTCTCGGACCGCAAGTTCGAGAGCGGCACCGGGTGGCCGAGCTTTTTCGCGCCGATCGAGGGCAGCATCGGCACCACGATCGATCGCAGCTACGGGATGACACGGACCGAAGTGCACTGCAGCAACTGTGGCGGACATCTCGGCCACGTGTTTCCCGACGGACCGCCGCCGACCGGGCTGCGCTACTGCATCAACGGGGTCGCGCTTACCTTCGAGCCAAAACCGTAGTGTCCGGCTGCAGCCGGATCCGCTCAGCCAGACCGTTGAACCCGCGACGAAGGCCAACCGGCTTTCTGCGCGATGTAATCGCGCGACGCCTGCGCCTGCTGGCGCAGGCGCGCGAGATCGACGCCGACCAGCTGCCCATGGCGCTTGCGCACCTGCCCGTCGACGATCACCGTGTCGACATTGCTGGTGTCCATGGCCAGCACGACGGCGGCGTAGGCGTCGTTCATCGGCGCCACGTTGATCGTATCGGTGCGAAGCATGATGATGTCGGCCGCCTTGCCCGGCGTCAGCGTGCCGATCGTCCGGTCGAGATGATTGGCCCGTGCACCGTTGATCGTCGCGAAGCCCACCACATCGCGCACGGTCAGCAGCGCCGGCGCGTCCTTGTCGTCGGCGCGCCGGCGGGCGAGCGCCTGCATCCGCTGAAGCGTGAACACGGCGCGCATCTGCGTGAACATGTCGCCCGGCATCTGCGTCTCGACATCGACGCTCAGACTCGGCGCCAGCCCGTGATCGAGCGCAGCCTGAATCGGCGGGATGCCGTGCCCCATCTCCATCTCGATCGGCGCCGAGATCGAGACGTGCCCGCCTGAATCCGCCACCATCTTCCACTCGCGGTCGGTGAAGGTGTTGCAGTGGATGTAGGTCACGTCGGGACCGAGCGCCTGCTCCAGCCCCGCCAGCGTGCCGCCGGCGTGCACCGAAATCGGCGCACCGACCTCGCGTGCGATGGCCCACTCTCGTGCCGTCATGCCCGCCGCCATCGCCAGCGTCAGGAGCTGATCGCTCGACGCGAAGTACTGCTTGCGCAGACGGCGGATGTCGTCCGGATATCTGCCTTGCGGCCCGGCGCCCGCGCCGTAGGCATAGACGGCGCGAATACCCGACTCGCGCAGACCCTCGATCGCGGCATCCGTATGCGCGGGAGTGTTCCCGATGTGCGACCAGTCGAGCACGGTCGTGACGCCGGCGTTGATCGCGCCCAGCGCGCTGACCAGATCGCCGATCCGCACGTCGTCGGGACGCATGGCGCTGCGGACCGCGCCGAGAATCTCGCGCACGTAGTCGTTGAGCAGGCCGTTCGGCTGGCTGTTGCGCACGGCTCCCTGCCACATGTGGCGATGCGTGTCGACGAACCCGGGCATCACGATCATGTTCCACGCGTCGATGATCTGCGCGTCGGCGGTGATGTTGGGCCGAACGGCGACAATCCTGCCGTTCTCGATCAGCACGTCGGCATTGTCGAAATCGCCCACCGAGGGATCGAGCGACAGGACGCAGCCGCTCTTGAGCAGCATGCGCCGGCCCTGCGCGGCCGCCGGCGCGCTGCGGAGACTCGCTGCAACACCCACAGCGGCGGATGTCAGGAACGCGCGACGTGTGAACGTCATGACCGATTCCTCCAGCCGGATGCCATCCAAGCCCGGAGCCCGGGACCAGAGCCCGGAGACCGTGACTATCCTACTCACGTGTTCGTCGTTCTGGCACTCGCGTCGGCTGCGTTCTATGGCGCCGCCGATTTTCTCGGCGGCATCGCGTCCCGGCGCGCGGCTTCGAGCCTCGTGGTCGTCCTGTCACAAGCCGCCGGGCTGGTGGTGCTGGCGCTCCTGTTGCCCGTGCTGCCGTCGAGCTCGCCGGCCGTCAGCGACTACATCTGGGGAGCGGCGTCGGGCGTTGCCGGTGCCGCCGGGGTTGCCTTGCTGTATCGCGCGCTGGCGGGAGGGACGATGTCGATCGTGGCGCCGATCACGGCAGTGTGCGCGGCAGCCGTGCCCGTGCTCGCGGCGCTGGCGCTCGGCGAGCGGCCCGCCCCGCAGGCTGGCGCAGGCATCCTGCTCGCGCTGGTGGCAATCGCGTTGCTCAGCCAGGGCGCGCCGCAGCCCGGGACGCAGACACGCCGCTTCACATCGTCAATCGTGCTGGCGTTCGTTGCGGGCGTGGCGATCGGGTTGTTCTTCCTGTTCCTCGCGCGGACGAGCGACGAGGCCGGCCTCTGGCCGTTGATCGCCGGGCGCGCGGTGTCGGTGCCGTTGTTCGGGGTGGTGATTGCCGCCGGCGGCTCGCGGGTACGACCTGGCAGTGCCGCGGTCGGGATCGCGGCGGCCTGCGGCGCGCTCGACATGCTCGCGAACGCATTGTTTCTGATCGCGACGCGATACGGTCCCCTGAGCCTCGTGGCGACGCTCGCGTCGCTGTATCCGGCGAGCACCGTCGTGCTCGCGCGAGCGACGCTGGGCGAGCGCCTGACGGGATCGCAGGCGCTCGGTGTGGTGTGTGCGCTGGCGGCGGTCGTGCTGATCGTGGACCCGGGGTGAGTCCAGGCTTACGGCACGTATTTCATCAGGGCCTGGAACCACGGCACGGTGGCTTCCGGGGCCTTGGCCTTGTTGTCGAACACCACCTCGCGCGTCGTGAGCTTCTGGCCGTAGAACCGCGCGTTGGCGTCGACATCCTGGCGGATGGTCGAGCCTTCGAGCGACACGCCGGCGAACAGGCCGCGGGTGCGCGAGTAGCTCAGGATCTCGGCGCGAAGCTGGATATCGGTGGCCGCCTGCGCGTCGCGGCCGACCGGACCCGCCGTCGCTGCGGCGCCCGCGCCGACCTTCCACTCGTTGCGCACCAGGTTCTCCAGTCCGCGGCGATTTTGAATCACCAGGATCAGGTCCGTCGCCCGCACGCCGATCTGCAGGCCGACGCTGCCGCCGGTGATGGTCAGAAACGCGGGCGGGGACCACATCCGCGTCTTCTCGTCCCTGACGCTGAGGATGCCGCGCCCCCGTTCCGCGCCGACGATGAAGCCGCCGCGGACCGTGCCGGGAAACACCGCGAGGCCTTCGGCCTTCTCGAGGACCGAGCTCGGGATCGCGCTGTCGGACGCTTTCATGATCTCGTCGAGGACGACGGCGGATTCCCTGACGCGGTCCGCCTCGTCGGACTGGGCGCCGACGCGCGGCGCGAATACGAGCAGCAGGAGCAGGGCGAACATGCTGAAGGCGAGGCGTGCAGTCATGGCACAACACCTATCATGAACCGCGAGGCGGAGCCGAGGAAAAAGAAAAGATAGACAAGTGGAAGAGGTGGCAGAAGTAGAGAAGCGGAGAAGGGGAAAGTAAGTGGGGCCGGCTGAAGCCTGGCTGAAGCCGGCGTAGGCGGGACTCTACTTCAGCTTGATGACGACCAGCGAGATGTCGTCCGTCGGCGGGCCGAAGGCGGCGACGTCCTTCTTGATCGCCTCGTAGATCTCGCGGGCGCTGAGGTGCTTCACCTCGCGCAGGACGTTCTCGAGACGCCCGGGGAAGTAGAGCTCGTCCTGCACCCGATGATCCGAGAGGCCGTCGGTGTGCAGCAGCAGGATGTCGCCGCGGCCCATCAGCGTCCACTCGTTCATCTCGTAGCGCTCCTTGAAGCCGAGCAGGCTGGTGGTCAGACGCCGGTCGATCACGAACGACGGCATCATGCCCAGCGGCGGGAACGAGACCTTCAGGTGCTCGCCGACGTCCATGAAGCGGTTGTGCTCGTTCGAGAACACGGCCGGGAACGGCACGCCGGCAGAGAGGAAGCGGAACTTCGCGTCCTCCGAGATCTCGCCGTAGATCATCGACACGTACTTGTGCGTGCCCGAGGATTGATGGAACCGGGCGTTCAGGTTCTCGAACAGCCGACGGGTGATCTGACCGTAGCGATCGAGCTCGTAGATGGCGCCGAGCAGGAACGCCTGGTGCAGCATCGCCGCCAGCAGCGCGTCGGTCATCTGATGGCCGGCGACGTCCATCACCGCGATGCCGGCCTTGTGCCGGCACGCTTCCAGGTTCTCGGCGACGTCGTGCCGGCCTTCCTCGCGCGCGCGTTCGATGCGCGCGTTCAGATCAAAGCGCTGCTTGAAGTCGACGTAGGTGATGTGGTCGCCGCCGACCGCCCCGTTGAGCTGCCACGAGCCGCCCCAGACATCGATGCCGTTCAGGCGGGGGATCTCGCCCGGAAGCGGCACCAGGTACCTGGCGATGTTCTGGAAGTTGTCGAGCTCGCGGGTGAGGCGTTTCAGCTCCTCTGCTGGATCCACTGCTACTGCGATGTGGACGCGCCGGTGCGCGATACGCACCGGCCGTCCACCTCGATCCGCGCGATGTCGATCCGGCGCGCGGGGCGCGCGGCGCGAGTGGGAAGGCGTCGGGTCATCGGGGCCTCAGGGCAGCGCAAAGACGAACACGTTCGCGGCATTGCTCGGCTGCAGCTCGGGCGTGACGCGGTTCGTCGAGTTGGCGACCAGCGACGAGCCGGTCGTCACCGCCACGTACTGCTTGCCGTTGACCCCGAACACCACCGGGAAGCCGCTGACCGGCGCGCCGAGGTTCACTTCCCACAGCACCTTGCCGGTCCTGTCGTCGAAGGCCTTGAAACGGCCGTTCGCGTCGCCGCCGAAGACCAGCCCGCCGGCCGTTGCCACCAGCGACAGCATGCCGGCGCGCTGTTCGTGCTTCCACAGCACCTTACCCGTTTCGGCCGAGATCGCCCACACGGCGCCGACGTTGGTCGCGCCCGGCGCGATGACGCCCGGCATCTCGAGCCCGTAGACCTTCGACGGATCGCGCGTGTCGACGGTCGTCTTCGCGTTCATGCACATGTTCTGCAGGGGCATGTACATCGCGTTGGTGTTCGGGCTGTAGGCGCCGGCCGGCCAGTTCTTGCCGCCGTTGCTGCCCGGGCAGATCAGCTTCGTTTCGTCCTTCTTCGTCCAGATTGCCTCGGGATTCACCGTCACCTTGCCGTCGCCGTCGATCTTGCTGATCACGTTCTGGTAGACGGTCGGGCGCGCCCAGAGGAACTCGCCGGTGCGCCGATCGAGCGTGTAGACCAGGCCGGTCTTACCCGGGATGCCGGTGATCACCTTGCGGCGTTCACCGGGTTTGATCTTCGGGTTGATCCACGGCACTTCCTTCGGGTCCGGCGCAATCGCCGTTTCGACCAGCAGCCGCTCGAAGGGATGATCGAGATCCCAGTTGTCGATGACGTGCTGGTAGTACCAGACGATCTTGCCGGTGTCGGCATCGAGCGCCAGCGTCGAGTTGTGATAGAGGTGCTGCTTGTCGGCGCCGCCGAGCGTGAACTTCGGTGCCGGGATGGTCACCGACGTCCCGACGAAGATCAGGTTCGTCTCGGGATCGTAACTCGGCACCATCCACGTGCCGACGTGCCAGCGCTGCTCGAGCGGCACGCCGCCCCAGGTCTCGTCGCCGGGCTCGCCGGGCCGCGGGATCGTGCGCGTGCGCCAGATCTCCTTGCCGGTCTGCGCATCGTGGGCGGTGATGATGCACGAATCGTTCGTCGCGTCGGGCTGACACTGACGGCCGGTGATTACCTTGCCGTTGGCGATGATCGGACCCGAGCTCGCGTTCGCGCGCAGGCCGGCCTTGAGCACCTGCTGTTCCCACACCAGCTGGCCCGTGCGGGCGTCGACGGCGTAGACGCTGTTGTCGGCGCCGGCGTCGATCAGGGTGTTGCCCCAGATCGCCATGTTGCGATTCGTGCCGCCGTTCACGCCGGCCGGGTACTTGCGGCGGTACTCCCACTTCAGATCGCCAGTCCTGGCATCGATGGCCATGATGATGTCGCCCGGGTTGGGGATGTACATCGTGCCGTTGTAGACGAGCGGCGTCGCCTCCTGGGTGCGGCCGCCGACGATGCCGCGCGACCACACCATCTTGAGACGGCTGACGTTGTTGCGATCGATCTCTTTCAGCGGACTGTAGCCCCAGCTGTCGAGCGTGCGGCGCCATGTCAGCCAGTCGTTGGGACTCGGCTTCCACAGCATTTCGTCGGTCACCGGCGTGAACGACTGCTGCTGCGGCTGCTGCGACTGTGCGGCGACGCTCAGCCCCGAGATGGCGGCAGGAAGAACGGCGAGCAGAATATAGAACCGCTTCATGGCGTGTCCTCTGAGATGACAGCGGGCAGCCTTCGAACGAGGCTTCCCGGATCTGGCCGTATTGTCACCGAAAAACGGCCGCCCATCTCATGAAATCACGGTTCGGTCCCCGGGCGGTTGCCCGGGCCTGGCACCTCAGTAAAATTCTGCCTGTGGACTGGCGCACGACCTTCATTGGCTTCTTTGCAATCGGCCTGCTTTCCGCGCCCGCGCATGCACAGAGCCCCTCCATCGGGGTGTTTCTCATCGGCGACATCGTCCGCCTGAATCAATACGATGCGCGGACCGGCGATTCGGGCAATGGCGAGGCGTTCGGCTTCGGGCTGCGTCTCGGGACTCCGGTCGGCGAGAAGTGGGGCGTCGAGCTGGAGTTTGCGCGTCCCGGCGAAATCACCTCCGACCAGACCCCGGAGATTGTTCCGTACCTGACGTCGCCGATCGTCCGCGGCGCGCTGCAGACCGGGCCCGATCTCGCCGTCATCGATCCAGTCACGTTGCCGGCGTATTCGTTCCGGATCCGCACCACCCAGCGCCGGACGACGCTGTCGCCGTCGCTCTGGGTTCGCCAGGAGATCTCGCCGAGGTTCTCGCTCCTGTATCTGGGCGGTGTCGCGTTCGGACGAACCACCAACGAGGTCGAAATCACCTATCTCTTCAGCCGTCCGGGGATCGCGCCGATTCCGCCCTCGCGGGCCGAGACGATCGTCTACGACGCCCGGCCGCTCGCGGGTGTGGAAGGCCGCATCCGCATGAGCGGCAGCGTGGACTTCGTACCCGGTCTGCGTCTGCAGAGCGTCGAGGGCGGGTGGCTGGTGCGCCCGGCGCTCGGTCTCAGCTGGACGTTCTAGTTTCCTCGGCAATTCCGCTGCGCCTGAATGCATCGCGCGTCGTCGCCGGCTCGATCAGCAGGAACGCCACGATCGCGCCGACGGCCACCGAGAGCAGCACGACGACGAGCGCAGCCCCTTCGTCGCCGATGAGGATCGCGCCGGCGATCAGCGTCGCGGCGAACATCCAGTCCGCGGCGCGGATCCATGAGCTCGACTGCCGATACACCCATCGCAGCTCGCCGGGGTAGAAGCGCGACGTGAACCACAGGTGCAGCCGCGCGGTCGTGGCGGCAACGACGGCGATGACGAGGGTGATGAAGAAGAGGCGTCCGGGCCAGCCGGTGATGAGGGCGCGGGCATACCAGGCCGGGACGAGCGTGGCGGCGTAGGCGAAGGCCGTCGCCGCCTCGTGAAACTCCCACCAGAACCGTCCGCCTGGTCCGGGGTCCGGTCCGGGGTCAGACCCGGGGTCAGACCCCGAATCTGCCTTGATGCCTGGCCCCCGAGCTGACCCCAGGTCTGTCTGCGGGCCTGACCTCAGCTCCGAAATCAGCTCGCTGGCCGTGGCGTACCGCCTCTCGGGATCGGCAGACAGACACCTCGCGATGACGGCGGCAAACGGGCCGGTGAGGTCGAGCGCCTTCCGATCCTGCCTCTGCAGCGGGTGCCGTCCCGTCAGCATCTCGCTCAGGACGATGCCCCAGGCGTAGAGGTCGGCGCGGCCGTCGACCGTCTTGCCGAGCAGCTGCTCCGGGGCCATGTATGCCGGCGTACCGAGCATGGCGCCGGTGCGTGTGAGCCGGGTCGCCTCGGCGCCTTCGATCTGCGCAATGCCGAAGTCGACGACCTTCACGCCGCCGTCGGCCCTGATCAGGACGTTCTCCGGTTTGAGATCGCGGTGGATTACGCCGGCCGCGTGCGCGGCGGCAAGGGCGCCGGCGATGTCGAGCGCGATCGCCCGGGCACGTTCGGGCGGGATCGGGCCGCGCGCGATGGCGTTGCGCAGCGTTTCGCCCGGCACGTATTCCGAGGCGATGAACAGGTGATCGTCCCGCTCCTCGAGCGCGTAGACGACGGCGACGGCAGGATGCGAGATGGTGGCCGCGGCCCGCGCCTCGCGGCGCAGCCGCTCGCGCATCTCCGGCTGCATCGCCAGCGCGGCGGGCAGCGCCTTCAGCGCCACGCGCCGGCCGAGACGCGTGTCCTCCGCGAGGTAGACGACCCCCATGCCGCCGCGGCCGATCTCGTCGAGCACCTTGTACGACCCGATCATCGTCCCCGGGAGGAGCGTCTCGAGGTCACCGGGATCGATGCGCGCGGGTTCTTCGAGGAACGTGCCGGCGGTCTCGTGCGTGGCGAGCAGCGCCTCCGCCTCGCGGCACACGGTCGGATCGTCGGCGCAGCGTTCGGCAATGAAGGCGTGACGGAGATGCGGAGGCTGCTCGAGCGCGTCGGCGAACACTGCCTTCAGGCGATCCCACTGCGCAGGCGTCATGGGGTCAGATCTTGATTTTTGCACTGTCGGAACCGCGCAGACCGCCGGAGGCAAAAATCAAGATCTGACCCCCGCTTCGAGCGCGCGCTTCAGCCACGCGCGGGCGAGCGCCCAGTGCCGCTTGACCGTCGCCGGTGATGTGGCCATCACCTCGGCGACTTCCTCGACGGTCAGGCCGCCGAAGTAGCGCAGCTCGACTACCCTGGCCAGGTCGGCGTCGAGCGCGGCCAGACGCGACAGCGCTTCGTCGAGCGCGAGCACGTCGATGTCGCCCGCGCTCCCGGGCCGGCCGTAGCCGGCGCCTGCATAGGCGGCCTCCACGCTGGCCGGGTGGACATCGTCGAGCGCGACGCGCTGCGGACCGCCGCCGCGCTTGAGGGCGTTCCGCGCGCGAGCGCGCTGGACCAGGATCTGCCGCATCGACAGCGCGGCAATGGCGAGAAAGTGCGTGCGGCCGTTGAAGTGGCGCGCGCGTTCGCCGGCGAGCCGGACGAACGCTTCGTTGACCAGAGCCGTCGCCTGGATCGTCTGGCCGGGTCGCTCGGCGCGCATGTAGCCGGCGGCAATGCGCCGCAGCTCGTCGTAGACGAGCGGCATGAGCTCGGATACGCGATCCGGGCTCATACCCGCCTCCTATTCACGTCGGATTCTGACGCTCTGAATCACGATGTCCTTGACCGGGCGATCCTGCGGACCGGTCTCGGTGCTGCCGATCTTCCTCACCACGTCCATCCCGCTTTCGACTTCGCCGAACACCGAGTGGCGGTTGTCGAGGTGCGGCGTCGGGGCGAGCGTGATGAAGAACTGTCCGCCGTTGGTGTTCGGTCCGGCGTTGGCCATCGACAGGATGCCGGGCTTGTCGTGGCGCAGGTGCGGATGGAACTCGTCGGCGAACTTGTAGCCGGGTCCACCGAAGCCCTTGCCGAGCGGATCACCGCCCTGGATCATGAAGCCGTCGATCACCCGATGAAAGATGACCCCGTCGTAGTAGGGCTGGCGGGTCTTCTGATTGGTGCGCGGGTCGATCCACTCCTTCGTGCCCTCGGCCAGCCCGACGAAGTTCGCCACCGTGTTCGGCGCTTCCTTGTCGAACAGCCGGATCGTGAACTTGCCTTCGGTGGTCACGAAATCTGCATACACAGCCATTCGCAGAGGATATCACCCCTCCGCGATACAATTTTTTCGTGTCTTTCGACGCACACGATGCGCGATCAGCGGAGCGACCCGCGCCCGGCCGCGCCGGCGCGGCCGCGACGGAGACAGCTGATCCGGCGCTCGATGCGGTGGCGACGGGTACGAGCGGCGATCCGTTCGCGGTGCTCGGCCGCCATGCGGTGACCGTCGATGGCACCCCGGCGGTCGTCGTGCGGACGATGCAGCCGGCGGCGTCGGCGGTTGAGCTCGTCACGCCCGATGCGGTGACGCCGATGCCGCGGCGGCACCCCGCGGGAGTGTTCGAAGCGCGGCTGCCCCTGAGCGGCAGCGTGTCCGACTTCGCCTACCGGTTCCGCCTGCACGAGGGCGGCAGGGCGCGCGACATCGTCGACCCGTATCGATACGGGCAGGTTCTTTCCGACTACGACCTCCATCTGTTCGCCGAGGGCACGCATCTGCGCGCCTGGGAAAAGCTCGGCTCGCACGTGATGACGATCGGCGGCGTCACCGGCGTGCACTTCGCGGTGTGGGCGCCCAACGCCCAGCGCGTCAGCGTCATCGGCGACTTCAACCGCTGGGACGGCCGCGTGCACCCGATGCGCAAGCTGGTGCCGTCGGGGATTTGGGAGATCTTCATCCCCGGGCTCGAGCCGGGCGCCGTTTACAAGTACGAGGTGCGGACTCACGCCGGGCATCTCCTGGAGAAGGCCGACCCCTACGCGCGGCTGTTCGAGGTACCGCCGCGATCGGCGTCGGTGATCTGGGAAGACGGCGGCTACGTGTGGGGCGACGGGGAGTGGATGCGCGATCGTCCGTCGCACGGCGGCTGGCACGATCGCCCGATGTCGATTTACGAGGTGCACCTCGGGTCGTGGCGGCGCGTGCCGGACGAGGGGCATCGCTACCTCACGTACCGCGAGATGGCCGAGACGCTCGTGCCCTATGCGCACGAGATGGGCTATACCCACATCGAGCTGCTGCCGGTGATGGAGCACCCGTTCTCGGGCTCGTGGGGATATCAGGTGCTCGGGTTCTTCGCCCCGACCAGCCGCTTCGGCACGCCCGACGACTTCCGCTGCTTCGTCGACGCGTGCCACCGCCGGGGCCTGGGCGTGATCCTCGACTGGGTGCCCGGCCACTTCCCGAAGGACGACCACGGCCTTGCCCGGTTCGACGGCACCGCGCTCTACGAGCATGCCGATCCGCGCAAGGGCGAACATCGCGACTGGGGCACGCTGATCTTCAACTACGGGCGCAACGAGGTGCGATCGTTCCTGTTGAGCAGCGCGCTGTACTGGCTCGAGGAGTTCCATGTCGACGGCCTGCGGGTCGATGCCGTGGCGTCGATGCTGTATCTCGACTACTCGCGCCCGCACGGCGAGTGGATCCCCAACCAGTACGGCGGGCGGGAGAATCTCGAAGCCGTCGCGTTCCTGCAGCAGTTGAACACCGTGACGCACGGCCGCGTGCCGGGGACGATCACGGTGGCCGAGGAATCGACGGCGTGGCCGGCGGTGAGCCGTCCGACCTACGTCGGGGGACTCGGCTTCACCTACAAGTGGAACATGGGCTGGATGCACGACATGCTCGAGTACGTCGCGCAGGATCCGGTGCACCGCCGCTGGCACCACGAGAAGATCACCTTCTCGATGCTGTATTCGTTCACCGAGAACTTCGTGCTGCCGTTCTCGCACGACGAGGTGGTGCACGGGAAGCGCTCGATGCTCGACAAGATGCCGGGCGACGTGTGGCAGAAGTTCGCCACGCTGCGCACGCTGTACGGCTACATGTTCGGCCACCCGGGCAAGAAGCTGATGTTCATGGGCAACGAGTTCGGGCAGTGGCGCGAGTGGAATTCGGAGGAGAGCCTCGACTGGCACCTGGCGGGCGAGCCGATGCACGCCGGGCTGTCGCGCTGGGTGCGCGATCTCAATCACGTCTACCGGCGCGAGCGGGCGCTGCACGAGGTCGACTTCGAGCACGCCGGGTTCGCGTGGATCGACTGCCACGACAACGAGAACAGCGTGGTGTCGTTCATCCGCCGCGCCCGCGACCCGCGCGAGTTCACGGTGATGGTCGTCAACTTCACGCCGGTGCCGCGGCCCGAGTACCGGATCGGGGTGCCCGAAGCCGGCTGGTACCGCGAGCTGCTCAACAGCGACGCCGAGGTCTACGGCGGCAGCAACATGGGCAATGCCGGCGGCATCCACACCGACGCGATTCCCGATCACGGCTTCGAGCAGTCGCTCAGTCTCGTCGTCCCGCCGCTCGGGTGTGTGCTGCTGAAGAAGTGACTGTAGTGTCCGCCTTCAGGCGGACCAATGCCGGGTCCGGCTGAAGCCGGACACTACGTTACGGTGATGAAACGTCTCTTCCGCCGGCTGCTCGCGCTGTTCACGCACGGTCGCGACGAGGCCGATCTCGCGCGCGAGGTGTCGTCGCACCTGGCCATGCTCGAAGACGAGCATCGGCGTCGCGGACTCACACCGGACGCCGCCCGCGCGGCGGCGCGCCGCGCAATCGGCCGCGTCGCCCTGATCGCCGATCGTCATCGTGACGCCCGCTCGTTCCCGTGGATCGAGGATGCCCTCATCGATCTCAAGGTGGCCCTGAGGACGCTGATCGCCTCACCCGGGTTTGCCTCTGTCGTCGTGCTGACCATGGCGCTGAGCATCGGGGCGACCACCACGCTCTTCAGCCTCTCCCACGGTGTGCTGATGCGGCCGCAGCCGTGGCCGGACGCCGATCGAATCGTGCGTGTGTTCGAAACGCGTGGCGGCCGTGCGCCGCGCGTGCCGTTGACGACGTCGAACGGCGCCTACCTCGCGTGGGCCGAGCAGCCGACAACGATCGATCGTGGTCAATCGGACCTTCGCGGCGCAGTATCTCGGGGATAACCCCGTGGGTCTGCATCTGACCTTGAGGAACATGGTGCAGCCTGACTGGGAAGTCATCGGCGTCGTAGACGACATGCGGCTCGACCGCACAGGCCGGAATCGGATGCCGCGGGCGCCACGCCGGCCGGTCCAGCGCTATGAAAAGAGCCGGCCTGGCGAGCTGCTGCATCTGGACTTGAAGTATCTGCCCGCGCTCGACACCTGGCCGGAATTCGAGTATGCGGCGATCGATGACTTCACGCGGGAAGGGCACGCGCTGATCGCGCGGGAGCGCAGCACGATGGCGGCGGCCCGCTTTCTCGAACATGTCCTGGCGCAGCTGCCCTATCGCGTCGAGGCGGTGATGACCGACAACGACATGATGTTCAATGTGCTATGCCTTTCATTCGACTCGCCTGACGCGGTTCGAACAGGCCTTGAAGAGCGCCGGGATTGAGCATCGGCTGATCCGCCCGCGGAGTCCCGAATCCAACGGCAAGGTGGAACGCTTCATCAAGACGATTGACGACGAGTGTTTTCGCATCGCCCAGCCGCGATCGTCGCGGGCGCGCGTGGGCGTGCTGAAGCTGTTCTTGGACTACTACCATCACGCGCGGCCTCATCAAAGCCTTGGCGGAGTTAGCCCGGTCGAACGTCGCGACGGCTACTTCGCCCGGGCAGGGGCGTAACTACAGTCCTGGTACTCGACACAAGGGTGTAGGCCCTGGGCCTTTGCCTTGGGCCTTTGACGTTGGCCCTGTGCCTTTGACCTTTGCCCTTTGACCTGACCCGCTCTACTCGACAGGTTCAATCTTCAACACCATCCCGTCCGCGACGTTTCCCCCGCTCGCGCCTTCGGTTGCGACGTAGATATAGCCGTCGGGGCTCTGCTGCACGTCACGAATGCGCACGTTGAGCGGTATCAGCAGCCCCTCGCGCCGCTCGGCCTGGTTGGGCTGATTGAACGCGACGCGAATCAGCTGACGTGTCGTGAGCGCGCCGACGAACAGGTTGTTCTTCCAGCGTGGGAACCTGTCCCCCGTGTAGAACATGATGCTCGACGGGCTGATCGACGGTACCCAGAACATGCGCGCATCGTCCATGCCCGGCCGCGAGTACGGCTGGTCGGAGACGAGCGTGCCGGTGTAGTTGCGGCCCATCGACACCAGCGGCCATCCGTAGTTGTGTCCGGGGATGAGGATGTTGACCTCGTCTCCGCCCATCGGACCGATCTCGGCCTGCCACAGCTCGCCCGTCTCGGGGTGCACGGCGAGACCGTAGCCGTTGCGGTGGCCGTAGGTGTAGATCTCGGGCTTCGCGCCGGGCTTCCCGACGAACGGATTGTCCGGCGGCACGGTGCCGTCGTCGCGCAGCCGCAGCGTCTTGCCGACGTGGTTGTCGAGCGCCTGCGCCTTCATGCGCAGGCTGTTGTCGTCCGAGCCGTCCGGGCGCTTCTGCTGCGCGTTGCAGCAGATGCGATCGCGATCACCGATCGTGACGTAGAGGTGCTCGTCCTTGCCGAAGTAGACGCGGCCGGCGAGATTGCCGCCGGTCTCCCACGCGTCGGCGACGAAGATCTCCTGCACGTCGCCGAGCTCGTCGCCCTTGAGGAAGCCGCGGGCGATCGCCAGCGTCGACCCTTTCTCGCCGGTCTTGGGATACGAGACGTAGACCATCCGGTTCTGCGCGAAATCGGGATGCACCGCGACGAAGTGCAGTCGATCGCCACCCTGCTGGCCGCCGCCTCCGGCGCTGCTGCCGGGCGGCGGGGCGGCCGGCGCGGGCGACGTCCAGACCGGCTTGGGCGCCAGCACGCCGTTGCGGATGATCCGCAGCGCGCCGCTGCGCTCGGTGACCAGGATCGTGTTCGCATCCGCGAAGGCGATCGCCCAGGGGTGGAACAGTCCTGTCGCAACGGTGACGACGCGAATCTTGCCGCCCTGCACGTCGAGAATCCGGGGACTCGTGTCGAACGAAGGCGCGGGTTGCTGGCCGCGCCCCGCGGGCTGGGCCTGCGGATAGCACAAAACAGGAGCGAGCGTCAGGACAGCGGTCATCCAGGCGATCGATGCAGATTTCATAGCAGGCGAATTATGCATCAACGCCGCGGAAATTCCTTGCGTCTAAGCGGCATGCCACACGACATCCGCCAGGCAATCCGTCTCATTCGAACGGCGCCGTGGTTTGCCGCTGCCTCGATCGGCGTCCTGGCGCTGGGCATCGGCGCGACGACCGCCATCTTTCAGCCTGGTTGATGCGGCTTTGCTGCGGCCCTTGCCGTCCCCGGACGCTCATCAGCTGGTCATGCTCTGGGAGCGCTCGCCGGCAAATGGGAGAGGCTTCGTCGCCTTACCTACGTTCGCCGACTGGCGCGATTCCGCGAAGACACTGTCCGGCCTGGCGGCGAGCGCCGGCATCGTTCAGATTCCGATCGCGAGGACCGCCGTCGAGGTACCCGAGTCGGCTGCACTGGAAAGCGTCACGCCGTCGTTCTTCACTGTGCTCGGCGTGAAGCCGCTCCTCGGCCGCGTCCCGGATCCGAGCGATGTCTTCGTTCCTGGTGGCCGATCCGACGGGGGAGTGGCCATCAGCGAGCGGCTGTGGCGGAGTCGTTTCGGTGCCGACCCATCAATCGTTGGACAGGTAATCCGAATCGCCTCGCCGCCTCGCCCGGTGCCGGTCGTTGGTGTGCTGCCCGACAACTTTCAGCCGCTCGGCTCAGTCGACATCTGGGAAGTCATCAGCGTAGACGGTGCCGCAGGCGCTCGTGCCACTCGAGTGCTGCGAGTGTTCGCTCGCTGGCGCCGGAGGCCACGCTGGAGCAGGCGAGAGCCGAGATGACGGTGATCGCGCAGAACATCGCGCGGGCGAATCCGGCGACCAACAAGGGATGGGGCGTCACGCTCGAACCGATGCAGGCGGCCATCGTCGGTCCGGACCTGCAAACGACGTCGCTCGTGCTCGGTGGCGTGGTGCTGTTCGTGCTGCTGCTGGCGTGCGCCAACATCGCGAACCTCATCCTCGCCCGCGGCGTTGGGAGAACCCGCGAGCTCGCCGTGCGTGCGGCGCTCGGCGGTTCGCGATTGCGGATTGCCAGACAACTGATCGCCGAGTGCCTGCTGCTCGGAGCACTCGGGGGATTCGCCGGAGTGGCGCTGGCATGGGCGCTGTTGCGCGCGGCGCTTTCGCTGGTTCCGCCGCAAACACTTCCATCCTCGATCGTGATGACGCTCGACTGGCGTGCCGCGGCGTTCGCGTCCGTCACGACGATGTTGACGGCCTTACTCTTCGGACTCGCGCCGGCCTGGCAGGCGGCGCGCGTGCCGCTCGTCGAGGCGATGAATGCGGGAGGGCGGGGATCATCCGACCGTGCCGGACGCCTCCGTCAGACACTTGCCGTCGTCGAGATTGCGATCGCATTGCTGTTGATGACGGGAGCCGGACTGCTCGTACGCACTTTGATCTCGCTCGATAACGTCGATCCCGGTTACCGCGCTGACAACGTCCTCACGATGAACCTGCCGCTGCCGTTCCGCCGGCTCCTGACAGCCAAGCCCGGCGAAATCGCAGCCTACTGGCGGTCGATCGATCGTGAGGTCTCTTCGATACCCGGTGTGCGCATGGCGTCGCTCGGCTTCGGCCTTCCGCTCGCAGGCGCCTCGATTCGTCCGCCGTTCGACGTCGTCGGTCGTCCTGCTGCGGATCCGGCGAACCGGCCGAGTGCCCACTATCAGATCGTCGGGCCGCGATACTTCGAAACACTCGGCATACCCGTCGTCGCCGGCCGCGCGTTCACGGAGCGCGATTCCGAAACCGCGAGCCAGGTCTGCATCGTCAGCGACGCCTTTGTTCGTCGTTTCCTTGCGGGACAGGATCCGATCGGTTCACGCATCGCGATAGCCATCCCGGGATTGAGCAACCGGCCGGTGACGCGGGAGATCGTTGGTGTCGTCCGCCATGTCAAAGTGAGGCCCGACGAGCCCGCCGACGACACATTCCAGGTCTACGTCCCGGCGGCACAGAGCCCCTGGATCCAGGCGACCGTGATCGTGCGGACCGCGGGCGAGCCGCTGCAGATGGTCGAGCAGGTGAAGCGCGCCATCGCGCGTGCCGATCCAACGCAAGCGGTGTCGCTGGTGCGGACGATGGAGGATGTGTCGGCGCTGTCGACGGCCCGTCCGCGATTTCGTGCGCAGCTCGTGGCCGCGTTCGCGATGCTCGCGACGGTTCTCGCTGCAGCAGGCATTTTCAGCGTGTTGATGTTCATGGTGCAGCAGCGGGCGCGTGAATTCAGCGTCAGGCTGGCCGTGGGTGCGAGTGCGCGGGATCTGCTGCGTCTCGTGCTGGGCGGCGGACTGAAACTGACGGCGATTGGCGTGACGATCGGCATCGCCGCGAGCGCAGTGCTCGTGCGCTCGCTGACGACGCTGCTCTTCGGTGTGGCGCCGTTCGACCCGTTGTCGTTCGTCGTCCCGCCGCTGGCGTTGACCGTCGTGGCGTTGCTGGCGTGCCTGGCGCCGGCGCTGCGCGCGCTGCGGGTGGAACCAGCGGCTGCGTTGCGCGCCGAATAGACCTACGCGCTTATAATCGAGCAAGGCCGACGCGTTCATGACTCGCGATCCGGGTATGCCCTTCGACACGGACCCTGCGGCTCACCGCGTGCAGGGGCAGATCTATGCGCGTCTAGGCGGCAGCGAGCGCGTCGCCATCGCATTTCGGCTGAGCGACAGCGTCAGACGGCTCGCGACCGCGGGCATCAGGCAGCGTCATCCGGATTACACCGACGCGCAGGTCGAGCGGGCGTTCGCGCGCCTTCGCCTCGGCGATGACCTGATGCGGGCAATCTGGCCCGATCGGGCGCTCGTTGATCCGTGACACCCGAGGAACAGACGCTCGACACTGTGACGCGGATGCTCGAGCGTCTGAACATCCCCTACATGATCACCGGTTCGCTGGCGGCCAGCCATCATGGCAGGCCGAGGGCGACTCACGATGCTGACCTTGTGGTCGACCTCGACAGCGAACAACTCGACGCGCTCCTGCGCGACCTCGCGACTGCCAGTTTCTATGTCGACTCGGCCGGGGCCCATGATGCGCTCTCGAGCCGGCGGCAGTTCAACGTGATCGACATGCGGTACGCGTGCAAGGTCGACCTGATTATCCGCAAGGATCGTCCATTCAGCCGCGAGGAGTTCGGTCGCCGGCAGCTCGTCGATATCGGCTTCGGTCGCCAACTCGCCATGGTCACACCCGAGGACGCAATCCTCTCCAAGCTCGAATGGGCGAAGCGGACCGACTCCGAGCGGCAGCTGCGCGATGCTGCGGCGATCGTCGAAATGAATCCCGGACTCGATCGCCGGTACGTCGCGCGTTGGGCGGCTGAACTTGGAGTATCCGACCTGTGGGAGGCTCTCTCCCGGACCGAATGACGCGAATTCAGTCCGAGCGCGATCACCGGGGCGCAGCGCCGGCGATCCGCACGCCGCCGCCGCTGGAGCGGAGCCGCAGTATGGGGCCGCCGCCATTCATATCCCCGCGCAACGAACCTCGTTCGATCTTGCCTTGAATCGTGACCGGCACGTCCGAGGTGACGCTGCCGCCCGACGCGTGCGCATCGAGCGAGACGCGCGCGCCGGGATCGATCTCGGCCCGCACGGAGCCGCCGGACGAGGACACCACGCCGCCACTCGAATTGCCGGGTGCGAATCGCACGGTGACGCCGCCGCCGGAGCTGTTGGCGTCCACGCGGCCGCCGGCGCCGCGTACGTCCACGCTGCCGCCGCTCGTCGATGCCTGAAGGTTGCCGGACACGCCGTCGATGGTGATGCCGCCGCCGCTGGTGTTCGCGCGCAAGTCGCCTTTCACGTCCACGATCGTGATGCTGCCGCCCGAGGTGTTCGCGTCCACGTGACCGCGCACGTCTCGCATGCGGATGCTGCCGCCGCTGGTGTCGCCATCGACGTTGCCGGTGATGGCGCTGACGTCGAGGCTGCCACCGGACGTGTGCACGGCAACCAGCCCTTCGACGTGCGACGCCCGGATCGATCCGCCCGACGTGGTGAGGTTGACAGCGGTCTTCATCGGCACCTGAATCGTGATGCGGGTGTCGTTGTCCCTGAACCATCCGCCGAACAGCCGGCGCGGACCGCGGCGCTCGATCGTGACCTTCACGCCGCGAGGTGTTTCGTCGAAGGCAAAGTCGAAGTCCCGGTCGAGATCGACGTCCGAGGTCACGAGCACGCGGGCCCCGGATGCGGACTCCCCGGTCAGGACCACACTCCCGATGTCGGACTCGAGGGTGAACGCCCCGCCTGGCTCGAGCCTCAACGTGCGCTCCAACGTGAAGTCGGCCCAGGCCGACGTGGCGGACAGGGCGATGACGAGCAAGAGGCCGGTTGCGATTGACATTCGATTCATGAGCACTCCCCAGCCGGCGCCCGTATCAAGGCACGTGCCACCCGACTGTTCGAGGCTTTTGACGGATTCGGCGTGCCAGGCGTTCACACCGGCGTGACGCTCATTCACTCCGGAACGTGACCGCCGGATCGATGCGCGCGGCGCGAAGCGCCGGCGCGGCCGAGGCAAGTACGGCCGTCAGCGCGAGCACGATCGCCACGGACGCGAACGTCAGCGGATCGAGCGGCTTGACGCCGAACAGGAACGCCGAAATCGAGCGACTGAGGGCGGCCGCGGCAACGAGGCCGAGGACGGCACCAACGCCGACGACACGCGCAGCGTTGCCGAGCACGAGGGCGAGCACCTGACGTGTGCTGGCGCCAAGCGCCATGCGAACACCGAACTCGCGGACGCGCTGCTGCACCGAGTAGGCGAGCACGCCGAACACGCCGACCATCGCCAGCACGAGCGCGAGCGCTGCGAACGTCGTCACGAGTACGGCGCGGAACCGGTGGCGGCCGGTGGCCTGCCGCGCGATGCCGTCGAGGGTGACGACCGTGCCGACAGCGAGTTGCTCGTCCACCCGCGCGATGGCGCCGAGAATGCCGGCGTGTGCGACTCGGCCTCGCCAGCGGTGCGCACCAGCAGATACGCTTCGGTGTGCGGCATCTGCTGATTGGGAACGTACATCTGGACGAGATCTTCGGTTTCGTCCGGACGTTCCTTCACCTGCCGGGCGTCGCCGACGATGTGCGCCCGAAACCTGCTCGACTGTTCCATCCTAGAACACCTTCTGCGGAATGTGCTCTTCACGCTCTTCGAGCTGCCCTCTGCAACCCTCGCTGACGTCCAGCCCCTGCTCACCGACAAGAAGTATCGGCAAGAGATTGCGGATGGCATTCAGAACCCAGAGGTCCGCGCCTTCTGGTCGAAAGAGTACGCCGCCTACAGCGGACCATTTCGTGCGGTGGTGACCGCACCTCTTCAGAACAAGGTGGGTGCGTTGCTGACGGATCCGCGCAGGAGATATAACCGAATGTTGTGGATCGGCTGAATGACAAGAGGCGGCGTATCCTTCGTGTGAGTTCCAAACACACAGGCCCGGTTCGCCGCCGGGCGAAGGAGACGCCACCCATGCTGAGAGTAGTCG
>Ga0209172_10000807_pt1 | contig 78995 bp, 68 predicted proteins | sample LarsenN4metaG_FD_184113 | JGI IMG/M metagenome (GOLD analysis project Ga0209172, IMG submission 184113) | Hot spring sediment bacterial and archeal communities from British Columbia, Canada, to study Microbial Dark Matter (Phase II) - Larsen... ... | reverse complement strand
GTAATCCTGCCGCGGGGTATCTCCAGGCTGACGTCGTCGAAGATCGCCCGCTCGCCGCGCCGGAATGTCAGACCGCGGACCTTGACCAGGGCGTCTTCCAGCACGGGAATGTGGGAGGGGGTCATCCGCGGTACAGGCGCAAGTGAACGCGGCGAATTCTGTGTGACCTGACCGATGGCGTCAACCGCCGGCGTGTTACCATGAGCCGGTAATTACGACTTAAGCGGAGGGTTTTCATGAAAAAATTACTGGCGCTGATTGCCGTGGCCAGCGTCGCGGTCGCTGCCGGCGCGGAGCCCACGCCCGCGCCGGAGGGCGCGAAGGTCTACATCATCGCGCCGGCCGACGGCGCCGAGGTCAGCAGCCCGGTGACCGTGCAGTTCGGACTCGCCGGGATGGGAGTCGCGCCGGCCGGGACCCAGACGCCCAACACCGGCCACCACCATCTCATCATCGACAGCGAGCTGCCGCCGCTGGACCAGCCGGTGCCGAAGGACGACAGGCACATCCACTTCGGGGGCGGTCAGACCGAGGTGACCCTCGAGCTGCCTCCGGGCGAGCACACCTTGCAGCTGCTGATGGGCGACCACCTGCACGTGCCGCACGACCCGCCGGTGGTCTCCGATCGCATCACGATCACCGTGAAGTAGTCGGCTGTCGCCACCGCCTGGCCGCAGGGGGGTCAGGACTGCGCCGCGCCGGCCCCGCTAAAAGGTGCCCTTCTGGATGAACTCGATCTTGTAGCCGTCGGGGTCCTGGACAAAGGCGATGACCGTGGTTCCGTGCTTCATGGGCCCGGCCTCGCGCACCACCTGCCCGCCTTTGGCCTTCACCCGCTCGCAGGCGGCGTAGGCGTCGTCGACCTCGATGGCGACGTGACCGTAGGCGTTGCCGAGGTCGTAGTGGTCGGTCTCCCAGTTGTGGGTCAGCTCGAGCACCGCGCCGTCGGCCTCCTCCTGGTAGCCCACGAAGGCAAGCGTGAACTTGCCGTCCGGGTAGTCCTTCCTGCGGAGCACCCGCATGCCGAGCACGTTGGTGTAGAAATCGAGGGAGCGCTCGAGATTGCCCACCCGCAGCATGGTGTGAAGTATTCGCATACCGTCTCCTTTCTCCACTGGCATTCGATGCGGGCTCAGAGATGGACCTGCACCGCCTGGACGACTCGGCGCGCCTTCGCGCGGGCCTCCTCCAGGCTTGCCCCCAGCGCCAGGCCCACGCCCATGCGCCGCTTGCCCCGCACCTCGGGCTTGCCGAACAGCCGCAGCGCCGTATCGGCGTCGCTGAGCGCCTGATCGACGCCCGAGTACCTGACGGACCGCGACTCGCCCTCGACCACCAGGGCGCAGGAGGCGGCCGGCCCGCGCTGCCTGATCACCGGCACGGGCAGGCCGAGTATCGCCCGCACGTGCAGGGCGAACTGCGACAGATCCTGCGAGACGAGGGTGACCATGCCCGTGTCGTGTGGACGCGGCGAGACCTCGCTGAACCACACGTCGTCGCCGCGCACGAACAGCTCCACCCCGAATACCCCCTGTCCCTCCAGCGCGTCGGTGACGGCGCGCGCCACGCGCTGGCTCGCGGCCAGCGCCGCCGGCGGCATCGGCTGGGACTGCCAGGATTCGCGGTAGTCACCGTCGACCTGCAGATGTCCGATCGGATCGCAGAAGGACGTACCGGCGGCATGGCGCACGGTGAGCAGCGTAATCTCGTACTCGAAGTCGATGAATCCCTCGACGATCACGCGCCCCCGGCCCGCCCGGCCGCCGCTCTGGGCATGGTTCCAGGCCTTCTCCACGTCCGACGCACTGCGCACCACCGACTGGCCCTTGCCCGAGGAACTCATCACGGGCTTGATGACGCAGGGCAAGCCTATCGCCTTCACCGCGGACGCGCACTCCGCCAGCGTGTCGGCAAACCGGTACGGTGAGGTCGGCAGCCCGAGCTGCTCCGCCGCCAGCCGGCGTATGCCCTCGCGATTCATGGTCAGCCGCGCGGCGCAGGAGGTCGGCACCACCTTGTAGCCCTCACCCTCGAGAGCGACCAGCTCGTCGGTGGCGATGGCTTCGATCTCCGGGACGACGAAGTCGGGCCTCTCCTGCTCGATCACGCGCCGCAGGGCCGCGCCATCGAGCATGTCGATGACGTGACACCGGTGCGCGACCTGCATGGCCGGGGCGTTGGCGTAGCGGTCGACGGCGATGACCTCCACCCCGAGCCTTTGCGCCTCGATCGCGACCTCCTTGCCCAGCTCGCCGGATCCCAGCAGCAGCATGCGCGTGGCGCTGTCCGTGTGCGGCGTTCCGATCGTCGTCATCGTTCGATGTGCTCCAGGCGGTGTGTGCCGCTGGCTATGGAACCAGCCGCACCGTGAACCCCAGTCCCGCGAGCATGGCGGCGAGCCCCTCGCGGCGACGGTGACAGGTGACTCTGAGCGCTGCGAATTCGCGCCGCTTGCGGTAGTCCCGCCGCAAGCCGTCGAAGTACGGGGCCATGTGCTTCGGTCCCATGGTCAGGGCAAAGCGCAACAGCGCGTCATCGGCGCGTACATCATAGCAGGCGAGGACCGCCCGCCTTAGAGCCTCCTGATCGACATGCGTATCGACCATGTAGCCGCCGGCGATTGGATCCAGGGTTGCCTTCCAGCTGGGCCCGACCCCGAGGTACCGGCAGGAGGCCTGGTAAATCATCTCCGTGGCGCGCAACTTGGCGTCGTAGCTGTATCCGGCGATGTGCGCCGTCGCCAGCACCGCGCGGGAGAGCAGCCTGCGGCTGATCGCGGGCTCATTCTCCCAGCAATCGATGACCGCGTTCGTGCCGGAGCGCGCGTACAGGTGGCGCACCAGCGCCGCCTCGTCGATGACCCCGCCGCGCGCGGTGTTGATGATGAGGGCGTCCGGCTGCATGCGCTGCAGCCTCGCCGCGTCGATGAGATGACGGGTCGGATAGGGGCCGGCGTCGGTCAGCGGCACGTGCAGGGTGACGACATCCGCCTGCAGCGCGGTCGCTATGTCCTCGTAGCGCGCATCGCCGGTGGCGTCCCGCAGCGGGGGATCGTTGAGAATGCAACGCATGCCCAGCGCCTCGCACTTGCGCGCCACGAGCGAACCGACGTGGCCGCAACCGATGACGCCTACGGTAAGCCCCCGGGCCATGCGTTCCTCGGCGGCGAGTCGCAGCAATATCGCGCATACGACGTACTCGGCCACCGACTCGGCGTTGCTCCCCGGGGCGTCCGCGAATGCGATCGAGCGCGCGCGCAGATAGTCCGTGTCGACATGGTCGACGCCGCTGGTTGCAGTGGCCACGAACCGCACCGGCGTGCCGTCCAGCAGCTCCGCGTTCACCCGCGTCACCGAACGCACGAGCAGCATCTCGGCATCCCGCAAGTGCTCCCGCGCCAGAGTGCGCCCTGGAACGCGGATCACCTCGCCGAGCCCGCCGAACGCCGCCTCGACCTCGGTGATGTTCTGATCGGCGACGATGCGCATGGAACCTATTCCAGGATCGGCAGGGGCTGGCGGGTCCTCGCCACCAGGACGATGTAGGCGAACGCACACACGGCCGCCACGAACGCGCCGCGTCGCACCCGCATCGATCGCCCGCGCCGCAGCGCGATCGAGCCCAGGCCGATATAGAGAAGCAGCCCGGCGATCTTGGCGTTGAGCCACGCTGCCGTCCCGGGATACTGATGCGTGATCAGCACGAGCACTGCAGCGCTGCCCAGCAGGACGGTATCGAGGACGTGCGGCACGACGCGCACCCAGCGCCGCTGCAGCAGCGGAGACTGCCGCCACATCCAGATCCCGCGCGTCGTGAACGACGCGAACGTCAGCGCCGCGCACAGCACGTGCAGCGACTTGACGATGAGGTAGGAAGACATCGTCAGGCCTGCCGCCTCGCGCTGGGCGGGCCTACGGACGCTCGGCGCCGATGCCTTCCTTCTGCACCGGCATCAGTGCCTTGCGATCCACCCCGAGGGCGACGGCGACGGGGCTGGCGATATAGATCGAGGAGTACGTGCCGATGAGCAGGCCCAGGAGCACCGTGATGGCAAACGGGCGATTGAGCTCGCCGCCGAACACCATCAGCGCGACGAGCACCATGGCGGTCGTGACCCCGGTCATCAGCGTTCGCGAGAGCGTTTCGTTGATGGAGGTATTCACCACCGTCAGCGCGTCGGCGTTCCGCAACTTTCTGAAGTTTTCGCGTATGCGGTCGAAGACGACTATCGTGTCGTTGATCGAATAGCCGATGACCGTCAGCAACGCCGCCAGCACCGTCAGGTCGAAATCCCAAGGCGTCAGCAGGAAGAAGCCGGCCGTCAACACGGTGTCGTGCATGGTGGCGATCACCGCCGCGACAGCCAGCTTGGGCTCAAACCGCAGCACCACGTACACGAGGATGCCGATCAAGGCGCCGATGAGCGCCAGCGCGCCGTTCTCCAGCAGCTGTTCGCTCACCTGCGGGCCGACGAACTCCACGCGCCGCACCTGAACGTCGTGGCCCGCCGACTTCAGAGCCTCGATCACCCTGTTGCTGGTCTCGCTGTCGAACTGCGTGGCGAACCGCACCAGCACCTCCTTGCTGGTGCCGAAATGCTGCACGACGGGATTGCTGTAGCCGGCGGCCGCCAGCACTTGCTTGATGGCATCCGTCTCCACCGGCTCCCCGTATCCCAGCTCGATGAGCGTGCCCTTGCTGAAGTCGATGCCCCACGGAAACTTCCCCGTGTACATGGAGACGGCGATGGCGATCACGGCAGCCGCGGTCGTCACGGCCGAGAACATCAGCCAGAAGCGCCTCAGGCGCATGAAGTCGAACTTGTAGACCTTGCTGAAGAACTTCATGGCATGTCCTCTGGAATCTGGCCGACTAGATTGACAGCTTGGCGACGCGGCGACCGCCGTAGATGAAGTTGATCACCGCGCGCGAGATGGTCACCGCCGTGAACATGGACGTCAGGATGCCGATGCACAGGGTCACGGCGAAACCCTTGATCGGGCCGGTGCCGACCGCGAACAGCAGGATGCCGGCGATCAGGGTGGTGATATTGGAGTCCAGAATGGTCGCCCACGCGCGTTCGTAGCCGGCATGGATTGCCGCCTGCGGGGTATTCCCGTTACGCAGCTCCTCGAGGATGCGCTCGTTGATGAGCACGTTGGCATCCACCGCCATGCCGAGCGTCAGCACGATGCCGGCGATGCCCGGCAGCGTGAGCGTCGCCTGCAACAGCGACATGATTGCCACCAGGAACACGAGGTTCAGCAGCAGCGCGATGTCCGCCGCGATCCCGAACACGCGGTAATACCATGCGATGAACAGCAGCACGAGCGCGAGCGCGATGCCCACCGACAGCATGCCCTTCTCGATGTTGTCCTTGCCGAGGCTCGGACCCACCGTGCGCTCCTCGACGATCTCCATCGGCGCGGCCAGAGCGCCCGCGCGCAGCAGCAACGCGAGATTCGTCGCCTCGCGCGCACTGTCCAGTCCGGTGATCTGGAAGCTGCGGCCGAGCTGCTCGCGGATGGTGGCGACGTTGATCACCTCCTCGACGCGCTCGCGCACCTTGCGGGTCTCGCCGTTCTCGGTGACGGTCCGCGACTTGTTCTCGATGAAGACCACCGCCATGGGCTTGCCGACGTTGTCGCGGGTGGCGCGCTCGAACAGGGCGCCGCCCTTGCCGTCGAGCCGGATCGACACGTTGGGCCGGTTGTCTGTCGGGTCGAAGCCCGCCTTGGCATCGATGATGTACTCGCCCGTCAGCATCACCTGCTTCTGCAGCAGGACGTTGCCGCCCTCGCGCATCGCGTAGACCTTCGAGCCCGGGGGCACGCGGCCCTGCTCGGCAGCGGCCAGATCGTGCTCGGTGTCGACCATGTGGAACTCCAGCGTCGCGGTGGCCCCGAGTATGTCCTTGGCCTGCGCCGTGTCCTGGACGCCGGGCAACTGCACCACGATCTGCTCCTCGCCCTGCTGCTGGATCACCGGCTCGGCCACGCCGAGCTCATTGACGCGGTTGCGCAGGGTCGTGAGGTTCTGCTCGATGGCGAACTTGCGCGCATCGAGGACGTACTTTTCCGTCATGCGGAGATCGACGGTGGTGGGTTCCCCGCTGTCGGCGGGCTGCGCCTGCAGCTCCGGATACTGCCGCGCCAGCAGTTCCAGCCCGGCGTCCATGTTCTCGGCATCGTTGAAGGTCACCGTCAGCCCGCCGCCCTCCTTGCGGGCGATGGTCTTGTAGCGGATCTTCTCGTCGCGGAAGTTCGCGCGCAGGTCGGCGACGAATCGCTCCTCGGCCTGGGTCAGGGCCGCCTTGGAGTCGATCGCCAGCAGGAAGTGCACGCCGCCGCGCAGGTCGAGTCCGAGGTACATGGGCTTGCCGCCCACCGCCTCCAGCCACGCCGGGGTCGTGGACGCGAGATTCAGCGCCACGGTGTACTTGTCGCCGACCGCGGCGGCGATGATGTCCTTGGCCTTGAGCTGTGTCTCCTCGTCGCGCAACCGCACCAACATGCTGCGCTCGGTGCGTTCGACGCCCTTCGGCGCTACACCCTCCTTCTCGAGCGCGTCGACGACCTGCTGCTCGAGCACCGCGTCCACTAGCTCGTTGCGGCTGGGAGAGATCTGCACCGAGGGGTCCTCGCGGAACAGGTTCGGCGCGGCGTAGACGAGCGCGCCGAGTACGACGAGGAGTATGAAGATGACCTTCCACAACGGGGTACGATTCATGAGCAGCGACCTGACAGCAGATTGTGGTGGACCGGCGGGCGCCTCAAGCGGTTTTCAGGGTTCCCTTGGGAAGCACCATGCCGATCGCCTGCTTCTGCACCTTGACCTCGATACCCTTGGCGATCTCGACGGTGAGGAAGGTGTCGCCGACGTCGAGGATCTTTCCGGCGATGCCGCCGTTGGTGACGATCTCGTCGCCCTTGGAGAGCGCCTCGACCATGGCCTTGTGCTCCTTCTGGCGGCGCATCTGCGGGCGCAGAAGGATGAAATAGATGGCCACGAAGAAGATGAGCGGCAGGGCGAAATCGAAGATGCCCGCGCCTCCCGGACTCGCAGCCGGCGCTGCCTGCGCGTGTGCGGCGGTGACGAAATAATCTAGCGGATTCATTGTTTCCTCTCGGGGCTCCTACGAACGGTCGTCGGGCCGGCGTCCTGGCGGTTCCGGCCGGGAAAAAGGCGCCGCATTATGACACAGCCGGGCGGACTTTCGCCCGCCTGGCGTAGAACTCGCCGACGTAGCGTTCCAGCGCGGAATCCTCTATCGCCGCGCGGAGCTCGCGCATCAGCGTCTGGTAGTAATGAAGGTTGTGGATGGTGTTCAGCCGCAGCCCCAGCACCTCGCCCGACCGGTCGAGGTGGTGCAGGTAGGCGCGCGAGTAATTACGACAGGTGTAACAGCCGCAGGTTTCGTCCAGCGGCGCAGGATCCTCGCGATAGGCGGCGTTGCGCAGTCTGACCACGCCGGTGGCGGTGAAAAGGTGGCCATTGCGCGCGTTGCGCGTCGGCATGACGCAGTCGAACATGTCCACCCCGCGGCGCACCGCTTCCACGAGATCCTCGGGCGTGCCCACGCCCATGAGATAACGCGGCCTGTCCGTCGGCATCCGCTGCGCCACCGCGTCGAGCACCCGCAGCATCTCGGCCTTCGGCTCGCCGACGGAGAGTCCGCCCAGCGCGTAGCCGTCGAAGCCGATGTCGACCAGACCGGCCAGCGACTCCAGGCGCAGATGCTCGAACATGCCGCCCTGCACGATGCCGAACAGCGCGGCGGCGGAATCGCCGTGAGCGCGGCGACTGCGTGCCGCCCAGCGCAGCGACAGCTCCATGGAGGCGCGCGCCTGAACCTCGGTCGCCGGATACGGCGTGCATTCGTCGAAGACCATCACGACGTCCGCGCCGAGCTCGCGCTGAACCTGCATCGAACGCTCGGGATCGAGGAAGACCGGGTCGCCGTTCACCGGCGAGCGGAAGGTGACACCGTCCTCGGTGATCCGACGCAGTTCGCCGAGGCTCCACACCTGGAACCCGCCGGAGTCCGTCAGTATCGGCCTGTGCCAGTGCATGAAATCGTGCAGGTCGCCGTGGGCGCGCACGACTCGGGTTCCCGGCCGGAGCATCAGGTGGTAGGTGTTTCCCAGGATGATCTCGGCGCCGAGCTGCTCGAGTTCCTCCGGGGTCACCGTCTTCACGGTTCCGTAGGTCCCCACCGGCATGAAGACCGGCGTCTCGACGGTCCCGCGGTCGAAGTGCAGGCGTCCCCTGCGGGCGCGGCCGTCCTCGGCCAGCCGCTCAAAGCGCATGGCGCGGCTGCTCGGCGGTGACGAACATGGCGTCGCCGTAGCTGTAGAAGCGGTAGCGGCTGCGCACCGCGTGCTGATAGGCCTGAAGCACCTTCTCGCGGCCGGCGAACGCGCACACCAGCATCAGCAGCGTCGACTCGGGAAGATGGAAATTGGTCACCATGGCGTCGACCACGCGGAAGCGGAAGCCGGGCGTTATGAAGATGTCGGTGTCGCTCGCCATCGGGCGCAGTTCGCCGGCGGCCGCGGCGCTCTCCAGCGCCCGCACGGAGGTCGTGCCCACGGCGACGACGCGCCGGCCGCGCGCGTGCGCGGCGTGGATCTGCCGGCAGGCCTGTTCGGAGACCTCCATGTACTCGCTGTGCATGCGGTGCTGATGGATGTCCTGCACTCGCACCGGCAGGAAGGTGCCAGCGCCGACGTGCAGGGTGACATGGCAGCGCTCCACCCCCCTCTCCTCCAGCATGCCGAACATGCGCTCGTCGAAATGCAGGCCGGCGGTGGGCGCGGCGACGGCGCCCGGCACCCGCCCGTAGACGGTCTGATACCGGTGGACGTCGTCGCGCTCGACCTCGCGCACGATGTAGGGGGGCAGGGGCACCTCCCCGGACTGCTCCATCAGCTCGTAGACGTTGACGCCCGGCTCGAACTGCAGCACGAACAGGTCATCGGGGCGCCGCTCCACGACCGCGGCCTCCGCGCCTTCGAAGCGCAGTACCCCGCCGGGCCGCTGGGTCCGCGCCGGGCGCAGGTGCGCGAGCGCGCGGCCCTCGCCGAGCACCCGTTCGATGAGGGCCTCGACCCGCCCGCCGGTGGGACGCCGGGCGTACAGGCGCGCCTTGACGACGCGGGTGTCGTTGACGACCAGCAGGTCGCCCGGCTGCAGCAGCCCGGGCAGATCGGCGAACTGGCGATCGGCAATCGCCCCCGTCGCCCCGTCGAGAACGAGCAGCCGACTCTCCGAGCGCTGCGGCGCGGGACGCTGGGCGATGAGGTATCCCGGCAGGTCGAAGTGAAAATCGGATACGCGCATGGGGCGCGAATGTTAACAGACGGCGCCCGGGGCCTAGCTCGGGCGCGAAGGGCTGTCGAACCCGCGTCTTGCATGGCGCGGCATAAGGACATGACTATTAATTCTTTTGAGGAATATGTCGCCCTCACTATATTTAGCCATGCGCGGCCGGCCTCACTTCCGCCGGAAACTCGCGCGCCATTGGAGAAGGGGGACATGCATGGGCGAGCCGTCACGGGCAACGTCACTGTCGGGCGAATCCGCAGAGCTGGTGCGCCGGATACTGCGCGCCGTCGAGGGGATCCACTACGGCGCCGTGGAGATCGTCATACACGACTCGCGGGTCGTGCAGATCGAGCGCAAGGAGAGGTTGCGCTTCGACCTCGAGCCCAAGTCCCGGTAACTGAAGAGCACCCTGGTTTCAGCGGCATTGCCGCCGTGCGCAGCCGCGTGCGGACGCCTGCGTGCATGGCAATGCACGAGCATTCGATACCGACCAGCAGAACTGGAGGTAAACAGCAGAAAACTCCATGCGACTGACCGGATGACCGGAGGTTTGCGCGACAACACTCTCTTGAGGAGAACGCACAATGAAACCTCTGCGGTTATCGGTCTTAAGCCTGGCGGTCGCCAGCGCGGTCAGTCCCGCTGCGGCCTCCGCCGCTAGCACCCAGCAACTCGAGAATGAGCTGCAGGACCTCAAGGACAAGGTCAAGCAGCTCGAAGGCGCGCTGAACGAAACGAAGGCCGCCGCTGCCCAGCCAGCGCCGGTAAACAGCGAACTCGAACAGAAGGTCAAGGTTCTCGAGCGCAAGCAGGAATTGGCCGAAGAGGAAGCGGCCAAGAAGAAAAAGGAGAACCCCACTTTCAAGCTCAGCGAAAAGGGGGCCTCGTTCAAGAGTGCGGACGGCGACTTCGAATTGAAGCTGCGCGGTTACCTGCAGGCCGACACACGGTTCTGGCTCGATGACGATTCGCAGAATGTCACCGACTCCCTGCTGCTACGTCGTGTCCGCCCGATCTTCGAGGGCACGGTGTTCAAGCACATCGGCTACCGCATCATGCCCGACTTCGCGGGCTCCTCGGTCAGCTTGCAGGACGGCTACGCGGAGCTCAAGTACTTCCCGCAGGCGACGCTGCGCGCTGGCAAGTTCAAGGAGCCGATCGGCCTGGAGCGCCTGCAGTCCGGCGCGGAGCTGCTCTTCGTCGAACGCGGTCTGCCGACGAATCTCGTCCCCAACCGCGACTTCGGCCTGCAACTGCACGGCGAGTTCCTCGACGGCGCGGTCAGCTACGCCGGCGGCGTCTTCAACGGTGTGCCGGATCTCGGCAGCATCGGCGCGAGCGACACCAACGACGACAAGGACTTCGCCGGCCGCATCTTCGTGCAGCCGTTCAAGACCGTCTTCGGGCCGCTGCAGGGCCTGGGCATGGGCATTGCCGGCAGCTACGGTAACGAGGAGGGTTCCGCCGAGTCTCCGAATCTGTCTAGCTACGTGACCCAGGGCCAGTCGCGGTTCTTCCGCTATCGAACCAGCAGCACGACTGCCAACGTCGGCGGCACCACGGTCAATGTGCCGCCCTCGCTGGCATCCACCGCGGTCGCCGACGGCAATCGGTATCGCTACTCGCCGCAGGCGTACTGGTACTGGAACCGGTTCGGACTGCTCGGCGAGTACGTGAGCTCGACACAGGAGGTCGTTCGCGGCGCCAACCGCGCCGACGTCACCAACACGGCCTGGCAGATTGCAGGCTCCGCGGTGCTCACTGGCGAGGATGCTTCTTACAAGGGCATCACGCCCAAGCGCAACTTCGACCCGTTTAACGGCAGCTGGGGTGCGTTCGAATTGGCCGCACGCTACGGCGAGCTCGAGATCGACGACGACGCCTTCGCGGGCGCCACGGCGACGGGCGCGGGCACGGCCCTGGCCAATCCGACCACGGCAGCATCCGCGGCGAACTCCTGGGGCGTGGGCCTGAATTGGTATCTCAACCGCAACTTCAAAATCAATCTCAACTACGACCAGACCGAGTTCGACGGCGGTGGCGGCGGCGACAACTTCCTCGCCCCTGAGGACCGCGAGACCGAACAGGTGTTCCTGACGCGGTTCCAGGTCTCGTATTGATCATGCAGACATAACCGAGGAAATGACTCATGCTCAGTAAGACACTGTTGTCAGCACTCACCATCGCGGTTGCCGTTCTCAGCATCACGCTCCCGCTGACCGCGAAGGCCGAGGACGTGACGTTGCTCAACGTCTCCTACGATCCGACCCGCGAGCTCTACGCCGACTTCAACCAGGCTTTCGCGAAGCACTGGAAGGAGAAGACCGGGCAGACGGTCACGATACAGCAGTCGCATGGCGGCTCCGGCAAGCAGGCCCGCTCGGTCATCGATGGCCTGGAGGCCGATGTGGTGACACTCGCGCTGGCCTACGACGTCGACTCGATCGCGGAAAAAGGAGGCCTGTTCCCGAAGGACTGGCAGGCGCGGCTGCCCAACAACAGCGCGCCCTACACCTCCACGATCGTGTTCCTGGTGCGCAAGGGCAATCCGAAGGGCATCAAGGACTGGGACGATCTGGTCAAGGAGGGCGTCTCGGTGATCACGCCCAATCCGAAGACCTCCGGCGGCGCGCGCTGGAATTATCTCGCCGCATGGGCGTACGCGAAGAAGAAACTCGGCAGCGACGAGGCGGCAAAGGACTTCGTCGGCAAGCTTTTCAAGAACGTCGCTGTGCTCGACTCCGGAGCGCGCGGCTCGACGACCACGTTCGTGGAACGCGAAATCGGCGACGTCTTCATCTCCTGGGAGAACGAGGCCTTCCTCGCAGTGAAGGAACTCGGCGAGGGCAAGGTGGAGATCGTCGTGCCGTCGCTCAGCATACTGGCCGAACCGCCGGTCACCGTGGTCGACAAGTTCGCCGCCAAACACGGAACCACCGAGGTCGCCAAGGCGTATCTCGAGTACCTATACACAAGGGAAGGCCAGGAAATCGCCGGCAGGCACTTCTATCGCCCCCGGGATCCGGAGATCGCGGCGAAGTATGCCGGCCAGTTCAGCGACGTCAAACTGGTCACCATCGACCAAGAGTTCGGCGGATGGAAGAAGGCGCAGGAGACGCACTTCGCCGATGGCGGCGTCTTCGACGAGATCTACGGCAAATAAGCGGGATCGGACTGCGCGATGTCACCCACCCGTTCAGCCTGGCCCCTGCTTCAACCACACAGCGTGCTGCCCGGCTTCGGACTGGCGCTCGGGTTCACGCTGCTGTACCTGTCGCTGATCGTTCTCATCCCGCTCTCGGCGACGTTCCTGAAGACGGCGACACTGACCTGGGATCAATTCTGGCAGACGGTCACCGCCCCGCGCGTGCTCGCCTCCTATCGGCTGAGTTTCGGCGCCGCCTTCATCGGTGCGCTGATCAACGCCTTCTTCGGTCTCCTGGTGGCCTGGGTCCTGGTCAGGTACAGCTTCCCCGGCAAGCGCATCGTCGATGCGCTGGTCGACCTTCCGTTCGCGCTGCCTACCGCCGTGGCCGGCATCGCATTGACGGCGGTCTATGCGCCGAAGGGCTGTATAGGCAGCCTGCTCGACCCGCTGGGCGTCAAGGTGGCCTTCACACCGCTGGGCGTCATCGTCGCGCTGACGTTCATAGGCCTGCCTTTCGTGGTGCGAACCGTGCAGCCCGTGCTCGAGGACATCGACGCGGAGATCGAGGAGGCGGCGATCAGCCTGGGCGCCAACCGCTGGCAGACCTTCACGCGCGTGCTGTTGCCGAGCCTGACGCCGGCGCTGCTGACCGGCTTCGCGCTGGCCTTCGCGCGCGCCATCGGCGAGTACGGTTCGGTCATTTTCATCGCCGGCAACATCCCCATGGTCTCGGAGATCACGCCGCTGCTCATCATCACCAAGCTCGAACAGTATGACTACGCAGGCGCCACGGCGCTGGCCGTGGCGATGCTGGTGGTCTCCTTCGCCCTGCTGCTGGCCATCAACGGCCTGCAGTGGTGGAGCCAGAGACGCTACGGCCGCTGAAGTATCGACCCCAAAAGGAATGCGTCAAACATGTCCGCGACGATTGCATTGAACCCGCCCCGCCACATCGCCGGACCGGCCGTCGGCGAGCCAACGCTGGTCCGATGGCTGCTCACGGGGCTGGCCCTGCTGTACCTGGGCCTGTTCCTGTTCGTACCGCTGGCCGCCGTGTTCACCGAGGCGCTGCGCAAGGGTTGGGACGTCTACCTCGCCGCCATCGCCGAACCCAATGCACTGGCGGCGATAAAGCTGACGTTGATCGCGGCGGCAACATCGGTCGTGCTCAACACCGTGTTCGGCATCGCCGCGGCCTGGGCGATCGCGAAGTTCCAGTTCCGCGGCAAGAGCCTGCTCATCACACTCATCGATCTGCCGTTCGCAGTGTCACCGGTCATCGCCGGCCTGATCTACGTGCTGTTGTTCGGCGCGCAGGGATGGTTCGGACCGTGGCTCGCCGACCACGGCATCAAGATCATCTTCGCCGTGCCCGGCATCGTGCTGGCCACCATGTTCGTGACCTTCCCGTTCGTGGCCCGCGAGCTCATCCCGCTGATGCAGGAGCAGGGCAAGGAAGAGGAGGAGGAGGCGGTCGTGCTGGGCGCCTCCGGGTGGCAGACGTTCTGGCGTATCACCCTGCCCAACATCAAATGGGGCCTGCTTTACGGCATCATCCTCTGCAACGCGCGCGCGATGGGCGAGTTCGGCGCCGTCTCGGTGGTCTCGGGCCACATCCGCGGCCTCACCAACACCATGCCGCTGCACGTGGAGATCCTCTACAACGAATACAACTTCGCGGCCGCGTTCGCGGTGGCCTCCCTGCTCGCCTTTCTGGCCGTCGTCACGCTAGCGCTGAAGAGCCTGGTTGAATGGCGCACCCATCAGCAACGCCGCGAGAGCGTCGACCTCAACCAGGAATCCGGACAATGAGCATCTCCATCCGCAACATCAGCAAGAACTTCGGCCACTTCGCCGCTCTGAACGACGTGAGCCTCGACATCCCGACGGGCGAGCTGACCGCGCTGCTCGGACCCAGCGGCTGCGGCAAGACCACCCTGCTGCGCATCATCGCCGGCATGGAGGTTCCGGACACGGGCAGCATCCACTTCCACGGTGAGGACACGACCCGCACCCACGCGCGCGAGCGCCAGGTGGGATTCGTGTTCCAGCACTACGCGCTGTTCCGCCACATGACGGTGTTCGAGAACGTCGCCTTCGGCCTGCGGGTGCGGCCGCGATCGACGCGTCCGTCCGAGACGCAGATACAAGAGAAGGTGCATCAATTGCTCAAACTGGTTCAGCTGGACTGGCTCGCCAACCGCTATCCCTCGCAGCTCTCCGGCGGCCAGCGCCAGCGCATCGCGCTCGCTCGCGCGCTGGCCGTCGAGCCCAAGGTGTTGTTGCTGGACGAGCCGTTCGGAGCGCTCGATGCGCGCGTGCGCAAGGAGCTGCGGCGCTGGCTGCGCCGTCTGCACGACGAGATCCACGTGACCAGCGTGTTCGTGACCCACGATCAGGAGGAGGCCCTGGAGGTGGCCGATCGGATCGTGGTGCTGAACCAGGGTCGTATCGAACAGGTGGGAACGCCGGAGGAGGTCTACGATCGCCCGGCCACGAAGTTCGTCTACCAGTTCCTGGGCGACGTCAGCCTGTTCCACGGCCGCGTGCACAACGGCCGCGGCAGCATCAGCGATTTCGAGATCGACATCGGCGCTGACCGCAATCTCATCGCCGACAACGCCCAGTTCTTCGTGCGGCCGCACGAGATCGAGCTGGTGCGCGATCACAATGGCAAGGGCGGCATCGAGGTGCGGATCCGGGACGTGCGGCGCGTCGGCGGCAACGTGCGCGTCGAGCTCGATCGGCTGGACGGCCAGGGGGCCATAGAATCGGAGCTGACCCGCGAGCGGTATGCGGAGCTAGGGCTGGACAAGGGCCAGATCGCGTTCGCGCGCCCTCGCAATCCGCGCGTGTTCCTCGACACGCACGACTATCAGATCTGAAGCGCCCGCAAACTTTCGTCGATGCGACGAGTGTTTCGGCTTGAGCGCCACGAGCCACGGGGCAGGCCGGCCGGGTTATCGTTCCCGGCCCATGGCGGAACGGGACGCCCGCACCGGCCGCGGCGGAGCGTCCTATAATTGGCTCAGGGATGGAACCGCACGCGCCAGCGAGCGTCCGAGCGGTCCGTCTGATTCGTCACTCGAAGTTGCCGAACAAATCAAGAACAGGAGGTGGACCATGGCATTAAGAATAGGCGACGAGGCGCCGGACTTCACGGCAGAGACCACCGAGGGGTCGATACGCTTTCACGACTGGATCGGGAACGGGTGGGCCATTCTGTTCTCGCATCCTAAGGACTTCACGCCGGTGTGCACGACCGAGCTCGGCTACATGGCGCGGCTGAAGCCGGAATTCGACCGTCGCAACTGCAAGATCATCGGCCTGAGCGTCGATCCGGTCAGCGACCACAAGCGATGGGTCGGAGACATCCAGGAGACCCAGGGCCATGCGGTCAACTATCCCCTGATCGGGGACCCGGAGCTGAAGATCGCGAAGCTCTACGACATGCTGCCGGCCGAGACGCCGGGAAGCTCCCAGGGCCGAACGCCTGCCGACAACGCGACGGTGCGTTCGGTGTTCATCGTCGGCCCGGACAAGAAGATCAAGGCGATGCTCGTCTATCCGATGACATCGGGCCGCAACTTCGACGAGGTGCTGCGCCTGCTCGACTCGATACAACTCACGGCCAGGCACAAGGTCGCCACGCCGGTGAACTGGAAGCAGGGCGAGGACGTCATCATTGCCGGCTCGGTGAAGGACGAGGAAGCCAAGACCATGTTCCCGGGCGGCTGGCGCGCGCCCAAGCCTTACCTGCGCATCGTGCCGCAGCCGAAGTAGGACTTCCGCCGCACTCGCGCACCGCGATCGCTTGCCGTGATGCCGGGACTCCTGGCATCCGGCCAGGGATCCGCATTGTGGTTTTGCCGCCTTTGGCCTTCCTTTATACTGGCCGCCCTCCCGACACCGCGCCGAGATGGCGGAACCGGCAGACGCAGCGGACTCAAAATCCGCCGGGGTAACCCCCCGTGAGGGTTCGACTCCCTCTCTCGGCACCACAGTCGCCTCTGGTCGGCACCGAGGTTCAGCTTTCCGGCCGTTGCATCGCTTCGGCCACGCTGAGTCCTGCCTCGCGAGCCTCGATCACGCGACATGGTTGCCCCATCCCGAGCGTGCGCGCCGGCAGAGGCGTGACGACATCCGCTGCCAGGGCCTCATGGCATCACACCGGCTCGCACCCGGTCATGTCTTCCGCGACGATGGTCGATGGCCGGCGACGGCCGCGAGGAGGTGACGCTGCGCCCGCGCTGCCAAGCGCGACGCTGCTGCCGCCCCGGACCGACGCTCGTCACGCTTCTCTTGCGGCGCGCGCAGTGCTTCAATGTCTGGCAGGGGGACGCCACGCAATGCGACGCATCCTGGTCACAGGCGCCTTGGGGCAGATCGGCTCGGAGCTCGTGCCGGCGCTGCGACAGCGCCACGGCGCCGATCGCGTAGTGGCCTCCGACATCCGCATGCGTCAGCGCGGCGACGCAGCGGATGACGAACTGTACGAACACGTCGACTGCACCAGGCTGCATCAAATCCAGGAGGCCGTGCGGCGGTACGACGTCGGCGCGATCTACCATCTGGCGGCGTTGCTGTCCGCCACCGCCGAAGATCGCCCCCAGATCGCGTGGCGGCTCAACATGGGCGGCATCTACGACGTGCTCGAAGTCGCGCGACAATTCGGTTGCGCGGTGTTCTATCCGAGCTCGATCGGCGTCTTCGGTCCGGCGACGCCGCGCGACAACACCCCCCAGGACACGATTCAGCGACCGACGACGATGTACGGAATCACCAAGGTCGCGGGTGAGCTTCTTTGCGACTACTACGTCCGCCGCTTTGGCGTCGACGCGCGCGGTCTGCGGCTGCCGGGACTCGTCTCGCACGTCGCGGCGCCCGGCGGCGGAACCACCGATTACGCGGTGGAGATCTTCCACCACGCGGTTCGCTACAAGCACTACACCTGCTTCCTGAGGCCCGATACGCGTCTGGACATGATGTACATGCCCGACGCGATCGCGGCGATCATGCGGCTGATGGACGCCGACGCCGCAACGCTCACCCATCGCAACGCCTTCAACGTCACGGCGATGCAATTCACGCCGGCGGAGCTCGCCGCGGAGATAGGCAAGCATGTCGAGGGATTCTCGATCGACTACGACGTCGATCCGGTCCGCCAGGCCATTGCCGATTCCTGGCCGCGCTCGCTCGACGACTCCGCCGCACGCGCCGAGTGGGGATGGCGCCCGCGCTACGACATGCCGGCGATGGTGGCCGACATGGTGAGACAGATACGCGCGAAGATGCGACCGGCGACCGGCCCGCTTTGAGACCGGACGGAGACGACCATGCCTCACGACAGGCTGCAACGACGGTTGGCCGAGACGATCGCGACGCTCGACAAGGCGAAGACGAGCAAGCGGCACGAGGCGACCATCACCGGGATCGTTCCTGCCGCGCGTGGTCGCGGCCCAAGGTACCTGCTCGAGGGCCATGGCCAAACCGAATTCCTGCGCATGAACAGCAACGGCTACCTCGGCATGGCCACGCGCCCCGAGGTCCTGGCTGCAGCCGAGCGGGCCGCCAGGTGCTTTGGCGCCGGACCGGGGGCGGTACGATTCATCAGCGGGACCTGGTCGCCGCACATCCAGCTCGAGTCACGGCTGGCGGCGTTTCACCGGCGCGAAGCGGCCATGATCTTCAGTTCGGCGTACGCGACCGTGATGGGCGTGTTGCCGTCGCTGATCAGCGACGCGACGGCGGTCATCAGCGATGCACTCAACCACAACTGCATCATCAACGCAATCCGGCTCGCCGGACCCCGGTACAAGTTCGTCTACAGGCACCTCGCTCTCGCCGAGCTGGAGAGCGCCCTGCAGCAGGCCCAGAGGCACTGCGACCGCGCGATCATCGTCACCGATGGAGTTTTCAGCATGCGTGGCGACCATGCGCCGCTGGCCGGGATCGCCGCCTTGGCGAAGCGCTATGACCCCGGGTTCGCGGACAACGTGCTCGTCATCGTCGACGACTCCCACGGTGTGGGCGCCTTCGGCGCGACGGGCCGCGGCACCGAGGAGTTCACCGCGTGCGGAGAGGTGGACCTGCTCGTCGGGACGCTCGGCAAGGCACTGGGCGCGAACGGGGGCTACGTCGTTGGAAGCCGCACCGTGATCGATTACCTGCGTGAGACCGCGCCCTTCTACATCTACTCCAATCCGATCAGCGCGGGCGACGCGGCGGCCGCGGCACAGGCGATCGACACGCTCGACAGCCCCGTGGGGCTCGGGTTGCTCGCTCACCTCAGGGCCATGACCAGCCGCTTTGCGGCCGGGCTCGAAGCCCTCGGCCTGGAAACCATCGCGGGCGGCCATCCGGTGGTCCCCCTCTTGGTCCGCGACACCGCCCGCACGCAGGCAATGGTCGCGAGGTTGCGCGATCACGCCATTCTGGCCACAGGTCTCAGCTATCCTGTCGTGCCGCGCGGCGAAGAAGAGATCCGCTTCCAGGTCTGCGCCGACCACACCGAGTCCGACATCGACGAGGCCCTGCAGGCAATCGCCAAGCTTCACCGTCAGGCCTGAGATCGCACGTGCCTTGGGGGGTTACATTCGCGGACGGCAGTCGATGACCCCACGCCATCACCGGCGCATCACCGTCAGCAGCACCTCGTTGCCGCGGCCTCGATATTCCACCTCGTCGAAGCACATCAGGCGGCTCATGGCGATGCCGCGGCCATGCAGATCGAAGGCGCGCGCCGGGTTGAAATCCATATACGCCTGCCAGTCGAAACCCGCGCCCTCGTCGATGATCGTGAGGGTCACTCGATCCGGGTGATTCTCGAGGATGGCCCGCGCCTGGCGCCCGGCGAACTGCGGCAGCGACAGGCGCCGCTCGATCTCCGCATGCCAGGCGCCCTCGCGCAGCAGGGCCGACTTGTCCGCGTAGCTCAGATCCAGATTGCCGTGCTCGACGGCATTGAGCAGGAACTCCGAGATGCCGGTTACCACGCGCTGGGGATCGGGGAAAAACAGCGCCAGGTGCGCGGCGAGCGTGCTCACCTCCTCCAGCGTGCGACATCGGAACTCGGCCAGGTGGAGCATGGCGTTGCCATGCGCCTGGCGGCGCAGCCGCGTCTGCAGAGCGCGTTGATTCCTGTGATCGCACACCGCGGCGGAGACGATCGAACGCAGCACCTCGCTGGAAAACGGCTTGGCGAGGTAGTAGTAGGCGCCCCTGGCGATCCCCTCGGCCACCTGCTGCGGCTCGGCCAGCCCGGTCTGGATGATGACGGGCACGTCGCGCAGCGCCGGGTCGGACTTGATCCGGCCCAGGAACTGTATGCCGTCCTCGCCCGGCATGTTCCGATCCAGCAACACCGCGTCGAAGCCGGCATGAGTTTGCTGCTTCAGCAGGTCCCAGGCGCGCCCGCAGCTGTCCGCGACCACGACTTCGAACGCGGCCGGCGCGAGGTATTTGTCGATGAGCTTGAGGTAGAAGGCCTCGTCGTCCACCGCCAGAACGCGCGCGGGCCCGGCCCTCGCCGCCGACAGGCTCATGCCGCCGCCATCCTCGATACTGTCCAGTGCCATGAACTATGCGCTCGACGGCGGACGCCAGGCGTCCCACCAGGTACGAAGGCCGGCCGCCGGCAGGGGGCGGCTGACCAGGAATCCCTGCGCCAGGTGGCACCCGCGCGCCTTCAGCCAGCGCCATTGACCCGCGGTCTGAACGCCCTCGGCGATGACCCTCATCCCGAGCTGCTTTGCCAGCTCGATGGAATTCTCGACGATGGCGCGCGCGACGCCGTCGGTCTCGGCCGCCTGCACGAACTGCATATCGATCTTCAGCTCCGTGAACGGCAGCCGGTGCAGCGATTCCAGCGAGGAGTAGCCCGTGCCGAAGTCGTCGATGGACAGATTGAATCCCTTGATGCGCAGCCGCGCCAGTATGTCGGCGGCCACCGTGGGCTGATTGGCCAACGAGGTCTCGGTGACCTCGAAGGCGATGCGGCGGTGCGCGATCCTGCACGCGGCGATGCGCGCCATGACGTGCTCGGGGAAGTGCACGTCGGAGAGGGCGCTGCCGGGTATGTTGATGGCGAGCGCGCCTTCGTAGCCGGCGCTTTCGGCCAGCTCGCGGTAGCCGGCCAGCGCCAGCTCCAGCACCCGCAGGGTGACCGGCATGGCGAACTCCTCGGCCTGCGCGAGGGGGATGAACTGTGCCGGGTGGATGAGGCCGTACTGCGGATGCTGCCATCGCACCAGCGCCTCCACACCGCACCAGCCGCCGTCCGCGAACTCGATCTGCGGCTGAAAGTGCACGAGGAGCTCCCCGGCGTCGAGGGCCCGCCGCAGCTCGCCGGCGCTGACCTCCGGCCGCGCCGCGCCGCCGCCGGGCGTCGGCTGCTCGGCCTTCAGCAGCGCGAGCAGATCGGTGACGCTGAAGGGCTTGCAGAGCGCTCCCTCGACGTTCAACCCCAGGCCGGCCGCCAGACGCGCCGCCGTGCCGAGCACCCGCCGGTCGAAGCCGCTGATCAGGATGAGCCTGGCCTTGCAGCCGGTCTGCGCCAGCTCGCGTATCACCTCGATGCCGTCGATGTCCGGCATCGCGAGGTCCAGCGCGATCACGTCCTGGGTCTGCTGCAGGCCGGCGCGCAGTTCCGCCGCCGCGCCGGCCTCCTGCACATCGAAGCCGGCCTGATGGCCGATGCGCCGCACCAGGGTGCGGATCCCGACCTCGTCGTCGATGACCAACAACCGCGGACGTGCCACGGTGGCCTCCTCATGCATGTTTATGGCCGCGAAACCAGGTATTGCCAAGACTCACCTCCTGCCGCCCGGCGCGGGCCGCGACGGCAAATTCCTGCGCGCCGGCTTGCCAGGCTGCGCCCCGGCGCCCGGGATGCGCGCACCGTTCCCCGGGCAATCCTCATGCCGGCAGGGCGTCGCGCTCATCGAGCTCCCGGCGCACGGCGCGCGCCAGCTCGTCCTGCCGGAACGGCTTTTCCAGCACCCTCCACTGCTGCTTGACGCCATCGAGCGCGTCGTCGGCGTAGCCGCTCATCAGCAGCACCCGGGTGCCGGGATGCCGCTGTGCGACCGTCCGCGCGAGCGCCGCGCCGTCCATCGGGCCTGGCATGACGACGTCGGTCAGCATCAGATCGAATCGTTCGGCCTGCATGCGCTTCAACGCCTCCTCGGGCGAGTCCGCCAGCGCCACGCGGTAGCCGGCCGCAACCAGCCATTCACGGATGATCTTGCGCAGGTCGAACTCGTCGTCGACCACCAGCACCGACTCGCCCGCCCGCGCCGTCGGCCTGTCGCCCGGGGCCGCCGCGCCTTCCTCCTTCCGGAGCGCCGTCGCCGCCACCGGCAGCACCAGTTTCACGCAGGTCCCCACACCCGCCGTGCTGCTGATGGTCGCGGTGCCGCCGGACTGGCGCGCGAAGCCGTAGACCATCGCCAGACCCAGCCCGGTGCCCTTCCCGCGCTCCTTGGTGGTGAAGAACGGATCGAAGGCGCGCTCGACCACCTCCGGCGGCATGCCGCAGCCGGTATCCTCCACCCGCACCTCGACGTAGGTCCCCGGGTCGAGGTCCGCGGCGAGGTGGGTATGGGCGGCATCGATGAGAGCCGTGCCGATGCGCAGCACGCCGCCGCCCGGCATGGCGTCCCGTGCGTTGATCACCGTGTTGAGCACGGCGTTGTTGAAGCCGCCCGGGTCGAGGTAGGCGTGCACACCGGGGACGCCGGGCTCCAGCCGCACTTCGACCCGCTTGCCGGCGGTCTGCCGCAGCAACGGCTCCATCTCGGTCAGGGCCGCGTCGACCTCCACGATCTTCGGCGCCAGCGCCTGGCGCCGCGCCACCGACAGCAGCGACTTGGTCACCTCCACACCGCGATGGGCCGCCGACATCGCGGTGCTGATGAGCTCGCGCGCCTCGGGATCCGTCTGCTCCTGCGACAGCAGGTCGAGACTGCCGATGATGATGCCGAGCATGTTGTTAAAGTCGTGCGCCAGGCCGCCCGTGAGCTGGCCGATGGCCTCCATGCGCTGCGCCTGCGCCAGTTGCTGTTCGGCCAGCACCCGGCTGCTGATGTCGCGTATGAAGCTGGTGAAGCGCCAGCGGCTGCCGAGCCGCACGGCGCTCACCTGCAGCTCCACCGGGAACTCCTGCCCGCCCTTGCGCAGCGCGGTCATGCGCAGCACGCGGCCCATCGCCCGCGTTTCGCCGCTGCAAAGGAAGCGGCGCATGCCCTCCACGTGCCGGTCACGGTACGCCGGCGGGATCATGGTCTCGTGCAGGTACCGGCCCATCACCTCCCCGGCCGGCCATCCGAAGAGCTGCTCGGCGCGCGGGCTCCACTCGACGATGCGGCCGTCCTCGTCGGCGGCGACGAAGGCATCCGGGGACGATTCGACGACGCTGCGATAGAGGATCTCGGTCTTGCGGCGCTCGGTGACGTCCCGGAACGACCACACCCGCCCGGCGACCACGCCGTCGCGCAGCAGCGGACTCGCGTAGCGCGCGATGAGCCGGCCGTCCTTGAGCTGCAGAAGGTGATAGTCCCGCCACTGCTCCTGGGAGTGCAGGTCCGCGGTCTTCGTGGGCAGCTCGACGGGGCTTGCCAGATGCGCCTGCACGTAGGCATGCAGCCTCTGGCCCCTCGCGGCGTCCAGAGCGGAGGAGGGAACGTTCCACATCTGCAGGAAACAGCGATTGGCCACCAGGGCGCGCCCGCTCCTGTCCTCCACCAGGATGCCGTCGGAGGTCGATTCGATGACGTCGCGCAGGAACTGCTCGGCGTGCCGGCGCTCGGTGTTGTCGCGCACGATGACCAGCGCCGAGGTCCGTCCGTTGAAGATCATGCGCGAGGCGATGAGCTCGGCCCACACCTCGCGCCCGTCGCGCCGACGCAGTCTGACCTCGTACCGCCGCGGCGGCAGATTGCCGCCGCCGATGCCTTGCTCGTAGCGCTGGATGACGAGGTCCCAGAAGTCCGGCGCGAACATGTCGGTGAGCGGCAGCCCGATCAGATCCTCGCGACGGTAGCCGAGCAGCGATGCGAGCGCCGTGTTGGCGAGCACGACGCGATGGTCCTGCGCGACATAGACGCCATCGGCCATCTCATCCAGCAGGGTCCGGTACTTCTGCTCGCTTTCGGCCAGCGCCCGCTCAGTAAGCACGCGCTCGATGGCGATGCCCGCCAGCCTGGACCTGAACTCGATCATCTCGAGGTCGGCCTCGCTGGGGCGGCGCGGCTTGGAGTAATACAAGGCGAAGGTACCCAGCACCGCGCCGTCACTGCCGAAGACGGGTATCGACCAGCAGGCGGCCAGGCCGGCGCGAGCGGCGAGATCCCTGTAGTTCGCCCAATAGGGGTGGCTCTGGATATCCTCGACGACCACCAGTTCGCGACGATAGGCGGCGGCCCCGCAGCTGCCGACCTCCGGACCGATCTCCGCGCCGTTGATGGCCTCGGAATAAAAGGCGGGCAGGCTCGGGGCGACCGCGGTCTGCAGCCGGCGTCCGGTATCGTCCAGCAGCAGGATCGAACAGCGCACGTCCGGCTCTTCCTCTTCGACGCCGGTGGCGAGACGCTCCAGCACCGCCTTCAACGATGCGCCGCGGGCTAGCATCTCGAGGATCTCCGCGCGCGAGCTGTCCCGCATCTGCAGCACCTTGCGCTCGGAAATGTCCAGGCACGAGCCGATGAACCCGACCAGCACTCCCCCCTCGGTATATCGCGGCCGTCCGGTGTCGAGCACCCAGCGCCAGGCGCCGTCGTGGCGGCGCCGGCGGTATTCCACGCTGAACTCCTTGCGCGTCTCGAATCCCGCACGATAGCGCACGAGGGCGGCGTCGAGATCGTCGGGATGGACGTCCCGGCGCCACTCCGCGTCGATCTCCTCCTGCAGCGTGCGTCCTGAGAACTCCAGCCACGCGCGGTTGAAATACGTGCCGCGTCCGTCGGTCCCCGCCATCCAGATCATCACCGCGGTGGAGTCGGCCAGCGAGCGGAACCGCGCCTCGCTCTCGATCAGCGCCTGCTCGGCGAGCTTGCGGACGGTGACGTCGCGGGCGACGCCGAGCACGCCGAGCAGGCGGCCGTCGGGCCCTCGGATCGGCCGCTTGATCGTCTCCGTGTACAGGGGACTCCCGTCGGGATTCCGCAGGCTTTCTTCCTTCCTGGTCGGTTCCTCGCGCTCCATCGCGACGACGTCATCCCCCCGGAAGGCCGCGGCGGTCTCGGCATCGACCAGTTCGAAGTCCGTGCGCCCGACGATCTCCTGCTCGGTACGGCCGAAGTAGCGTTCGACGGCCGGATTGCAGAGGCGATACGCCCCCTTCTCGTCCTTCAGAAACACGCAATCCGGGATGGCGTCGAGGATCCCCCGCAGCAGGTTGCGTTCGGCGATGAGCGCCTCCTCCGCGGCCTTCCTGGCGGTGGTGTCGAGCACGGTGCCGACGGTCCGCACCGGCACGCCTTGGGCGTCCTTCACCGTGCGGGCGCGGGCGCGCACCCAGCGGACCTCCCCGGCGACAACGATGCGATGCTCGATGTCGAAGCTACCGTGCTGTGCCGCCTGCCTCCAGGCCTCCTGGACCCGGGCTCGGTCCGCGGAATGCACGACGGCATCGTAGGCCTCGCGCGATGCCGGCATGGACGGATCGACTCCGAGCAGGCGGTACACGTTCGGTGACCAGCGCACGCTGCCACAGGCCGTCTCCGCCTCCCAGTGCCCCAGTTCGCCCACGGATTCGGCCTCCTGCAGGGCAGAATTGGTCTCCCGGAGCTCGGCCTCGGTACGCATCCGTCTGCGCATCATCCACGCGAGCGAGGCGAGCAACATGGCCGCCAGAGTCCCCGACAGCAGCGAGTGCCGAAGCCAGGTCGCGAGATACTCGCGCGTGGCCATCCCGACATTGATGTACAACGGATAACCGGCGATGCGGCGGAAGCCAAAGACCCTCGTCACGCCGTCGAAGGGCGAGGCGTAGCGGTCCACGCCGGTCTGCTCGCCGCGCCGGATGCGTTCATGGGCCGGTGTTGACCGCGGTTCGGCATCGAGCCGCGCCAGAGCCGGAAGCCGCAGAACCGCGGCGTTGTCATTTATATGGCGCAGGCCGATCAATCCGCTTTCACCCAGCTCGACGTCCTCGAAAAGCCGCTGGAACTGGTCGGTGTCGAGAATCAGCGCCATCGCGCCCAGCGCCTCGCCTGAGGGGTCACGCACGACCTCATAGAACAGCAGGGGCGCACCCTCGCGCGCCGTGCGCCACGCCGGTACCGCGATGTCCGGGCCACTGGCCCGATCGAAGTCGATCTGCTGGGTGACTTCCGGCCAGGCCGGCACCGCGTGCCCGGCGGCCGGGTCGGTGACCACCCAGCCGCTGCGGTCGCGACCTATCACGGCGAATCGTCCGAGGTCGCTGTGAAGCTGTGCAAACCCCTTGAGCCTACCGCTCCGCAGCTCCGCAACCCAGTCCCTGGGCCCGCCGGTCGCCCCTGTCGCGGCGACCACGATGGAAAGCTCGCGTCTGGCGCGATCGAGGGTGAAACGCACATCCTGCTCGATGACCCGCGCGAGGTTGGTCACGTCGATCTCGGCGGCGCGCTGCGCATCGCGGTAGCCGGACCATATGAAGTGACCGAACAGCGCCAGAGCCGCCAGCAGGATAACGGCGAACGCCAACCCCTCCCGACGATTGCCCGGGGGAACGGCCGCTGTCCTGATCGTTCCGATCGTTTCCATCGATGCTTCGTGACGCACGATTTCCTCGTGCCGCTGCCGCGGCCGCGGTGCTGCCCGTGACCGGCGCCGACGGCCGGGCGCAACGCCAGCGTGGCGCCCCGTGTCCCGATTCGCGCGTAGCCTGCCCTAATGCAAGTCTAGACCCCTCGCATACCCCCCGAGCCGTTCATTGCCTTGCAAGATAGGGGCCGAATGGGCACGCGGCCGGAGATGGCGGTCGCCCGCCCCCGCCGCCCGCCCATAGAATTCCGGCGCCGGATCGTGGTCCAATCGCGCACCGGCCAGCATGCCGCCCCGCGAGAACGCGATGGAAGAACACTTCCTGTACACACTTCAGCGCAGCGACCGCCTGCTGTGGCGCCGCCGCCAGTTCCTGCTCTCGCTGCTCGCGGGGGCCGGGGCCGTGGCGACGGCTCGGGCGGTCGGGGACGTCCTGCCCATGGCGCCGGGCGGCGGCTTGCCCTCGCCGCTCGCCCGGGTGCTCGAGGAGGCGCCATGGCCGCTGCTGGAGGGCGTGCAGTCGCATCTGCTGCCGACCGAGGCCGACAGCCCCGGCGCGGCCCAGATCAACGCCCTCGCCTATCTGCAGGACGCGCTCGGCCGCGACGAGGGCGACGCGATCGAGGATCGGAAATTCATCACGGCAGGCGCGGTATTCCTGCGCAAACGCATCGGGCTCGACTACGGCGGCCGCCTGTTCGAGGAACTCGATGAAGAGGAGCGGGAGGCGGCCCTGCGCAAGATGGCCGGCAGCACCGACGGCGCCAACTGGATCTCGCTGGTGATGTATTACCTGCTCGAGGCATTGCTGGCGGACCCGGTCTATGGCGGCAACACCGGTGAGATCGGCTGGAAGTGGCTGGGCTACACGGCCGGCTTCCCGCGGCCGCCGATCGGCAAGCGCTATTTCGAGATCAAGCCGGCATGAAGGACTTCGACGTCTGCGTCATCGGCAGCGGCGCCGGTGGCGGTCCGATCGCCTGGGAGGCCGCGCGCGCCGGCCTCGCGGTCGTGGTCCTGGAGAAGGGGCCGTGGTTCGACGAGCGCGACTTCTACAAGGACGAGGTCACCTGCAACCACCGCCGCGTGTTCCGCTCCGACTACAAGACCGAACCGCAGGTGATCGAGGAGCCGGATGCAAGCGGACAATGGTCGGCCCTGCCGACCTCGGACCCGAACTCCGGGCACGACTACTGGAACGGCAACTGCGTGGGCGGCTCGTCGAACTTCATGAGCGGGCACTTCTTCCGGATGAAGCCCGACGACTTCCGCCTGCTCAGCGCCTTCGGCCCCATCGCCGGCGCCAACATCGCCGACTGGCCGATCGGCTACGAGGAGCTCGAGCCCTACTACACCAAGGTGGAGACGGAGATCGGCATCTCCGGCCGCGTGGTGCCGCACAAGTTCCTCGAACCGCGCTCCACTCCGGATTTCCCCTACGCGCCGACTGCGGAGCACCTGTTCGCGCAGTGGGTGGACAAGGCAGCGGCGGAGATGGGCTACACGCCGCTCACCGTGGCGCGCGCCATCCTCACCCGACCCAAGGCGGAACGCCGTTCCTGCGAGTACTCCGGCTTCTGCGGCAGCTACGGCTGCGCGAGCGGCGCCAAGGGCAGCGCGCGCGTGGCGCTGCTAAACCGCGCCGTCGCCACCGGCCGCTGCGAGATCCGCCCGCGGTCGCACGTCTACCGGATCGAGACCGGCGCCGACGGCCGCGCCACCGGCGTGCTGTATTACGATCGGGACGGCAAGGCGCAGCGCGTCGACGCCAAGGCGTTCGTGGTCGCCTGCCAGGCCATCGAGTCATCGCGCCTGCTGCTGCTGTCGAGCGGACCGAGGCACCCCAACGGCCTCGGCAACAATCACGGGCAGGTCGGCCGCAACCTCGTCTTCTCCGCCGGAGCAACCGGCGCCGGCCACGTGCTGCTGAAGGACTACGACGAGGAGACGGTGCGACGCATGAAGCTCGTCGGACCGTTCGTCAACCGCAGCCTGCAGGATTTCTACTACGTCGACGATCCCGCGCTCGGCGGCCGCGCCAAGGGCGGCACCATCGACTTCGTCGGCAACTCCCCGAGCTTCATCCATCGCGCCATGCCCGAGCGGCGCGACGAAAACGGCGAGCTGGTCTGGGGCCGGGAGTTCAAGCGCCGGCTGGAGACCGTGTTCCGGGAGAATCGCGTGCTGCGGTTCGAGATCTTCTGCGACTGGCTGCCGAACGACGATTGCCACGTGACGCTCGACCCGGAGGTGAAGGACAAGTGGGGACTGCCGGTCTCGCGCGTGCGCATCGGCCACCATCCCCACGACGGCAGGGTGTCGCAGTATCTCGTCGAGCGCGCCCGCCCGGTGATGGAGCGGATGGGGTTCCGCAACGTCATCGCCAATCTCAACGGCGCCCCGACGCCGAACCTCCAGGCCGGCGGCTGCCGCTTCGGCACCGATCCGGCGACCTCGGTGCTGGACGCGGACTGCCGCGTCCACGACTGCCAGAACGTCTACGTCAGCGACGGCAGTTTCATGCCCACTGGCGGCAGCGTTCCCTTCACCTGGACCATCTACGCCAACGCGTTTCGGGTGGCCGACAGGCTGATCGCCAGCCTTTGATCGACGGCGCGGCGCCGAGGCCGGACCTCGCCGAGGCTACTGCCCGCCGATCGTCTCGCTGACCTGCTGCACGACCCAGCGACCGTCCTCGCGCAGCAGCGTGGCCGTGCCCTTCGAGGTGTTGCCACCGGCGTAGTGTCCGGTGAACTCGATGATCGCGGTCCCGCCCTCGACGCGGCCGCCGCCGATCTCCACGGACTCGGCCGCCATGTTCTTCATCATCTCCAGCATGGCCGGGAACTCCGGCTTGCCGCGATCGGCCAGCATCCGCTTCCTCTGTGCCTCGCCGGAGACGCTCAGCATGGCATCGAAATCGCCCTCGCGCTGCGCCTTCATGGCCTCGAGGAAAACCACGCCGGGCTCCCCGCCGTCCTGCGGTAGCGGCTCGCCTGCTGCCTGCTCCGCGACCGGGCTCGCCTGCTCGTCGTCCGCGACCGCCGCCGCACCGCCGGCGGGCGCCGAGCCCATCGGCGCCACGTCGGCGGCGAAGCTCAACTGAACCGTGCGCGGCGTTCCGTCCATGTCGGTGTCGTCGAGCCGGAAGCTGCCCTCGACGCGCTCCGGCGTGTTGGCGGTCAGCTCGGCGCTGGACCCGCCATAGTTGAAGTTGTATCCGGGCGGCACGTAGACGTAGAGCTCGGTGTTTCCGTCCTCGTGCAGCCGTAGCTTGGCGAACGCACCCTCCACCTTCTCCCACAGCACCGAGGTGGTGGAGTCCTCGCCCCGGGCCTGCATGCCGGCGGCGATGGCGGCGGTGTCGAGCGGCTTTTCGCCGAAAACCAGCTCGGTGTACTGGACCGCGGGATCCTCCTCGTCCGCAACGCGGTAGGCGTAGAGGTATTTGAAGCTCGCCCTGGCATCCCCGGTGACGTAGCTGCCCGACCCGACGGAGGCAGCCATGGCGACCGTGGGAAACACGGCCGCGGCGAGCAGGCAGGTGCCGAGCAGCAGGTGGTGAACGCGGGACATTGCGGGCGTAATCATCGGGGAGCCTTTCCGTCTCGGGACATGAAGCTCCAAGCGTAGTCAAGCGCGCACCCGCGTTCCAATCGCGGACTCCAAACCGCCAATCCGGTCGCGATCAACCGGCGGCGCGCGCCCGCACGGATGGCACGGTCCCGATCCCGAACACGTCGGTGATGAGGTAGCGGGCCATCGGCACCGCGAGGATGAGTCCCCAGAAGCCGGCGATGTGATGCGCGACGAACAGGATGATCAGCGTGAAGACCGGGTTGAGCTTGAGGTGGTGCCCGTAGATGAGCGGATTGAGGAGATAGGCCTCCACGGCGTGGATCGCGATGATCAGCGCCACTACCGAGAGCGACATCCCCAGGCCACCGGCATTCAGCGCCACCAGCACGATGGGCGCGGTGGAGAGGAACACGCCCAGCACCGGGATGAAGCTGCAGACGAAGACGATCACCGACAGCATCGCCAGCGACGGCACGCCGAGGACCGCCATGCCGATGGCCGTCAGCGCCGTGTTGACGCAGGCGATCGCGGCCTGGGCCTGGATGGCGTGGCCGAGCAGCTGGCCGAAGCGCACCACCGGCTGGGCCGCCTCCGCGTAGAAGTCGCGCAGCCGGGAGGTGCCGATCTCCTGCACGTGCCGGGTCAGACGACGCAGGTCGAAGAGGATGAGGAAGCTGAACAGGAGGGCCAGGAGCGCGGTGGCCGTGGTCCGATACAGATAGTTGATGATGCCCGGCGTGTGTTGCCGGACGACGTCGAACTGCCGGGTCAGCAGCGCGTGCACGAGTATCTGGTCCTCCAGCGCGCGATAGCGCTGAACGCCCTCGTTGCCAGCGCCGTCGCTCAGGATCGATTCGGCCAGCTGCTGCTCGCTCAGCCCCAGCTCCGCGCGCGCGGCCGCCAGCCTCTCGGAGACGGACTCCGCCGTGGACTCGTCGAGCGCGCTCCTGAGGTATGCGGTGATCGGCTGGCGAGCGGCGGGGTATCGCTGCACCAGCCCCTCCTTCACCTCGACCAGCCGCTGCTCGATCGCAGGCAGATTGCCGATGAGGCGCATCGCCTCGCCGGCGACGTTCGGAGCGACGAAGCGGACGAACCCGACCAGCGCCGCCAGGAACAGCAGATAGGTGAGCACCAGCGACAGCGAGTACGGCAGACGCAGACGGCGATTGCCGAACTCGGCCACCGGCGAGGCGACGAACGCCAGCATGAAGGTGAGGAACACCAGTCCGAAGAAGCCCCTGAGCATCCACAGCAGGCCGAGCAGCACGGCCCAGATCACGATCCTGCGGTTGTGACGATAGAACTGCGAGAAACTGAAGGTCGCCAATTCGCTCCTCCCGCCGCGGGCCGCCGCATGGGTGAGGCGCCCGTCGTTGCCCCGGACTCTCCGGTTCGGCGATTATAGGGCACGCTTCCCCGCGGGTTGGCAGGAAGCTTGCCTCCCGTGGAAGGTCGAAAAAGGCAATCCTGGACCTCTCGGAGCACGGTCGGCGAGAAGTGTGTTTCCTGCCGACCCTCATTTTCAATGGCCCGCGGCCATCGAAGGTGGCGGTGCATCCATGCACCGCGGAACACTCTGCCTCTTGCAGAGCTTCCCCGACGCTCGGGATGGACGAATGATCACGCGCCGCGCCCGGCCCGGCGCGGAACTCGCACGGAGACAAAGCAATGATCGCCCTGTTCCGCAATCTCGCAACGGCAGTCGCCGTGCTGCTGCTCGCCGGCTGCGTCGTGTGGATGAAGCAGCCGCTTTCCGACACCGCCACCGCCACCATCGACGAGGCATTGCTCGGCGCATGGCAGAACACCGATGTCGAGGGTGATCACGTCGAGCTCGACATCACGCGCTCCGGCGAGCACCTGGTGCTGATCGCGCTGACGACGGTGAAGCCCGACGGCGGCCGAAGCCTAGCGCAGTACAAGGCGCAGACGACGGTCGTGGGCGAACGCCGCTACCTGAGCGTCATGGACATGAGGCCGGGCAGACGGGAGATCGGCTTGATGATCGTGAAGTACCACGCCTCCCCCCGGGAGCTCGCCGTCTCGCTCATCGACGAGGACGAGGTGAAGCGGGCGATACGCAATGGTGAGATCGAAGGCATGGTCGAGGCCAACTCCGAGTTCGCCGATGCGACGATCGAGGCGCGGCCCGAGAAGCTGCTGGCCTTCCTCGCGAGCAACGACGCGGCGCTGTTCCCGAAGAGCGTCGCCTTCACGCGCCGGGACGGACCGCCGGCGGCGGCCGCCCCCTGACCCGGCGGCTCGGCGCGCCGGCGGGTCAGTGGCGCTCGATGTCGCCCTCGGCGACGCCGAGTGTCCGCATCAAATCGGCGACCTCCCCGGCCGCCTCTTCCAGCCGCGATTCCTCGGTGCCGCGCAGCACGATGCTGACCGCGACACGGCTCTCGCGCGCGAAGGGGTAGCTGCCGATACCGACGTCCGGATATCGGCGCTGGATCTCCGCCAGGCCCTCGGCCAGGCGGCTCTCCCCGAGCGGCGCGGTGAGGGTGCGCGAGCGGATGGGCTCGCATTCCTGCAACTGATCCTGCAGCGACTCGAACATCGCCTGCATGATGACCGGCACGCCTGCCAGCACGAACACGTTGCCCAGCCTGAAGCCGGGCGCGCTGCTGATGCGGTTGTCGATGAGGGCGCTGCCCTCCGGCACCGTCGCCATCTTCAGCCGCGGCGCCGACAGCGTCTCCACGCCGTAGTACTTCTTCAGCTTCTCCTCGGCGACCGGATCGATCACGAGTCTGCGCCCGAAGGCGCGCGCGATGGCCGCGGCGGTGATGTCGTCATGGGTGGGACCGATTCCGCCGGTGGTGAAGACGTAGGTGTAGCGCTCGCTCAGGGCGCGCACCGCGCCTACGATCTCCTCCTCCTCGTCGCTCACGAAACGGGCCTCGGCCAGCCGTATGCCGCGCGCGGCCAGCCTCTGCCCGAGGTACGCGAGGTTGGTGTCCTGCGTCCTCCCCGAGAGCAGCTCGTTGCCGATTACCAGCGCCGCGGCCGTGGCCGCTTTCTCGCTCATCGTTCGCACCCCAGCCGATTCAGCAACCACAAAAAACAAAGGGCAGACAGGTTTCCCTGTCCGCCCCACTCCTCATGAACGTCGTGTTTGTTGTCCGAACCGCTGTGCTTCCGCCGCTTGTTGTTGTAGTGACGACGGACAACGGCCGATTTTTTCGACGTCAGATTTACAGCAACGGAACGATCAGCAACGCGACGATGTTGATGATCTTGATGAGCGGGTTCACCGCCGGCCCAGCCGTATCCTTGTACGGATCGCCGACTGTGTCACCCGTCACCGCGGCCTTGTGGGCATCCGAGCCCTTGCCGCCGAAGTTCCCCTCCTCGATGTATTTCTTGGCGTTGTCCCACGCGCCGCCGCCGGTGCACATGGAGATGGCGACGAAGATGCCGGTGACGATCGTGCCCATGAGCAGTCCGCCGACCGCCATGCGCGCGGCGTGTTCACCCATGGCGAGACGGATGATGAGCGCGAGCACGATTGGGGTCAATACCGGCAGCAGCGACGGAATGACCATCTCCTTGATCGCCGCCTTCGTCAGCAGGTCCACCGCGCGGCCGTACTCCGGCTTGGCGGTGCCCTCCATGATGCCCTTGATCTCGCGGAACTGGCGGCGCACCTCGACCACCACGGAGCCGGCGGCGCGGCCCACCGCCTCCATCGCCATCGCCCCGAAGAGATAGGGGATGAGGCCGCCGATGAACAGGCCGATGATGACCGCCGGGGTGTCGAGATTGAAGTCCACGAGCTTGCCCGCGGACTCCAGGCTGTGGGTGAAGTCCGCGAACAGCACCAGGGCGGCCAGACCGGCGGAGCCGATCGCGTAGCCCTTGGTGACTGCCTTGGTGGTGTTGCCCACGGCATCGAGCGGGTCGGTGATGTTGCGGATCTCCGGACCGAGCTCGGCCATCTCGGCGATCCCGCCGGCGTTGTCGGTGATCGGGCCGTAGGCGTCCAGGGCCACGATGATGCCGGCCATCGACAGCATCGAGGTCGCCGCGATCGCGATGCCATACAGGCCGGCCAGCGTGTAGGAGGCCCATATCGCGATGCAAACGAAGATCACCGGCCAGGCCGTGGATTTCATCGAGACCGCGAGGCCGGCGATGATGTTGGTCGCGTGCCCGGTGGTCGAGGCCTGGGCGACGTAACGCACGGGCTTGAATTCGGTGCCGGTGTAGTACTCGGTGATCCACACCATCGCCGCAGTCAGAGCCAGTCCGATGAGCGCGCAGCCGTAATAGGCGTTGACGCCATGCTCGCCGATGCCGGCCATGAACTTCTGCGTAACCGGGTAGAAGGCGATCGCCGCCAGCACGCCGGCAACGATGAGCCCGCGATACAGCGCGTTCATGATCTTGCCGCCCTCGCGGGCCTTGACGAAGAAGGATCCGATCACCGAGGCGATGATGGAGACACCACCGATCACCAGCGGATACAACACTGCGCCGTCGGTCTTCAGCAGCAGGGCGCCCAGCAGCATGGTGGCGATGATCGTCACCGCGTAGGTTTCGAACAGGTCGGCGGCCATGCCGGCGCAGTCGCCGACGTTGTCGCCGACGTTGTCGGCGATCACCGCCGGGTTGCGCGGGTCGTCCTCGGGGATGCCGGCCTCGACCTTGCCGACCAGGTCGGCGCCCACGTCCGCGCCCTTGGTGAAGATGCCGCCGCCCAGTCGCGCGAAGATCGAGATGAGCGAGGAGCCGAAGGCCAGACCGACCAGCGGGTGCAGGTCGACCTCCTGGCCGGCCGGGGTCGCGCCCACCAGGTAGGCGTAGTAGCCGGCGACGCCGAGGAGGCCCAGCCCCACCACCAGCAGACCGGTGATTGAGCCGCCGCGGAAGGCGACCTGCAGGGCCGCGTTCAGCCCCTGCCGGGCCGCCTCGGCGGTGCGCAGGTTCGAACGCACGGAGATGTTCATGCCGATATAGCCGGCCGCGCCCGAGAGCACCGCGCCGATGAGGAAGCCGATGGCGGTCGGCCAGTGCAGCACGAAGCCGATGAGGAGGAACAGCACCACGCCGGCGATCGCGATGGTGGTGTACTGTCGGTTGAGGTAGGCCGAGGCGCCCTGCTGCACGGCCGCGGCGATCTCGCGCATGCGTTCGTTGCCCTGCGCCCGGGAGAGGATCCACTTCACCGACCACGCCCCGTAAAGAATCGCCAGGACGCCGCAGGCCAGCGCAAACACGAGTGCTCCAGACATTGAGAAAAATCCCCCTTGAGTGAGTGTTGTTCGTAGCGATGCGATCGCGGGCGGCGTAGAGCGTGCGCCGGCGACTGTCCACGGCGGGCCCGGCCGCTACCGGCCGGGTCCGCTGCACCAGGACTGTACTTTACTTACCGACGAAACGGTCCGACCACGGGTCCGCCACCCCTGGCCCGACGCAGCGACGGCCCAGGGGCGGGCGAATGCGCCGGGATTCTACCCTGCATCACTTCAGAGCAAAACCGGTCTTCAGCTTTTTCTTCACCGGTGCGTTCTTCAGCCGCACGTACTGCGGCATGCCGTTGCGGTACGGAGGGTAGTCCTCGCCCTGGATCAGCGGGGCGAGGTAGTTGCGGCATTTCTGGGTGATGCCCAGGCCATCCTCGGTGATGAACTCCCGCGGCATCATCTTCTCCCGGTTGGCCACGTCCTTGAGCTCGGCCACGCCGACCGTCCACTTGTACGGTTTGGAGGACTTGCGCACGATGGTCGGCATCACCGAATTGCGGCCCTTCACGGCCAGCTCCACCGCGGCCTTGCCCAGCGCATAGGCCTGGTTGACGTCGGTCTTCGAGGCGATGTGCCGGGCGGCGCGCTGCAGGTAATCGGCCACCGCCCAATGGTATTTCAGCTTCAGCCTCTCGCGCACCAGGCTGGCGATGACCGGCGCCACGCCGCCGAGCTGCGCGTGGCCGAAGGCATCGCGCAGGCCCTGGTCGGAGAGGAACTTGCCATCCGGTCCGCGCACCCCCTCGGAGACCACCACCGAGCAGTAGCCGAACCGGGCGACGTTGGCCTCGACCCTGGCCAGGAAGCGCTCCTGGTCGAAGGTGACCTCGGGAAAGAGGATCACGATCGGCAGCTCGAGATCCTTGTCGGAGGCCAGCCCGCCGGCCGCCGCGATCCAGCCGGCATGACGGCCCATGACCTCGAGCACGAACACCTTGGTGGAGGTCTTGCACATGCTGGCGACGTCGAGCGAGGCCTCGCGCGTGGAGACGGCCACGTACTTGGCCACCGAACCGAAGCCCGGGCAGCAGTCCGTGATCGGCAGGTCGTTGTCGACCGTCTTTGGCACGTGCACGCAGGTGATGGGATAGCCCATGGTCTCGGAGAGCTGCGAGACCTTCAGGCAGGTGTCCGCCGAGTCGCCGCCGCCGTTGTAGAAGAAATAGCCGATGTCGTGGGCCCTGAAGACCTCGATCAGCCGCTCGTACTCGGCGCGGTTCTGATCCAGGCCCTTGAGCTTGTAGCGGCAGGAGCCGAAGGCGCCGGAGGGCGTATGGCGCAAGGCCTTGAGCGCGGACTTCGATTCCTTGCTGGTGTCGATGAGATCCTCGGTGAGCGCGCCGATGATGCCGTCGCGGCCGGCGTAGACCTTGCCGATCCGGTTCCGGTGCCTGCGCGCCGTCTCGATGACGCCGGCGGCGCTGGCGTTGATGACGGCGGTGACGCCTCCGGACTGGGCATAAAAGGCGTTTCGTACTCCGCTGAGCTTGGCCATGGTGATCTATAATGCTCCGTATCGGTGGTGGTCGTCTTGAACGGCAACTGACGCAGTGCGGTGATGTTAGCCCGGCGAACCGGCCGGCGAGAAGCGAACAGGCACCATCGGTACGACCCCATCACGCTCGATTGGAACTCCCCCCTCCCCGGCCGGTCCACCCAGATACCTTCCATGCCCCCCATGCGCCGTAGAAGCCCCGTGCGCCGCCTGCTCAGCCTGCTGCCGATCTGCCTGGCCTTGATCGCCGGGGCCGCCCATTCCGTGGACGAACTGCCGGACTTCGGCGACTCCGCAGGCGCGTTCATCTCCCCGGACCAGGAATACAAGATCGGTCGCGCCTTCGTTCGCGACCTGCGCAGCAAGGGCGTGATCCTCGACGATCCGGAACTCGAGGTCTACCTGCAGGGGCTGGGCTCGCGGCTGGCCAGCCAGGCCGACACGCAGGCGAATCCTTTCGATTTCTTCATCGTGCAAAGCCCGGTGCTGAACGCCTTCGCGGTGCCGGGCGGCTTCATCGGCGTGCACACCGGATTGATCCGCGAGACGAAATCCGAGAGCGAGCTGGCCGGCGTGCTGGCGCACGAAATCTCGCACGTCACCCAGCGCCACGCCGCGCGCATGTTCGAGGCGGCGAGCCGGCTCAGCATCCCCTCCGCCGTCGGCATGCTCGGGGCGATACTGCTGGGCGTGGTCTCCCCCCAGGCCGGCCAGGCGGCGATGGCCGCCATGGCGGCGGGCCAGCAGCAATACGCGCTGAATTTCACCCGCGCCAACGAACAGGAGGCCGACCGCATCGGCATCCAGGTCATGGCCCGCTCCGGCTTCAACCCCCAGGGCATGCCGGATTTCTTCGAGCGCATGCAGACGGCCAACCGCTACAATGATCCGGCGAGCGTACCGGAGTTCCTGCGCACGCACCCGGTCACCACCAACCGCATCGCCGAATCGCGCGAGCGCGCCGATGCGATGAAACCGAGCCGCTACGAGGAGAACCCCGATTTCCACCTCATGCGCGCCAAGGTGATCGTGGTCGACGCCAAGGAGCCGCGTGAGGCGGTCAATTACTACGGCGAATCCCTGCGGGCCGGGCAGTTCCAGAACGAACTGGTCGCGCGCTACGGCTACGCGCTGGCGCTGACGGCCGCGGGCGACTACGGCAAGGCGCGCCTGCAGCTGGATCGCCTGCTCGAGGCGGAACCGGGGAACGTCCACTTCCGGCTGGCCTCGGCACGGCTGCAGGTCGCGCAGCGCGCCTACAAGTCCGCGCTCGCAATCTACGATGCCATCCTGCACGACTATCCGGAATACCTGCCGGCCGTGCTCGGCAAGGTGGAGACGCTGCTCGCCGCCCGCGACGGCAAGACCGCGCGCACCGTCCTGCGCGACTACATGACGCTGCACGGCTCGGAGCCGCGCACCTATCGGCTGCTGGCGGAGGCCGAGGGCATGTCGGGGTCGAAGATCGAGTCGCACATCGCGCAGGCCGAGTACTACTACGGCAGCGGCGAGCTGGGGCTGGCCATCGAGCAGCTGAAGGTCGCCAAGGACGCGCCCGGCATCAATTACTATCAGAGCGAGCGGGTGCAGGCGCGCCTGGATCAGTTGCAGAAGGAATTCGACGAAGAGAAGAAAGAGAAGGACAAGAACAGGTTCTGATCCGCGGCCATCGATTGCCATGACCAAGCGCCCTCCTGTCAACCGTTCGCGGCGCCGCCTGCTCGCCGCATCGGCGAGCGGCGCGCTTGTGCTGCCCGTCGCGAACTGGCTGTTCTCGCGCCCCGTACAGGCGGCATGGCCGCGGGCGGCGTTCGCGGCCAGGACCGAGGAGGACGCGCTGCGCGAACTGTTCGGCGGCGCCGCGATCGAACCGAGCGATCGGATCCGCATCACCCTGCCCGAGGTCGCCGAAGACGGGGCCGTGGTGCCGCTCACCGTCGAGACCGATCTGGAGCCGGTGCGGTCGATGGTCGTGGTTGCGGAGAAGAACCCGGTACCGCTCGTCGCGCGCTTCGATTTCGGCGACGGTGCCCTCACCGACACGCTGGCCACGCGCATCAAGCTCGCGGAGTCCGAGCACGTCATCGTCGTGGTGCAGACCCCCGAACGCCTCTACTCCGCGCGGCGCCACGTGGAAGTGCTGATCGGCGGCTGCAGCTGAGACACAATGGCCGACACACCCTCCACCACCAAGGTGCGCACGAGCCTTGCAGACGGCGTCTGCACCGTGCGCGCGATGATGCGGCACGTGATGGAGACCGGCAGCCGCAAGGACAAGCAGACCGGCGCCCTCGTCCCCGCGCACCACATCACCGAGGTGGTCTGCGAGCACAACGGCCGCGTGGTGATGTCCTGCGCCTGGGGCACCGGCATCGCGCGCAATCCGCTGCTGTCCTTCCGGTTCCGGGGGGCGCGCGCGGGCGACGTCCTGACGCTGCGCTGGCTCGACAACCGCGGCGCCACCGACGTCACGCACGTGACCATCGAGTAGGTAGGGGACCGATCCGGCGCGCAGGCTGCCGCTCGCGGCGCGATCGCAGTCAGCCGCGCGGCGCGGGGTGCCGCTGCGAGACGCAATTGCGCCCCGCCCGTTTGGCCTCATAGAGCGCCTCGTCGGCAAGCTTCATCAGCTCCCCGGGCTGCTCCATGCCGGGGCCGCGCGTAGCCACTCCGATACTCACGGTAACCGGCAGCGACCGGCCCGCTATGTCCATGGGCCTGCCGGCGATCCCCTGACGCATACGCTCGGCGCACTGGGCGGCCTCCACCATCGAGGTGTTGGGACAGATGACGACAAACTCCTCCCCGCCCACGCGGCCCACCGTCGATCCGGCGCGGGTAAGGCTGCGCAGCATCGCCGCCACACGCTGAATTACGACGTCGCCGCCGTCGTGCCCGTGGACATCGTTGATCGCCTTGAAATCGTCGATGTCGATCAGCAGGAGGCTGAGCGGATGCCCCTTGCGGTCGGCGGCCGCCCATTCCTGGCCCAGGCGCTGCAGGCAGTAGCGCCGGTTGGCCAAGCTGGTCAGGTGATCGGTGAGCGCGGCCTCCTGCAGCCTGCGATTGGCGACGGCCAGCTCGGCGTTGAGTGCCCGGATCTGTTCGAGCTCGCTCAGCAGTTCGCCGTGGAGATCGAGGATACGGCGTGCGGCGTGCAGCCGCGCCTCGATCTCCCGCGGCCTGACCGGCTTGCTGACGAAATCGTCGGCGCCGGCCAGCAATCCCTCGTAGAGCCGCTCTTCGTCGTTGTGCGCGGTGAAAAGGATGACATAGACGCGCCGTCCCGCCGGCGCCTGACGCAGCGCGCGGCAGAACGCAGGGCCCTCCATCTCCGGCATCACCCAGTCCGTGATCACGATGTCGGGCAGCTCCGCCAGCACGATGTCCAACGCCTCCCTGCCGTTGCGGGCGATCGACGCCTGGTACCCCAGAGAGGTCACCAGCGCCTGCAGGACCATGCGGTCGGTGGCGCTGTCGTCCACGACCAGGACGCGGCGGCCGGTGGCGGCCCTCTCGCCGGGCGGCGCCGCATGCTCGGGCGCCAGATCGGTGCGCGCGGCCCGGATCGCCGCCAGATCGGGCACGGCCTGCGTGCGCACGTCCAACAACCGCCCCCAGTCCAGCCATTCCTCCGTGAGGGCCGAAAACACCTCGGCGATGCGTTCTTCGTCCAGGCCCAGCCGCGCGGCCAGGAGATACAGGCGCGTCAGCTGGCGGCCGCGCTGTTCCGGGGCGCACACGCACAGCCCCGCCATGTGCGACGCCAGCGCCAGCACGTGGGCGAGTTGGCGCGTTCGCGGCGCCCCCTCGAGCTCTGCGCATTCGGGCTCGTCGCGGTGCAAGGCCGCCTCGATGAATACTTTTGGAAGTCCCCACTCGGCCATGAGCGCCGCGGTGAGCTCGCCTTCGACGATGGCGAAACGTTCGCGCTGCCTGCGCAGGCGTTCCGGCGCGGACAGGCCGATGCACTCCGCGAGCAGCTCGCTGAACTCCGCCGGGTATACCGTCGCCAAGGCAAGGCTGCCGATGTCGAGCAAGAGGCCCACAGTGAAGCACTCCTCCCCGGAGGTCAGCCCCGATCCACCCGCCAGCCGCCGCGCGGCCAGGGCCGTAGCCAGCGAGCGCGACCAGAACGTAGCGTAATCGAAGCCTTCGCACCTGCCGTTGCGGTGCTCCGCGAGCAGGGCAAAGCCCAGCGCCACCTGCCGCACGTGGTTCAGACCCAGCAATCCCACTGCATCGCTGACGGCGACGATGGGGCGTGCACTGCGGCCGGCGCTGTTGGCGAGCTTCACCACCCTTGCGGACATGGCCGGGTCGTGCTGCAGCACGTGGGCGATCTCCTGGAGACCGACGTCGTCCCGCTGCGCCAGCTCCGCGAGGCGCAACGCCACTCCGTGCGGGGAGGGCAGCCTCCCCGTCTCCTTCATCTCGAGATATGGCTTCAGCATCTCAGGCTGCACGCGAGCTCCCTGTGCCTGTTAGCCGACGGCGCCGCGCAAGCGGCCTGCCCGGAGGCCGATAATTATCACTGTGCATCGCTGCAGCGGCAAACCGCACCCTTCACCGCCAACCGGGCAGCGCCCCCTGCCGCCTCGGCCCCTCGCACGAGGCCGCCTTGCCTTCGATCCCGTGGCCGCGGCTCGAAATCCCAGGGCGCCCCGCAAGCCCGCCAGGGCGTGCGTCCCGGACGTCATGCGCACGGATCTTCATTGTCGGACCGACTGGCCTTGCGTCGATCACGGGCGCGTGCGGGGGGGCCGGGCAGACGATGGTGGGCCGTGCAGGAGTCGAACCTGCGACCAACGGATTAAAAGTCCGCTGCTCTACCGGCTGAGCTAACGGCCCGGTGACGGGGCGGGAGGCGATGCCGCAAAGGGGCGCGATGATACCGCGCCGCCGGCGCGCTGGGAAGCGCGCGACCCCGCGCTCTACGCGCCGCCATGGCCTTGATTTTTTTGCGCCAGCCCCTATTTTGCCCGTACCCGAATTGCTACAACTCGCTGCCAGGAACAACGGGAGACGCGAATGCCGATTTACGAGTACGCCTGCGCGGGCTGCGGTCATCAGCTCGAGGCCATGCAATCGTTCAAGGACCCGCCGCTGACGCAGTGTCCGAAGTGCAAGAAAAACAAGCTGCGGAAGCTGATCTCTGCCGCCGGATTCCAGCTCAAGGGCAGCGGCTGGTACGTCACCGACTTCCGCGACAAGGGCAAGCCGGCGGCCGAGAAGAAGAAGGAAGGCGAGGACGTCGCCGGCGCCGAGAAGCCTGCGGAGACCAAGGAGGCAAGCGCCAAGCCGGAAGCGGCCAGCGAACCGGCCAAGCCCGCCGGGAGGACCGAGAAGAAGAAAAATAAGGCCGCGGCCGACGGCGCCTGACCCGCGCGCGCCCTTGGACAGCCTGCGCCCGACCGTCGCGGGCGGGAGGGGCCCGGGCGCTCCGGAACGCCGCCGCGTTGCGTCGCCGCAGCGCTGCCCGTACCATGCCCGGGCTCTCGACCCGGTCGCCGCGGGCGCCCCGGCGTAGTCCCGGCCCCGCATGTCGCAGGGGCAGGTGGAAGGGAAATCGGACCACGATCCGGCCGTAAGCCGAGCAGCTTCCTCTCCAGTGCCACGCCCCGCCGGCCGGGGCGGACGAACCGAATTCGAACCTTTGAGGTCCCTATGCGCACCCATTACTGCGGCGAGGTGAACGCGTCGCACGTCGGTCAGGAAATCACGCTCTGCGGCTGGGCCCACCACCGCCGCGACCACGGCGGCGTCATCTTCATCGACCTGCGCGATCGCGCCGGCCGCGTGCAAGCGGTGTTCGACCCGGATGCGCGGGAGGCCTTCACGGTCGCCGAGAAGGTGCGCCACGAGTTCGTGCTGCGGATCTCCGGCACCGTGCGGCGCCGCCCGCCAGGCACCGAGAATCTCTCGATCCCCACCGGTGAGGTCGAGGTGGTCGGCAGGGAGATCGAGGTGCTCAACCCGGCCGACGCCCTGCCCTTCCAGATCGACGAGGACGTGGTCAACGAGGAGCTGCGGCTGAAGTACCGCTACATCGACCTGCGCCGCGAGCACATGAAGAACAACCTGCTGCTGCGCGCCAAGGTGGCGCGCATCATGCGGCGGTTCCTAGACGAGCACGGCTTCAACGAGTTCGAGACCCCGATGCTCACCAAGGCCACGCCGGAGGGCGCGCGCGACTACCTCGTGCCGAGCCGCACGCACGAGGGCAAGTTCTTCGCACTGCCGCAGTCGCCGCAGCTGTTCAAGCAGCTGCTGATGATGTCCGGCATGGACCGCTACTACCAGATTACGCGCTGCTTCCGCGACGAGGACCTGCGCGCCGACCGGCAGCCGGAGTTCACGCAGCTGGACATCGAGACGAGTTTCCTCGACGTGCCGCAGATCACGGCGCTGATGGAGGACCTCATCCGCACGCTGTTCCGCGAGGCGATCGAGGTGGCGCTGCCGGACCCCTTCCCGCGCATGAGCCATGCCGAGGCGGTCGCGCGCTACGGCACCGATCGTCCCGACCTGCGCGTGCCGCTGGAGCTGGTCGAGGTCGCCGACCTGATGCAGGGCACGGCCCTCAAGGTCTTCGCCGCGGCGGCCACCACGCCCGGTCACCGGGTCACGGCCCTGCGCGTGCCCGGGGGCGGGGAGATGTCGCGCAAGCAGATCGACGACTACACCGCCTACGTCGGCAATTACGGCGCCAAGGGTCTCGCCTACATCAAGGTGAACGACAGGACCAACCTGCCCGAGGGGCTGCAGTCCCCGATCGTGAAGTTCATGTCCAGCCTGGTGCTGAAGGAACTGCTGGAGCGCACCGGCGCGGAGAACGGCGATCTCATCTTCTTCGGCGCCGACAGGGCCAAGGTCGTCAACGACGCGCTCGGCAACCTGCGCGTGAAGCTCGGCCACGATCTGGGCCTCATCGAGCACGGCTGGAAGCCGCTGTGGGTGGTGGACTTTCCGATGTTCGAGTGGAACGAGGAGGAGGAGCGCTGGGACGCCATGCACCACCCGTTCACCTCGCCGAAGAACCTCGACCCGGCGGCGCTGGCGGAGTCGCCGGGCGCGGCGATCGCCAAGGCCTACGACATGGTGCTGAACGGCTCGGAGATCGGCGGCGGCTCGGTGCGCATCCACAACCAGCGGCTGCAGCAGACCGTGTTCAGGCTGCTCGGCATCGACGAGGCGGCGCAGCAGGAGAAGTTCGGCTTCCTGCTCGAGGCCTTCCGCTATGGCTGCCCGCCGCACGGCGGCATCGCCTTCGGTCTGGATCGCATCGTCATGCTGATGGCCGGCGCCGGCTCCATCCGCGACGTCATCGCCTTCCCGAAGACGCAGACCGCGGCCTGCCCGCTCACCAGCGCCCCCTCCGAGGCGAGCGAGCAGGCGCTGCGCGAGCTGCACATCAGGCTGCGCAAGCCCGTCGGCGAGACGGCCAGGGGCTGAGCCCGCTCTGCATCCCCGCCGTACGTCCCGCATGCCTCCACGCATGCAGGGCGCGAGTCCGCTGTTTCTTCTTTACGCCATTTTTACATCGGCAGGCGCAGAATTGACGCGCCGTTTGCGGCTGCCCATGTACGCTCCTGGGCATGCGCGCAGGAGATCGCCGTCATGTCCGCATCCACTGAACCGGCTACACGCATCACGCCGCCGACCGCCGGCGGCCGCGCCGCGCGCTGGCCATACCTGGCGGCCGTCGCCGCCTGCGCGCTGACCGCCCTGCTCTGCTATCCGCTGGCGCGGCATGTCGAGCTCGCGAACATCGTCATGCTGTTCCTGCTCACGGTCGTGCTGCTGGCGGTATACGCCGGCCGCGGACCGGCGGTGCTCGCGGCGTTTCTCAGCGTCGCCCTGTTCGACGTGATGTTCGTGCCACCGAGGTGGTCCCTGGCGGTCAGCGACGTGCAATACCTGCTCACCTTCGCGGTCATGCTGGCCGTCGCCCTCATCACCGCCTCGCTCACCTCCGGCATGAGGCGGCAGGTGCACCTCACGGCGCAACGCGAACGTGAAGCCCTCATCCTGTATGAAACCGCCCGCGAGCTGGCCGGCGCATTGTCCGCCGCGCAGACCGCGGAGTCGATCGCGCGCGCCGCGCGCACGCTGCTGAATGCCGAGGCGGTGCTGCTGCTGCCCGCGGAAGACGGGTCCTTGCGCAATGCCCGGGAGGTCGCCGACGGCCCTGCGCGCCTGCCGGCATGGATCGATGCGCAGGCCGTCAGCGCGGTATTTCGCGCCGGCGGCGCGGGCAGCCGTGGGGTCGACCTGGGCGGGCTGTCCGGATCCGAACCGAGCGTGCACTTCCTGCCGCTGCGCGCGCCGATGCAGATGCGCGGCGTGCTGGCGGTACGGGGACATGTTGCACCGGCGGACCGCGGGCAGCTCGAGGCGCTGGCCTCCCTCGGCGCCATCGCGGTGGAGCGCCTGCATTACGTCGAGGTCGCGCAGCGCACGCAACTGCAGATGAACAGCGAGCGCCTGCGTCACTCGCTGCTGGCGGCGGTCTCCCACGATCTGCGCACCCCGCTGACGGCGCTGGTGGGACTGGCCGATACGCTCACGCTCCCGAGCAACGCGCTCAGCGCCGCCGCGCGGGCCACCGCCGAGACGATCCGCGATCAGGCGCTGCGGCTCTCGACGCTGGTCGGCAACCTGCTCGACCTGGCCCGGCTGCAGACCGGCCGCGTGACGCTGCGACGCGAGTGGCAGCCGCTGGAGGAAGTGATCGGCGCCAGCATCGAGCAGCTGCGCGCGCGGCTGGTCTCGCACGAAGTGCGCGTCCATCTGGCCGCGGATCTCCCGCTCGTGAACATCGACGCGGTGCTGATGGAACGGGTGTTCTGCAACCTGCTCGACAACGCCTCGAAGTACTCCCCGCCCGGCTCTCCGATCACCATCGAGGCGGTCAGGAGCGGCGAGTACGTCTCGGTGGCCGTGACGGACGCCGGGCGCGGCGTGGCCGCCGCCGACGCCGCGCGGATCTTCGACGTCTTCGAGCGCGCCGTGCCGGAGGCCGCGGAGACCGGCGCCGGCCTGGGCCTGTCGATCTGCCGCAGCATCGTCGAGGCGCATGGCGGAGTGTTGCGTCTCGTCGGTCAGGCGACGGGGGCGCGCTTCGAATTCACGCTGCCGGTCGGCGAGCCGCCCGCCGTCGACGAGGACCCCTCGATGTCGGCGGTCGGGTCGGCAGAATGAACGGCCAGCCCGCGCCTGTCGCCGTCGTCATCGAGGACGAGGCCACCATCCGCCGTTTCGTGCGCACGGCGCTGGAGGAGGAGGGACTCCGCGTGGTCGAGGCCGCCGACGCGGAACACGGCCTGAGGGAGCTCGCCACCCGCCATCCCGATCTGGTCATCGTCGATCTGGGGCTGCCGGATCGCGATGGCGTCGAGGTCATCCGCGATCTTCGCGGCTGGTCCGACATCCCCGTCATCGTGCTGTCGGCGCGCTCCACCGAGCCGGAAAAGGTCGTGGCCCTCGACGCCGGCGCCGACGACTACCTCACCAAGCCGTTCGGGGTCGGCGAATTGCTGGCGCGCGTTCGCGCGCAGCTGCGACGGCGCACCCGACTGGGCGCGGAGGCGAGTGCGCAGGTCGCCTTCGGCGACGTGCGCGTGGACCTGGCGCTGCGCACCGTCGAACGCCGGGGCGCACCCGTGCATCTGACGCCGATCGAGTACCGCCTCCTCGGCATCTTCATCGCCAACGCCGGCAAGGTGCTCACCCACCGATTCCTGCTCAATCAGGTATGGGGACCGAACGCAGTGGAGAGCAGCCACTACCTGCGGGTCTATGTCGGCCACCTGCGCCAGAAGCTCGAGGTCGACCCGACGCAGCCCCGCCACTTCCTCACCGAGATCGGCGTGGGCTACCGCTTCCTCATCTAGCACGGCGTTGCCGACGATTTCCTCATTGCGAACGGAACAAACCATGAAGCAATTGCACGCGACTCCAGGCGACTCCACCGCGGCTCTCACCCTCGCTGCGCTGGGAGTGGTCTACGGCGACATCGGGACCAGCCCGCTGTACGCGTTCAAGGAGGCCTTCGCCGGCGCCCACGGACTCGCGGTCACGCACGCCCACGTGCTGGCCACTCTGTCGGCGCTATTCTGGGCGGTGATGCTGGTCATATCGCTGAAGTACGTCTGGATCGTGCTCCGTTTCGACAACGACGGCGAGGGTGGTGTGCTGGCGCTGACGGCGCTGGCGCACCGCGTGGTGCGCGAGAAGCCGGGCTGGCCGACGTTCGTGATCGCCGGCGGGGTGTTCGCGGCGGCGCTGTTCTACGGTGACGCGATCATCACGCCCGCGATATCGGTGCTCTCCGCGATCGAAGGACTGAGCGTCGCCACGCCGGCGTTCGAGCACCTCGTCATACCGATCACCATCGCGATCATCGTCGCGCTGTTCGTGGTCCAGCGCCGCGGCACCGCCAGCGTCGGCCGTTACTTCGGTCCGATCACGATCCTCTGGTTTCTCACGCTCGCCGTCCTCGGGGCGATCAGCGTCGCGCAGACGCCGGCAGTGCTGGCGGCACTCGACCCGCTGCACGCGCTGCGCTTCGCGACGCAGGAGCCGGTGGCCGCCTTCCTGCTGCTGAGCGCCGTCTTCCTGGCGCTCACCGGCGGGGAGGCGCTCTACGCCGACATGGGGCACTTCGGTCCCAGGCCGGTGCGGCTGGCCTGGTACGGGCTGGTATGTCCGGCCCTCCTGCTCAACTATTTCGGCCAGGGCGCCCTGGTAATGCGATCGCCCGAACTGGTCAAAAATCCGTTCTACCTGCTGGCGCCGGAGTGGCTGCAGCTGCCGCTTGTGCTGCTGGCCACGGCCGCGACCGTCATTGCCTCGCAGGCCACGATCTCAGGCGCCTATTCGCTGACCTTGCAGGCCTCGCGGCTCGGCTACCTGCCGCGCGTGCGGATCCTGCATACCTCGGACACGGCGAGAGGGCAGATCTACATCCCGAGCGTGAACTGGCTGATGCTCGTCGCCGTCGTCGTGCTGGTGCTCGAGTTCGGCTCATCGAGCGCCCTGGCCGCGGCCTACGGCATCGCGGTCTCCGGCACGATGATCATCACCACGCTGCTGGCCGCCACCGTCGCCCTGCACACCCGCGGACGCATGCGCGCCGCGCTGCTCGCCGCCCTCATCGTCTTCGGCGCGCTCGAGGTCTTGTTCTTCGGCTCCAACCTGACCAAGTTCCTCCACGGCGGGTGGCTGCCGCTGGCGCTCGGCATCGGCATCTTCGTGATGCTGACGACCTGGAAGCGCGGCAGCAACCTCTTGGCAGAACAGCGCCAGGCCATGGATATCGCCGTGGAGGCGTTCGTCGCCGGCCCGCAGCCTGACGTGCAGCACGTGCCGGGCACGGCGGTATACCTCACCTCGGACCCGGGGCGGGTGCCGGCGGCGCTGTTCCACAACCTCAAGCACTACAAGGTGCTGCACGAGCGCACCATATTCCTGCACGTGGTGAACGAGGACGTGCCGCGCGTCGACCCTGCCAGACGACTGCGCATCTCCGAGCTGGCCCCCGGGCTCTACCGCGCCGCCGTTCACTACGGGTTCCGCGAAGAACCGGACGTGCCGGAGGCGCTGGGGCGCGCCGGGGATTTCGGGCTGGAGCTCGACCCGATGACGACGAGCTATTTCGTCGCCCGCTCGACCGTGACGGATGGTCCGGGCGCGCTCTCCGGCTGGCGCTGCGCGCTGTTCGCCTGGATGACGCGTCAGTCCGAGGGCGCCGCGAATTACTTCAAGCTGCCGCCTAACCGCGTCGTCGAGCTCGGCACGCACGTGCTCCTGTAGCGGGGCGCGGCCCTCTGCCGGTGCCGGATTGCCGCGCCGATCCCTATAATCGGGTCATGCCGTACGTATACGAGTATCCGCACCCGGCGGTCACGACCGATGCAGTGCTGTTCACCGTCCGCGACGGCAGGCTCGAGGTCCTGCTCGTCCAGCGCCGGCACGAGCCTTACGCGGGCCGCTGGGCGTTTCCCGGCGGCTACCTCGACTACGAGGAGGACCTGCTGGACTGCGCGCTGCGCGAGCTCGAGGAGGAGACCGGTGTGAGCGGCGTGGAGCTCGAGCAGTTCCACGCCGCCGGCACGCCGGGGCGCGACCCGCGCGAGCGCAACATCTCCATCCTGTACATGGGACTGGTGCGTCCGGACGGGGTGAACCCGGTCGCCGGCGACGACGCCGGCGACGTCGGCTGGTTCGACGCGCGCCGGCCGCCGCCGCTCGCCTTCGATCACGCCGACCTGCTGCCGCTGGCGGTTCGCCACCTCACCGCGCAGATCATGCACTCGGATGCCGCGCTCCGGTTCCTGCCGCCGCGCTTCACGCTGGCGGAACTTCAGGGCGTCTACGAGGCCGTATTGAACAAGCGCATCGCGCGCGAGGACTTCCGCCGCGTGATCCAGGCGCTGGACTGGCTGCGGCCGACCGGCGAATATGCTCGCGACGGCCGCCGCCGCGAGCAGCTGTTCCAATCCGCCAGGGCCAGCCCGCCGCGGCGGACCGCGCGTCGGCCGAAGGCCGGCTGATACCGACGCCCGCCGAGTTCCTCCCCCAGAGAAGCCCAGGACACCCCGGAAGCCGACGATGAGCAGCATCCCGACGATCATCATCCCCAGCACGCCGAAGTTCGAGGTGCCGCCGACCATCTCCGAGTCGCTGGAACCGCAGGAGCGCGAGCGCCTCCGCGCCCGCATCAAGGATCTGCTGCGCGAGAAGGATGCGGTGCTCATCGCGCACTACTACACCGACGCCGACATCCAGCTGCTGGCCGAGGAGACCGGCGGCTACGTCTCCGATTCGCTGGACATGGCGCGCTTCGGACACCAGCACGAGGCCACGACACTGGTGGTCGCGGGCGTGCGTTTCATGGGCGAGACAGCCAAGATCCTCAACCCGGAGAAGCGCGTGCTGATGCCGGAGCTGCAGGCCGAGTGCTCGCTGGACCTGGGCTGCCCGCCCAGGGAGTTCGCGGAATTCTGCGACCAGCATCCCGATCGCACCGTCGTGGTCTACGCCAACACCAGCGCGGCGGTGAAGGCGCGCGCGGACTGGATGGTGACCTCCAGCGTGGCCGTGGACATCGTGAAATACCTGCACGATCGCGGCGAGAAGATCCTCTGGGCGCCCGACAGGTACCTCGGCGACTTCATCCAGCGCCAGACCGGCGCCGACATGATCCTCTGGAACGGCTCCTGCATCGTGCACGAGGAGTTCAAGGGCCTGGAGCTCGAGGACATGCGCCGGCGGTACCCGGACGCGAAGGTCCTGGTGCATCCGGAGTCGCCCGAGGCGGTGATACGCCAGGCCGACGTGGTCGGATCGACGACGCAGCTCATCAAGGCGGCGAAATCGCTGGAGGCCCGGCGATTCATCGTCGCCACCGACAAGGGCATCTTCCACAAGATGCAGGAGGCGGCGCCCGGAAAGGAATTCATCGAGGCGCCGACGGCGGGTCGCGGCGCGACCTGCCGCTCCTGCGCGCATTGCCCGTGGATGGCGATGAACGGCCTGCGCAAGCTCGAGCACGCGCTCGCCACCGGCAGCGGCGAGGTCTTCGTCGACGAGGACATCCGCGCGCGGGCCGTGGTGCCGATCCAGCGCATGCTGGAGTTCGCGATGACCCGCAAGAAGCAGGTGCTCGGGGCCGGCGACGCCTGATCCCGCGCGGGGGGAACGCTTCAGGACAGCCGCGGCGGCCCTATCGCCGCGCCCCTCAGCGGCGAGCGCGTGATCTCCAGCGTGCGCACGTAGGTCATCTGCAGCACGCGCGCCTCCAGGCTGGCGCGGTGCCGGCTGCTGGCGAGCTCCCTGGTCACCCTCTCCTTCACCGCGTCCCAGATCGCGGCCTGATCCCCGGAGAGCAGCGCCCGCAGGGGTTTCACGCGGAAGCGCCTCTTCGAGCGCGCGCTGTCGAACAGCACCGCGAGCCAGCCGCCCTCCTCGCTCCAGGCATCGCAGTAGACGGTCCGCCCGCGCAGGACCTCGTTGAGCCGCCGCGCGACCTCCGCGGGCTTGCGGCCGTACATGTACAGCGCCTCGCGGCGGATGCCGTGCGCGCGCTCGGCATCCGTGTCCCAGCGATGCCAATCCGGCTCCGGATGGATCAGCGAGCAGAACGGCGTCCCGCACGGGAGCACGCATCCGACCTCTATCGGGTAGCTGCCGGGGCCGAGGCCGGAGGCCTCGACATCTATAATGGCGGGCGTGTCCATGGGGCGGGACCGGCGTCGATCGACTACGGAGTTGACTCGTCTGAGTTTAGTCCCGGCGCGCGCCCCCTGCCCACCCGTTGGCGCCGGGTAGACCGGCTTTAGAGGGATCGATGACTCCCGGAACCCAGCAATGCGTCGTGCTCGTCCACGGGCTGTTCCTGCACGGGGCGGCGATGCTGCCGATGGCCGCACAGCTGCGTCATGCCGGATTCGCGACACGGACCTTCTCCTATCCCACGCTGGAACAATCGCCGCGCGACAATGCCTGTGCATTGAAGCGCCTGGCCGACGACATCGATGCCTCCGTCGTGCATTTCGTCGGCCACAGTCTCGGTGGACTGGTGCTGCGCCACTTCTTCGCGGCCTTCCCGCAGCCGCGGCCCGGCCGCGTGGTCACGCTGGGTACGCCGCACCGCTACAGCCAGGCCGCGCGCGTGCTGGCCCGCTTCGAGCTGGGGCGCAAGGTCTTGAACAAGAGCCTGGAGCACGGGCTGCTCGGCGGCGTGCCGCCCTGGGACGGGACTCACGAGCTCGGCTCCATCGCGGGGACGCTGTCGGTCGGCCTCGGACGGGTCGTCGGCGGGCTCGCCGCGCCCAACGACGGCACGGTGGCGGTCGAAGAGACCCGCTTGGACGGCATGACCGATCACATCTGCCTGCCGGTCTCGCACCTGGCGCTGATGTTCGCGCCGGCGGCGGCCTATCAGACCGTGCACTTCCTGCGCCACGGCCGCTTCCGGCATGAACCGTGAACAGGCGTGATGGTACACTTCGCCGCATCGGCACCGACGGCTGCAAAAGGGTATTCAGACATGGCCGGCCACAGCAAATGGGCCAACATCCAACACCGCAAGAGCGCGCAGGACGCCAAGCGCGGCAAGCTGTTCACCAAGCTCATCCGTGAAATCACCGTCGCCGCGCGCATGGGCGGCGGCGACGCCAGCGCCAATCCGCGCCTGCGCGCGGCGATCGATGCGGCGCTGTCCGCCAACATGACCAAGGACACGATCGAGCGCGCGATCAAGCGCGGCACCGGCGAGTCGGGCGCGGAGAATTACGAGGAGGTGCGCTACGAGGGCTATGGGCCGGGCGGGGTCGCGGTGATGGTGGACTGCATGACCGACAACCGCAACCGCACCGTCGGCGAGGTGCGGCACGCCTTCAGCAAGCACGGCGGCAACCTCGGCAGCGACGGTTCCGTCGCCTTCATGTTCAGCAAGAATGGCGTGCTGAGCTACCCGGCCGGCGCCTCGGAGGATCGCATCCTGGAGGTGGCGCTGGAGGCCGGCGCACAGGACGTGGTCACCAACGACGACGGCAGCATCGACGTGCTGACCACGCCGGAGGACTTCGGGGCGGTGAAGGACGCGCTGGAGGCGGCGGGGCTGAAACCGGAATCCGCCGAGGTCACGATGCGCGCGTCCACCAGCACGCACATCGACGGCGAAAGCGCCGAGAAGATGATGAAGCTGCTGGAGGCGCTGGAGGACCTCGACGACGTGCAGAAGGTGTACTCCAACGCCGACATCAGCGACGAGGTGCTGGCGAAGCTCGCCTGACGACGCCATCCCGCCCGCCCCATGCGCATACTGGGCATAGACCCTGGTTCACGGATCACCGGCTACGGCGTCATCAGCCTGGAGCGCGGGCAGGCGCGCCACGTCGCCAACGGCTGCATCCGCACCCCCGATGGCGAGATGGCCGAGCGCCTGCGCGCGATCTACGACGGCGTGTGCGCCGTGATCGCCGCCCATGAACCGAGCGAGATGGCCATCGAGAAGGTGTTCGTGAACCGCAACGTCGACTCCGCGCTGAAGCTCGGTCAGGCGCGCGGCGCGGCGATCGTCGCCGGCGCCAGCCACGGCCTGCGCGTCTTCGAGTTCTCGCCCGCGGAGATCAAGCTCGCGATCGTCGGCCAGGGGCGCGCCGAGAAGGTGCAGGTCCAGCACATGATCAAGGTGCTGCTGAAGCTCGCGGATGGCGCCGAGAGCGACGCCGCCGACGCGCTCGCCGTGGCGCTGTGCCATGGGCACACCCGCCAGGCCCTGCAACGCATGACCGCGCCGGCGGAGCTGCTCGGAGGCATGCGCGCGGGACGGCGGCGCGCCGGGGGCCTGCGCCGATGATCGGACGATTGCGCGGCGTCATCGTCGAGAAGCGCCCGCCGTTCCTGCTCGTCGATGTGCACGGCGTGGGTTACGAGCTCGAGGCGCCGATGACCACGTTCTACCGGCTGCCGGAGATCAATCACGAGGCCGTGCTGCACACGCACCTTCTCGTGCGCGAGGATGCGCAGCTGCTCTACGGCTTCGGCACGGAGGAGGAGCGCCGGCTGTTCCGCGACCTGCTCAAGGTGAGCGGGGTCGGACCGAAGGTCGCGCTCGCGATCCTCTCCGGCATCGAGACCGAGCAGTTCGCCGCCTGCGTGCAGCAGGGCGACGTGGCGCGGCTGACGCGGCTGCCGGGCATCGGCAAGAAGACCGCCGAGCGCCTCATCGTCGAGATGCGCGATCGCCTGCACGACTGGCGGCAGCAGCCCGCGGTCGCCGCGGCGCCCGGTCAGCCCCCCGCGCCGGCCGGCGATCCGGTGGCCGACGCGGTCAGCGCGCTCATCGCGCTCGGCTACAAGCCCAACGAGGCCAGCCGCTACGTGCACGGCGTGGCCGCGGCGGGCATGAGCAGCGAGGCGATCATCCGCGAGGCGCTGCGCAACCTCGCGCGTGCCGGCGGCTAGACCCTGACGAGACGACATGGCTGAACCCGATTCGATCGTGCGCGCCGGCGCCAGCGCCGAGGACAACGCCGCGGAGGAGAAAATCCGCCCGCAGCGGCTGGACGACTACGTCGGCCAGCCGCAGGTGCGCGAGCAGATGCAGATCTTCATCGGCGCCGCGCGCCAGCGCCGCGACGCGCTCGATCACGTGCTCATCTTCGGGCCTCCGGGGCTGGGCAAGACCACGCTGGCGCACATCGTCGCCCACGAGATGGGCGTGGGCCTGCGGCAGACGGCCGGACCCGCGCTGGAGCGGCCCGGGGATCTTGCCGCCCTGCTGACCAATCTCGAGCCGCGCGACGTGCTGTTCATCGACGAGATCCATCGCCTGAGCCCCATCGTCGAGGAGGTGCTGTATCCGGCGATGGAGGACTTTCAGCTCGACATCATGATCGGGGAAGGCCCCGCGGCGCGCGCCATCAAGCTCGACCTGCCGCCGTTCACGCTGGTGGGCGCGACGACGCGCGCCGGGCTGCTGACCTCTCCGCTGCGCGATCGCTTCGGGATCGTGCAGCGACTGGAGTTCTACGGCCACGCGGATCTGACCCGCATCGTGGTGCGCGCGGCGCGCATACTCAACGTCAGCGTCGACGAGGAAGGCGCCGCGGAGATTGCCCGGCGCTCGCGCGGCACGCCGCGCATCGCCAACCGCCTGCTCCGGCGCGTGCGCGACTACGCGCAGGTGAAGGGCGACGGGCGCATCGCCGCGGAGATCGCCAACCGCGCCCTCGACCTGCTCAACGTCGACGTGCACGGCTTCGACATGATGGACCGCAAGCTGCTCCTCACCGTCATCCAGAAGTTCGACGGCGGTCCGGTCGGCGTCGAGAGCCTGGCCGCCGCCATCGGCGAGGAGCGCGGCACCATAGAGGACGTCATCGAGCCCTTCCTCATCCAGCAGGGTTTCCTGATGCGCACGGCTCGCGGACGCATGGCCACGCGCAATGCCTGGCTGCACTTCGGTCTGAATCCGCCGGCGCGCGAGCCGCCCAGCGATCCGGACCTGTTCGAAGGGCGCTGATGGCGGGACGCACTGACGCGGTCCGTGCCTGGCAGGGGGCCGTGACGCCCGCCACGACACGCTGTGAATGCATCCATGTACGCTCCGCGGCAGGGGCCGTGACGCCCGCCACGACACGCTGTGAATGCATCCATGTACGCTCCGCGGCAGGCGTCGCGGCCCCCTGCCCGAAGGTCCTCGATCGCGTTGAGCGCTCTTGCGGCAGGGCTGCGACGATCGGAGGCGGGCGGGACTCCTCATCTGCGCAGGGAGCGCTGATGCGAGCGCTTGCCGGTTTCGACGGTGCCGGGCCGAGGGGCCTGGGAAGGACCGCGACCCTCGGCCGCAGGGGTGCGGCCGTGGAGCCTGCAGGGACGTACCTACAGTGTGTGGTAGCACTCCGCAGGCCCCTCGGTCCATGCGGCCGCCCCTGGAGCCTCGCATGAGGCGCAAAGAGCGGACGGCGGCGGCCGCGGAATTCGTCTGGCCGGTGCGGGTCTATTACGAGGACACCGACGCCGGCGGCGTGGTCTACCATGCCAACTACCTGAAATTCATGGAAAGAGCCCGGACCGAGTGGCTGCGCTCCCTGGGCTGGCAGCAGGACCGGCTGCTCGCGGAGGAGCGCGTGGTGTTCGCGGTGCGGCACCTCGCGGTCGACTATCTGAAGCCGGCACGGTTTAATGACGAGTTGAATGTGCGCTCGCGCGTGGGGAAGCTCGGTTCAGCGAGCATTGAATTTGAACAGGACATCGTGCGCGCCGACGGCGGCCCACTGTGCCGCGGCGTCGTCATCGTGGCCTGCATCGACGCCGATGCATTCCGGCCGCGCGCCATTCCAGACCCGATACACGACGCAATAAAGAGGTTCCGAAAACATGCAGACTGATTTATCGGTTGCAAGTCTGATCCTGCACGCAAGCTGGCTGGTGAAGTTCGTCATGCTGGTGCTGGTGCTGGCGTCGCTTGCCTCCTGGACGATCATCTTCTCCAAGCGCAGCATGATGAAGCGCGCGCGGCGGGGCGCGGAGGATTTCGAGAACCGCTTCTGGAACTCCGAGGACCTGGCGGCGCTGTACTCGAGGCTGAACGCCGGCGGCCGCGAGGCGCGCGGCATGGAGAAGATCTTCGAGGCCGGCTTCAAGGAGTTCGCGCGCCTGCGCAAGCGCGAGGGGATCGAGCCGATGGCGGTGCTGGAGGGCGCGCAGCGCGCCATGCGCGTGGCCATCAGCCGCGAGATCGAGGACCTGGAGGCGAGCCTGCCTTTTCTCGCGACCGTCGGCTCGGTGAGTCCTTATATCGGTCTGTTCGGCACCGTCTGGGGCATCATGAATTCCTTCCAGGCGCTGCAGAACGTGCACCAGGCCACGCTGGCGATGGTGGCGCCCGGCATCTCCGAGGCGCTGATTGCCACGGCGATGGGCCTGTTCGCCGCCATCCCGGCCTTCATCGCCTACAACCGCTACTCCAGCGACATCGATCGTCTCTACAACCGCTACGATATCTTCCTGGAGGAGTTTTCCTCCATCCTGCAACGGCAGGCGCACAGCTGATGAGCGCCGCAACCCACATGTCCGGGCGTGAGGAGGCGCTGGCGCACGCTTGCGCCGCCGCGACCGCGCCGGGCCGGAGGCAGCGGCAATGGAGGTGACGAAATCGGGCCGCCACGGCCGGCGCAGAAAGCTGATGGCGGAGATGAACGTGGTGCCGTACATCGACGTCATGCTGGTGCTGCTTATCATCTTCATGGCCACCGCGCCGCTGGTGACGCAAGGTGTGCGGGTCGAGCTGCCGAAGGCGGTCTCCGAGCCGGTGGAATCGGATTCCGAGCCGCACGTGATCACCGTCAACGTCGCCGGCGAGTACTTCATCAGCTGGGACGAGGACGAGGAGAAACCCGTCGACCTGGAGACCGTGGCCGCCAAGATCCTGGCCGTGCGCAGCACGAAGCCCGATGAGCCCGTTCTCATCAAGGGCGACAAGGGCGTGGTCTACGAGAAGATCGTGCACCTACTGGCGAGCCTGAGCGCCGCGGGGGTCACCGGCGTGGGACTGCTCACCGAACCCGAGGGTTGACCCCGCGAACCCATCGTCCGCGTTCTAACTGACCGTGTCACTCAATCGCGCGCAGAAGTTCCAGGCGTTCCTGTTTGCCGTGGCGATCCACGTGGCGGCGGTGTTCCTGCTGCTGTTCAGCATCGACTTCAGCGAGCCGCCCTCGCTCACGCCCCCGTCCACCGCCCCCATCGTGGAGGCCGTGGCCGTGGATCAGACGCGCATCGAGGAGGAGGTCAAGAGGCTGCGAGAGGCCGAGCGCAAGAAGCGCGAGGCCGAGGAGCGGCGGCAGAAGGAGCTCGAGGTCCGGGCCGAGGAGGCGCGCAGGCAGCGCGAGGCCGAGGAGCAGCGCCTCAAGCAGGTACAGGAAGAGCAGAAGCAGGCCGAGGAGACCCGCAAGCGCGCCGAACTGGAGAAGCAGGTTCAGGAGGACGAGCGCCGCAAGGCCGAGGAGCAGAAGCGGGTGGCCCTCGAGGAGAAGCAGAAGGCCGAGGAGGCGCGGCTGAAGGCCGAGGAGGAAAGGAAGGCGCTCGAGAACGAGAAGCGCATCGCCCTGGAGCAGAAGCAGAAGGCCGAGGAAGAGCGCAAGCGCATCGAGGAGGAGAAGCGCCAGCGCGAGGAGGAAAAGAAGAAGGCCGAGGAGGAGCGCAAGCGCATCGAGGAGGAAAAGCAGCAGGCGCTGGCGGAGAAGCAGCGGCAGGAGGAAGCCGCGCGCAAGGCCGAGGAGGAGAGGAGAAAGGCCGAGGAGGAGCGAGCGCGCATCGAGGAAGAGAAGCAGCGGGCGCTGGCGGAGAAGCAGCGGCAGGAAGAAGAGGCGCGCAAGGCGCGCGAGGAGGCCGAGGAGGCGCAGCGGCAGCAGGAACTCCAGGCCGCGATGCAGGCCGAAGAGGAGGCGCAGCGGCTGAACAACCTGATCCGTGACGCGCTCAGCGAGTACACGGCCATATGGCAGAGCAGAATCACGTCCAACTTCACCAATCCGCGCCCGGGCAGCGGCATGCGCTGCACCCTGAAGGTGAAGCTGACCCCGAATGGCGAGGTGACGGATGTGCGCGTCGATCCATCCAGCGGCGACCCGGCCTTCGATCGCCAGGCGGAACTGGCGGTGCTGAAGTCCTCGCCGCTGCCGGTCCCGACCGATCCGCAGGTGCAGAAGGGTCTGGCCGGCAAGATTCTTTCGATTACTTTCAAACCCGAGGGGTAAGTCACGATGCAACCGCAACGCACTGCGATGTCGCTACTGCTTTGTGCACTGGCGCTGCTGCTGGGAACGACGCCGCCGCTCCGGGCGCAGGAGGAGATCTCGATCGATATCACCCAGGGCGCCGACAATCCGCTGCCGATCGCGGTGGTGCCATTCCGCTCGCCTGGCCCCCTGCCCGAGGACGTCGCGGCGGTGATCTCCGCGGACCTCAGGCGCAGCGGCCGGTTCGACACCATGACCACCGATCGGATGCCGGGGCAGCCCGCCGCGCTGCAGGAGATCGACTTCCCGGCCTGGAAGTCGCTCGGCACGGAGAACATGGTGGTCGGCACCGTCACCCCGTCGGCCAACGGCTACAACGTGGAGTTCACGCTGGTCGACGTGTTCAAGGGCCAGAAGCTCTACGCCTATCGCGGCTCCACCTCCGCGGCCAACCTGCGCTACACCGCGCATCAGATCGCCGACATCGTCTACGAGCAGCTGACCGGCGAGAAGGGCGCCTTCGCCACGCGCATCGCCTACGTCACCGTGCGCGGCAGCGGCGCCGGCCGCAAGGTCTACACCCTGCAGGTCTCCGACAGCGACGGCTACAATCCGCGCACGCTGTTGGAGTCGCCGGCGGAGATCTTCTCGCCGGCCTGGTCGCCGGACGGCCGCCAGATCGCCTACGCCTCGCTCGAGGGGCGGACCTCGGCGGTCTACGTGCAGGACATCGCCACCGGCCAGCGCCGCGCCGTGGCCAAGGGCCAGGGCATCAACAGCGCGCCGGACTTCTCCCCCGACGGCACCAAGCTGGCGCTGCGCCGCTCGGTGGACGGAAATCCCGAGATCTACGTGTTGTACCTGGACAGCGGCCTCTTCCAGCGCCTGACCAACGACCCGGCCATCGACACCGAGCCGACCTGGTCGCCCGACGGTCAGCGCATCGCCTTCACCTCCGACCGCGCCGGCGGGCCGCAGATCTACGAGGTGAGCCTGTTCAACCCGACGCCGAAACGTATCACTTTCAATCTGGGGCCTTATAATGCGAGGCCACGATACTCGGCGGACGGCAAGCACCTGGCGGTGGTGAACGGCGGCAGCGGCGGCTATCGCATCGGCGTACTCAACCTGCGCGATGGGGGGTTCCGCGTGCTCAGCGATTCGAGCCAGGCGGAGTCGCCGAGCTTCGCGCCCAACGGCACCATGCTGCTGTACTCCACGGCGGGCGGCGGCGGAACCGAGCTCGCCGCCGTGTCCGTCGACGGCCGCGTGCGCCAGCGCATCGATCTGCCCGGCGGGGCGCAGGTGCGGGAACCGGCATGGGGTCCGTTCAGAAGATAGCCGACGCGGGCCAGCCGTGGCCCGGGATGACGGGAACGCGTATCAGCAAGGCTGCCGCCCGGTGTCGCGGCCGCCGTGAACCCAAGACAGGAGAAGGCCCATGTACAAGCGAGTGTTGCAGGTATTGGTTCTCGTCGCCGCCGGCAGTCTCGTCTTCGGCTGCGCCAAGCGCACCAAGGAGGAAGCCTCCTCTACCGAGCAGGGGCTGACCCCCGAGGAACTGGCAGCACAGACGCAGGGCACCGCCGAATCGCAGGGGCTCGAGGGCGGCGCCGTGAACGAGGGGATGGGCACGGATCTGACCGGCGCCGTCGGCACCGATCGCATCATCTATTTCGACTACGACAGCAGCGAGGTGCGCGAGGAGTTCCGCCCCATCATCGAAGCGGCGGTGAGCCACCTGGCCGCCAATCCCGGCGCCGTGGTCTCGCTGGAGGGCCACACCGACGAGCGCGGTTCGCGCGAATACAACCTCGCCCTCGGCGAGCGCCGCGCGCAGGCGGTGCAGCGGCAGATGGTGCTGCTCGGCGCCTCCGGCACGCAGATCCGCACCATGAGCTACGGCGAGGAGCGGCCGCGGGATCCGGGCCACGACGAAGCCGCCTACGGCCAGAACCGCCGCGTGGAGGTCGCCTACTAATCATGCGTCCCACGGTCACGACACCGCGCGCTGGCCCGGGCGCCTTCCGGATTCTCACCCTGGCGGCTGCCATCGCCGCGACGCTGCAGGCGCCGGGCGCCGCCGCCCAGGACGTACCCGTGGTCGAGGCCGGCTATGGCGAAGACGTGGAGGCCCGGCTGCAGAAGCTCGAGCAGTCGCTCCAGGGCCGCGGGTTGCTCGATCTGGCCAACCAGGTGGAGGCCCTCCAACGCCAGGTGCAGCAGCTGCGCGGACAGGTCGAACAGCAACAATACGTGATCGATCAGCTGCAGGCGCGCGCCGCGCAACAGCCGCCGGCCGCCGTGGCCGCCACCGGCGATCCGCGCTGGCCGTCACCGGCCGCGCCGGGAACGGCCGCCGCCGCCCCACCGGTCACCGCGCCGCCGGCCAATACGACGTCCAATGCACCATTGCCGGCGGATGCCGGCATGCAGGACGCCCCGGCGCCGGCGGCACCGGGGGCCGCCGCACCCGCCCCGGCGATGCAGACTGCGACCGCCGCGCCAGCGATCGCGGGCGATCCCGATCAGGCCTACAGCGCCGCCTTCAATTCGCTGAAGGCCGGCAAGTACCAGGACGCGGTCGCCCAGTTCAACAACTTCCTGGTCACCTACCCGGACAGCCCGCGCGCCGACAGCGCGCAGTACTGGCTCGGCGAGGCCTATTACGTGAACAAGCAGTTCGACCAGGCGATCAACGAATACCAGAAGCTGGTGGCCGCGTACCCGAGCAGCCAGAAGGTCTCGCAGGCGATGCTGAAGATCGGATTCTGCCAGCAGGAGTTGGGGCAGACGGAACAGGCCAAGGCGACCCTGCAGGAGGTCCTGCAGCGTTATCCGGGGACCACGTCCGCGCGCATGGCCGAGGATCGCCTGCAGCGCATGCGGCTCGAACAGGCCCCGTAACGCCGGGCCTGTCGTTCCCATGATCGAAGTAGCCCACCGCGACCACGCTGTCGGCGGCGCGCTGCGCACGCGGCTGCGCATCACCGAGATCTTTCATTCCCTGCAGGGCGAGACTACCCGCGTGGGCCTGCCCACCGTGTTCATACGCCTGACCGGCTGCCCCTTGCGCTGCGTGTACTGCGACACCGCCTATGCCTTCGAAGGCGGAAGCCAGCGCACGGTCGGCGAGATCCTCGAGGAGACCACTCGCTACGCCACCCGCTACGTGACGGTGACCGGCGGCGAGCCGCTCGCGCAGAAGGGCTGCCTGGCACTGCTGAAGGAGCTCTGCGATCGCGGCTACGAGGTCTCGCTGGAGACCGGCGGCGCGCTCGACATCGCGCCGGTCGATCCGCGCGTGGCGCGGATACTCGACCTGAAGACGCCCGGCTCCGGAGAGATGGCGCGCAACCGCTACGAGAACCTGCGGCTGCTCACGTCCCGCGACGAGGTGAAGTTCGTGATCGTCGATCGCACCGATTACGACTGGGCGCGCGCGCGGCTCGCCGAGTGGCGCCTGACCGATCGCTGCGAGGTGCTGTTCTCGCCGGTCGCCGGCGACCTCCCCCCCGCCACCCTGGCGGAATGGATCCTGGCCGACCGGCTTCCGGTGCGGTTCCAGCTGCAGCTGCACAAGGTCCTCTGGGGCAACGTCCCCGGTCGCTAGCGGCATGGGCGCCCGCCGCGCGGTGGTGCTGGTCTCGGGTGGCCTGGACTCGGCCGTGACCTTGGCCGTCGCCCGCGAGCAGGGCTGCGAGACCTACGCGCTCAGCTTCGATTACGGCCAGCGGCATTGCACCGAGCTCGCCGCCGCCCGCCGGGTGGCGACCTCGCTCGGCGCGGCCGCGCACAAGGTCATGCGCATCGACCTCTCCGAAATCGGCGGCTCCGCCCTCACCGACCACCGCATCGCCGTGCCCGCCGCGCCGACCGAGGGGGTCCCGGTCACCTACGTCCCCGCCCGCAACACGGTGTTCCTGGCGCTCGCGCTCGCCTGGGCGGAGGTGCTCGAGGCGCGCGACATCTACATCGGGGTCAACGCGGTGGACTACTCGGGATACCCGGACTGCAGGCCGGCCTTCATCGAGGCCTTCGCGCGCCTGGCGCGGGTGGCGACCAGGGCCGGCGTGGAGGGCGCGGAGTTCAAGGTCCACACGCCGCTCATCGCGATGAGCAAGGCGCAGATCGTCGCCGAGGGGGCACGGTTGGGGGTGGATTTCGCCGCGACGGTGTCGTGCTACCAGGCAGACGCCGAGGGCCGCGCGTGCGGGGTGTGCGATTCCTGCCGCTTCCGCGCCGCCGGCTTCGCCCAGGCCGGCATCCCCGACCCCACCCGCTACCGGTAGCACGCCGGGATCCTCGTCTCGGGTTCCGCGGACGGTCGGGGAGGCTTTGAGAAGTCCATCCTGGACTTCCCAGAGCACGGTCGGCAGGAAGTGTGATTCCCGCCGACCCGCCTTTTCAATGTCCTGCGGCCGCCGAAGATGCCGGTGCACCCATGCACCGCATGGCGGCTCTGCCTCTTGCAGAGCTTCCTTGGATACATCGAGCGACCACACGCCTGCCCGAGCATGACCGCTTGCCGGGCGGCACGGGCCGCCGGGATGACTTCGCCATACCCTCCGGAGCCGACCGACCGGGGATAGTCGATCAACGCGCCCGCCCTGCCACGCGGCAAGACCGCGAGGTCCCGCGCGAGTGCCCGGTCTTCGTCTGGAAATTGGCCAGCGTAATCGCTGGCGAAAGGGACCGCTACAGGGCGGCGAGTACGGCGCCGGGGCGCATCAGCAGATAGCTCTCGTAGCGGGCGCGGACCTCGCGCACGTAGGAGGCGGTGACCGCGCCGCCGCGGTAGGCGCTGCGTCCGCTGCGCTTGCGGCTCATCTCCACCATCGCCTTCTCGACGTTGCCGAACCAGCGGTTGGGGTCCAGCCCCATGCGCGCGGCGCGCCGGCGGGCGGACTGCACGCGCTCGTAGCCGGCGTGGTAGGCAGCGAGCGCGAACCAGGTGCGATCGGCGATGGCGAGCGTGTCCTCGAACCTGTCGCGCTGTCGGTCGAGATACTTCACGCCGGCGTGGATGCCGTGCTCGGGGTGGTCCAGCCGGCGGAAGCCCATGGCGCGCGCCGTCTTCGGCAGCACCTGCATGAGCCCGCGGGCGCCGGCCGCGGACACCGCGCCCGGCTTGAAGCGGCTCTCCTCGTAGATCTGCGCGACGATGAGGCGCCAGTCGAAGCCGTAACGGTCGGCATAGCGTTTCACCAGCTCGTCGTAGGGCGAGAGCCGATCGAATCCGGCGCCGCGGATGGCGAACAGGTCGTCGTTGTCGAAGTAGCGGCGCTGGGCGGCACGATAAAGGTCGCTGCCGTACTCGGTCTTCAGGAAGTCGTCGAGCGCGGCGCGCAAGGCCGGATTGGAGGACCGCACCGTGTAGCGGTAGGGACGGGTGTCGCGGATCGAGCGCAGCGGGCGGACGTCGTCGCGGTAGCGGCCCAGCTCCTTCAGCCGGCTCGCCTCGACCACGGTGTAATCGGCCTCGCCGGCGGCCACGGCGTCGACCAGCTCCGGAATGGTGCGCGAGGGATCGGTCTCCACGATATCGAGCTCGAGCCCGAGGTCGCGGGCCCCGTCGCGCCCCAGCATCCGTGCGAAGAGGCCGTCGCGCGCGACCAGCACGCGTCCGCCGGCCTTCAATACGGTGCCGGAGTCGGCACGGCCGACGATCACCGGCGCGACGTAGTGATAGATGCGCGTGCTGGCGAGCGAGGCATCGGCCTCCGCGAGGCGGGCGTCCACCCGCGCCGTGACCACATCGCCCAGCCCGTCGCGCAGCCAGGCCAGCATCTGCTCGTCGCTGTCGGCCACCGTCACCTCCAGCCGCAGTCCCTCGCGCAGACAGAATTCGCGGATGAGGTCGTACTCGAACCCGGCCGGCTCGCCCTTGCTGATGAAGAAGTCATCGGCGTCCGGCCGGGTGATCACGCGCAGCACGCCGCGCTTGCGGATGACGTCGAGATCCTCCCTCGCCGTGGCCTGGGGGCGCAGCGCCAGCCGGTTCTTGTTCAGGTGGTGGTCCAGCGCCGCGCGCAGCTCCTCGTTGGCCGCGCGCACCAGCCACGACACGGGCTGGCCCTCGGTCAGCTCCATGGCCACCCGCAGTGTGGGATGCGCGTCCAGCGCCGGCTCCGATCCGTCGGACTCGATGACCGTGAAGTCGAATCGGCCGGCGGCCAGCTGCGCGAGCACCTCCTCCTGCCGCAATCCCTCCGTCGGCACGCGCACGATGGCAGGGTGGCCCGCACTCATCTGGTCGAGGACGGGCCAGGCCGGGGAACCGGCGGCGAGCCCGGCCCGCAGGCCATACAGATCGCTCTTGCGCGCGAGCTTGCGCCCGCCCCTGCGGGCGACCACGAGATAGCGAACCTGCTTCAGCGCCACCGTGCGATCGATCCCGTGCGCCTCGCCCGCGTCCAGGGGCGAGTCGCCGATCACCACGTCGCCGCGGCCATCGGTCAGGGCCTGCGGCAGCTCACCCGGCGTGTCTACCCACACGAACTCCGCCACCATCCCGTGCTGCAGGGCGAAACCCGTGACCAGTTCACGCTCCATGGCGATGTCCCGCCGGCCGAGCTCGCCCGCCTGCTCGCGCAGCATGAGCACGCGCAGGCGTTTGCGGCGCTGCATCTCGGCCAGATCACCGGTACGCGGGCCGTGACCCTGTTCGGCGGCGAGGTAGCGCGTGATCGGCATCGCGGCCGGCGTCGGCTGGAAGGGCAGTCGCGAGGGGACGACGTCCCGCAGCACCAGCCGCGGCACCTGGGGTTCGTACGGCAGGCCGTGATCCACTTGCGCCACGGCCTGGCCGGCGGCAACCGCCGTGAGCAGTGATACGACACCGACTGCTCCAAATCGAGTTCTGCGAAGCATCTGACACTTCCCTCGCTAACGATAAAGCCATCCCCTGCGGCAGCGCAGCAAACTGCCGCCGAACGAAAACCGCATTCCTAGCACCCGAACAAAAAAAACCGCGACGCCCTGAAAACTACAAAAGAAACAGCTTGTTAGAACCAGCAGGAACCGCTGCGTATGTCTTTTTCTGAAGGTCCGAGCAGGGCCGCAACGGTTGGCGGCGGCCCGGGTCTCGGCAGGGGGATCATACCCTCCCCCGGGGTTAAGGGGGAACCCCGCTCAGCGGCGAGGGGGTACCGACGCCTGAAGGAGCCCCAGGCGCTGGGGTGTGCCGACGTCGATCCAGGTGCCGGAATACAGCTCCCCGGTCACCTCGCCGCGGTCCGCCGCGGACCGGATCAGGGGCGCGAGGGGGAAGGCGCCGGGAGTCGAATTCTTAAATAGATCAGCGTGATAGACGCCGATGCCGGCGTAGGTGTGACGCGCCTGGAGGTCGTTTCTGATCCGCCCGTCGCGCAGTCCGAAGTCCCCGTCCGGGTGATGGGGAGGATTCGGCACCAGCACCAGGTGCGCGGCGGTCGGCCGGCGCCCACGCAGCGTCCCGAAATCGAACTCGGTCCAGATGTCCGCATTGACCACCACGAATGCCCCGGTCCCCAGCAGGTTCAATGCTTTGTAGATCCCGCCGCCGGTCTCCAGCGGCGTGTCGCCCTCGGGGGAGTAGCGGATGGCCGCGCCGTATCGTCGACCATCGCCCAGCCGCGCCTCGATGAGGTGGCCCAGGCGCGCGTGGTTGATGACGAGCTCACGGAAGCCGGCGGCGACCAGAGCATCGACGTGATACTCGATCAGGGCGCGGCCGCCCACCTCCAGCAGAGGCTTGGGGATGGCGTCGGTCAGCGGCCGCATCCGCTCGCCGCGCCCGGCGGCCAGGATCATGGCTCTCATGGGGTCGCGGCGACGGCCGTCTCAGAAGGTGTAGGCGACCTCGACCGCACGCGGCTCCAGTTCGTCCATCAGCCGCAGCAGCGGCTTCAGGGCCGCGTACCGCTCGGCGACCTTGCGGACGTAGCCGAGGAAGCGCGGCGTGTCGGCGAGGTACTTCGGCTTGCCGTCGCGATAATGGATGCGGGCGAAGATGCCCAGCACCTTCAGGTGCCGCTGCAGCCCCATCCACTCGAAGTCGCGATAGAACTCCCCGAAATCCGCCGGCACGGGCAGACCTGCCTGACGGGCACGCTCCCAGTAGCGCACGGTCCAGTCGATGACCTGCTCCTCCTCCCAGCTCAGGAAGGCATCCCGCATCAGCGAGGCGATGTCGTAGCTGATCGGCCCCACCACGGCGTCCTGGAAATCCAGCACCCCGGGGTTGGGATCGCTCAGCATCAGGTTGCGCGGCATGTAGTCGCGGTGCACGAAGACCGTGGGCTGGGCCAGGTTGCTGCGCACGATCAGGGTGAAGGCCGCCTGCAACGCGTCCTGTTGCGCCGGCGTCAACGTCCGGCGCAGGTGGCGGGCGACATACCAGTCCGGGAACAGGGCGAGCTCGCGCCGCAGTAAGGCCTCGTCGTAGGGCGGCAGCTCGCCCGGCCGGGTCGCCAGCTGCCACTTCACCAGCGCGCCGATCGCGTCGCCGAAAAGCCGCGCGGCATTATCGGCGTCGAGCACGTCGAGGTAGGTCCTGCTGCCCAGATCCGTGAGCAACAGGAAGCCGCGCTCGAGGTCCTGGGCCAGTACCTCCGGGGCGTGCACCCCCGCCGCCTTCAGCAGCCCGGCCACGTGGACGAAGGGCCGGCAGTCCTCCTGCGGTGGCGGCGCGTCCATGACGATGCGTGTCCGGCCGTCGAGCGTGACCCGGAAGTAGCGGCGGAAGCTGGCATCGGCCGAGGCCGGCTCGATCGTGAAGGTCTCCGCGGGCGCGATGCGCTGGACCCAATCGGAGAGCTCGCGCAGGCGAGGATCGTCGCGTGTGGTGGCCGGTTGTGGGGTGTCGGTCATGTCGGGTTCGTGCTCGCTGCGCCGCGATTATAACCGCGGCACCGGAGGCGCGTTGCACGCTACAGGAATGCGCCGGCCGGCCGCTGCACAAGGGCATCGGGTCGGCGGCGCCGGAGCACCGGGCACGGCGGGCTGGCACGCGCTGGAGGGCGCGAAATCGCTCGTCACACCATTTCGTGTGCTGGCGCACAGTTGCGGGTCGGTGAGTTCAGTTCTGATTCACCCCGCGGCGACTCCAATGCACGCACCGGCACACCGTAACCCCGCACCGCGTCGTCGGAAGGCACAGGCGTGCGGACCGGACCATCGTTTTTCGGGGAGTGAATGAGGAGATATCGATGAAGACATTCAGCCTTTGTGCGCTACTGGCGTTCAGTGCCCTGACACCGGCGGCCTATGCCATCGACGAGCTGACCAAGGATGCCGCGATCGGCGGTGCGATTGGCGGCGCACTGGGTGGAGCCGTGGGCGCGGAGCTCGGCGGGCGCAGCGGGGCGATCGTCGGCGCCGGCGTCGGCGGCGCGGCCGGCGCGGCCATCGCGACCGATGGCGACGAGGACTACCGCCATCACGACGATGACGACTACCGCGAGGTCCACCACCATCACCACTACGATGACGGCCATCGCGGGCCGGGCTACTTCTGCCCGCCGGGTCAGGCCAAGAAGGGCCGCTGCTAGCCGCATCGCCGCAGGGCCTTGGGACCACATCGGCCCATGGCGCGCCGCCCCCCGGCGGCGCGCTGCTCCAGGAAGCGCTGAATAGGTCCATCCCGGACGTCCCAGCGCACGGTCGGCAAGAGGTGTGATTCCTGCCGACCTCCATTTTCAGAGGCCTGCGGCCATCGACCATGGCGGTGCATCAATGCACCGCAGGAAGCCTTGCGATTGGCAGAGCTTCCTTGATGCACCCCCACCTTCCGCCCGCGCGCGGTGAGCCGCGCAATCGCGTCTCCTAACGCGCCGTCATCCCTTCCCGAGCGGCTCCTTCCACATCTCGCAGCGACTATGATCCAGGTTGCAGCAGGACCGGATGCGCGCAGTGGGGCATACCGGCGGCATCACGCAAGGGAGAGTCGCGTGGAACCGGAGTCGACAGATCTCGCCAAGCCGATCGCACCGCACACGGCGGCACTCGGCCGTCTTACGCCGTCCTGGGCATGGAGCGCGGTGGCGGCCGCGCTGCTGGCCGGCGCTGCGGTGGCGTCGCTCTTCCTTGCCCAGCAAGCGGAGCTGCGGGAGACAGCGGCCGCGCTCGAGGACCTGCGCCAGGCGCGCTTCGATCTCGCCCGGGGATTGGCGCAGGCGTCGAATCCGGCGCACCCCGCACCCGCCTCGGAGCGCGCACGCGCCGGGCGTCTGATGAGCCATGCCGCCGCCGTCCTCCACGAGCTCTCGTCGGGGGAGGGCTCGCTGAGCGATCTCGCTGCCCGGCTGCGCAGCGATGCGGCGGTCTTCCGCGCGCATCTCGCCGAGTGGAACGGGCAGGCACCGCCCTCGACGCTCACCACCGCGGGCCTCCGGATCGCCTACCAGCGCCTCGAGGCCGGCGCGGAAGGACTCGACGACGCGATGCGCGTCGAGCTCGCCGCCAGCCAGACGCGCAATCGCCGGCTGCTCCTCATCGGTGCAGCAGCCGCGGCGCTGCTGGTCGCCGCCGCGTGCGTCGCGGTTCTCCGCTGCAACCGCAACACCTCGCCCTCCCCGCGCGCGGCGCCGGCGGGAGCGCCGTCCATGGAGGCGAGCGCCCGCCGCGGGGCCAGCGAGTCGGAGTTGCGTGAGAGCGAGGAGCGACACCGCGCGCTCGTGGAATCCATGGCCGACGGCGTCTTCGTCGCGCAGGACCATCGCTTCGTCTATGCCAACGACGCCCTGCCGCGGATGCTCGGCTACACGCACGAGGAATTCATCGGCAGGCCCTTCAGCGAGGTCGTGGCGCCGGAATACCTCGCACTGTGGACCTCGCGCTTCGAGCAGCGCATCGGCGCCGGGGAGGAGCCGCCCCGGCACTACGAGGTGAGCTTCCTCGATCGCCACGGCCAGGCGGTTCCGGTGGAGCTGCGCGCTAGTCGCTATCGGCACCACGGCCGTCCTGCGGTGCTCGGCATCGTCCGCGATGTCTCGGAGCGGCACCGCGCGGACGCGGCGCTGCGCGAGCGCGAGGAGATCTACAGCGCGATCGTCAACCAGGCCGCCGACGGCATCGTGCTCATCGACATGAACAGCGCGCGCTTCGTGGAGTTCAACGACGTTGCCTGCGGGGCGCTCGGCTACACGCGCGATGAGTTTGCGCGCCTCAGCCTCCCGGACGTCTTCGTCGGCAGCGCGGAGGAGTTGCAGCGCCTGAGCAAGGCGGTGCTCGACGCCCCTGGCGGTCTGCAGTTCGACGTCCGTCACCGCTGCAGGGACGGCAGCGTCCGCGAGGTGTACGTGAGTGCGCGCATCATTTGGCTGCGGGGACAGGCTTACTCCGCGGCCATCTGGCGCGACATCACCGAGGAGCGGCGCGCGGCCGCCGCGCTGCGCGAGAGCGAGCACCGGCTGCGCGAGCTCGCCGAATCACTGCCGCAGCTGGTGTGGACCTGCGCGCCGGACGGCGCGTGCGACTACCTCGGGCCGCAGTGGGTCGCGTACACCGGCGTCAGCGCCGCCGCCCAGCTGGGGACCCGCTGGCTCGACCAGGTGCACCCCGAAGACCGCGCCGCGTTGACCTCCGCGTGGGCCGCCTCGACCGCCTCCGGCGGCACGCTCGAAGCGGAGTTCCGGCTGCGCGGCCGCGACGGCGGATACCGTTGGTTCTACGCGCGCGCCGTGCCGCTGCGCGACGTCGAGGGCCGGATCACGAAATGGTTCGGCACCGGCACCGACGTCACCGAGCGGCGCGCCGCGGAGCAGAGTATGCGGGCGCTGAACCTCGAGCTCGAGGAGCGCGTGAGAGAGCGTACCGCGCAGCTCGCCGCCGCCAACGCGGAGCTGGAGACCTTCGCCTATTCCGTGTCTCACGATCTGAAGGCGCCGCTGCGCGGCATCGACGGCTACAGCAAGCTGCTGCTGCAGGACTACGGCGAGAAGCTCGGGGAGGAGGGCCGGGGATTCATCGAAAACGTACGCCGCGCGACGCTGCAGATGGGCAACCTGATCGACGACCTGCTGGCCTATTCCCGCATCGAGCGGCAACAGCTGGCTCTCGACGATCTGGAGATCGAGGCGGTCGTGCAACTTGCCCTGAAGGAACGTCGCGAGGAGCTGGCCGCGCGCCACGTCGAGGTGGACCTCTCGCTGCCGCGGGGGCTGTCGGCGAAGGCGGATCTCGACGGTCTGCTCGTCGTGCTGCGCAATCTCCTCGAGAACGCCATCAAGTTCACGCGCGATGCGCGCCCGCCGCGGATCGAGATCGGCGGCCGCGAGCACCCGGACACCGTGGAGTTCTGGGTGCGGGACAACGGCATCGGCTTCGACATGAAGTTCCAGGAACGGATCTTCGAGATCTTTCAGCGGCTGCAGCGCGCCGAGGAGTACCCCGGCACCGGGGTCGGCCTGGCCCTGGTGCGCAGGGCGCTGACCCGCATGGGCGGACGCGTCTGGTGCGAGAGCAGCCCCGGCAACGGCGCCACATTCTTCGTCGAACTACCCCGTTAAAGGGGGTGTCGAGACTGCCGAACCGCGGCGCCGCGGCGAACTGTCGCACCCGATCCTGCCTGGCGTTTGCCCGTGCCATGCGCTAAATAACGATGTCATGAGGACCGTCATTTGCAGGGGACTCGTCCTCATGTCCCGTGTCATCCCTGTACTGCCGAGGCACGAGTCGACGCGCCGGACGTCGTGGGGACGGGCATGAGCGAGATGCGGCGTCCGATACTGCTGGTCGAAGACAACCCCATGGATGTCGACCTGACCAGACGAGCCTTCCAGGCACGCAAGCTCGTCAACCCGCTCGCCGTCGCCCGCGACGGCGAGGAGGCCCTCGCCTGCCTCGCGCAGTGGGACGCCGGCGCACCGACGCCGGTGGTGATACTCCTGGACATCAAGCTGCCGCGGGTGTCGGGACTGGAAGTGTTGCGCCGGCTGAAGTCCCACGAACGCTACAAGACCTTACCGGTGGTGGTGCTGACCACCTCGGCGGAAGACCGCGACGTCCAAGAAGCCTATCGGCTGGGCGCGAACTCCTACATCGTGAAGCCGGTCGACTTCGAGAATTTCTCGGAGGTCGCCCGGCAGATCGACCTCTACTGGTGCGTGCTGAACAGGGGACCGGAGTGAACTGATGTAACCAAGGTGCGGTGGGAAGGGACACCGCGCGCACGCCCGGCGGGTATCCGGCAAGGCGGCGGACCAAGGGAAAAGCGGGATGCGAGTGCTCTACGTAGAAGACAATGCCGACGACGCCGACCTGACCCGTCGGGCGCTGGCGCACACCGCACCGGAGATCGACATCCTCATCGCCCCCACCCTTGCCGCGGCGCGGGGCACGCTACTGGAGGCGCACAAGCGACCGCTGCCCGTGATACGCCACTCACCCCCGCCGGCCGGCTCGGCGATCGATGTGGTGCTCACCGACCTGCGCCTGCCGGACGGCAGCGGCCTGGACCTGATTGGAGCCATCCGCGAGGCGCGCTGGCCCGTGGCGATCGTCGTGGTCACCGGCCAGGGCGACGAGGGCTCCGCGGTCGCCGCGCTGAAAGCCGGCGCCGACGACTACCTCATCAAGCGCGACGGTTACCTCGAGCGGCTGGCGGCCACTCTCTACAGCGCCCGCCAGCACTTCCTCGGCGGCGCAGCGCGCCGCAACCGGCCGCTGCGCGTGCTGTATGCCGAGGACGTGACGACGGATTTCGACCTGGCGCAGCGCTTTCTCGCCCGTCACGCCCCTCAAATCCGCCTGGACATCGTCCACGACGGGCGGGCCGTACTCGCGCGGCTGCCGGTCAACCAGGGCCTCTCCGAATACGACCTCATCCTGGTGGACTACCGACTTCCCGACACGAGCGCGCTGGAACTGCTGAAGGAGATCCGGCAGGTGCGCGGGCTGAACATACCACTGCTGGTGATCACCGGGCAGGGCGACGAGGAGACTGCGGCACAGGCGCTGAAGCTGGGCGCCAGCGATTACATCGTCAAGAGCGGGGAGTTCTACCTGCGGCTGCCCGCGGCGCTGGAGAACGCCTACCTCCGCAACGAGCTCGAGCACGAGCGCGCCGCCCTGCGCGAGAGCGAGGCGCGCTTTCGCCAGCTCGCCGAGTACATCCAGGAGGTGTTCTGGCTGACCGACGCGGACCTGCGCACCGTGCTGTACGTCAGCCCCGCCTACGAGGCGCTGTGGGGCCAGCCCTGCGCGGCCATGTACGCCGATCCGCTGGCGTGGACCAGGCTCATACATCCCGAGGACCGAGAGCGGGTGCTGCAGGCCGCGAACACGAAACGCGCCTTGGGCGATTACGACGAGGAGTACCGCATCGTGAGAGGGGACGGCAGCGTGCGCCACATCCGCGATCGGGCGTTCCCGATCCGCGATCGCGCCGGCCGCGTCTACCGCATCGCCGGCATCTCGCAGGACATCACCGCGAGCAAGGAGCAGGAGGCGCAGATCCGGCACCTCGCCTACCACGACGCGCTCACCGGACTGCCCAACCGCGCGCTGGTGATGAACCGGCTCGAGCAGGCGATCGCGCAGGCCCAGCGTCATCGCCAATCCCTCGCCGTGCTGTTTCTCGATCTCGACCGCTTCAAGACCATCAACGACACGCTCGGGCATCCGGCCGGCGACCGGCTGCTGCAGCAGGTCGCCGAGCGCCTGACCGCGGCGTTGCGCGAGGAGGACACCGTCGGCCGCGTCGGCGGCGACGAGTTCCTGATGATCGTGCGCGATCTCGACGAGCCCGAGGATGCGGCGCACGTCGCCGACAAGGCGCTCTCCTCCATGGGCAAGGCCTTCGCCGTCGACGGCCAGGAGCTGCACGCCAGCGGCAGCATCGGCATCAGCTTCTTCCCGCGCGACTCGGACGACGCCGAGACCCTCGTCAAGTACGCCGACACCGCGCTCTATCTCGCCAAGGAGCAGGGCCGCAACACCTTCCGCTTCTTCAGCCCTGAACTGGACGCCAGGGTGCGCGAGCGGCTGGTGCTGGAGAACGAGTTGCGGCGCGCCGTCGAGCGGGAACAGCTGCTGCTGCACTATCAGCCGCAGGCCGAGCTGGCCACCGGCCGCATCACCGGAGTGGAGGCGCTGGTGCGCTGGCGGCGCGGCGGCGAGGGCCTGGCTGCGCCCTCGGATTTCATCCCCATCGCCGAGGAGACCGGGCTCATCGTCGCCGTGGGCGAGTGGGTGCTGCGCGCCGCCTGCCGGCAGGCACACGCCTGGAAGGCGGCCGGTCTGGTCGGCGTGCGGGTCTGCGTCAACCTCTCCGCGCGCCAGCTCGAGCGACGGGACTTCGCCGACCTCGTCCGCAAGGTGCTCGAGGAGACCGCCTGTGATCCCGATCTCATCGAGCTGGAAGTGACCGAGTCGAGCCTGATGGCCAGCGCCGAGCACGCGGTGGCGACCCTGCTCGCCCTGCACCGCATGGGCGTGCAACTGGCGATGGACGACTTCGGCACCGGATACTCGAGCCTCGCGTACCTGAAGCGCTTTCCCCTGCACCGGCTGAAGATCGACAAGTCCTTCATCGGCGGCATACCGGGGGACGAGAACGACATGGCCATCGTCCAGGCGATCATCGCCATGGCGCGGCAACTGCGGCTGCGCGTGGTCGCCGAGGGCGTGGAGACCGAGGCGCAGCGATCGTTCCTCGCCGCGCACGGCTGTGACGAGATGCAGGGCTACCTCCACAGCAGGCCGCAGGACGCCGAGAGGATCACGGCTCTGCTCACCGTGCAGCTGCTGGGCGGCGGCCCGCGGGCCGCGGATCTCGCCGTGACCGACGGCCTAGCGCCGATCCTCGATCGGAAGCTGCCGTGATCGCCGCCGCGCGCTTCAGCGCGCGAACACCGGATCGGCTGCGCGGCCTCCGGCGCCGGCCTCAATGATGTGCGCGCGCGGCCGCTAACGGGGGCATGAGCCCATCCCGCACCGTACAGTCCGTATGCGCGGCGTGAGCGCCGGCGCCACCCTGGAGGCGAACACCGTCGCCGGCACGCGGCTGGAGCTGCTGCTCTTCCGCCTGCGCCGCGGCGGACCGCTGTTCGGCATCAACCTGTTCAAGGTCCAGGAGATCATCGGGCCCCGCCGGCTGACCGCGGTCCCGGGCGCCAACCCCATGGTCTGCGGCGTGGCCAGCCTGCGCGGCAAGACCATGTCGATCATCGATCTCTCGCGCGCCACCGGCGGCCCGCCGCTGGCGCACCCGGAGCAGGGCGCCATCGTCATCACCGAGTACAACCGCTCCGTGCACGGCTTCCTGGTCCACGGCGTGGAGCGCATCGTCCACACCCGCTGGGAGGACGTCGAGGCGCCGCCCGCGGGCACCGGGCGCGGGCACTACCTCACCGCCGTCACCGTGATCGACAGGCAGATGATCGGCATCCTGGACGTCGAGCGGGTCCTCGACCAGATCGTGCACGCCAATACCGAGGTCTCCGCGGCGCTGGCGGCGCAGGCGCCGGCCCGGCGGCAACGCATCCTCGTGGTCGACGATTCCGCCGTCGCGCGCAAGCAGGTGGTGCGCGCGCTGGCCGGCATCGGCGTGGAGTGCGAGACCGCGGCCGACGGCCAGGAGGCCATCGATCGACTGGACCGGCTGGCCGCCGAGGGGCGCGACCCGGGGAGCTGGTTCGACATGATCATCTCGGACATCGAGATGCCGCGCATGGACGGATACATGTTCACCGCCACGCTGCGCGCGCGCCCGGCGCTGCGGGACGTCTACGTGCTGCTGCACTCCTCGTTGAGCGGCGAGTTCAACTGGGACATGGTCGAGAGGACCGGCGCCAACCGCTTCATCCAGAAATACTGCCCCGACGACCTCGCCAGGGCCGTCATCGAGCACTTCCAGTCGGCGCAGGCAGGCTCCGCCTCCGCCCCCCGCTGATGTTCCGCCGCGCGGGTCTCCGGCCGCCGGCGGCACACGCACGGGCGTTGCCGCTACACTGTCGGCCTCGGCCCCCGGAGCACCCGCCATGTTGACTATCCTGATCGGTGTGACGATGGTGATGGGCGCGGCCCTGTTCATCACGCGCGCCAGGAAGATGCAGGCGGCCGCTCCGGTGCGCTGGCTGCACCGGCTGCTGGCGCTCGCCAGCGTCATGGCCGCGGCCTGGACCGGCGGCACCCTGATCGGCGGCAGCGTGATCCTCGTCGGCGGCATCGGTTTCGCCAGCGCCCGCGTGAAGGATCAGGCGCTCGCCACGCTGCTGTTCGTGGTGCACGTCTGCGGGGCGATCACGCTGCTGGTCATGCTGGGCCTGTCGGCGCCCCTGGCGCCGCCCTAGCCGCCTTCACCGCCGTTCACGGCCCTGACGCGCGGACGCGCTGGCCCCCGGGGCGCGGTCTCACGCCGGGCTGAGCTGCAGATCCGCCAGGCGCGAGTACAGGCCGCCGGAGCGCTTCAATGCATCGGCGTTGCCGATCTCGACGATCCGTCCGTGGTCCATCACCACGATGCGGTCGGCGCGCTGCACGGTGGACAACCGGTGCGCGATGATGAGCGTGGTGCGGCCGCGCATCGCCGCCTCCAGTCCGCGCTGCACGTACTGCTCGGACTCCGAATCCAGCGCCGAGGTGGCCTCGTCGAGCAGCAGCAGCGGCGCGTTCTTCAGTATCGCCCGTGCGATGGCGATGCGCTGGCGCTGGCCGCCGGACAGGCGCACGCCGCGCTCGCCGAGATGGGTGCGATACCCTTGCGGCAGCCGGTCGATGAACTCCTGGGCCAGCGCCGCCACCGCCGCCGCCCTCACCTCCTCGTCGCTCGCCTGCGGCCGGCCGTAGCGGATGTTCTCCATCGCGTCGGTCGAGAACAGCACCGGCTCCTGCGGCACGATGGCGATGGCGCCGCGCAGCTCCGCGAGCGCGAGCTCGCGCACGTCCACGCCGTTGAACCGTACCCGCCCGCCGCTCACGTCGTAGAAGCGCTGGATGAGCTGGAAGACGGTGGTCTTGCCGGCGCCGGAGGGCCCGACGAAGGCGACCGTCTCCCCGGCCGCGATCGCGAGCGAAAAGTCGGCGAGCGCCGCGGTCTCCGGCCGCGAGGGGTAGTGAAAGGTGACGTGCTCGAAATCCACGCGCGCCTGCCCGGCCCCAGGCAGCGGGCGCGCCTGGGGCGGGGAGACGATCGGCGAGCGCGCGTGCAGCAGCTCCATCAGCCGCTCCGTGGCGCCGCTCGCGCGCAGCATGTCGCCCCAGACCTCGGCGAACGTGCTCGTCGAGCCGGCGACGAGGATCGCGTAGAACACGAAGGAGGTGAGCTCCCCGCCGGTCATCCGCCCGGCCAGCACGTCGCGCGCGCCCAGCCAGAGCACGAACAGGATCGCGCCGAACACCGCCGTGATGAGCAGCGTGATCATCGCCGCGCGCAGGCGAACTCGGCGCATGCCGGTGCCGAAGGCCGTTTCCACCATGGCGGTAAATCGCTCCGCCTCGCGCGACTCCTGGGTGTAGGCCTGCACGGTGGGCGCGGCGTTCAGCACCTCGCCCGCCACCGCGGAGGCGTCGGCGACGCGATCCTGGGACTCGCGCGACAGCCGCCGCACGCGGCGGCCGATGAGCAGCAGCGGCAGCACCAGGGCGGTGGTGAGCACGATGTTGATCGCGAACAGCTTCACGCTGGTCACCGCCAGCATGGCGAGCGCGCCCAGGCCCTGCACCAGGCTGCGCAGACCCATCGACATCGACGAGCCGACCACCGTCTGCACCAGCGTGATGTCGCCCGTCAGGCGCGAGAGCACCTCCCCGGCACGCAGCGTCTCGAAGAACTGCGGCGACTGCTTCAGCACGTGCGCGTACACCGCGCTGCGCAGGTCGGCCGTCACGCGCTCGCCGATCCAGCTGACGATGAAATAGCGCAGGCCGACGGCGATCGCCCACACGCTGGCGATGGCGAACAGGGTCAGGAAGTGCAGGTGCATGCCCTGGGCGTCCGCCGGCGCACGCGGCCCGGCGGCGAAGGCGTGATCGACGAGATCCCGGAAGCCGAGCGGCACCGAGAGCATCGCCACCGAGCCGACGAGAAGGATAACGGTGGAGAGCGCGATCCGCCCGCGATAGGGCTTCAGGAACGGCAGCAGTCCGCGCAGCGCCGCCACCCGGCGCACGGGCGGAACGACACTCGCGGCCTCGCGCGTCGTCTTGGCGTTCATCGCCTCAGGCGGCGCGCTGTCCGCATTCGCCGCCGCCGGCTGTCCGCGGCCCCGGCACGGATCTCAACGGCGCCCGCAGCAACTCTTGAACTTCCGCCCGCTGCCGCAGGGACAAGGGGCGTTTGGCGCGACCTTCCGGCGCGTCCTCGGCGGCGCCGCGGCCCGCTGCTCGTGCTCCGCGGCGAGCCCGCGCAGGTGAAGCGCGATGTCCGCGTACTCGCGCATCGCCTCCGGCATCACCTCCAGCATGTCGGTGGCCAGGCCCGCCATGGTCTTTCCGGCCTTGGTGTTGTCCTCGAAGATCTCCTGCGCGATCTCCGGCGAGGAGAAGAAGAACAGGGGGATCAGCACGAACTCGAGGTCCTCCTCCACGCCCCGGTCCTCGGCCACCCAGGCATCCCACACCTGCTCGAGATAGTGATTGCCGTCGACGAAGCCGCGCGACCACAGCGCCAACGGCGCGTCGTCCTCGAGGTTGCTCAGCGCCTCCGGGCGCGGCTCGCATCCCGCGGGCAGTTCCGGCTCCTCGCCGAGGACCCCCTCGTTGACGTATCGGTAGAGCGAGAGCACCGCCGGGACGATCTTCTGCGCCTGGGCCGTGTCCGCGAAGCGTTCCCCATCCTCGCCCCAGATGTACGGCAGCCAGTCCGAGGGCGGCACGATCTCCGGCGAACAACAGATCGCGAACAGGAAGCCCGCGAGCTCCGGGTAGGTCATCGTGCCTTGCGGTTGCTCCGCCGCGGCGAGGAACTCGGTCAGCTCGGTGGCAAGGGCGGGAGTAAACGGCGTCGGCGCATTCATGCGCGCAGGATACACGCAATGCAGAATTGCTCAATCACAGGGCGCCGCCTCTTTCCGCCAATCGAGGCACGCCCGCCGTCACCTCACGCCCGCGCGCCGTCCCGTCATTGCAGCGAACGCTGGAATCCATTTTCAGGACGTTCGCAACTCAAATGGATGCCTTAAGCTCACGGAGCAGGTGCTACACCGCGCCGGGTTGGTGCTGCCATGGCCAAGCCCTGTCAGCACCTCTTTTTGACCGTACGGATCGAGCTGCATCGCCTGCACGCAGAGGGCCGATCCCTGCGCGCCATTGCCGCCGCGCCGACTCGCCGCCATGCAGGCAATCCGAGTGACTGCACAGGAGGCGCGTCAGATTCGCGGAGCGGACATTCCGACCACGTCCCGATCGCCGTTCCGGTCGCAGGGCCGGCGCGCCGTCTCGGATTTCCGCACTGCGATTCAGGCGACGATGCGATCGGAGGCGAGGATCTGCTCCAGCTCCGCGAAGCTCCTCGCCGGCCCCTCCGGCGCGACCGGGATCCCCAGCTGGCGGCCGAGCTGGGTGGCGGAGAAGATCCCGCGCAGCAGGTAGCGGCCGGAGGCGTCGTCGGCCTCCACCACGAGCAGGTGCTGCCGGCCGGCATCGCTCAGCGCCTTGACCACGTCGCGGACGCGCGCGCGCTCGACGTCGCGCATGTCCAGCGGCGCGGCGGCGGCGATCGAGGTCATGACGTGCTGCACCTGTACCCAGACGTGGACGATGCGCTCGCGCTGCGTGACGTTGATGGGCCGCTCGCCCATGAGATCCGCGGCAGTGACCAGGCCGAGCACGCGCTCGTCCTCGTCGGTGACCACCAGCATGCGCACGCGCGAGTGCTGCATCACCTGCAGCGCGAAGTCCACGGGATCGTCCGGCGCGATGGTGACGACCTGGACCTTGCGCAGATCGGTCATTACGCTCTCGGCCGGGTCGTCCAGCGTCACACGCTGCAGCGACGGCGCGGGGATGGGAAAGATGGCGGTCTCGGGACCGAGCGTGACGCGACGCAGCACCGGGACGGACGGGATCGACTCTTTCATGGCCAGCCTCCGCGTTTGGTGTGCCCCCTTCATGAAAGTGTAGCAGCGCGATCGACCGCGCACAGGTCGCCACCGGGGTGTCGATCGATACTGCAGCGCACGCGCCATGCAAGCGTGGCGATCCTGCATTGCGCAACGATGACGGCGCCAAGGCTCGCGCGGCCCTACCGCTGGCGGAAGTCCGCG